>Ga0207645_10003646_pt1 | contig 11621 bp, 7 predicted proteins | sample KBSM53metaG_FD_184331 | JGI IMG/M metagenome (GOLD analysis project Ga0207645, IMG submission 184331) | Miscanthus rhizosphere microbial communities from Kellogg Biological Station, Michigan, USA - KBS M5-3 metaG (SPAdes) (version 2) | ecosystem: Host-associated > Plants > Roots > Rhizosphere >...
GGGGCTTCGGCTGTCCCAGACGGTCGCCGGAAAGCTGGCGCTGCCCGTCGAGCCGACGACATAGGCGCGCCCCGTCCCGTCGACGGCGATCGCGGCGAGGTTCCCGTTGAAGCGCGTCTGCGGCGCGCCGAGCAGCGAGCTGTAGCGGACGGTCGTGCCATCGGGCGCCAGACGCATGAGGAACTCGTCCTGGGCCGCGGTGGGACCGGCGGTATGGAACGCGCCCGCGGTCGCGGCAAAGTCGTTCGAGTTGGTGTTGCCACCGATGTAGACGTCGCCGTCGGGACCGACCGCGACAGCATTCCCCGTATCCCAACTCGTTCCGCCGACGAACGCGATCCATTCGATCGAGCCGTCCGGCCGGAACTTCGCGACATACGCATCGCTGTCGCGACCGGCGCCGGTGTTCTGCTGCGGCGCGTGAGGCCGCACGACGGGTCCCGGCATGTCGTCGAGATCGCTGGTGCCGACGACGTAGGCGTTGCCGGCTGCGTCGGCCGCGATGCCGTTGGCCCGGTCGATCCCCGTGGCGCCGTAGTAGGTCGAGTAGGCGAGCAGGGGATCGATCACGAGCGGCCGGGTCTCGTCGTAGGGCCCGACGTCGAAACGCACGAGGTCGCCGTCGACGCGGTAGCGGGCGTCAACGGCGACGCGACGACCGTCGATCGTTTGATACGCCACGGGCTGCTGCTGCAGCAGCGTCCGGCGCCCGGTCACGACGCGAATGCCTGCGGCCGTCGCGCGCGGCGTGAAGCCGGGAAACGACAACGCGATCTGCGACGGCGCCGCGCCTGGCGCGACGATGAGGTCGTACTCGAGTTGCCCGCCGGTGCCGTAGAACAGCGCGTCAACGCCCGGATACACCTGTGCGAGCCGCACCGCGGCGAAGGGCCGGACGCCGGTGCGCCACGATGTCCGCGGTCCGCGAAGGTAGCTGACCGTCGTGCTCATCTCGCGCTCGGGGCGCAGGTCGCCGGCGCCTCCGGCGAAGCGGAGCGTGACCGCCGCGGCGTCCGCGCCGCGGCCGACCAGCCGCACCTCCCCGTCCTGGATGTGCGCCGAGTAGCCGCGGCTGCGCGCGACGAACCCGCCGCGGTCAGGGTCAGGTTCGAACATCAGGGGCAGCGGCATCGGCCGCGCCGTGGCTGGCGCCGCGGGCTCGAGATCCCGCCGTACGGTTCGCGCCGCGAGCACACCCGCGACGACGAGAAGAATGAACAGAGCAGTGGCGACACGGCGGACACCCATGGATACTCCTCAGTTGCGAATTCATCCGCGCTTGAGACCGGCTGAGTTGTGTTGGAATGCGTACGACACCCGAAAGCAGGCGTCTCAAGCCGCTTAGAGCAAGAAGAGATCCGGGCGCGGGCTATAATCGAGTCTTATGAAAAGTGCCACCGCCGATGCGGTGAAGGAGCGCGGCGAGCGCGACGTCCCCTTCACCACCATCTCCGGCCGACCGATCAACCGCCTTTATACCTCCCAGGATCTTCAGGACTTCGATCAGCGCCGCGACCTCGGCAGCCCCGGCGAGTTCCCGTACACACGCGGTATCCACCCGAGCGGCTACCGCGGCAAGCTGTGGACGATGCGGCAGTTCGCGGGGTTCGGCACGCCGGAGGAAAGCAACCAGCGGTACAAGGGGCTGTTGAAGGCCGGCGGCGGCGGGCTCAGCGTGGCCTTCGACCTGCCGACGCTGATGGGGCGCGACCCCGATCACGAGCTCTCGCTCGGCGAGGTGGGGAAGTGCGGCGTCAGCATCGTGTCGCTGGCCGACATGGAACGGCTGTTCGAGGGGATCTCGCTCGCCGACATCACGACGTCGATGACGATCAACTCGCCGGCGCCGATGATCTTCGCGATGTACCTGGCGGTCGCCGAGAAGCAGGGGGCCGACTGGAAGACGCTCTCGGGGACGATCCAGAACGACATCCTGAAAGAGTTCATCGCGCAGAAGGAGTACATCTACCCGCCGCGCGAGTCGATGCGGCTGATCACCGACATCTTCGCCTTCTGCACGAAGGAAGTCCCGAAGTGGAACACGATCTCGGTGAGCGGGTACCACATCCGCGAGGCCGGGTCGACGTCGGCGCAGGAGCTGGCGTTCACGCTGCGCGACGGCATCGAGTACGTGCAGTACGGCATCGACGCCGGGCTCGACGTCGACGCGTTCGCGCCGCAGATCTCCTTTTTCTTCAACTCGCACAGCGACTTCTTCGAGGAGATCGCCAAGTTCCGCGCCGCGCGCAAGATCTGGGCGGAGGTGATGCGCGACCGCTTCAAGGCGAAGAACGAGCGCTCGTGGAAGCTGCGCTTCCACACGCAGACCGCCGGCGTCTCGCTGACCGCGCAGCAGCCGTACAACAACGTGGTGCGGACGGCGCTGCAGGCGCTGGCCGCGGTGCTCGGCGGCACCAACTCGCTGCACACCAACTCGCTCGACGAGGCGCTGGCGCTGCCCACCGCCGAAGCGGCGACGCTGGCGCTGCGCACGCAGCAGATCATCGCGCACGAGAGCGGCGTGGTGAACGTCGTCGATCCGCTCGGCGGGTCGTACTTCCTCGAGCGGCTGACGCTGGACATGGAGCGCGAGGCGAAGAACTACTTCGACATCATCGATCGCATCGGCGGGATGGTCGAGGCGATCGAGCAGGGCTTCCCGCAGAAGGAGATCGCGGAGGCGTCGTACCGCTTCCAGCAGTCGGTCGAGCAGCGCGACAAGATCATCGTCGGGGTCAACGACTACGTGCAGGAGGACGAGCCGCCGCACCCGATCCTCTACATCGACGAGAGCACGGCGGAGCGGCAGGTCGCGCAGGTGCAGGAGCTGCGCAGGACCCGCGACAACGATCGAGTGCGCCGCGCGCTCGACACGCTCCGGGAGACCGGCCGCGGTACCGGGAACACGATGTATCCCATGCTCGACTGCGTGCGCGCCTACGCCACCGTCGGCGAGATGTGCGACGCGCTGAGAGATGTGTGGGGGGAGTACGAGGAAGTTCCTCTCATCTGACAGGGGAACTTCCGCGGAGAGGAGCTTCCGCCTAAAGGCGGAAGCCACGACAACAACATGCAGAAGATCCGTGTAGTCATCGCCAAGCCCGGTCTCGACGGGCACGACCGGGGCGCCAAGGTGATCGCGCGCGCGCTGCGCGACGCCGGCATGGAGGTCATCTACACCGGCCTGCGCCAGACCCCCGAACAGATCGTCGGCGCCGCGCTGCAGGAGGACGCCGACGTCATCGGCATGTCGATCCTCTCGGGCGCGCACATGCACGCCTGCCCGCGCGTCATGGAGCTGCTCAAGGAAAAGGGGCTCGACGACGTGCTGGTGGTCGTCGGCGGGATCATTCCCGACGTCGACATCCCGAAGCTCCAGGCCATCGGCGTCAAGGGGATCTTCCTGCCCGGCAGCCCCATGCAGGAGATCATCGACTTCATCAACTCGAACGTCCGCCCGCGCGCCGAAGCAATCTGATCCGAGGGGCTTCGCCCCTCGGACTCCCCTACACGCTCTCTCGCGCCATCGCTTCGCGCGCGCGCTTCGTTCGCGTGGCTCACTCGCTGCGCGCGTTCGCGTGGCTCATTTGAACCGATAGAGCCGCACTTCGTCTCCCTCCCAGCGCGCCGCCGCGACACGCTCCAACGACGGATTGGCGTCCAGCGCGGCAATGGTGGGCAGGCAGCGGTATTTCCGCACTTCCAGCGTGCAGTTGAACGTCAGGTGCGTCGCGCCGGCCTGGCGCGCCGCCTCGATCGCGTCCGGCGCCGGGAACGCGTCGAAATGCTTCTGCAGATCGATGAACGCGTCGGGGAACGACCCGCTGTAGCCGTTGATCAGGCGGGCCCAGTGGCGCGTCGAGAAGTACATGTAGTCCTGCGCGTTCTCGGCCCAGGGAAACTCCACCAGCACCATCGACGGCGTCACCGAGCGGTAGATCTCCGGCGGGTCCTTCCAGTAGTCGAGCACGCGCACGTCGAGCCGCAGATCGACCAGCGCGGCGGCCGCGAGCAGGGCGAAGACCGGCGTGCCGAGGCCCACGCGTGAGGCCGCGCCGATGATGCGGCGGGTGCCGATCGCGCCGAGCAGCACGAGCGCCGTGCCGACGAACATCGAGAAGCGCGCCGGCACGCGCAGCCCGCGGTAGGGCAGCAGCCAGTGATAGAGGTCGTCGTAGGTCAGGCCGTTGGTGCCGAGCGACCAGTCGAAGGCGAGCGCGCCGGACACGAGCGACGCGATCTGGATCGCGCCGAGCGGCGGCGCGAGGCCCGCCGCCGCCGTCCCGAGCGCCGCGAACCCCGGGAACATCTCCCGCTCGAGCCGGTTGTTCTCCCGGGTGATCCACTGGTAGGCGAGCAGCCGCCCGTGCGGATGGCCGTACTCGATCGGGGCCGCGCTGAACGCGCCGGCGAGCGCCAGGCTCCGTCCGCCGCGCGCGCGATCGGTCCGCAGATAGGGCAGGCCGAGCGCGGCAAAGGCGACGGCGACGATGACCGCCGCCGGCGCGAGCGATCGGATGAAGGGGCGAAGCGGCGGCCGCCACGCGACCGCGGCGAGCGCGCCGAACGGGATCGCGAACGTGAGCAGCATCAGCCCGAGGTACATCGACGCCAGCCACTGCGCCGCGATCAGCGCGCCGAGCCAGGCGCCGCGCCGCGCCGACGGGCGGACGATGACGTCGAGCAGCGCGACCAGCGCGAGCGGCGTGAAGAACGTCCATTCGAGCTCGAGATGGCTGTAGTGCTCGCCGTGAAACGGATAGAGCGCGCCGATGACGCCGGCGATGAACGCCGGCCGCAGATCCCCCGTCAGCCGCCAGCCGGCGTAGAAGAACGCCAGCGCGTTCAGCGGAAAGGCCAGCAGCACGAGGAGGTTCGACACCAGCAGCGGGTCCGCGCCGGCGAGCAGGAATGGCGCCCCCGTCAGCGCCTGCAGCACGGTCGCATCCGAGAAGGTGAGCGTGCCGGCGGCAGGGTAGAAGATGTTGCCGTCGAACAGGTGCCGCGGGTCGTTGACGAGCTGGTGGGTGAAGCGCGCGAGGCGCCAGGCCGAGAACACGGGATCGCCGGGGTCGGGCACGCGGCGCGGGTGCAGCAGATTCGGCGTGAGCCACAGCAGCGACGCGAGGACGGCGGCCGCGGCGTAGGGGAGGAACCCGGGCGGACGCGCCGCGGTGCCGGCGAAGCGCTCGCGCTCCGCGGCGAGACGCCCGCCATCGCCGGCGGTTAGGGATGGCAGGAATGGCACGCCGCGCGCGATCCAGAGGCGGATCGCCGCGCCGAGGCCGAGGAAGATGACGAGATTGGTAGGTGTGCGGAAGGCCAGCCGCAGGCCGGCGACGCCCAGCCGCGTCCGTCCGCCGAGCACGACCACGATCGCCGCGGCGGCACACGCGATCAGTGCGGCGTCGAGCAGCGTGATCCAGGCGCGAGACCTGGGCCGGAGCGGAACCATGCGGGGCGCCCGCTCAAGGTATCATGGAGTGTATGCCGCAAAAGCTCCTGCTGGCGGATGACAGCGTCACGATCCAGCGAGTCATCGAACTGACTTTCGCTGACGAGGACGTCCAGGTCGTCGCCGTGGGAAACGGACGGGACGCGATCGAGCGCGTGCAGCGCGATCGCCCCGACATCGTGCTGGCCGACATCGGCATGCCGGAGCGCAACGGCTACGAGGTGGCCGCGTTCGTCAAGGGCAACCCGGCGACCGCGCACATTCCCGTGGTCCTGCTGACCGGCGCGTTCGAGCCGATCGACGAAGGACGGGCCCGCGAGGTCGGCTGTGATGGAGTACTCGTGAAGCCATTCGAGCCGCAGGTGGTGATCAGCCGGGTCAAGGACCTGCTCGCCGGCAAGAAGCCCTCGGGCATGTGGAGCGCGTCGCCGGTCGCGCAGGGACCGTCGCGCCCCGCGTCGGCGGATCTCGAGATGCGAGCGGGCGGCGGCCCGGCAACCGCCTCGGCCGATCCGCTGGAAGCGTATTTCGATCGCCTCGACGCGGCCTTCGCGTCCACCGCCACGAACGCCGCGCCCGACCCGTTCGCGGCCGCGCCGCCAGCCGCTCCTGCGGGGTCCGCGGATCCGTTCGCCGGCGCCGGCGCCGCGCCGAAGCGGGAGACGATCCCGCTCGCACGGCCCACGGCGGCCGCCAAGCCCGCGCGATCCGCCGATCACGATCCGCTGGCCAGCTGGGATCCCGATCTCGCCGGCGACCCCGCGCGTCCGGCGCCGGCGGCACCGCCGCCGCCGCCCGCTCCGACGCCCGCGCCCCCGCGCGCGGCCGCCCCGCCGGTTCAGCCGCCCGCGCCGCCGCCAGCACCGATACCCGTGGCGCCGCCACCGGCCGCCGCGCGTCCGGCCGCCGCCGCGCCACAGCCGGTCGCGGCGACATCCGCGCCGTCAGAGCCTCCGTCGCCGCCGGTGGCCGCGACGCCCGCCGCTGCGCCTCTGTCGCTCGTCGACGCCTTCGCGGCGCTCCTCGCCGCCGAAGAGCGCATCGGCCTGAAGCCGTCGGCCGCCACCATGCCGTCACCGGCGCCGCCCGCGCCGGCCGCGCCGCAAACCCTGAAGATCGACGACGACCTGATCGAGGAGATCACCGCGCGTGTCCTCGTTCGTCTGACAGACGCGTCGCGCCCCACCATCCTCGACGTCGCCGAGCGCCTCGTACGCGAGGAGATAGAGCGAATCAAGCAAGGCTGATATCCTCTGTCGGTTATGCCTCGTGGCCTGGATCTGAACCATCCCGTTCGCGTGCCGGAAAAACCTGCGCTCGAGGGGCTCGAGCCGAAATGGATGCGCAGCTGGGATGAGACCGGCGTCTACCGCTTCGATCGGCGCCGTCCCCGGAGCGAGGTCTACGCCATCGACACGCCGCCGCCGACGGTGAGCGGCTCGCTGCACGTCGGGCACGTCTTCTCCTACACCCACACCGACGTCGTCGCGCGCTTCCAGCGGATGCGCGGCAAGGCGGTCTTCTATCCGATGGGATGGGACGACAACGGCCTGCCGACCGAGCGCCGCGTCCAGAACTACTTCGGCGTCCGCTGCGATCCGTCGCTGCCCTACGATCCGTCGTTCCAGGCGCCGGACAAGCCAGGCAAGCAGCCGATCTCGGTGTCGCGCCCCAACTTCGTCGATCTCTGCACCAAGCTGACGATCGAGGACGAGAAGGCCTTCGAGGCGCTGTGGCGCTATCTCGGGCTGTCGGTCGACTGGGACATGACCTACCAGACGATCGATCGGCGCGCGCTGCGCGTGTCGCAGATCTCGTTCCTGCGCCTCTTCCACAAGGGGCTCGCGTATCAGCTCGAAGCGCCGACGCTGTGGGACGTCGACTTCCGCACGGCGGTGGCGCAGGCCGAGCTCGAGGATCGCGATCAGCCCGGCGCCTATCACCGCATCGAGTTCGGCAAGGCCGATGGCTCCGGCCCCTCGACGGAGCTCGGGGCAGGGAAGATCGCCATCGAGACGACGCGCCCCGAGCTGATTCCCGCGTGCGTGGCGCTGGTCGCGCATCCCGACGACGAACGCTACAAGCCGCTCTTCGGGACCGACGTCGTCACGCCGCTCTTCGGCGTCCGCGTCCCGGTCAAGGCGCACGAGCTGGCCGATCCCGAGAAGGGATCCGGCATCGCGATGATCTGCACCTTCGGCGACATCACCGACGTCGTCTGGTGGCGCGCGCTGTCGCTGCCGGTCCGCGCGATCATCCAGCCGAACGGCGCGCTGAAGCCGATCGCGTGGGGCAGCGAAGGCTGGGAGTCGGTCGACGCGCCGCGGGCGCAGGCCGCCTACGATCAGCTCGCCAATCTGTCGGCCGCGAAGGCGCGCGCGAAGATCGTCGAGCTGCTGAAGGAAAGCGGGGATCTGGTGGGCGAGCCGCGCCCGATCACCCACGCGGTCAAGTTCTTCGAGAAGGGGGATCGGCCGCTCGAGATCGTCACCAGCCGCCAGTGGTTCATCAAGACGATCCAGTTCCGCGAGGCGCTCCTGGCGCGGGCGCGCGAGCTGCGCTGGCATCCGGCCTACATGCAGGCGCGGCTGGAGAACTGGATCAACGGGCTGAACGGCGACTGGTGCGTCAGCCGCCAGCGTTTCTTCGGCGTGCCGTTCCCGATCTGGTATCCCGTGCTGGCCGACGGCAGCCGCGACTACGCCCACCCGATCGCGCCGTCCGAGGATCGCCTGCCGATCGATCCCTCCACCGACGCGCCCGACGGCTACCGCGCCGACCAGCGCGATCAGCCGGGCGGGTTCAGCGGCGATCCCGACGTCATGGACACGTGGGCGACCTCCTCGCTGACGCCGCAGATCGCGGGACGCTGGCTCGAGGACGAGGATCTGTTCTCGCGCGTGTTCCCGATGGACGTCCGCCCGCAGGCCCACGACATCATCCGCACCTGGCTCTTCTCGACGGTGCTGCGCGCGCACCTCGAGTTCGACGCGCTGCCGTGGAGCAACGCCGCGATCTCGGGCTGGGTGCTCGATCCCGATCGCAAGAAGATGTCGAAGTCGAAGGGCAACGTGGTCACGCCGATGGGCCTGCTCGAGGAGCACGGCGCCGACGGCGTGCGCTACTGGGCGGCGAGCGGCCGCCCGGGCACCGACACCGCGTTCGACACGGGACAGATGAAAGTCGGCCGGCGGCTGTCGATCAAGCTGCTCAACGCGTCGAAGTTCGTGCTCTCGAACCCGGAGCCGCGCGGCGAAGTGACGGCAACCGTCGATCGCGGGCTGCTGACCATGGTCGGACGGCTGGTGCGCGAGGCGACCCGGGAGCTCGACGACTACAACTACGCCACCGTGCTGCAGAGGGCCGAGACGCTGTTCTGGTTCTTCTGCGACAACTACCTCGAGCTGGTGAAGTCGCGCCGCTATGGCGATCAGGGCGAGGCCGGCGCCGGCTCGGCCAACACGGCGCTGCTCAACGCGCTCTCGGCGCTGCTCCGGCTCTTCGCGCCGTACCTGCCGTTTGTCACCGAGGAAGTGTGGTCGTGGTGGCGGCCGGGGTCGATTCATGCCGCGGCATGGCCGACGCCCGAGGAGCTCTTCGACGTCTCGGGCGGAGAGGACGAGCAGGGGGCCAGGACGCTGGAGCTGGCCGCGGCGGTGCTCGGCGAGATCCGCAAGAAGAAGAGCGAAGAGCAGCGCCCGCTGAAGACCGCCGTGCAGCGCGCCGTGGTGCGCCTGCCTGATGGCGACCGTGCGCTGCTCTCGGGCTGCGAAGCCGATCTGAAGGCCGCCGGTCTGATCAACGAGCTCGTCGTCGAAACGGGCTCGGCGCTCGAAGTCGTCGTGCAGCTGGCGCCAGCCGACGCCGCGGCGCAGGAGCCGCGCGCATGAGAACGATCCCGTTCCAGCCGCTCGATGCCGCGCTGTATCGGGAAATCGTGCGCCGCGCTCTCGCTGAAGATCTCGGGTGGGGCGACGTGACGACGGAAGCGACGGTGCCACCCGAGCTGCGCGCGCGGGGCGTGATCCTCGCCAAATCCACGTGCGTCATAGCCGGACTCGACGTCGCCGCCGAAGCGTTCCTGCAGCTCGATCCCGGGTGCAGCTTCGAGCGTCTTTTCAAGGACGGCGACGGCTGCAAGCCGGGAGACGTCGTCGCGCAACTGCACGGCCAGGCGTCGGCGATGCTGACCGCGGAGCGCACCGCCCTCAATTTCCTGCAGCGGCTCTCGGGCATCGCCACGCTCACGCGCAAGTTCGTGGACGCCGCCGGCGGGACGATCACCGTCCTCGACACGCGCAAGACGACGCCGACGCTGCGCGCGCTCGAGAAGTACGCGGTGCGCGCCGGCAGCGGCACCAACCATCGCGCCGGGCTGGACGACGGCGTCCTGATCAAGGACAACCACATCCGCCTGGCCGGCGGCGTGCAGCGCGCGGTGCAGCTGCTGAAGGAGGCCGGCCCGGAAATGCCGATCGAGGTCGAGGCGCAGAGCCTCGAGCAGGTCGACGAAGCGATCGCCGCCGGCGCCGACATCATCCTCGTGGACAACCTGCCGATCGAGGCCATTCGCGACGCCGTCAAGCGCGTGAACGGCCGCGCCAAGATCGAGCTGTCGGGCGGCGTCACCCTCGATCGCATCCCCGAGCTCGCCAAAACCGGCGCCACGTATGTGTCGGTCGGCGCGCTGACCCACTCCGCCCCCGCCGCCGATCTCAGCTTCGAGCTCGAGCCCGAGTAACCAGCGATCGTGATCGCCGAGCCCCTGCCTTCCGAGTTTGCCGCAGCGCTCGCCGCCACGGTCACCGGCCGCGGTGTCTTCGGCGCGCGCCTCACTTACGCAGGTGAAGTCGGATCGACCAACGATCTCGCGGCCGCCGCCGCCGAACGCGGCGATCCCGAGGGGACGACGTTCGTCGCCGGCGCGCAGACGGCGGGCCGCGGACGCCTCGGCCGCGGCTGGTTCTCGCCGCCGGGGGCCGGACTCTACGTCTCGACGATCGTCAGGCGCGCGTCGCTGGCGCCGTGGATCACGCTGGCGGGGGGCGTCGCGGTCGCTGAAGGCATCACGCGCGCGACCGCGCTGCCGGTGCAGATCAAGTGGCCGAACGACATCGTCTCGGTCGGCGGCGCCGGTTTCCGCTCGCGCCGCAAGATTGCCGGGATCCTCGCGGAGGCCTCGTCCGGTCCCGCCGGCGTCCAGCACATCGTCCTCGGCATGGGCATCAACCTGCGCCCCGCGGCGTATCCTCCTGAGCTCGCGGATCGCGCCGGTTCGATCGAGAGCGAGCTCGGACGCCAGGTGGACCCGGGCACCGTGCTGGCCGAGGTGCTGACGGCGCTGAACCTGGTGCTCGACGAGCTGTGGACGGCGGGCGCCCCGCCGGTGGTCGCGCGCTGGCTGGCGCTGTCGCCGTCGGTCTACGACACGCCGATCGAGTGGGACGGCGGCAAGGGCGTGACTGCCGGCCTCGCCGAGGACGGCGCCCTGCTCGCACGAACCGCGGACGGCCTTCACCGGATCATCGCCGGCGAGGTACGCTGGAAGTAGCCATGCTGCTCGCCATCGACGTCGGCAACACCAACGTGACCATCGGGGTCTTCGACGGGGACCGCCTGGCGCACAGCTGGCGGCTGGCGGCGCTGCGCGAGCGCACCGCCGACGAGCTCGGGATCTATTTCACCAACCTGTTCCAGCAGGTGCACCTGCCGGTGTCGGCGGTGACCGGGATCGCGATCGCGTCGGTCGTGCCGCCGCTGACGCGGCCGATGGAGGAGATGTGCGAGCGCTACTTCTCGCACAAGGCGCTCCTCATCGACGCCACCAACGCCGGCATGATCGTGCGCTACTCGCCGGCGGCCGACGTCGGCGCCGACCGCATCGTCAACGCGGTGGCGGCGTGGGACAAGTACGGAGAGGCCGGCGCCCGCCCGCTCATCGTCGTGGACTTCGGCACCGGGACAACGTTCGACGTGATTTCGACGACCGGCGAATACCTCGGCGGCGTCATCTGCCCGGGCATCGGCATTTCCGCCGACGCGCTGTTCCAGCGCGCGGCGCGGCTGCCGCGCGTGGAAGTGCGCAAGCCGCCGGCGGTGATCGGCCAGAACACCGTCAACGCGATGCAGTCGGGGCTGTTCTTCGGCTACGTCGAGATGGTGGACG
>Ga0207645_10003650_pt1 | contig 11612 bp, 10 predicted proteins | sample KBSM53metaG_FD_184331 | JGI IMG/M metagenome (GOLD analysis project Ga0207645, IMG submission 184331) | Miscanthus rhizosphere microbial communities from Kellogg Biological Station, Michigan, USA - KBS M5-3 metaG (SPAdes) (version 2) | ecosystem: Host-associated > Plants > Roots > Rhizosphere >...
CGCTTCGCGCCCAAGACCGCCTACGACATGCTCGCCCAGGTCCCGAGCTTCACCATCCGCACCGTCGACACGACCGAGCGCGGGCTCGGCCAGGCCTCGGAGAACGTGATCATCAACGGCGAGCGAATCGCCAACAAGTCGGGCGGCGCGGTCGACCAGCTGAAGAAGGTTCCGGCCAACAACGTCGATCGCATCGAGATCGTCGATGCGGCGAGCCTCGGCATCGCCGGCCTCTCGGGCCAGGTCGCCAACGTGATCTTGAAGCAGTCGACGGCCTCCTCCGGCCAGTTCGACTGGGAGCCCAGCTTCCGCGCCCATTTCGCCAAGCCCGAGTACCTCGGCGGATCGGTCAGTTACTCGGGCAAGAGCGGCCCGATCGACTACACGCTCTCGGCGAAGAACAATCCCGGCCGCGGCGGCTTCGGCGGGCCGATCCTGATCTACGACGCCAACCATGTGCTGACCGAGCGGCGGAACGAAATTTATCATTCCGAGACCGAGAACGCGAACATGGAGGCCAAGCTCACCTACCACGGCCCCGGCTCGTCGATCGGCAACATGACGCTCGGCTACAACCCTTATTGGTCGCCGACCCATATCCGCGACCGGCGCGAGCTCGTGTCCGGCGACGACCGCCGGCGCAGCACCATCACCAAGCTCGACGGCTTTTTCGTCGACTGGAACGGCGATTACGAATTCGCGCTCGGGCCCGGGCGACTGAAGACGATCGGCCTCTACCATTTCGAGCATGAGCCGCTGGTCACCACGCAGGTGCTGAGCTTCGACAGCGGCGATCCGAGCACGGGCACGCGGCTCGACCGCAACACGCGCATCCAGGAGATGATCGGCCGCGCCGAATATGGCTGGAAGGGCGGCCCGAACGACTGGCAGATCTCGCTCGAGCGCGCGTTCAACTCGCTCGACCAGAAGGGCAAGCTGTTCAACCTCGATCCCGACGGCGAATTCCGCGAGATCGACTTCCCCGGCGGCAGCGGCAAGGTCCAGGAGGTACGCTATGAGGCGATCGGCACGCTCAGCCGCTCGCTGACCTCGAATCTCGACCTCCAGGTCGCAGCGGGTGCCGAGACTTCCAAGCTCGAGCGGGTCGACGGCGACCTGCCGCCGCGCAAGTTCTTCCGGCCCAAGGGCAGCGTGACGCTGGGCTGGCGCCCGGCCGACGATTGGGACGCAAGCCTCAAGCTCCGCCGCCGCGTCGGACAAATCAGCTTCTACGACTTCCTCGACCAGCCGAGCCTCAGCAACGACCGCGAGAATAACGGCAATCCCGACCTCGTGCCCCCGCAGAGCTGGGAGATCGAGACCGAGGTCGGCCATGAGCTTGGGCCGTGGGGCAAGACGCGGCTGCGCACCTGGTATTACCGGGTCGAGGACATCATCGACCGCATCCCGCTGCCCAACAACGGGCAAGGCGTCGGCAACTTGCCCAGCGCGAAACGCTACGGCTTCGAAAGCACCAGCACCTTCCAGTTCGACCCGATCGGCTGGACCGGCGCGAAGCTCGACCTCACCATCGGCAAGGAATGGACGTCGGTCCGCGATCCGCTGACCCACCAGATGCGCGAGATCAGCGGCGTGCTCGACAAATGGGGCAGTGCGCAGATCCGCCACGACATCGCGCACACGCCGCTCGCCTGGAGCGCCTACGTCCAGCTCAACCATTATGCGAAATATTATTATCCGACCGAGGTGTACGACGCGCAGGACATCCCCTGGATCGCCGGCTTCTACGTCGAGCACAAGAATGTGATGGGGATGACCGTGCGGTTCACGGTCGACAACGTCTTCAACGGCCGCCACACGCTCGATCGCGTCTTCTATACCGGTTACCGCGACCGCTCGCCCGTGTCCTTCTTCGACAAGCGCGACCAGCTCGTCGGCCCGCTGTTCAACCTGTCGGTCAAAGGCACCTTCTAGCGCATGCCACTGGCGTCGCTATAGGCGTCGCCGAGCGGAGGTGCGCGATGCCCAAGGTCGATCTCGAATCCGTCGAAAAGGTCCAGCGGACGGGCTACCCGCCGCCCCACGACGAGCAGGTGCGCGGACGCTGGGCACAGCGGCTCGCGCCGGTGTTCAAGCTTACCGATTTCGGCGCGAACGTCGCGACGCTCGAGCCGGGCGCCTGGTCGAGCCAGCGCCACTGGCATGAAGGGGAGGACGAGCTCGTCGTCATGCTCGAGGGCGAGGCCGTCCTGGTCGAGGACGAGGGCGAGACGGTGATGCAACCCGGCGACGTGGCGGTGTTCCCCAAGGGGGTCGCCAACGGCCATCACTTCATCAACCGCACGGATCGGCCGTGCCGGCTGATCGCCATCGGCCGCCCGCCGGCTGACGTCTGCCATTACTCCGACATCGACATGATGGTTGGCGCCGACGGCCGCTACACCCACAAGGACGGCAGTTCTTACTGAAACCCTCTCCCCTTGCGGGAGAGGGAGGGGCCCGCCGCGAAGCGGTGGGAGGGTGAGGGGGCGTGGAGCCTCGCTGTCGCCCCCTCACCCGCCTCGCTGCGCTCGGCACCCTCTCCCGCGGAGGGGAGAGGGTTTGGCTAGGCCGCCTTGTCGACTTCCCACTGGTCGATCACCCACGGCTCGTCCTGGGCCTTGTCGATCCACTCGGCGACGTGCGGATGCGACAGCACCGCCTTCATGTAGACGCCGGCGAAGGACGGCACGCCGACGCCGTAGGTGATGAAGCGCGTGACCACCGGCGCGTAGACCATGTCGGCAGCGCACCAGTCGCCGAACAGGAAGTCGCCGGTGCCGCCGAACCGGGCGCGCGCCTGCGCCCACAGCTGCAGGATGCGGTCGATCTCCTCGCGCACACCCTCGCTGAGGTCGACCGGCGGGAAGCTCTTGCGAACGTTCATCGGCAGTTCGCGGCGCAGGTTGGGAAAGCCCGAATGCATCTCCGCCGCCATGGAGCGCGCCATCCCTCGCGCGGCGTCTTCCTTTGGCCAGTACAGGTCACGGCCGTAGCGGTCGGCGAGGAACTCGACGATCGCCAGGCTGTCCCACACCACGCAGTCGCCGTCCCACAGGATCGGCACCTTGCCGAGCGAAGGCGCGAACTCGTCGCCTTCGCGGCGCTTGTCCCATTGGTCGTCGAACATCGGCACGACGAGCTCCTCGAACTCCTCGCCCGACTGCTTGCACGCCAGCCAGCCGCGGAACGACCAGCTGGAATAAGCGCGGTTGCCGATGATCAGCTTGAGCAAATGCTGCTCCTTAATGGGTTGCGGCTTCGAGGATCGAAGTTCGTAACTCGGCGATCCCGCTACCGGTTTCGCTCGACGTGGTGAAGATGCTGGGGTGCGCGGCGGGGTGCTTCGCCGCCTCGATCATCGTTGATTCGTAGAGCGCGCCGAGCGCGGACGGCTTCACCTTGTCGCTTTTGGTGAGGACGAGGTGATAGCTGACCGCGGCGTCGTCGAGCATGCGCATGACGTCGCGGTCGACCTCCTTGAGACCGTGGCGCGCATCGACCAGCACCAACGCGCGCTTCAGCACCGCGCGCCCGCGCAGATAGTCGTTCACCAGGAACCGCCATCGCTTGACCATGTCCCTGGGCGCCTCGGCGAAGCCGTAACCGGGCATGTCGACCAGCCGAATCTGCGGCGGCTCGCCGACGTCGAAGATGTTGAGCTCCTGCGTCCGTCCCGGCGTGTTGGAGGTCCGCGCCAGGCCCTTGCGGTTGGTCAGCGCGTTCAGGAGCGAGCTCTTGCCGACGTTGGAACGGCCGGCGAAGGCGATCTCGGGCACGTCGGGATCGGGCAGGAACTTGAGCTCGGGCGCCGACTTCACGAAGACGATCGGCCCGGCAAACAGCTTCCGCGCGCGCTCCGAAAGGTCATTCGCGTCCATTGGAAGCGTCATTGCGAGGAGCGGAGCGACGAAGCAATCCAGTTGCTTCGCCGCCGCTCTGGATTGCTTCGCTTCGCTCGCAATGACGAATCCTAATTGTGGACCGGGTGGGTGTCGGAGAAATGCAGCCCGAACTTCCGGTACAGCCACCATTGCTGGAGGATGGTCAGCGCGTTGTTGGTCATCCAGTAGAGCTGCAGCCCCGCCGCGAACGGCGCCATGATGAACACCAGGAACCAGGGCATGAGGGCGAACACCTGCGCCTGTGCCGGGTCCATCGGCTGGGGGTTCAATTTCATCGACAGCCACTGGGTCGCGCCGACCAGGATCGGCAGCACCCCGATCGCCAGCATCTGCGGCGGGGTGAAGTGCAACAGACCGAAGAGGTTGACCGGCGTCAGCGGGTCGGGCGCGGACAGGTCGCGGATCCACAGCACGAACGGCTGATGGCGCATTTCCACGCTCACCAGCAGCACCTTGTAGAGCGCGTAGAACACCGGGATCTGGAGCAGGATCGGCAAGCAGCCCGCAGCCGGGTTGATCTTCTCCTCCTGGTAGAGCTTCAGGATCTCCTGCTGCTGGCGCGCCTTGTCGTCCTTGAAGCGCTCCTGGATCGCCTTCATCTTCGGCTGGACCTTGCGCATCGCCGCCATCGACTGGAACTGCTTCTGCGCGATCGGGAACATGATGCCGCGGACGATCAGCGTCAGGCAGATGATCGCGGCGCCAAAATTGCCCACGGTATGGAAGAGGAACATCAGCAGGTCGAAGATCGGGCGCATGAAGAATTCGAACCAGCCCCAGTCGATCGACTTGGAGAGCTTGACGATCCCGGCGTCCTCGTAGCGGTCGAGCCAGGCCTTTTCCTTGGCGCCCGCGAACAAATGCGTGTCCGTGGTCATGGTCTGGCCCGGGGCGACCGAGACGGGCGCCAGCGCGTAGTCGGCCTGGTAGCCGCCGCTCGGGGAGGGGCGAAAATCCGCGGTCATCGCGGCGTCCCCGGGGGCAAGTGCGGTCAGCCAATATTTGTCGGTGAAGCCGAGCCAGCCGGTGACGCTGTCGAACGCTTGCGGGCCTTTCTCGTCGAGGTCCTTGTAGTTGACGTCATAGTCGGCCTTGGCCCCGAACACGCTGATCGGGCCGACATGGTTGGTCCAGCTGTCGGGGTCGTGCGACTTGCTGGCGCGGCTGACCAGCCCGATCGGCCGCACTGCCAGCGGACTGCCGGTGCCATTGAGCACGGCCTGGCGGACTGTGAACAGATAGCCCTCGTCGACCGCGATCCGGATCGAATAGCGCGACCCGTCCGGCATTTGCGTCGCGAGCGTCACCGGATGGCCCGGCGTCAGCGTCGCGCTGTCGCTGGTCCACACCGTGTCGAGGGTTGGTGCCGGGGCGCCCTGCGCCGTCCAGCCGAACGTGGCGATGTAGGCGCCGGGCGCACCGAGCGGCGACAACAGCCGCACCGGCGGCGAATCCTTGGCGATCGTCTCGCGCTGGCGGACCAGCACCAGGTCGTCGATCTGCGCGCCCTTGAGGTTGATCGAGCCTTCGAGCGACGGCGTCTGGATGCGCACGCGCGGGGTCGAACCGAGCACCGCGGCGCGGCTCTTCAGCGCCTTGGTCGTCGTCGCGGTCGGCTGCGCCTGCGGCTGAGGCAAGGCCTGCGTCTTGCCATTCTCGACCTTGGTGCTCGGCGGGTTGGCAGTCGGGAAATATTTGTTTGCCGCCCACGTCCAGCCGAGCAGCACCAGCGCGCTCAGCACCACCGCGAGGATCATGTTCTTGCTGTCGTTCACTTAGGTTCGATCCTCTTACGGTACTGGGTCGTAGCCCTGGCCGCCCCACGGATGGCAGCGGAAGATGCGTTTCAGTGCGAGCCAGCTTCCCCGCGCCGCCCCATAGCGTTGCAGCGCGGTGATCGCATAGGCCGAACAGCTCGGCTGGTAGCGGCAGCTCGGCGGCAGGACCTGCGACGGGCCCTTCTGCCAGCCTTTCGCAATCAGGATGAGGAGGCGCGCAATCATGACCATCCTCCCCACGATTTCGTTGGGAGGGGAACCATGCGAAGCATGGTGGAGGGGTTCTCGGTGCCTCCAAAGAACCCCTCCACCGCCTTCGGCGGTCCCCCTCCCCGGCAAACGCCGGGGAGGATGATTGCGGGCGCGCTCATTTACGCAGCCCATCCAGGGCATTCGCCAGCTCGGACCGCATCAACGAAAAATCGCGTTCGAGCCCTTTGGCGCGCCCGATCATCACATGGTCGGCGCCGGCGAAGCCCTTCGCCGGCACGATCTCGCGCGCAAGGGCGCGGAAGCGGCGCTTCATGCGGTTGCGGACGACCGAGCCGCCGATCTTCTTGGTGACGGTGAAGCCGACGCGCATCGCGGGGTCCGCGTCCTTGCGGTCGCGGACGAGGAGGATGAAGCCGGGCGTGGGGGCGCGCTTTCCCGCGTTGGCCGCGAGAAAATCCGAGCGCTTCTTGATGGTGGCTAGGCGCTGAGCTTCTTGCGGCCGCGCGCGCGGCGGGCGTTCAGCACCTTGCGTCCGCCGACCGTCGCCATGCGGGACCGGAACCCGTGCCGCCGCTTGCGGACCAGATTGCTCGGCTGGAAGGTGCGCTTCATCGCTCATGCCTTTGTTCGAATTCAAAGAAAAAGGGCCGCCCAAGGGCAGCCGCGGTTGAGCGCGCCGATAGAGGAGGGGCCGCGCAAAGTCAATTCGTCGGCGGGCCTTGTTCCGCCTTGCGAATCGCCTCGCGCCGCTTCGCGCTGGGCCGTCTCAGCGCGCGGTCGGCAAAGTGGCCGGCCTTCGGCTGCCAGCGCTTCAGTCGCACATAGTGCCGCTTGGCCCACATGCTGGTCTTGAGGACCAGCGCGAGGCCCGGCGCGATCAGGAAGATGCCACCCGGGCCGGGCAACGGCGCGATAATGAAGCCGCCGATGATCAGCAGCACGCCGAGGACGAACAACGCCCATTCGACGACCGGCTTGTCCATCAGCCTGCGCCATTGCTCGCGTGAAACCATGCGCCGCCATGTGGTTGGCCGCGGCCGTTCGCGCAAGCGCTTGCGGGAAAGGTCCATAGCGGTCTAGCGTCGCTCCGCCGAGCTAGGGGGAGTGTGCCTCGCGCTGAGTTCATTTTCGTCATCCCCGCTCAAGCCGGGACCCAGCCAAAAAGAAAACTAGGTTCCCGCTTTCGCGGGAATGACGAGTGTTGCCGCTAACATGGCCGCGACCGTCGCCACTGTCGCTTACCTCGGCCTCGAGGCGCGCGCCGTCGAGGTCCAGGTGCAGCTGTCCTCGGGCGTCCCCAAGTTCACCATCGTCGGCCTGCCGGACAAGGCCGTCGCCGAGAGCCGCGAACGCGTCCGCGCCGCGCTCGCCTCGATCGGCCTCGCGCTCCCGCCCAAGGTCATCACCGTCAACCTGTCGCCGGCCGACCTGCCCAAGGAAGGCTCGCATTACGACCTTCCGATCGCTTTGTGCCTGCTTGCCGCGATCGGCGCGACGGACGCCGAGGCGCTGTCGCATTATGTCGCGGTCGGGGAGCTCTGCCTCGACGGGCGGATCGCCGCGTCGCCCGGCGTGCTTCTCGCCGCGATCCATGCCTCGGGGCAAGACAAAGGGCTGATCTGCCCGGCGTCGCAGGGGAGCGAAGCGAGCTGGGCGGGCGAGCTCGACGTGATCGCGGCGCCCGATCTCCTCGCGCTGCTCGCGCATCTCAAGGGCACCAGCCTCGTTCCCGCGCCCGTCGTCGCAGAAGCCGAGCCGCCCGGCGGCGGTCCCGACCTCGCGCAAGTCAAAGGGCAGGAAGTGGCCAAGCGCGCGCTGGAGATCGCCGCGGCGGGCGGCCACAATCTGCTGATGAGCGGTCCGCCGGGCGCGGGCAAATCGCTCCTCGCCGCCTGTCTTCCGGGCATCTTGCCGCCGCTGCAGCCGTCTGAGGCCCTCGAAGTGTCGATGGTCGCCTCGGTCGCGGGCGAATTGAACGGGGGCCGCATCCGCCGCCGCCGCCCGTTCCGCGCGCCGCATCACTCGGCGTCGATGCCGGCGCTGGTCGGCGGAGGTCTGCGCGTTCGGCCCGGGGAGATCAGCCTCGCGCATCTCGGCGTCCTGTTTCTCGACGAGCTCCCCGAATTCCAGCGGCCGGTGCTTGATTCCCTTCGCCAGCCGCTGGAAACCGGCGCGGTCAGCGTCGCCCGGGCGAACACCCACGTAACGTTCCCGGCGCGGGTCCAGCTGGTGGCGGCGATGAACCCGTGCCGGTGCGGCCACCTTGGCGATCCCGCGCTGGCGTGTAGCCGGGCGCCGAGGTGCGCCGCCGATTACCAGGCGCGGGTCTCGGGTCCGCTGCTCGATCGTATCGACCTTCACGTCGAGGTGCCCGGGGTGTCGGCCGCCGACCTGACTCTGCCACCGCCAGCGGAGGGAAGCGCGGAAGTCGCGCGGCGGGTCGCCGCCGCGCGCCAGGTCCAGGCGGATCGTTACAACGGGCATGGACCGCGCACCAACGCCGAGGCCGATGGCGAGCTGCTCGATTCGGTCGCGACGCCCGACGATCCGGGGCGCAAGCTGCTCGCCGACGCGGCCGCGGCGATGCGGCTGTCGGCGCGCGGCTTCCATCGCGTGATGCGCGTTGCCCGGACCATCGCCGATCTTGCCGGTTCAGAAGGGGTTGGCCGGATCCACGTCGCCGAGGCGCTCAGCTACCGGCGCCAAGCCCCCCGCAACTAGTCCGCTTTCTCCTTGCCGAGCACGGCGTTGACCACTTGTCGCGCCGTGTCGGCGATGACGTGGCCGGCGTCCTCGTCCTTGGCCATTGAGAACATGAACGCCTTGGCCTCCTTCAAGCTGATGTGGGGCGGAAGCGGCGCGATCTCGGGGTCGGTCTTGACCTCGAGCACCACGGGCCGGTCCGCCGCCAGCGCTTGGTCCCACGCGGCGCCCAGGTCGTCCGGATCGTCGACGAACAGGCCCTTGAGGCCGATCTGCTCCGCGAAGGCGGAATAGCGGACGTCGGGGATGTCCTGGCTCGCGTCGTAGCGCGGATTGCCGTTCATCACCCGCTGCTCCCACGTGACCTCGTTCAGATCCTCATTGTTGAACACGCACGTAATCAGTCGCTGGTCCGGCCAACGGTCGCAATATTTGGCGACGGTGATGAGCTCGGCCATGTTGTTCATCTGCATCGCGCCGTCGCCGACCAGTGCGACGACCGGCCGGTCGGGATGCGCAAACTTGGCGCCGATCGCATAGGGCACCGCCGCGCCCATCGACGCCAGGCCGCCAGAGAGCGAGCACATTTGTCCGCGCTTCACGCGATAGTCGCGCGCGTACCAATTGGCGCACGAGCCGCTGTCGCTGGTGACGATCGCATTGTCGGGCAGTCGCGGCGACATTTCCCACACCACGCGCTGCGGGTTGACCGGATGCGCCTTGGTGACGGCGCGGGCCTCGAGCGTCCGCCACCAGTCGTTCATCCAGCCCTCGACAGTTTCGCGCCACTTGTCGCTCTTCCGCTTCAGCATCGGCAGCAGCAGGCGAAGCGTCTCTGCCGCGTCGCCGTGCAGGTTCACCTCGCACGGATAGCGGAGCGAGAGCATCGCCGGGTCGATGTCGATCTGCACCGCGCGCGCAGCGCCGGTCTCGGGCAGGAATTCGGACCATGGAAAGCCGGTGCCGATCATCAGCAGCGTGTCGCAGCCGGTCATCAGGTCCGAGCTCGGCTTGGTGCCGAGCAGGCCGATACAGCCGGTGACGAAGGGTAGGTCGTCCGGCAGCGCGCACTTGCCGAGCAACGCTTTGGCGACGCCGGCGCCGAGCGAGTCGGCGACCGCGATCACCTCGTCGGCCGCGCTGAGCGCTCCGGCGCCGATCAGGATTGCGACTTTCTCGCCGGCATTGAGGACGTCGGCCGCGCGGCGCAGCTCGTCGCCGGGCGGAGTCATCACCGGACGTGAATAGCCAGGTCCCGAGCGAGTGAAGCCGTGGGCGCGCTTGGGCGCCTCGTAGGTTTGCTCCTGGACGTCCTTGGGCAGGATGATCACCGACGGCGCGCGCCGCGCGATCGCAAGGCGGATCGCGCGGTCGACAACGTGGGCGAGCTGAGCCGGGTGGCTGACCTCCTGCACGAATGCGGCGACGTCGGCGAACATCCGGTCGAGGTTGAGCTCCTGCTGGTAGCTCGCGCCGCGCACGGTCGTCTCCGCCTGCCCGCAGATCGCCAGCACGGGCATATGGTCGGCCCGGGCATCGTAGAGTCCCGTGATGAGGTGGGTCGCGCCGGGCCCGCCCGTCGCAAGGCACACTCCGAGCTCGCCGGTAAACTTGGCGTGGGCGACCGCCATGAACGCGCCCATCTCCTCGTGGCGCGGCTGGATGAAGTCGATCCCGCCGTCGCGCTGGAGCGCGCCGATGACGCCGTTGATGCCGTCGCCCGAATAGCCATAGATGCGCCGGACGCCCCAGGCCTTGAGCCGGTCGACGAAGAAATCCGCGGTCTTCATGTATCGGAAAACGCGGCTCGCGCGGCGATGCTCCGTGAACTGTTTGCAAGCGCGCCGGACGCTCGCTAGCTAAAGCGCCCGCGTGCCCCTGTGGCGGAATGGTAGACGCGAGCGACTCAAAATCGCTTTCCTTCACCGGAGTGTCCGTTCGAGTCGGACCAGGGGCACCAACGCCTGACAAGTCGCTGGCGGGACAAATGCAGCGGCGATATGCTCCGCCTCATGGACGCGCGGACCAGCAAGAAGGCGGTGAATGTCGCGGAGGACACGCATGTCCTCGCCGAAAGCACGGCCAAGCGCGACCGCCTGCTTGCCTCGATCAACCTGATCGGCGGGATCGGCCTGCTCCTCGCGCTGCCATTCGCCTTGCGCTCAGGCGCGGAATTTTTCCTGCCGGTGACCGCGGCGTTGGTCATCGCGATCGCGCTGGTGCCGATGCTCGAATGGTTCGAGCGACGGGGCGTGCCGGCCAAGCTTGCCGCCGGCTTCTGCGTCATCATCTTCCTCGCCATTGCCATCTTCGCGATCGGCTCGATCCTGGTGCCGGCAACCGACTGGATCGCGCTCGTGCCCCAGCGCATCGGCAAGGTCCGCGATGAGCTTCAGCCCGTGCTCGACCTCTACAAGAACCTCGACCGGTTCATCGACCGCACCACGTCGCAGATCGCGATTGCGCCGAAGCCGGGACGCACGGTCACGGTAGAAACGCCGAACTCAATGCTGGGGCTGTTGACCTCGTCGGCGCCCCATCTCCTGATTCAGCTGTTCTTCGCGCTGCTCGTCATCTTCTTCTTCCTCGCCGGCTGGACCGCAATGCGGAAGAAGACGATCGTCAGCCGCGGCAGCTTCGAGGGCGCGCTGACCACCGCGCGCGTCATCCAGCAGGTGGTCGACGCGACCTCGACCTATCTCGGCACCATCACCGTCATCAACATCGGGCTGGGAGCGCTGACCGCCGGCGCGCTGTGGCTGCTCGGGATGCCCTCGCCGGTCATGTGGGGCGGCATCGTCGCGGTGGCCAATTACATTCCGTACCTGGGGCCGATCGTCTGCGCCCTGCTGCTGTTCCTCGGCGGGTTGATGACCTATCCCGACATGTGGGGCGCGCTTGCGCCGCCGGCGGTCTTTGTCGGCTTCCATTTGGTTGAGGCCAATCTCTTCACGCCGATGGTCGTCGGTCACCGGCTGACCATCAGCCCGCTTTCGATCCTCGTCTCCTTGTC
>Ga0207645_10003652_pt1 | contig 11609 bp, 7 predicted proteins | sample KBSM53metaG_FD_184331 | JGI IMG/M metagenome (GOLD analysis project Ga0207645, IMG submission 184331) | Miscanthus rhizosphere microbial communities from Kellogg Biological Station, Michigan, USA - KBS M5-3 metaG (SPAdes) (version 2) | ecosystem: Host-associated > Plants > Roots > Rhizosphere >...
CTCGGCCACCGGTTTTGACTTCGCGCTCGGGCAGAATCCCAACGCCAGCGCACCGTGGCCGAAGTTCATCGAGAAGAGCTACACGCGAGCCATTGATTTCGAGGCAAAGGCGTCCCGCGTCGATCGCGTGCGCACGCAGGGCGAAAACCCGCCGCGTGGCGGCGGCCAGCAGCCGATTGTCGGCGAGCAGCCGCAGACCAACGTCGTGAGCGCCGACGCACCATGGGTGCAGCAGCTGGAGATCTGGATGATGCCGCATGGGTTCGTTCGCGCGGCCGCCGCGCGCAACGCCACGCTCGACAAGGCACCGGCAGGCGCGAAGCAGACCGTCATCTCTTTCGTCGGCGACAACAAGGCGCCGGTCAAAGCCTTCATCGACGAACACAACCTGATTGCCCGTGTCGAGACGATGATCGATCACCCGGTGCTCGGCGACATGTCGTTCGAGGCGATTTACACCGATTACAAGGACGTGGGGGGCGGTGTGCAGTTCCCCATGCACATCGTCCAGCGTCAGGGCGGCCATCCGATCTTCGACCTGCGGCTGACCGACGTGAAGGTCAACATGCCGGTGAATACGCAGGCACCGCAGGGGAGAGGCGGCGCGCCGGCAGCCGCGGGGGCTCCCGCCAATCCTCCCGCACAGTCAGAGAAGCTCGGTGACGGCGTCTATCTCATCACCGGCGGGTACACCGTCATCGCCGTCGATTTCAAGGACTACATCGCCCTCGTCGAATCGGGACAGAGCGAACCAAGAGCGCTGGCCGTCATCGCTGAAGCGAAGCGGCTCATCCCGAACAAGCCGATCCGCTACGTGATCAACACGCACAGCCACTTCGACCACGCCGGCGGCCTGCGCGCGTTCGTCGCCGAAGGGTCGACCATACTCACGCACGAGTCGAACAAAGCGTACCTCGAAAAGGTGCTCGCGTTGCCGCACACGCTGAGCCCCGACAAGGCGCAGTCCTCAGGAAAAAAACCGATCGTGGAAGGGATGGGCGACAAGAAGGTGCTGACAGACGGTACGCACGTTCTCGAGCTGTATCACATGAAGAACTTCCTGCACCACGACGGAATGATCATGGCGTATCTGCCGAAGGAACGTGTGCTGCTCGAGGCCGACGCCTACAATCCGCAGCCGGCGACAGCGGCGCCGCCGAATCCTCCAAGTCCTTACACGCTGAGCCTGGCCGAGAACATTCAGCGTCTGAAGCTCAATGTGGACCGCATCGTTCCGGTGCACTACCCGGCTGACAACCGCGTGGTAACGCTGGCCGAACTGAATCGGTGGCTTGGCCGGACCGGTACGAACTGAAAAACCGTGAACGAATCACGCTCAACTCCCAACGATCCAACTCCCAATTCCCAACAAGTCGCATCTTGGGAGTTGGTGATTGGGAGTTGGGAGTTGGCATGTGACTAGATCGTCTGACGGAGATGACTATGTTTCGCAGGTTTGTCGTTGTCAGTGCGATTCTCGCAAGTAGCTGCACGAGCGCTTCACCCGAGCGGCAAGTCATTAACGATGCCGCCGCCGCGCTCGGAGGCGCCGATCGGATCCGTGCGCTCACCGTGCTCGAAGTCACAGGCAGCGGCTCCGCTCCCAACGCCGGTCAAAACCGGATGCCTGACGACGAATTGCCGGTGTGGAAAGTAGCGGAGCACACGCGCACGATCGATCTGGCGAACAACCGGACGCGCGTCCAGCAACTGCGCGAAGCGCAATTCCAGTTTGCCGGCGCGACCGTCCAGCGGGTCAATCAGGGGCTCGATGGCGACGTCGCATACAACGCTGCCCCCGACGGCACCATGACCCGTGCAGGTGAGGCGGCTGCGCACGATCGTCGCGTTGAACTACTCCATCACCCGATCACCATCGTGCGAGCCGCGCTGGATCCCGCCGCCAAGCTCGCAAATCCACGCACCGAGGGCAACGAACAACTCGTCGACATCACCACCGCAGCGGGCGACGCCGTGACGCTCGCTCTCGATCAGTCGACGCATCTGCCGGCACGCGTGATCACGACGAGCGACAACGCGAACATGGGCGACGTCGCGATCGTGACGACCTTCTCCGACTACGAGGAGGTCGACGGCGTGAAGCTGCCGCGCCGACTCACGACGAAGATGGACAAGTACCTGCAATTCGACCTGCAGGTCACGAAGAACACACTTGCTGGTAATGTCGCCGATTTGGCGGTACCTGCAACAGTCAAATCAGCGCCGATCCCGGCGCCGCCGCCACTGGTCGTCACAGCGGAGCCGGTGGCAAAGGGGATCTGGTGGCTGGCCGGCTCCGGCAACCATCGCAGCATCGTCTTCGAATTCGACGATCATCTCGTGCTCTACGAGGTGCCGCTGAACGAGGCGCGTTCGAAAGCGGTGATCGACAAGGCGAGGACGCTCAGCACGAAGCCACTGACCATCGCCATCGTCTCGCATCATCATTTCGATCACTCGGGCGGCCTTCGAGTGGCCGTGGCCGAAGGATTGACGATTGTCACCCACCGCGCCAACGAAGCGTTTTTCAACGACCTCCTCGCACGCAAGCACACGATCGTGCCCGACGCGCTTCAGATGAAGCCGGCGCCGGCGAAGTTCGAGTGGGTAGACGATCAGATGACGTTGAAAGACAAGTCGATGGAAGTCCAGCTCTATCACCTGCTCGACAATCCCCGCGAGGGAACGAACCTGTTCGCCTATGTACCGCGCGAGCGCATGCTCGTGCAGGCCGACCTCTACGATGCCGGCTGGAATCAGCATCTCTGGGGCGAGAACGTACTGACCAATCTCGCGCAACGGAAGCTGAAGATCGACCGCGACGTGCCGGTGCATGGCGTCATCGAACCGTTCGACCAGATGGTCAAGACGATCAAGGCGAAGCCCACGATCGCCGGCACAAATTAGGCACATCCATCGTCGTCCGGATCAGGCGCATGTTGGACACGACGGTGTATAGTCACGTGAGCTCGTTCCCGAGGCCGGAGGCGCACATGTCCACTTCCCGTCGTGACTTTGTCAGGTTGACCGGGACCGCAGCCGTGTATGGGGCGCTCGCGGCACCCGCTTTCGGATTCGCGGGCGAGCCCGCCCTCGGTCTCATCTTCCCGCCGAAGGACTACCCGATTCCACCCGACGCGAAGCGGCTCTATCCGAGCGGTGTCGAGTTCCTTGGCGACGGAGTGGGTTTGCCCGGGGGCATGACGCTCGAGGGCTATGACGAAGCGATTCCGCGCGTCGTGCCGGTTGCAGAAGCGCTCGCCAAACGTGGCGCCAAGGTCATCTCGGTGTTCGGCTCGTCGCTGACCTTCTACAAGGGAGCGAAGTTCAACGAGGAGCTCACGCAACGCGTCACCAAGGCGACCGGCGTACCGGCGACAACACAGAGCAACGGTCTCGTCGACGGACTAAAGACCGTGAATGCGAAAAAGATCGCGGTAGCGACGGCTTACACCGACACCGTGACCGAGCGTTTGAAAGTCTTTCTCGAGGAGCATGGCTTCGAGGTCACGTTTGCCAAGGGTCTCGGCTACGAGCGGGTTCCTGAGGGAGCGGCGACGCAGGAGATCCTCTTCAATCTCGGCGCGGACTGCTACGACAAATCACGCAAGGCCGACGCGCTCGTCGTGTCGTGCGGTGCACTGCGCACGCTCGATCTGATCGTGCCGCTCGAGAGTCGAATCAAGGTGCCGGTGGTGTCGTCTACACCCCACGGTCTGATGAATGGTGTCCGGCTGCTGGGAGTAAGTCCCCGGGCTCAGGGATTCGGGATGGTGTTCGCGCGCGCGTGAGTGCGCAGGCTGCCTACTTAGCAAAATCAGGCGGGTCTAACCCAGGACCCGCCTGACCCGCGTCAGTCTCACAAAGCTACAACCGTCCGGTCAGCGAAAATCACAACGACAACCGGCCGGTCAGCAGCAAGAGGACAACGACCAACAGCACGAGACCCAGACCACCGCTCGGGTAGTAGCCCCAGCCTCGACTGTACGGCCACGCCGGCGCCGCGCCTAGCATCAGCAACACGAGAAGGACGACCAGAATCGTCAGCATTCTCCCTCCTCTACAACACGCGACTCGACCACAGATGCGCTGCAATCGGTCACGTCGTAGAGAGGTGCAACAGTCGGACCAGTACCCCGGGCTGTAGAGGTGTTTGTTACTTCTGCCTGGTGAGCCGGTAGAGCTTCGAAGCGGTTCGCACGAACAAGCTTCCTCTGGCGATAGCCGGACTGGCCAGCGTCATCTCGTTCAGCGAGTTCTTCGCAAGGACCTTGAATTCATTGCCGGCCTGGATGACGTACGTATCACCTTCCTCGCTCATCGCGAAGACCCGGTTGTTGTACGCCCACGGCGACGAGGTGAATCCGCTCGCCTCGCCGGTGATCCGCTGTCGCGGATAGATTTCCTTGCCGGTCCTGGCATCATGGCTCGTGAAGAAGCCGCGATCGAAGAGCGTGTAGTAGGTGTCGCCGTAGACGAGTGGTGTCGGGTTGTAAGGCGCACCGGTTGCCGCTGACCAGACGATGTAGGCGTTGCTCGTTTCACCCTGTTTCAGGGAGATGTCTCCCGACGCGCCGGGGCGAATGGCATATGCCGGCCGCATCGGATCGGCAATGTAGCCCGAGCTGATGTAGAGAAGACCAAAGCGCTCGAACGGAGTGGGAATGGAAATACTCGACATTCCAGAAAACTCCCACAGCAGCTTCCCCGACAGATCGTACGAACGAACGCGATCCGAGCCTGACGTCACGATCTCGGTTCGCAGCTCGTTCTGCCACACGAACGGCGTCGTCCAGTTGGTCCCTTCCTTGCGCTCGACGCGCCAGAGCTCCCGGCCCGTTCGCGCATCGTAAGCCGCCAGGAACGACTGCTCGTCGTTGTCGTTGACGATGTAGATACGGCCCTGATGCAGCACAGGTGACTGACCGGCGCCCCAGTTGTTGCGCGTCTTGAATGGACCGATTGGCTTGGACCAGATCACGTTGCCAGCGAAATCGAGCGCGAAGAGTCCCAGGTTGGCGAAGTACGCGTAGACACGCTCGCCGTCGGTGACCGGCGTTTCCGATGCATAACTATTTTTCAGATGCTTTGCCTTCGCGGGTGCGTTGCCGCCAACTTCCTTCGCCCATCGCACGTTGCCCGACGCATAGTCGATGTCGTACACCATCCAGCGATGGGGCGCCGTGGACGCCGGCCAGTCTCCCAGATAGAAACCGGGTCTGGGCGCTTCCTGCTGTCCGCTGTTGACGACGGTGGTGAGAAAGACGTGATCGCCCCAGACGATCGGCGAGCTCCAACCGATGCCGGGGATCGCTGTGACCCAGGCGACGTTCTCCGTCGTGCTCCACGTATCGGGCAGATCGGGATGATCGACGCCGACACCGGCCATCGTGCCGCGGAACTGCGGCCAGTTCTGCGCGGCAAGCAACGCAGGCATGGTGACGACGACCACCGCCAGATGCAGTCCGAATCGCTTCATCGGTGAAACCCGCCTCTACATACGTCAGCTGGAGTGATCGTGGAGGATCTTCCAGCCACCCTCGGTCTTCTCCCAGGTGAGACTGAACCAGCCGCTGCGATCGGCTTCCCCACCTCCTGAGAGCAGAAACTGCCCGGTCACCAACGCGTGTCGATCCCCGAGTGGGCGAACATCGATATGGTCGAAAGACAATCGCTGTTTCGGTTTGCCGTCGCGCCAGAACGATCGCGAAAGCGATTCACCGACACGCTCCCGCCCCTGGATGGGGCCGTTGTTACCCATGAAGGTCGCCGAATCCGCGTAGGGACGAATGTGACCTGCAAGGTCGGCGTTGTTCCATGCGTCGGCGCTGGCCGTCAACGCGACGGGGATCGCGCTACTCGCGTCGTTCGCCGACGCCGCCTGCGTCGCGGTGCTACCAGACCCGCACGCCGACAGGCTGATCGCGACGCAGGCGACCGCGATGAGCGTCAAGGGATGCAGTCGAATCATGGCCGATAGTAACCCCACCTCGGTCAAAACACGGAGCCCCTGGCTAGTTGGCCACACGCAGACAGCGATATCCGGTTCCGCAGGAGTCGCGGTCGCCGACCTCGACCTCGCGCATACCGGCATCCGTGTTGAGAACGATCCGTCCCTCGGCAGTGATGACGAGGCGATCCAACGGACTGCCATTGTTGCCAGGAGGCGTGGTGGCCAGGTGCAGGCTGCCGGCGCGTGATGTGCCGGTCTGATCACCGGACGCGCGAGAGTAGATTTCCGCCGTGCGGCCATTTCCACCGCAGCCCGACCAGAAGCCCGATTGCCCTGGCTCGCAGCGCGTGCCCCATGCCTGCCAGTAGAGGCCACCGAGTGCGGTCCCCTCAGTCACCGGCTGCGGCATGTCGTTGAAATGCGCGCCATCCGGCCCCGCGCGTCGCAAGACGAGATCGGGTGCGTCCCCAATGTCGCCGAGCACCATTCCCCGTGCGTAACACTTCGGCGTGCCATCGGCGAGCGGATGCGGCACGTCGGAGTGCGACTCCGACTGACGGCAGAAGAAATCCGGCGTGCCAGGCCAGCCCTCGGGTCGCCCCCACAGCAAGTGCCCGCGAAGAACGTTGCCGCTGACACTGCCAGCGTTGGGCGGCACAAATGGAGCCAGCACCTCTTGCGCACGCGCGGTGAGTGACAAGGACAGAATGATGACGAGCGATCCGGCACGTGGCATGCGCGCAACCTCCAGCCTCGATCCTAAGGCACGAGCACGCGCGACCGTCGCGAATCACCGATAGCGGCTACGCGAGTGGGGCCGGGAGCTTCGATTCTCCCATCAGGTAGTGATCGATGGCGCGAGCGGCGCTGCGGCCTTCGGCAATCGCCCAGACAATCAGCGATTGACCACGCTGCATGTCTCCGGCGGTGAAGACACCTGGGACGCTCGTCATCCACGACTGATCCCGCGCCACGTTGCCGCGGTCGCTCAGCTTGACACCCAGGCTCTCGAGCAGACCCACGCGCTCCGGGCCGACGAAACCCATCGCCAGCAGCACGAGGTCAGCGGGAATCTCGAATTCGCTGCCAGGAACAGGCACGAATTGCATGCGACCGTCCTGCTTGACGATCTCGACTTTCACGGCGTGCAGCGCGCGCACGTGGCCGTTCTCGTCACCCGAGAATCGCTGCGTCGAGACGGAATAGAGACGGTCACCGCCCTCCTCGTGTGCCGAGGAGACGCGGAAAATCTGCGGCCACGTCGGCCAGGGGTTATCCGCTGCGCGTGTGTCAGGAGGCCGGTCCATCAACTCGAGCTGCACGATCGACCGCGCACCTTGCCGATGCGCCGTGCCAAGGCAGTCAGCGCCCGTGTCACCGCCGCCGATGATGATGACGTGGCGATCTCTGGCGCTGATGAATTCGCTGTCTGCGACCTCATCCCCCTCGCACCGACGGTTCTGCAGGGTGAGGTACTCCATCGCGAAGTAAACGCCCTTCAGCTCGCGTCCGGGAACCGGAAGATCGCGGGGCTGACCGGCGCCACCTGCAAGCAACACGGCATCGTAGTCAGAGACCAGGCGATCGGCGGGGACGTCGACGCCGACGTTGATACCGGGTCGAAACACGACGCCCTCTGCTTCCATGGTCGCGAGCCGGCGATCGAGGAAGCGCTTCTCCATCTTGAACTCGGGAATTCCGTAGCGCAGCAGTCCACCGATCCGGTCGGATTTTTCGAAGACCGTCACCGAGTGGCCGGCGCTATTCAACTGATCCGCCGCCGCCAGGCCGGCAGGACCCGAGCCCACGATCGCGACCCGCTTGAACGTGCTCGTCGCCGGCGTCCGCGGCGTGACCCACCCCTCATCCCAGGCGCGATCGATGATCGACGCCTCGATCGATTTGATCGTGACGGGATAGTCGTTGATGCCCAGCACACACGACCCTTCGCACGGCGCCGGGCACAACTTGCCGGTGAATTCGGGAAAGTTATTCGTGGCATGCAGACGGTCGATTGCCGCGCGCCATCGATCGCGGTAGACGAGATCGTTCCAGTCAGGAATCAGGTTGCCGAGCGGGCAGCCTTGATGACAGAACGGGATCCCGCAGTCCATGCAGCGCGCGCCCTGCTTCTCGAGCTCGCCGGCGGGATACGGCAGATACACCTCGTGCCAGTCCCGAACGCGCTCCTCGACCGGACGCGTTGGCTGCTTCTTGCGCTGTATCTCAATGAACCCGGTCGCCTTACCCATGGACTGCCGTTCCCGCGCCCGACGCCGACGCCACCATTCCCGTGACGACCAATTGTTCGACCAGAGGCTCCTCCTCTTCGCTCAGACGCCTCGCCTCTTCGGCCAATGCGCGCTTGTATTCGCGCGGCATCACTTTGACGATGTGCCGTCGAACAGTCGTGAAATCCGACAGCAGGCCTTCCGCGTACATGCTCCCTGTGTACGTCAGATGCTTCATGATCGCCACGCGCAGAAAGTCGATGTCCTCGGCGTCGACGAGCGGCTCGAGATCGACCATTTCGCGGTTGCACCGCCGCTCGAAACGGCCTTCGACATCCAGCACATAGGCAATGCCGCCGCTCATGCCTGCGGCGAAGTTGCGCCCGGTTCGACCGAGCACGACCACGCGCCCGCCGGTCATGTACTCGCAGCCGTGATCGCCCACCCCCTCGACCACGACGGTCGCGCCGCTGTTGCGAACGCAGAACCGCTCGCCGGCGACGCCTCGAACGTATCCTTCGCCGCCCGTCGCGCCGTAGAACGCCACGTTGCCGATGACGATGTTCTCCTGCGACTTGAACGCCGAAAGCGCAGGCGGAAGCACGATCAGGCGGCCGCCGGACAGCCCCTTGCCGAACCCGTCGTTCGCGTCGCCGATGAGCCGCATCGTCATCCCGGCAGGCACGAACGCTCCGAAGCTCTGTCCGGCGGAGCCGGTGAATGTAATGCGGAGCGTGTCAGCGGGCAGGCCAGCCGCACCGTGACGGCGAGTCACCTCGGAACCCAGCATCGTGCCGACTGTGCGATCCGCGTTGCGGATGTACGCTGTCAATTCGACCGGCTGCTGATGTTCGAGCGCAGGCATTGCGGCCTTGATGAGATCGTTGTCGAGCGTGCCCTCGAGCCCGTGGTCTTGCGCCCGCACGCGGCGACGAGCGACGGTGTCAGGCAGGTTGGGCTGATGCAGCAGCGGCGTAAGGTCGAGCCCCTTGGCCTTCCAGTGATGCACCGCTCGCTCGACATCGAGACAGTCGGCGCGTCCGATCATCTGATCGATGGTGCGGAAGCCGAGCTCCGCCATCAACTCGCGCACTTCCGCGGCGATGAACCGGAAGAAGTTCTCGACCATCTCGGGGGTTCCGCTGAACTTCTTGCGCAGCTCGGGATCCTGCGTCGCGATGCCCACCGGGCACGTGTTCAGGTGACACACGCGCATCATGATGCAGCCCATGACGACCAATGGCGCCGTGGCAAAGCCGTACTCCTCAGCACCAAGCAGCGCGCCAATCACGACGTCGCGCCCGGTCTTCATCTGGCCGTCGACCTGCACGACGATGCGGTCGCGCAGCTTGTTCAACACGAGCACCTGCTGCGTCTCCGCCAACCCGAGCTCCCACGGCAGCCCTGCGTGCTTGAGGCTGGTCAGTGGCGATGCGCCGGTACCGCCATCGTGTCCCGAGATGAGCACGACATCGGAGTGCGCCTTCGCAACGCCGGCCGCCACTGTGCCCACGCCACCTTCGGCGACGAGCTTGACCGAGATCCGCGCGCGCGGATTCGAGTTCTTCAAGTCGAAGATCAGCTGCGCCAGATCCTCGATCGAGTAGATATCGTGATGTGGCGGCGGTGAGATCAGCCCCACGCCCGGCGTCGAGTACCGCACCTTCGCGATCCAGGGATAGACCTTGTGCCCTGGCAGCTGGCCGCCCTCGCCCGGCTTGGCGCCCTGCGCCATTTTGATCTGCAGTTCGTCGGCATTGACCAGGTATTCGCTCGTCACGCCGAACCGGCCCGATGCGACCTGCTTGATCGAGCTTCGCTTCGAGTCGCCATTGGCCATCGGCAGATAGCGAGCGGGATCTTCACCGCCCTCACCCGTATTCGACCGGCCGCCCAGCCGGTTCATCGCGATGGCAAGGGTTTCGTGCGCCTCCAGGCTGATCGAGCCGTAAGACATCGCACCGGTCGCAAACCGCTTGACGATCTTTTCAACCGGTTCGACTTCGTCGATCGGCACGGCGGGACCAGCGGGCTTGAACCGGAAGAGACCGCGCAGCGTCGCCCGACGCTCGTGCTGGTCGTTCACCGCGCGCGTGTATTCCTTGAAGATGCGGTACTGACCGCTGCGCGTCGCATGCTGCAGCTTGAACACCGTCTCAGGATTGAACAGGTGGTACTCGCCGTCACGACGCCACTGGTACTCGCCGCCGGCGTCGAGGTCGGACACGCCAGCCGGTCTGCGGCCGTACGCACGCTCGTGACGCTGCCGGACTTCTTCGGCGATGACATCGATGCCGACGCCACTGACACGCGAGGTCGTGTGCGTGAAGTACTTGTCGATGTACTCCTGATTCAGGCCGATGGCCTCGAAGATCTGGGCGCCGCAATAACTGGCCAGCGTCGAGATGCCCATCTTGGACATCACTTTGAGGATGCCCTTGTTGAGCGACTTGATGTACTTCGCCACGGCCGCGTCGCGGGTCGTCCCGGTCAACATCCCGTGGCGGATCATGTCGTCGATCGTCTCGAACGCGAGGTACGGGTTGACGACACCGGCGCCGTACCCCAGGAGCAGCGAGACGTGATGCACTTCGCGCGCGTCGCCGCATTCGACCACGAGCGCGCAGCGCGTGCGCGTCCCCTCACGAACGAGGTGATGATGCACGCCGGCCGTGGCCATGAGGCTGGGGATGGGCGCACGGCGCGAGTCATGGGCGCGATCCGAGAGGATCAGGATGTTGTAGCCCTCGGCAACGGCTTCACTCGCCTGCTTGCACAGTTCGTCCATCGCCTGCTCGAGCGACGTGCCGCCCTTCTCCGGGTCGAACACCATCGCGAGCGTCGTGGACCGGAACGGCGAGTCCGGTGCGAGGTGACGCAGCTTCGCCACGTGCTCGTTGTGGATGATCGGGTACTTAATCGTGATCTGTTCGCACGACGCCGGCTCGGGTTTCAGCAGGTTGCGCTCGGGACCGATCGTCGAACCCATCGACGTCACCAGCTCCTCGCGAATCGCGTCGAGCGGCGGATTGGTCACCTGCGCGAAGAGCTGCTTGAAGTAGTCGAAGAGCACGCGCGGCCGCTCGGACAGCACGGCCAGCGACGTATCGGTGCCCATCGAGCCAACCGGCTCCTCACCAACGGTGGCCATCGGGCCGATCAGGACGCGCAGGTCTTCCTGCGTATACCCAAAGGCGAGCTGTCGCTTCAGTACGGTCTCGTGGTCGGGTTCGACTGCCCGGGCTGCCGGCAGATCGTCGATGTCCACGAGATGCGTGTCGAGCCACTCCTGATACGGATGCTCGGTCGCCAGCTCCCTCTTGATCTCCTCATCGTCGACGATCCGGCCCTTGGAAGTGTCGACGAGGAAGATGCGGCCTGGCTGCAGGCGTCCCTTGACGAGGACGTTCTCGGGCGGAACGTCG
>Ga0207645_10003657_pt1 | contig 11603 bp, 7 predicted proteins | sample KBSM53metaG_FD_184331 | JGI IMG/M metagenome (GOLD analysis project Ga0207645, IMG submission 184331) | Miscanthus rhizosphere microbial communities from Kellogg Biological Station, Michigan, USA - KBS M5-3 metaG (SPAdes) (version 2) | ecosystem: Host-associated > Plants > Roots > Rhizosphere >...
CAATCGTTCGTCCTGTCAGCCGCTCGAGTGACGTCACGCCGCGATCCGAAATGCCACACGGAACGATCAGCTTGAAATGATCGAGATCCGTCCGGACGTTGAACGCGAATCCATGACTCGTGATCCAGCGCGAGATGCGGATGCCGATCGCGCCGATCTTCTCTGCCCCGACCCACGTCCCTGTCAGACCGGCGATGCGGCCTGCTGCAATGCCGTAGTCGGCGCACGTCCGAATCATCACTTCTTCGAGATCGCGCACGTACTTGTGGACGTCGCAGCGGTCCGGCCGCAGGTCGAGGATTGGATAGCCGACGATCTGCCCGGGGCCGTGATACGTGACGTCGCCGCCACGGCCGGTCTCGTGGACCTCGATCCCGAGCTCGGCCAGCCGCTCGCTCGTGGCCACGACGTTGGCGCGCGCGGTCTCGCTGCGAACACCCAGCGTGATGACCGGCGGGTGTTGAAGCAGCAGGAGCAGATCCGGGATTCGATTCGCCCGTCGTTCCTCGACCAGTTCACGCTGAAGTTCGAGCGCCTCCTGGTATCCGACCAGGCCCATCCGGCGAACTTCGAGCTGGCGCAACGCGGACAAGACACCGGGTGTCATTTCGCTGTACACCCTCCGGCGAAATGACACCCGGTGTCTTTATTGGGCATCGAAGTTCTCGAGTTGTTGCTTCACTTCAGCCATGAACTGATCGCCGGTTGCGCCATCCACCAGTCGATGGTCGTAGCCCAATGTGAGGTACGCCATCGTCCGGATCGCAATCGCGTCGTCGACGACGATCGGACGCTTCTCGATGGTGCCGACACCGAGGATGGCGACCTGCGGCTGGTTGATGATCGGCATCCCGAACTGCGATCCGAACTGACCTGGATTCGTGATGGTGAAGGTGCCGTCCTGAACTTCCTCGGGTTTGAGCTGCTTCGATCGGGCGCGCGTCGCGATATCGGCGATGGCGCGACTCAACCCGAGGAGATTCTTCTCGTCGGCGTGCTTGATGACGGGAACGATGAGACCACTCTCGAGCGCGACGGCGATCCCGAGGTTGATGTCTTTCTTGTAGATCACGTTATCGCCATCGAGCGAGGCATTGACAATCGGGAAACGGCGCAGCGCGGACACCACCGCCTTGGCGATGAACGCCATGTAGGTCAGCTTCGTGCCGAGTTGCTCGTACTCGGCTTTCTTCTGCTGACGGATTCGCTCGACGGTAGAGAAGTTCACGTGGAAGACCGAGTGCACATGAGCCGAGGTCCGGCGGCTCATCACCATATGCTCGGCAATCTTCTTCCGCATCACAGAGAGCGGCTTGATCTCGACGCGGGATCCAGGATCCGCGGCCCGAGTCCCGAGTCCCGAATCCCGAGTCCCGAGTCCCGTGTCCCGAGTTCCGGATCCCGCCGCCTTCGCGCCAGGCGCTTCGGCGCCCAAGGAGTCCCCAGTCCCGGTCTCCGAGTCGATGTACTCCAGGATGTCGTTCTTGGTCACTCTCCCGCCGAGACCAGATCCGTGAATCTGCGAGATATCGACGTCGTTGTCGCGCGCGATGCGCCTGACCAGCGGCGACGAACGCTGCTTGCGTGAATCGTCCTCGGAGGGCTTGGCGGCGGTTCGCCCGTTGGTCTTGCGCGGCGTGGCCGCCGGCTTCGCCGGGGGCGCGTCGACGTCACGCGGAACAACAGAATCAAGCGAGGGAGCGGCAGGCGGGGGCGCGCTACCCAACGGTTCCTGCTTCGAGATTTCAGACGCGGCGCCAATCGTTGCCACGACGCTGTTCACGGCAACGGTTTCGCCTTCGTTGACCTTGATCTCGGTGAGAACGCCCGTCGCGGGCGCGGGTATCTCGGCGTCGACCTTGTCTGTGGAAATCTCGAACAACGGCTCATCCCGGTCGACGGCGTCACCGACTTTCTTGATCCATCTCACGATGGTGCCTTCTGCAATCGACTCGCCCATCTGGGGCATCAGGACGGGTGTGGGCATGGAGAACTCTTTCGGGTGCCAGGTCCGGCTAAAGCCGGACACTACGTCGACTCAGTCCGGCTAAAGCCGAACACGACGGCCTACAGGCTTACATATGGATGGCCGCGCCGTGAGCTGCATGCGCTGCTTCGCCGACAGCTTCGGAGAAGGTCGGATGCGCGTGAATTGTTTTGATCAGCTCTTCGACAGTGCACTCGAGCCGGAGCGCCAGTACCGCCTCGGCCACCAGCTCCGTCGATCGCGGTCCAATCATGTGCACGCCCAACACTTCATCGTACTTCTTATCGGCAACGATCTTCACGAACCCCTCGGACTCACCCGCCATCTTCGCGCGCCCGAGCACACCAAACGGGAACGTACCTGTCCGCACGTCGTAGCCGCGCTCCTTTGCCCGGGCTTCGGTGAGGCCGACACTCCCGATCTCGGGATCGCAATAGGTGCAACCGGGTACGTGGTCGTAGTTAAGCGGTTGCACCGGCTGGCCGGCGATGCGCTCCGCCGTGATGATCCCCTCCATCGACGACACGTGCGCCAACTGTGGATGCACACCCGTTCCGAGCGTGATGACATCGCCGATGGCTGAAATCCCGGGCACCGATGTGCGATAGAGCTCGTCGACTTTGATGTAGCCCCGTTCCAGTGTGATACCGGCCTCCTCGACTCCCAGTCCCGTTGTCACCGGTCCGCGGCCGGTCGCAACGAGCAGCACATCCGCGTTGATCGTGCCCTTCTTGCCATCGGGGGTGTCGGCCTCGATGGCGACCCCGCTCGACGATGCCGTGGCCTTTGTGACTTTCGTGCCGGTCATGACCGTGATGCCCTGCTTCTTGAACGACTTCTCGAGCTCCGCAGACACTGCCTCGTCTTCGACCGGCACCAGCCGCGGAAGGAGTTCGATGATCGTCACCGCGCTGCCGAAGCGCCGGTAGATGGACGCGAATTCCACTCCCACGGCGCCGCTGCCCAGAATGACAAGTGACCCGGGAACCTCCTTCAAGTGGATGGCCTCATCGCTGGTGATGATGCGCGTGTGATCGATCGTCACAGAGGGCACGCTACGCGGCGCCGAGCCAGTGGCGATGATGATCTCCCTGGCCTCGAGCGTCTGCCTGTCACCTTCGACCACATCGACCTTTCCAGACCCGGCCAGCCGGGCGGTGCCTTTGACCCAAGTGATCTTGTTCTTCTTGAAGAGGAACTCGACTCCCCTGGTGAGCCCGCCGACGATCTTGTCCTTGCGGGCGTGCACCTGCGGCATGTTGATGGCAGGGCTGCCTGGCGGAATCGTCACGCCCCACTCGGCCGCGTGCTGAATCACCTTGAGCGCGTGCGCGTGTTCGAGAAGGGCCTTGGTGGGAATGCATCCCCAGATCAAGCAGGTGCCGCCGAGCGCACTCTGTTTCTCGACGACGGCCACGGTCTTCCCGAGCTGCGCGGCGCGAATGGCTGCGACGTACCCGCCAGTGCCCGCGCCGATCACCACGACATCGAACGATTTCGCCATCGAAACCTCATAATATACTCGCCGTTCCCAATGCCTCCAGATCGACGGAAGACACTGCTCGTCGTCGACAGCGACGAGGAGATCCGCGAAGTACTGACCGCTGCCCTGCGGCGCGACTACCGCGTGCTCAGAGCCGCGACGGGTGAAGCCGCGCTCCAGATGATGCAGAAGGAGGACGTGGACCTCATGCTCCTCGAGGTTCACTTGCCGGGCATCAGCGGATTCGAGGTGCTGAAGATCGCCAGAGAGAACTGGCCCTACGTCGAGGTGATCGCCATCTCGAATACGAAGGAGCTCGACATCGCGATCGAGGCGATGCGGCACGGGGCGTATCACTACATCTCGAAAGAAGTCGACCCCGAGGGCATCCGCACGCTGTTTGCCAATGCGGCTGAACGTCAGGACCTGAGCAGGGACGTCACGCGGCTCAAAGAAGAAGTCGCCGAGCAGAACGACCGTGAGTTCGTCGTCGGCCCGAGTCGCAGTACGCGGAGCGTCGTGGAGCTGATTCAGAAGGTTGCGAAGATCTCGGCCACGGTGCTCGTCCTCGGCGAAAGCGGAACCGGCAAGGAGCTGCTCGCTCGCTTGATTCATCGCGAGTCAGGTCGCCCGACCGCTCCATTCGTGGCCGTGAACCTCGCGGCCATTCCCAAGGAGCTTGTCGAGAGCGCGCTCTTCGGCCACGAGAAGGGAGCCTTCACCGGCGCGATCCGCCAGCAGCTCGGCAAGTTCGAGCTCGCGGCTGGCGGGACACTCTTCCTCGATGAGATCGGCGATCTGAAATACGAGCTGCAGGCGAAGCTCCTGCGCGCGATTCAGGAAGAAGAGATCGAGCGGGTCGGCGGCACCCACCCGATCAAGACGGATCTCCGGCTCATTGCCGCCACCAACGTCGACCTCGACAAGGCGGTCAAGGAGGGGCGGTTTCGCGAAGACCTGTACTACCGCCTCAACGTGATCCCGATTCGGATGCCGGCACTGCGCGATCGACTGGAGGATCTACCGGAGCTCGCGCGATTCTTCCTTCGCCGCTACAACAACAAATTCCGCAAGAACATCCAGGGGATTGCCGATTCGACGCTGGACATCCTCTCGTCATACTGGTGGCCGGGAAACATCAGAGAGCTCGAGAACCTCATCGAGCGCCTGGTCGCGGTCTCTGACAAGGATTGGATCACCGACGAGGATCTGCCGTACGAGCTGCATGTCGCGAAGCTCGATACGCAGGATCACGCGGCGACCGAGAATCTGCTCGAACGGGCGCTCTCGACATTCGAGCGCAACTTCATCGTGCGCGCTCTCGAGAAGTCGTCGTGGAACGTAACGGCCACCTCGCGGGCGCTCGGCATTCCGCTGAGCACGCTCAAATTCAAGATGGACAAGCTGGAGATCCGGCAGCTCGCGCGGCGGATCAGGGGCAACTGACGCGCCTCGCGTCAGTTGGCGAAATCAACCCGGCGCGTTCGAGCGGCGCCGGGTCAGGGGGGAATCGAGCGGACGGTGCCGCTGCGGGTTTCGTTACTTTTTGGGCAGAACCGCGTCTTTGAGCTGCTTGGCGATGCGCGCCTTGACCACGGTCTTGGCGGGAATCTTGATCGCTTCACCGGTTGCCGGATTGCGGCCCATGCGAGCCTTCCGCTTCTGGACAACCAGCTTCACCATACCCGGCAGCACGAACTCACCTGATCGCTTGAGTTCCTTTTCTGAAAGGGTGGTCAATTCGTCGAAAAATTCTCTCGCCTGAGTCCGCTTGACCTCGAACCGTTCAGCGAAGTGCGAGAACAATTCTGATTTGCCCATTCTCCGGGCCTCTGCCATCACGTCCCCCCAATTCTTTGTGCGCGCCACTCTAGACCGCAAACGCAGATGCGCGCGCCTCACACTGCCGCGGAAACTCTTGTGAAATCGCCGTAATGCTAACGCGCGCCTCCCATGGTGTCAACGAAGTCCCGCGCACAATCAAGCGATTTAGGCCCAAAGTGCTAGAATTTTGCTTCGATGTCAAGCGCGGCGCCGATCGAGACATTTCCGAATCCACGTCCCGAGCGGGAGTTCGAGATCGCGATCAACTGCCCTGAGTTCACATCCGTTTGTCCGAAAACCGGACTGCCGGACTTCGGTGAGATCCGGATCACGTACGTGCCGGCGGACCACTGCATCGAGCTCAAGTCGCTGAAGTACTACATGATCGGGTTCCGCGACCGCGGCATCTTCTACGAGGCGGTCACCAATCAGATCCTCGATGATCTCGTCGGCGCGTGCCAGCCACGGCGCATGACGGTCGTCGGTGATTTCACCGTGCGCGGCGGCATCAAGACGACGGTCACGGCCACTTACACGAAGTAGCGGCGGACGGATCAAGGCATCACGACTGCCCGCTTACTAACAACGCAACCGTCGCGCCGAGGTGAGACTCGGGAGCGTCCCAGAATTCCACGACCAGCGGGTGACGCTCGAGCGCCTGCTGCACGAGCCCGCGCTGAATGCCCTTGCCGCGGCCGTGAATCAAGCGGACCTCCCGTAACCCGGCTTCATGGGCAGCCGTCACGTATTCCTCCACCACGGACACGACGTCGCGCGGTGTGAAGGTATGAAGGTCGATCGAGTCCTCAATCGGGATCTTCATGACGCCAGTTTTTGCTCCGTCTCGAGCGAAATCGTGCCGGAGTTTTTCCAACATTTGAGCACGCTTCGCGCGGGTTTCGGCCAGATTGAGGCAGGGCACGTCCCGTGCACCACGTGGCTCGAATGCCGCACGCATCGCTCCTGCCCGGCGAATCCGTTCGTATCCGCGATGAGCGCTGGGTCGTCACCCGTCAGACGCCCGGTGTAACCGCGTCCGTCCTGGACGTCAGGGGACAGAACCGATCGAACCGCGAGGAGTTGACCTCGTTCCTCCTGCCGTTCGAGATCGTGGAAAGGCTGACGTCGGATCGGTCGCCGCGACGGGTGCGACCGCGCCGATGGCGCCAGCACGCGCGAGCGCTGCTTTGCGATGCCACGCCGTCGTGGCCGTCGTTGCGGGCGCCAGTACGAGCCGACATCTCCCTGATGTCGTTCCAGCTCGAACCGGCGTTGGCCGTTACACACGGGATCGCCTCGCGCATCCTGATCGCTGACGAAGTCGGTCTCGGCAAAACGATTCAAGCGGCGCTCATCATCGCCGAGATTCTCGAACGAGCGCGGCACGGTCGCGTGCTCGTCGTGGCGCCCGCCTCGCTGCGGGAACAGTGGCAAGGCGAACTGCATCACCGGTTCCGTCTCGACGCCTGGCTTGCCGACTCGGCTTCGCTCGCGCGGCTCGGAGCAGCATGGGGCACCGCCAATCCGTGGTCAGGCCGTGCAGTGACCATCACATCCATTGACTTCATCAAGCGGGCGGAGGTCATGCGCTCTCTCGAGGCCCTGGTCTGGGACGCCGTGGTGTTCGACGAAGCACACGGACTCGCCGGCCTGTCTGATCGAGCCGCGGCCGCCGGCGCCCTGGCGCGGCGGGCGCGAACGGTCGTAATGCTGACAGCCACGCCGCACTCGGGCGACGAACGGGCGTTCGCGTCGCTCTGCGGTATCGGGGATCTCGATCGTTCGTTCCCACTGCTCACGTTCCGGCGTACGCGCCACGACGTGGGCCTTGCCGTACCACGGCGGACGACGTCGCTGCGAGTGCGGCCTACGCTGGCCGAACGCGAGATGCATCGAGCACTTGCAGTCTATGCCGACAAGGTCCGCGCTCAGCGCCCTGCCGGCACCGATGCCGCGCACCTGGCGATGATGATCCTCACCCGCCGGGCCTGCAGCAGCGCCGCCTCCCTGGCTCGCTCGGTCAAGAGGCGGCTGGACCTTCTCGAAGGCGACGGCTCATCCGTCATTGCGCAACTGATGTTGCCGATGTTCGAACACTCTGCCGATGAGGAACCCGGCGCAGAGCTTTCCGTGCCTGGCCTTCACGATCGCAACGAAGAACGCCGATGGCTCGACCGCATCCTGCTCCTCGCCCGTCGTGCACAGAATGCCGAGTCAAAAGTCGTCACGCTCACCCGTCTGCTGCGCCGGACACACGAGCCAGCGATCGTGTTCACCGAGTACCGCGACACGCTCACGCAGCTGGCCGACGCGCTGCACGCCTTCGCACCTCTGACGCTGCACGGCGGCCTCAGCACGACTGAACGTCGTGACGCTCTACGCGCCTTCACGAACGGCGCCGCGCGGTTGCTGCTTGCAACCGATGCGGCCAGCGAGGGACTCAACCTGCAGAGACGATGCCGGTTGGTGGTGAACCTCGAGCTGCCATGGACGCCGGTTCGGCTCGAGCAGCGAATCGGGCGGGTCGAGCGCATCGGGCAATCCCGTCGCGTCCATGCACTTCACCTGGTTGCAGCCGGTACTCGCGAAGAATCCTACGTAGCCAGGCTGCTGCTCCGCTCCGGTGTGGCAGCGGATGCCCTCGAGCGGCTTCGTCAGGCACAGCCAGAGATCCAGCACGTTCGCGGGATGGCGCACGCGGAAACGGTGCGTCTCGAACAGCTTCGGATACTGATCGATCAGCGCCGGGATCTCGTTCCAGAGTCGCGGCCTCTCGTCACGGTGCGGCGACGGCGGAGGAATGGTCACAGCATTCTGTGGGGCTTCTCCCTCGCGTTCACAGACGCAACGAATTACGTCCTCTGGCGAACGGTTCTCGCAGCCTGCACCGCTGCCCATCTCGATTCGCGCGCCCTCCTTACATCAATCGACGCGGCGGCCGAACTGCTTGCATCGAGACTCGATGGTGAGCGCCAGGCCGCGCTGGCTTCACTGGTTTCGTCGCTGCGGCCCTTTCTGGAGCTGGCTTCACGGCGCGAGCACGCGATTGCCGGCGCGCTCGAGCACGAACGAGCAAGGCTATCGGCGCGATTGCTGCAACGGAGCCTCTTCGACCGCCGCGTCGAACGAATGCATGCCGCTCAGAATGCCGTCCTGGACCAGGCGCTCACGCGTTGTCGCATTCGGATCGATGAGCTCGCGGCAGCCACGCAGATCGCCCCCGAACCAGGCCGCCTCGCCTTTGCCGTCATCCGCTGATGATTCCCGCAGTGTACGGGCGGTTGCTCACCGCGTCGTTCATTCGGGATGTGTTGCCAACCGTTCACGGCGTCAGCACACCGCCGACCGCGTGGGCTCGACAGGTTGCGGAGTGTTCGCGGCGAATCGAGTCGACACTTGGCTTCGCATCGAGTGTGCGTGCCGTTACTGAGGTTGCGCTTCTGCCGCTCGTCGAGCTGCTGGGATTGACCGTCGTCAGTCGGGCAGACAGTGAGAGTGCGTCGATCGTCCAGATGACGGCGGACGGACGTTATGGGCTGTCCGCGATCACGGCAAGCTGGGGAGAACCGCTCGAACGAATATGGCGCTCCTCTGTCATCGGGGCCATCGATGCCGATGCCCGATGGTGTTTCTGTTGCAACGGGCAGGCGCTTCGCCTGATCGACACACGCCGCACGTGGTCACGCGACTACCTCGAGTTCGATCTGCTGTTGCTCGGCCGTGAACTGGAGGCGCAGGCGCTGTTATGGGCAATCGCTCATAAGGGAGCGTTCTCCATGCAGCCAGCCCTCCTCGACACCGCAGTGACTCTTTCACGTCAACACGGTGTCCAGGTGTGCAAGTCGCTCGGTGCCGGTGTGCTCGAGGCGCTCGAGGTCCTGCTGAATGCCCTCGGTCGCGTTGGACGACAGCCGGTCCCACTGCTCTGGGAGCAGTCGCTCACCGTCTTGTATCGAATCCTGTTCCTGCTCTTCGCCGAGGCGCGGGGACTCGTCCCGCTCTGGCATCCGGTCTACCGAAATCGCTACAGCCTCGAAGCCATCGTCAGCTGTCTGCTCGAGGGTCGTCCATACAGGGGGCTATGGCGCGCCGTCCATGCGATCTCGCGCCTCGCGCACTCTGGTTGCATCGCCGGAGAGCTACATGTGACTGCGTTCAACGGGCGTCTGTTTGCGCCGGCGCAAGCCGCTGCTTTTGACAGCACCCGGCTGAGCGACGCCGTCATGAGCCGGACAGTGATCGCTCTCAGCAGCATGCACGGCGGCCCACATGGAGGGCGCGCGAAGATCCTGTACCGCGATCTCGACGTGGAACAGCTCGGGGCGGTCTACGAGCGCGTGCTCGAGTACGAACCGACCCCGGCTGGACCGACACCGCTGACGCGCACGCGCGATCTCCGGAAGGCGAGCGGTTCGTTCTACACGCCTCGCGCGGTGACGACGTCTCTCGTTCGCCGCACACTGGAGCCGCTGGTACAGGGCCGCAGCTCCGGCGACATCCTGTCGTTGCGTGTCGTGGATCCGGCGATGGGCAGCGGCGCGTTTCTCGTCGCCGCCTGTCGCTATCTCGCGGCGGTCGCCGAAGAGGCATTCATTCAGGAGGGCCGCTGGCACATCCACGATGTGACGCCGGCCGATCGAGTCACGCTTCGCCGCGAGATCGCGTCGCGCTGCCTTTTCGGTGTCGATCTGAATCCGATGGCGGTGCAGCTGGCGCGTCTGTCGCTGTGGCTCGCGACGCTCGCTGCTGACAAGCCGTTGTCGTTTCTCGACCATCATCTCGTTGCCGGACACAGCCTGATCGGCGCCACACCCGAAGATGTCGCTCGACAACCGGGGGGCGCCCGGAGCCGGCGGCGATCGGAGCGACTGACGTTGTTCGATGAAACCGAGTTTCCCGCGACGCTGGCTCACGCGGCGCTCGTCATGTCAAAAGTATCGACCGAGCCGGACGAGTCTGCGGAGATCGTGCGGGCGAAGGAACGCACGATTCATACACTGAAGGCAGACGACTCATCGCTGTCGAAGTGGAAGGCGGCGCTCGACCTCTGGTGCGCCGCCTGGTTCTGGAGCGATGGCGCCGCACCCGGCCGCACGGTCTTTGTCGATCTCGTGAGCCGGCTGCTGGACCGTCCGTCGACGTTGCCCGATCGCGTGGCGACCGAACTTCTCGAACGATCCAAGACCATCGCCGGCACGCATCGCTTTCTGCACTGGCCGCTGACCTTCCCGGATGTCTTTGCGGCCGCACCCGATCGCCCTTCCGGCTTCGACGCCGTGATTGGCAATCCGCCGTGGGACATGGTTCGCGGTGACAGCGGCGTCGACGACACCAAGGTCGGCAGGCGGCTCGAAGCGCGCCACATGACCGATTTCGTTCGTCAGTCTGGGATCTACCAGGTCGAAACCCGCGCCCACGTCAACCTTTATCAGCTGTTTGTCGAAAGAGCGCTGCAGCTCGTCCGGCCGGGAGGGCGGATCGGGCTGGTCGCGCCGTCGGGGCTCGTGAGCGATGCCGGTGCGGCGCCGCTGCGACGGTACCTGTTCGATCGCGCCGAGATCGACGAGATCACCGGCTTCGACAATCGCCAGGCAATCTTTCCGGTGCACCGCAGCGTCAGATTCGTACTCCTCACCTGCACGACCGGGCGCGAGACGACGGCCATCCGATGCCGTTTCGGGCTGGGCCGTCCCGAGGAACTCGAAACGCCGGCGCGCGCCCCTCTCGTGCTCGCGCGACGTTTGCTCGCGAGGTTGTCCGGTGAGGACGACCTCGGGGTTCCCGAGCTCGCCACCGACGCCGACCTGGCGATCGTCGAGGCCGTCAGCGCGTCCGCGCCGCGCCTCGGCGCAAAGGAGGGGTGGCACGCCGCCTTCGGCCGCGAGCTGAACGCCAGCGACGACCGCGAGTCGTTTGCACCGAGCGAACAATACGCTACGTGCCGCCCTGTCATCGAGGGAAAGCAGATCGACGCCTTCCGCGTGGCGATCGGGAGCAGCCGTCTCGTGGTCCGGCCGTCTGCAGCGGCCAATCAACGGATTCCACGTCGCGCCCGCCTCGCGTATCGCGATATCGCGAGCGCCACCAACCGGCTCACGCTCATCGCGGCCATCATTCCAGCGCGGGCTGTCACGACACACACGCTGTTCTGTCTCCGAACGCCGCTTCCGCTGGCCACGCAGAGAGTCTTGTGTGCGCTCCTCAACAGCTACGTGGCGAATTACGTCATTCGGTTGCGCGTGAACACGCATGTGACCGTGTCACTCGTCTCACGTCTACCGGTTCCTGTCGTCCATCCAGGAAATCCAC
>Ga0207645_10003658_pt1 | contig 11602 bp, 8 predicted proteins | sample KBSM53metaG_FD_184331 | JGI IMG/M metagenome (GOLD analysis project Ga0207645, IMG submission 184331) | Miscanthus rhizosphere microbial communities from Kellogg Biological Station, Michigan, USA - KBS M5-3 metaG (SPAdes) (version 2) | ecosystem: Host-associated > Plants > Roots > Rhizosphere >...
GTGACACCGGGCTGCAGATGCTGGCTGATCACCTCGTCGACCACATCGTCTATGCCCAGCCCCGGCTTGTCGGGAACCTCGATGAAGCCGTTCTTGACCAGCGGCTTGGGGAGGCCCGTAACGATGTCGTCCCACCACGGCACATCGACCGAGTGATACTCGAGCGCCATGAAGTTCTCGGTGGCCGTCGCGACATGCGCCGCGGCCATGGCGGCGATCGGGCTTTCCGCCATGTGGATGGCCATCGCGACCCCGTTGTCCTGCGCCATGTCGCCGATCTTCTTGGTCTCGAGGATGCCGCCGGTGGTGAGCAGGTCCGGGTGGATGACCGAAAGACCGCCGCTTTCGAGCAGCGGCCGGAAGCCTTCCTTGAGATAGATGTCCTCGCCGGTGCAGATCGGCACGGTCGTTGCATCCTGCAGCTGCCGGTACTGCTCGGTGTATTGCCAGGGGATCACGTCCTCGAGCCAGGCCGGCACGTATTTCTCGATCCGCCGGGCGAGTCGAATACCGTTCTGCAGCGAGATGTGGCCGACATGGTCGATGGCCAGCGGGATGTCGTAGCCGATGACCTCGCGGACCTCGTAGATGTACTGCTCGAGCAGGTCGATGCCCTTGTCGGTGAAGTGCAGGCCGCTGAACGGATGCGCGATATTGTGGACGTCGTAGATGGCGTTGCGGGCGCGCCGTTCCTCCAGCGTTCTGACCGGGCCCCGATCGGGGTGGACCCGGTACCCCTCGAGCGAGCCGGCCGGCGCGACCACCGAGCCCGGCACATCCGCGATCTGCATCAGGCCCAGGTCCATCTTGAGGAAGGTGAACCCGCGATCCATCCGCTCCTTGAGGCGCTTGCCGGTCTCGGTGCCGCTGGGCTTTTCCGCGTCGGTATCGCAGTAGATCCGTACCTTGTCGCGGAACTTGCCGCCCAGCATCTGATAGATCGGCACGCCATAGGCCTTGCCGGCGAGATCCCAGAGCGCGATTTCGACTGCCGAAACGCCGCCGCCCTGTCGGCCGTGTCCGCCGAACTGCTTGATGCGACGGAACAGGCGGTCGATATCGCAGGGATTCTCGCCCAGCAGCCGGCTCTTCAGCATCAGCGCATAGGTAGCGCTGGCGCCGTCGCGGACTTCGCCCAGGCCGACGATGCCCTGGTTGGTATAGATCTTGAGGAGCGCCGAAGTGAACGGCGCACCGACGATCTCGGCCACCCGCATGTCGGTGATGCGAAGCCCGGACGGCTTCGAATTGGTGTTGACCCGATTGAGGGCCTCGGCGGCTCCACCGGCTTTCGGCATCAGATGCTCCCTGTGTCGTCTTGTTCCCGCTCGGCGACCGCGCCCGGGGAGGCGCCGGTCGCCAGGGGGTAGGATCAGACCTCGATGGCGTTCGCCTCGAGATACTCCCGGTTCATCTCGTAGCCGAGTCCCGGCTTGTTGGGCAGCTTCAGGCTGCCGTTGGAATTGTCGAGCGGAACGTCGATCAGCGGATTGTACTTGTTGAGGTTCCACTCCGAGGTCTCGAGCTTGTAGAAGTTCGGCACCGTCATCATCACATGGGCGCCGGCGACGACATTGATCGGACCTGCCGCATCGTGCGGCGAGACCGGGATGTAGTAGGCCTCGCACAGGGCCGAGATCTTCTTGAGCTCGGTGATGCCGCCCGTCCACGTCACGTCGGGCATGATGTAGTCGGCGAGCTTGTTCTCGAGGATCGGCACGAAGTCCCATTTGGTGTGGCCGCGCTCCCCCCAGGAGATCGGCGCATTGACCTTCTCGCGCACCTGCTTGAGCGCATTGAAGCTCTCGGGCGGCACCGGCTCCTCGAACCAGTCGATATCGCCGGCCTCCTCGAGGCTGCGGCAGAGCCGAATGGCGGTCGGCACGTCGAACCGGCCATGGGCATCGATGAGGATCTCGATATCGGGACCCGCCGTATCGCGGATCAGTGCGGTCAGCTCGGCGGCCTCGCGCTCATCCTTGCGCGTCATCGAACCGTCGAGATAGCCGTCACGCTGTTCGCGCGCACGACCATCGACGATCGTCCCCTGATATTCGTAGGGATCGAATTTGAGCGCCAGGTGCCCCGACTTGACGATGTCGCGGATCTCGTTGACGACACCTTCCTTGCTGGTGAACTTGCGCTGGTCGGGGTGGGTATAGAGCGCGATCTCGTCGCGCACCGGTCCACCCAGCAGCTCATAGATCGGCTTGCCCAGCACCTTGCCGCGAATGTCCCACAGCGCGATGTCGATGGCGCTCACGCACTCGACGGCGGCCCCGCGACTTCCCATGTAGGTGTAGCTGCGAAAGGTCTTGTGCCACAGCCGCTCGATATGCGCCGGATCTTCGCCCTCGAGCGATGAGCCGATCTGGCGCAGCATCGAGCAGAGGGCGCGGTTGGCCAGCCGTGTCGTGGTGGTGATCTCACCCCAGCCGCTGACGCCTTCGTCGGTTGTCACCTCGATGAACAAGAACTCGCCCCAGTACGACGCAGAGGACTTGATCAGCCACGGCTTTACACCGGTGATCTTCATTTTCCTTACCTTTCTACAGACTCTTTCGGCTGCCGGTTAGAACAACAGTTTATCCGGCCTTGGCCGCATCGTAGGCGCGCATCTGCTCGAGCAGATGCCGGCCCGAACCTTCGACGTGGCGGGCCACCACCTCGGCCGCCCGATCGGCCTCTCCCGCCTTGACCAGCTGAATCAACTCGCGGTGCTCGCGGATCACCTGGCTGCGACGCGCCAGCGTGTAGTTGAAGCGCTGGTTGACCGCCCGCAGCACCTCGCGATGCTTCCACCAGATCTCGGCGGCGTGTCGGTTGTAATGGCGCTGGTAGACGACCGTGTGAAACTGCACGTCGAGGCCGCTGTGCAGCACCGGGTCGACGAAGTTGTTCTCTTCGATGAGCCGCTGGATGCGCTCGAGCTCGGCGATGTCGGCGTCGGTCGCCATGCCGACGAACCAGCGCGTCAGTGCCGGCTCGATGAGGGCGCTGATCTCATAGATGTTGCGGACGAAATCGTGATCGATCGGCCGGACCCGGGCACCGCGATTTGGCGAAAACACCACGAAGCCTTCCCCGCGCAGCAGCTGCAGCGCTTCCCGGACCGGATTTGTGGACGTGCCCAGCCGTTCCGCGAGATCGGCGACCACCAGCCGCTCGTTCGGTTTCAGCCGGCCGGAGATGATGTCGTCGCGAATGATCTCGTACAGCGAAACCGCGCCGCGGCTCGAGGCCTCGATCTCGTCCAGTCCCGCCGGGGGCGCAATCTTGAATTCAGTTGTGCTCGCCAAACCGCGTCCCCCAGACCAACCGCGCACACATCTTTGCGAAAAGAATGTACGATCCTTTCGCGTTGACACGCAATCTACGATCTGAAAACGTACAAAACAATCGAGGGGATACATAAGAGCCAAGAGCCACCCCCGGTCGAGGCGACGACCCACGCGTCGATGCGTGGGCGGAAAAATGCGAATCTGGAGGAAATCAAATGACGAGCCTGAAACTAGGCGCTGCCGTCCTGCGCGGCGCGGTCGTTTCTGCATTCTTGGCGTCGGCGTTGTCGACGACCGCCCTGGCGGCACCACCGGTCGATCTGAGCAAGTGGTCGCCGGAATATGTTCGCTCGATCGCGGGCACCGAGGACTTCGACACGGCTGCCGAGTGCGGCAAAGTAACCCCGCTGGATTACAAGGGTGATCTGACGTTCTGGTACCAGGGTGTGTTCGAGGGTGATCCGGACCTCCTGCGCCAGTACTACAAGGATTTCTTCGAGACCTTCCGCAAGACCTATCCCAACATCAACCTGAAGGAGCAGGCGCTCACCTATAACGACCTGCTCGACAAGTTCCGCACGGCGCTGACCGCCAATGCCGGTCCGATGGTGGTGCGCCTGCAGATCCTGGGCGGTGTCGAGTTCGCCTCGAAAGGCTACCTGCAGGAACTGAAACCCGAGGATGTCGGCTGGTCGACCGAAGATTTCTGGCCCGGCGCCATGAAGTCGGTGACCTGGGAAGGCAAGACCTACGGCGTGCCGACCAACAACGAGACGATGGCGCTCATCTGGAACGCCGACATCTTCAAGCGCGCCGGGCTTGATCCGGACAAGCCGCCCGCAACCTGGGACGATGTGGTCGCCTATTCCAAGCAGATTCACGACAAGCTTGGGATTGCCGGTTACGGCCTCGTTGCCCGTGTCAATGCCGGCAACACGCCCTACCGCTTCATGCCCCAGCTCTGGGGGTATGGCGGCGGCGTCTTCGACGAAGCCGATCCGAACCCGACCTACAGCGAAATCCGCCTGAACAGCGCGGCCAGCAAGCGGGCCCTGCAGGCGTCGTACGACATGTATGTCCGCGACAAGTCAGTGCCCGTCTCGGCCCTGACCAACCAACAGGCCGACAACCAGCCGCTGTTCGTCTCCGGACAGCTGGGCATGATGATCTCGCACCCCTCCGACTACAATGTCATGAAGGACCTGCAGAAGAAGGCCACCGGCGACGACGTGGCGAAGGCGCAGACCGTTATCGACAACATGCGGTACGGCCTGATCCCGACCGGTCCTGACGGTCGGCGCGCGGTCGTCTTCGGCGGCTCCAACATGCACATCCTGAAGCCGGAATATGTCGATGGCGGTAAGGTGGATCTGCCCGCTGCCAAGGCGATCATCTGCTTCTGGACCAGCCCCGAGTGGTCGTTGAAGATGGCCTATGCGGGGTCCAACCCGGGCAACCTCAACGGCTTCAAGACCAAGTGGATGAAGGAGCGCCTCGACAACATCAAGTTCCTCGATGTGACGACGTCGATGCTGCCCTATGGCGTGCCGTTCCCGGCGCTGCCGCAGACCCCTGAGATCATGAACCACATCATCCCCGACATGCTGCAGAACGCCCTCACCGGTGCGATGACCGTCGACCAGGCGGCCGAGGACGCAGCCAAGAAGGTCAAGGAAGTGGCCGGCGGCGGCGGATTGTAAGGGTCGCCGAACACTAAGCTCGACCGGCGGTTCACGGACCGCCGGTCTCTATCTCCCGACAGCACACGAGCGCGCCCAATGACCATCGTTTCAGGCCATGTCGCGGCTTCTCACCAAGCACCGCCGACGCGCGCCTCCCTGCTCAAGCAGATGTGGGTCAGCCGCACCGACTATTTGTACGTGCTGCCGGCCATTGCGGTGATGCTCATCGTCATCGCCTATCCGATCTACTACACGATCGACCTGTCCTTTTTCAAAACGCCACCCGGCCTGCAGCTGCGGGACAAGATCTTTGTCGGCTGGGACAACTACACAGCGATCCTCAGCAGCGAAGTGTTCTGGAAGGTTACGCTCAACACGGTGATCTGGACGCTGTCGTCCACCATCATCGCGTTCATCCTCGGCTTCGCAGCGGCTCTGGCGTTGCACCGCGATTTTCTCGGACGCGGCGTTCTGCGCGCCATCCTCATTATCCCATGGGTGATCAGCGCGGTCGCGGCGTCCTACATCTGGAAGTGGATCTACCACTCCGACTTCGGCATCATCGGCGCGATCCTGGTGCAGCTGGGACTTGCGAGCCGCCCACCGAATTTCATCGACAACATAAACTCCGTCCTGCCGTCGCTGATCGTCGTCAACATCTGGCGCGAGTTTCCCTTCGCCATGATCATGCTCATGGCCGGACTGCAGACGGTCCCCGACCAGCTCCTGCGCGCCGCGCAGGTCGATGGCGCCTCGACCTGGCAGCGCTTCTGGCACGTGACCTTTCCGCATCTGTCGGGCGTCTCCACGGTGACGATTCTTCTGCTGGCCGTCTCGAACTTCAACTCGTTCATCATCCCCTGGATCATGACCGGGGGTGGGCCCTCCAACGCGTCTCATATCTGGATCACGCACATCTATGAGCTGGCCTTCGGGCGTCAGCGCTGGGGCGTGGCGTCGGCTTACTCGGTGCTGCTCTTTCTGATCCTCATGACCCTCGGCTATTTCTACGTGCGCGCCCTGAGCGGGAATGACCGACGGGGGCCGTCGTGACGATGGCCACCACACACAACGCGAAACGCCGAGCGCGGCGGGTCGATGGCTGGCGCTGGGCCGGCCGCATCTTCCTGCTGTTCATGCTGCTCTACACCGCCGTTCCGATGATCTGGATGTTGATCACCTCGTTCAAGTCCGGCTTTGCGGCCATGGCCTTCCCGCCGGAATGGTGGCCGAAGGAGCCGACGCTCGCCAGCTACCAGAAGCTGCTCGACCCGCAGAACAGCGTCGGTCAGGATTTCCTGCACTTTTTCTGGAACAGCCTTTTCGTCTCGACAGTCACGACGATCCTGTCGGTGATCGTGGCGGTGCCGGCGGCCTATGCCTTCTCTCGCTTCAGCTTCCCCGGCCGGAACTTCCTGTTCTTCTCCGTGCTGTTGCGCAACATGTTCCCGGCGGTGATCTTCCTGGTGCCGCTGTTCATCCTGATGCGCCTGCTTGGCCTGATAAACACGCCCGGCTCGCTGATCCTGACCTACATGACTTTCGGCCTGCCGCTCGCCATCTGGCTGCTCAAGGGCTTTTACGACAACATCCCGATCCAGCTCGAGCAGGCGGCGCGCATCGACGGCGCCACCCGCTTCCAGGCCTTCGTGACGATCGTCATGCCGCTCTCGGTCCCCGGCATCATCGCCACGGCGATCTATTCCTTCATCGGGGCCTGGAACGAGTACATCTACGCCTACACCTTCCTCAACAAGAACGACCAGCTGACGCTGCCGATCGGCATCCAGCGCTTCTTCTCGGAAAACACGACGGACTTTCCCGGTCTCATGGCTGCCAGCTTCATGATGAGTGTGCCCGTGGTGGTCCTGTTCCTCGTCCTGCAACGATACTTCGTACGCGCGCTCACAGAAGGCGCGGTCAAGCACTAGGGAGTTGCCGATGGCCCACGTGGTCCTCAAAGATCTCGTCAAGACCTACGGCAACTTCAACGCCGTGAACAACGTGTCGCTCACCGTCAACGACGGCGAGTTCGTCGCTCTGGTCGGACCATCGGGCTGCGGCAAGACCACCACGCTCAACCTTGTCGCCGGCCTGATCCCGATCACCTCGGGCGACATCACCATCGGCGACCGGGTGGTCAACGATCTCGACCCCAAGGACCGGGACATCGCAATGGTGTTCCAGAACTACGCGCTCTATCCGCAGAAATCGGTCTACAAGAACCTCGCCTTCCCCCTGCAGATGCGCAGGCTGCCGCGCGAGGAGATCGACCGGAAGGTCAGGGAGGCCGCGCGGGTGCTCGATATGACCCACCTGCTCGAGCGCAAGCCGCGCGAGCTCTCCGGCGGCCAGCAGCAGCGCGTGGCGCTCGGCCGCGCCCTGGTCCGCGACCCGGCCGTGTTCCTGATGGACGAGCCCCTGTCCAATCTCGATGCCAAGTTGCGCGTGCAGATGCGCTCCGAGATCAAGCGCTTCCACCAGGACCTCAAGGCGACGATCATCTATGTGACGCATGATCAGCTCGAAGCGGTGACCATGGCCGACAAGATGGCGGTGATGAACGGCGGCTTCCTGCAGCAATACGACTCTCCGGCACAGGTCTTCGCCCACCCGGTCAACATGTTCGTCGCCAGCTTCATCGGCAGCCCGGCGATGAGCCTTATTCCACTTGAAGCCTCGACCGCGAACGGCAATACCGTGCTGACCGGCGCCGAAGGCTGGAACCTGGCCCTGTCGCCGCAAAACGCCCGCAAGGTGGCCGCCGCGACCAGCAAGAAGATCGTGCTCGGCGCCCGCCACTCGACGATCCGGCTGCACAAGAGCACCGTTCCCGGCGCCATCCCGGCAAAGGCCTATACCGTGGAGCCGACCGGTGACGTCACCTTCGTGCAGGCCTTCCTGTCCGGCGCCATCGTCAACATCAGCGTCCCGCCCAGTGTCTCCGTCGCACCCGACGAGCAGATCTGGCTTGAGTTCGACCAGGAGCGCATGCATCTGTTCGACGGCGCCACCGAGATGGCGCTCAGGGCGGACTGACACACTGACAGAGAGAGCGTCTATGGCTGAGCGGCTCAAGATCACCGCGATCAAGCCCTATCCCGTCTGGGTGGGAACGCGTAACCAGATGCTCGTCAAGGTCGAGACCGACCAGGGCGTGTTCGGCTGGGGCGAGAGTGGGTTGAGCGGCCGCGAACTGGCCGTCGCCGGCGCACTTGAACACTACCGCGAGTTCCTCATCGGCCGCGATCCGTTTGCGATCGGCGCGCTCTGGCAGGAGATCTATCGCAGCCAGTACTTCGAGGGCGGTCGCGTGCTCCTCGCCGCGCTCTCGGCGCTCGACATCGCTTTCCACGACATCAAGGGCAAGGCGCTGGGCGTGCCGGTATATCAGCTCCTCGGCGGCAAGCAGCGCAACCACATCCCGACCTTCGCCTCGACCTCGGCGCAGCCGGGCGAACAGATGCTCGAGCAGGCGCGGGCGCTGATTGCAGGTGGTTGGAACGTCGTTCGATTCTTCCCGCACGACCACCAGCTCAAGGACAATGTGTTCGAGCCCCGCGCCTCGATCGCGCCGACCGCCAGGTGGATGGTCAAGGCGCGCGAGGCGCTGGGCGACGAGGTGGTGCTCGGCATCGACTATCACCACCGGTTGAGCGTCGCCGAAGCCGCCAGCTTCTGCCAGAAGATGCCGAGCGGTACGCTGGATTTCCTCGAGGAACCGATCCGCGACGAGACGCCCGAGGCCTACGAGGCGCTGCGCAGGATGACCGACGTGCCCTTCGCCATCGGCGAGGAGTTCGCCAGCAAGTGGCAGTTCCTGCCCTACATCGAACGCGACATCCACCAGTTCAACCGCATCGACGTGTGCAATGTCGGCGGCCTGACCGAGGCGATGAAGGTCGCCGGCTGGAGCGAGGCGCACTATGTCGACATGATGCCGCACAATCCGCTCGGGCCGGTATGCACTGCAGCGACCGTGCATTTCGGGGCCGCCGTCGCCAACTTCGCCTGGCTCGAAACCCGCACCACGCAATATGAGAAGCTCGGCTTCGACAATTCCGAGTATTTCCCCGTGCAGCCGCGGCTCGAGGGTGCGGTCTATCCGGTGAGCGACGCACCAGGGCTGGGCGTCGAGGTCAACGAGGCGGCCATCCAGCGCGAAAGCTACAAATTCTGGGAAGCCCCGCATCTGCACCGCAAGGACGGCTCGGTCACCAACTGGTAGCTGACGCAGCAGTTCAGGGCTACATCAGGCTGTCGGCACCTGACCTGCCGCTACGATCGCGGCCAGAAGACCGGCGATTGCAACGCCGTTTCGATCGGCCTGGTCTCCGGCGGGCGGTCAACTGAAGATTTCGGACGAGTTGCTGTGGCCGGCGGACTGCGCCGGCTAGTTTGTCGCGCTAAGTGGTGCCTCGTATCAACGCCGGGTAGCCAATGACCCTCCTCGCCCCCACCCCGCCCATGGGCTGGAACAGCTGGAACAGCTTCGCCACCACCATCACCGAGGCGCAGGCGCTGGAGACGGCGGCGATCATGGCGGAGAAGCTCCTGCCCTTCGGCTACGACGTCTTCACCATCGACATCCAGTGGTACGAGCCGGGGGCGTCGAGCTACGAGTACTCCAGGACACCGCAGACCACGATCGACGCCTACGGTCGCTGCATTCCGGCGCCCAACCGATTCCCATCGGCGAAAGACGGCGCGGGCTTCACCGCGATCGGCGAGAAGGTGCATGGGCTCGGCCTGAAGTTCGGCATCCACATCATGCGCGGCATTCCGCGGCGCGCGGTGGAGCAGAACCTGCCGGTGTTCGGCACGGAGGTGCGTGCTGCCGACATCGCTGACACCACCAGTATCTGCAGCTGGAACCCCGACATGTACGGCGTCGACATGACCAGGCCCGGGGCGCAGGCCTACTACGACTCCATCTTCGCCCTCTATGCGTCCTGGGGCGTCGACTTCATCAAGATGGACGACATGAGCCGGCCTTATGACGCGCACGCCGCGGAGATCGAGGCGGCGCACCACGCCATTACCAAGACCGGGCGACCAATGGTGCTGTCGCTGTCGCCGGGCGAGACGCCGGTGATCCGCGGCGAGCATGTGGGCCGGTTCGCCCAGATGTGGCGCATCAGCGACGACTTCTGGGACGAGTGGCCGATGCTGGAGGCGCAGTTCGTGCGGCTCGAGAACTGGACACCCCATCGTCGACCCGGCGCCTGGCCCGACCCCGACATGCTGCCGTTGGGCCGCCTGGCGCTCGGCGTCCGCGACAGCCGCTTCACACCCGACGAGCAGCAGACGCTGATGACGCTGTGGGCCATCACCAGATCGCCGCTGATCATGGGCGGGGACCTGCGGCATCTCGACGACGCGACACTGAAGCTGCTGACCAACCGCGAGGTGATCGCGCTGGATCAGCTCAGCACCGACAACCGCCCGCATTTCGTGATGGACGGCATCCGCGTGTGGACAGCGCGCGGACCGAGCGACGAGAGTTATCTCGCGGTGGTCAACATCACCGACAAAGCAAAGACCGTTGAACTCGCTCTGGCACAGGTCGGAATTGCCGGAACGGCAGGGCGCGATCTGTGGACGGGGCAGTCGGTGAGCGCTCCGAAAGGTCCGCTAAACCTGACGCTGCCGCCGCACGCCAGTGTGCTCTACGCATTTCGCTCCTGACCGCGGCAGGCCCGGCTATTGACCGCGAGGTGGCTGCGGCAGTCAAATGGCCGTCTGTCACTCGTCGGGAGAGGACGGGCATGGACGCAGCCCTTGCATCTGCTCAGCCGCGCAGTCCCTCGCCGTCGGCGGGGCGATCCGAGCGCAACTCGCTCCTCGCGGACATGCTCTCGCATGTCCGCCTGTCGGGCGCGATCTTCATGCGCGGCGAGTATAGCGAGCCCTGGGCCTTCGAGACGCCGCAGTCCGAGCAGCTGAGCGCCATGCTGGCGCAGGGCTTCGAGCGGCTGATCCCGTTCCATGCGGTCAAGACCGGACGCGCCTGGGTCGACGGCGACGGGATGCATCACGCACTGGAGGTGGGCGATCTCGCCATCGTTTCGCATGCGCACCAGCACCGGCTGGGTGGCGGCCCGCCGCCGGCCAAGGCCACCCCGATCGGCACGCTGATCCCGCCGCTGCCCTGGACCGAGATGCCGGTAGTGCGGATCGATGGCGGCGGCGAGCGGACCGAGATCATCTGCGGCTATTTCCGCTGCGACGAGCCGCTGTTCAACAATGTGCTGCGCTATCTGCCATCGGTCTTCGTCGTGCGGCCGCAAGGCGCGGCAGCAGAATTCTTCGCCGCGACGATGAACTACGCTGCGTCGGACACGGTGGGCGTCGAGGCCGCGCTGACGGCGCGGCTGCCCGAGATCCTGCTGGCCGAAGCGCTGCGGCTGTTTTCCGAGTCGTCGCCGCAGGCCAATGGCTGGCTCGCCGCGACCGGTGATCCGGTGATCGGCCGTGCCATGGCGCTGCTGCACGACAACCCGGCGCGCGACTGGACGGTCGACGAACTGGCGCGCGAGGCCGGGACCTCGCGTTCGGTCCTCACCGACCGCTTCAGCCGGCTGCTCGAGCAATCGCCGATGCAGTATCTCACCGAATGGCGCATGCAGCTCGCCGCCG
>Ga0207645_10003661_pt1 | contig 11600 bp, 10 predicted proteins | sample KBSM53metaG_FD_184331 | JGI IMG/M metagenome (GOLD analysis project Ga0207645, IMG submission 184331) | Miscanthus rhizosphere microbial communities from Kellogg Biological Station, Michigan, USA - KBS M5-3 metaG (SPAdes) (version 2) | ecosystem: Host-associated > Plants > Roots > Rhizosphere >...
GGAGATCTCCATCGCTGTCCCCACCAGTCGTGGGCGGGACCGCGTCGTGGCTCGTCAATCAACACTATCAGGCCGTGTATCGGACGCCGCTCCGCTTCTCCATCGTGACGGGCGACATCGTCCTCGTCGCCGTCGCACTGTCACTCATCCTCGGCATCGTCGCGGGCTGGCTCGCCGCGCGTCGGCTCGTCCGCACGCCACCGCTCGTGCTCTTCGGGCGCTGACCATGATCGCCACGCTCGCCGCCGCATCGCTCATCCGCCATCGCGCTCGCACGGCGCTCGCGATCCTCGGCGTCGCCGTCTCCGCCGCGATGCTGCTGGACATGGTGATGCTCGCCAGTGGCATGCGCGAGTCGTTCCGCGGCCTGCTGCTCTCCCAGGGGTTCCAGCTCAGGCTCTCGCCGCGGGGTACGCTTCCCTTCGATACCGAAGCGACGATCCGCGACGCGGCCAGTCTACTCGCCACGGTGCGAGCGCGCCCCACCGTCGCAGCCGTGAGTCCCGTGCTCGGCGGTCAGCTGCATTTTCCGGTCGGCGACTCGACGGTCACCGCCAGCGCGCTCGGTGTCGAGCCGGCGGTGCAGGGCGACTACGAGCTCGTCTCGGGACGCAGTCCGACTGCGCCGGACGAACTCGTCACCAACGACGCGACGCTTCGCGCCCTCGGACGAACGGTCGGCGACACGGTGCGCGCCGCCGCCGGCTATGATCCGCAACTCCGAACCCTGTCCGGCGAACGTACGCTGCGAATCGTCGGTCGCGTGCGATTCATCTACCTCGCGCTCGATCAGCGTGCCGTCGCACTTCCGATCTCGACACTACGGGCCGTGAATGGCCCATCCTCGGCGGAACGCATCTCGCTCGCCATGGTCAAGCTCCGCCCGGGGGCCGACATCGAGCGGGAGCGCAGCACTCTGCTCGCGCTCCTCCCGCGTGTGACCGTCATCTCGACCGCCGAGGCGCTCAAGCAGGTCGACGAGCGGCTCAGCTACTTCCGTCAGCTCGCCGTCATCCTCGGCGCCGTCAGTCTCGTCGTCGGCTTCCTGCTCGTCACCACGCTCGTCACCGTCTCGGTGAACGAGCGCATTGGCGAGATCTCCGTCATGCGTGCCATCGGCGTGCGGCGGTGGCGCGTCGTTGCGCAGATCCTTCTCGAGTCTTCGGCGATCATGCTGATCGCCGCGCCGGTCGGACTCGCGCTCGGGCTCGTCACCGCGCGCTGGCTCAACTCCATTCTGGCGCGCTTCCCCGGGCTGCCGGAGCGCATCGACTTCTTCCTCTTCCAGCCGCGGGCCGCTTGGACGGCACTCGGCCTCCTCGTGCTGAGCGGCATTCTGGCGGGGATCTATCCGTCGTGGCGGAGCGCGTCGCTCCCCATCGCCACGACCCTCCGCCAGGAGGCGGTGGGATGACGGCGATCGTCGAGGTGCACGACCTGGTGCGCGAGTATCGCATGGGCGACGAGCGCGTGCCCGCCCTGCGAGGCGTCTCCTTCACCGTGCACGAGACGGATTCGGTCGCGATCGTCGGCCCCTCCGGCTGCGGCAAGAGCACCCTGCTCAATCTGCTCGGTGTGATCGACCGGCCTACTTCGGGCACCGTGTCGATCGGCGGCGCGCGGGTCGATCAATTGAGCGACGCGCGCGCCACGGAGTTTCGACTGCGCCGCATCGGGTTCGTCTTCCAGCGCTTCTACCTCCTACAGGCGCTCACCGCGCGGGAGAATGTCGAGCTCCCGCTGGCGGAGGCGGGTGTCGGGAGCGCCAAGCGGCGCGCCCGCGCCCTCGAGCTCCTCGAGTACGTCGGCCTCGACCGCCGTGAGCGGCATCGTCCGTCGCAGCTCTCCGGCGGCGAGCAGCAGAGAGTCGCGATCGCGCGCGCACTCGCCAATCGGCCGGCGCTGCTCCTGGCGGATGAGCCGACCGGTGAGCTCGATGCGCGAACCGGCGCCGAGATGATCGCGCTGTTGACGCGCCTGAACGCCGATGGCACGACGATCGTGGTCGTCACGCACGACGAGGAGCTCGCGCGCGCCGCGAAGCGCGTCATTCACATGCGCGACGGCCTCGTCGTCGACGATGCGCGCAGAGATCCTGCCGACCTGCGAGTGGAGCCGAGGGGAGTCACGCCCGAGGCGCACGAGCGATGATCCGCCTGCTCGCGCTCCGGAACCTCACGCTCAAACCGTGGCGCACCGTCTTTCTGCTCTTCGGCTTCAGCATGGGCGTCGCCGTGATGATCGTGCTCCTGTCGATCGGCGAGGCGCTGCTCGACCAGTCGAAGGACGAACGCCTCGTCGGTGGGGGCGCAGTCACCGTGCTTCCCGAAGGGGTGGACATCGAGGTCCTGAAGACCGGTGGGCTTGGCGGCATGTTCTTCTCCATCGATCATGCGCGATTCATCTACCGGCAGCTCCTCGCCGCTCCACGGTTGCAGGACGTCGTCGCGACGGTGTCGCCGCAGATCGAGGGAAAGCTGGTGTACCTCCGCACAGCTGACGGCGCCGAGCGCACGGTGCGGGCGTCGGCCGACATCCCGTCCCTCACCACCGCGGTCGGGGCGGCACCGGCGCTCGTTGCCGGAGCATGGAGCGACGACTCGCTCGACCGCCGCTGGCGTGCCCCTACCACGGAGGAGCTCCGCCACGACATCGATCACTTCCACCTGCCGCCGGCCGAAGTGAAAGGAGATCCAACCTGGGCGGAGTGGCACTACTTCAACGTCATCACCCCGGATCGCCGGCAGTGGGCGTTCATCACCTACATGCTCGCCGGCGCCGTCGGTGATTCCGCGGGCCGGTGGGGCGGGCAACTGCTCGTCACGCTGCACGAGCAGGGACGTCCGGCGCGCCGCTTCACGAGCACCGTGCCGGCGCGCGACGTTCGCTTCTCCACCACCGATGCCGATCTTCGGCTCGGCGAAGCGCGCGTCGACGTACTTGCCGACGGTCGTTATTCGCTCCGAGGCATGGCGCGGGAGGAGGGCACGGGCACTCCGGTGACGATCGATCTCGTCGTCGCTCCGGCCGAGGGGGCGTACTTTCCGGGCGCCTCGCTCACGAGCGGGATCGTGAGCGGCTACGTCGTCGCCGGACTGCGCGCCGACGCCACGGGTTCCATCTGCGTGGGCGGGAACTGCACACGCTACGCGGGTGCGCAGAGCTATCACGACCACAACTGGGGTGTCTGGCGCGGCGTCACCTGGCAGTGGGGAGCGGCGCGAGCCGGCGAGTACACCTTTCTGTATGGCCGGGTCGAGTCCGCGGACAGTGCGTCGACGACCACGCCGCCCCTCGTCGTCTATCTCGTCGATCGGCAGGGATTTCTCGCGCTCTTCCGGCCGCGCGAGATCCGCTACGTCGACGGGCGCACCACACGCGTCGACGGCGTGACGATCCGGACGCCATCCAGCGCCGAGATGGTCGATGTGCGCGGCGCCGACACGCTGCGCATCCTCCTGGCGATCGAGGACGCGACGGCGACCGACACGCGCACGCCCGGCGTGGAGCGCGGTGACGGGCTCGCCGACCGTGCGATATCCCGGCCCTACTTCGTGCAGATGAAGGGCACGGCGACCATCTCGGGGCGGATACGAGGAACCCCGCTCGCGGGACGCGGAGCGGGGTTCTTCGAAACTTACCGCTGAGCCGTTGCCGGCGGCGGTAAGGTCAGGCCGTCACGGATTGTTCTGGCGACGGCTCGAGTCCGTGGCATCGGGCCCAGGGCGCGACGCCGGATTTCCGTCGACGCGATCCTTCAGATCGTCGACTGCATTCGCCGCCTTGTTGCCCACGCGCTCGGCACCCGCGACGGCGCGATCGCCGGTGTTTCGGATGACGCCGCCGGCGTCGTGCATCGCCGTGTCGGTGCGCGCTGCAGCGCTTCCCATCGTGGACCGGCCGCGGTTGAAGCCTTCATTGGCGTAGCCGCGAACCGTCGACCAGTCGCCGTACTGGCGGGTGGCGTCGGCATTCCAGCCGCGCTGCAGGTCGCGCTCCACCTCGTTCCAGCTGCGGTTGGCGTAGTCAGGGTTGTTGGCCGCGATGTGCCCGAGGTGATACGCGGGGCGCACGTCCTCGTACCCACGGTCGGCCAGCCGGTTCGGCGACGCCTCGTAGTGCGAGCGATAGTAGGTGTCGTCCGCCGTGGTCATCGCGCTGGCGGCTTCCGTCACCGCACGCCCAGTCCACCAGCCGCCCACCGCGCCGGCGATTCCGCCGATCAACGTCCCGATCGGACCGGCCGCCGTGCCGATCGCCGCACCGGCGAGCATGCCGCCGATGCTGCCCACGCCTTCTCCGACCTGGTCGGCGACGCTGGGATGATCGTCGTGCTTGCCAAGCGCCTGATCCTTCGCACGCTCCAGTCGGCCGTCCGTCGAGTCGTTGAGGTCCCTGTTGTCCATGGATGATCTCCAGATGATGGTGATCGAGCTTGACCGTGGACAAGGCAAGTTCGGGACCCAACAAACGTTTCATCCCAAGCTTGCTCACAACCACCCGATGCCAGGCTGAGCCGTTCACGAAGTGCAACCGGGACATTGCATTGGCCCCTCGCTGCGTTCCGCACGCAATCATGCGGTTGCCTGATGCCAATCGTCTCAACCGATGGGCGCACGCGGAGAAGATCAGCAACAAGAGTTGCGAGCGGTGGACTCCCTCTCCGGTGCGACGGGAGCTCGCTGCGGCGGCCGCTCGTGTCGCCCACCGAATTCCGACGGCGCAGCGGCAGCGCGGCGGCACAATTGCAAAGGATAGAGGTCGATGTCGCCGACCCGCCGCCGAACCAAACGAACCGCCTATCGGAGCCGCTCGCCTCGCGAGCTGCGCCGCGCCGTGCCGTTGTTCGCCGCGCTCGGCGACAACGTGCGGCTCGGGATCGTGAACCGGCTCTGCGCGCGCGGCCCGATGTCGACCATGCGGTTGAGCGAGGGCACGGGTGTCACGCGACAGGCGGTGAGCAAACACCTGGAGGTTCTCGAGTCGGCCGGCGTCGTTCGGAGCATGCGGAAAGGTCGCGAGCGCCTGTGGGAAGTCGACGCCGGTCCGCTGCGCGCCGCGCAGGATTGGCTCCGCACCATCTCGCGCGAACTGGACGGCTTCGTACGACTCAAGGAGTACGTCCAAGACTGAGAAGCGCTTGACAGCGCGCGGGCGCGCGCGCCGATTCCAAACATGTGCGCGCTCATTCGACTCGGCACCCAGGGATGGAACTACGATGCGTGGGTCGGACCGTTCTATCCGACCGGCACGCGGCCAGCCGAATACCTCTCCGTTTACGCGCGCGCCTTCGACACGGTGGAAGTGGACTCCACCTTCTACGCCGTGCCGGCAGCGAAGACCGTTCGAGGCTGGTACGACCGTACTCCGGCGGGTTTCACCTTTGCGCTGAAGCTGCCGCAGGAGATCACCCACGAGCGCCGTCTCCGTGATGCGGACGACATCGCGCTGCAGTTTTACGATCGCGCCCGCGAGCTCGGGGAGAAGCTCGGTCCCGTCCTCATCCAGCTCGGTCCGGACTTCGGCCCGGTGGAGCTCCCCGCACTGGCCGCACTGCTGCCCAAGCTGCCGCGGGACATTCGCTTTGCCGTGGAGTTTCGCCAGCGAGGGTGGATCAATGACGGCGTTCTCGCCCTACTCGCCGAGCACGACGTCGCGCTGACGCTCTCCGACGCGCGCTGGATTCCGCGCAAGCAGATGCTCACGCTCGCGACCCGTCCGACGACGGATTTCGTTTATGTGCGATGGATGGGCCCCGATCGCGACATCGTCGACTACTCGCGCATCCAGGTCGATCGCACGCAGGAGCTCGAATCGTGGGCTGGCGTGCTCTGGCCGCTCGCCGAGCTGCGCGTGAAGGTGTACGGCTATGTGAACAATCATTTCGCCGGACACTCCCCAGAGAGCGCGCGCGTGTTGCAGCGGCTGCTCGGCATCTCGCCGGTCGACCCGTCGACCCTCGGCGAACAGATGTCACTCTTCTGAGGCTCCGATGACGTCGACCGCTCGGCCCGCGCCCGCTCCCGTCTACTTGCCCGTGCATGCCAACTCCGTCGTGCTCGACTGGGCGTGGCATGCGTACGCCGTCGTCGCCGCGGCCGGAATGGTCGTCGTCGGACTGCTGTGGGACATCTCGTGGCACATGTCCATCGGCCGCGACACTTTCTGGACGCCGGCCCACCTGCTCATCCAGAGCGGAGGACTGCTCGCTGGCCTGAGCTCCGGACTGCTCGCCCTGCATACGACCTTCAGGGGAACTCCTGAGGCGAAAGCGAGCGCCGTATCGTTCTGGGGTTTTCGCGCCCCACTCGGTGCGTGGGTGTGCGTCCTCGGCTGCGGGGCGATGCTCACCTCGGCACCATTCGACGACTGGTGGCACAACGCATACGGCCTCGATGTCCGCATCGTCAGTCCGCCGCACATCCTGCTCGGGCTCGGGATGATGGGCATCGTCCTCGGCGCTCTGCTGCGAACACTGGCACTGCAGAACGCGTCGGAAGGAGTGACGCGCGACCGGGCGGCACTCCTCTTCGCTGTCGCATCGGGACTCTTCCTCACGATTCTCGCCGTGCTGCTGATGGAGGAAGCCCCGCGCCGCGCGATGCATTCGCCGCAGTTCTATCGCACGCTCTCCCGGCCCGTGCCGCTGCTCCTCGTCGCCGTCGCCGTGGCCGGACGCAGGCGGTGGCCCGCCACCACCGCCGCGATCGTGTACATGATCGTCCTCGCCGGCACGAGCTGGCTCCTCATGCTCTTTCCCGCCACGCCGAAGCTCGGGCCGATCTATCAGGACATCACGCGGTACGTCCCGCTCGACTTCCCGATGCTGCTCGTCGTCCCCGCGTTCGCGATCGACCTCACCTGGCTGCGCGTGAAGGAGCGCCCGTGGTGGATGGCATCCCTCGCGCTCGGTGCCGCCTTTCTCACTGGACTGCTCGTCGCCCAGTGGCCGTTCGCCGATCTCATGATGCGTCACGGACGGAACTGGTTCTTCCACGTCGACAACTTCGTGTACTGGCGGCCGAAGAGCACCGAAGTGTTCGCCTATCAGTATCGCGAGCCACGACCGGGCGATCCGTCGCTCGCGGTGGGACTGGCACAAGCGCTCGCATTTGCCGTCGCCGCGAGCGCCATCGGTCGGGCGTGGGGACGCTGGATGACGCGCGTGCAGCGCTGACGACCCACGTGCCTCTGCTGCAGCGCGCGACGCGCATCGCGCTGGCACTGACGATGGCGGCAGTCCTGACGGCGCACGTGGGCAGCCCCGACGTGTACTGGTCCGGCAAGGCCGGCCCGTACGCGATCGACGTCATCGTCCGCCCTCCGCAGGTCGTACCCGGCATCGCCGAGATCCTCGTGCGCGCTCCTGGCGCGGGAATCGAGCGCGTCACCGTTCGACCCGTCTACTGGCGTGCGGGAAGTCGCGGCGCACCCAGCGCCGACGACGCGACCCGCGTGGAGAACGCGCCGGACATGTACAACGGTCGTCTCTGGCTCATGGCGAGCGGCTCGTACAGCGTCCATGTCGGTGTAGCGGGAAAAGCAGGGCAGGGGATCGCCGTCGTTCCCGTCGCCGCCGTCGCGACGGGTCAACTCCGGCTCTCGGGCGGACTGCGAGCGCTGCTCGTGCTCCTGGGTACGATGCTCGTCGCCGGCATCATCACCGCGGTGTACGCGGCGTTGGGCGAGAGCCAGGTGCCACCGGGCGAACCGGTGCCCCCTCCGCGCCGGCGCCGCGCGCGCGTCGGCGCCGCGATCGCTGCCGCGATCGTCGGGCTCCTGGTCCTCGGAGGAGGGAAGTGGTGGAACGCCGAAGCGAAAGCGTACGCGAACACGCTGTACACCCCGCTGCGCACGCAGGTCTTCGTGAGCGACTCCAACGCCGCACCGACGATCACGCTTCGAGTCGTCGACACGAACTTCCGCGACGGACGCGTGAGCGCGCTCATGCCGGATCACGGCAAGATCGCGCATCTCTTTCTCGCTCGCGTCGACGCCGACGGCGTGCTCGCGCACCTGCACCCCGCGCAGGTGGCGTTCGAGACGCTGCGTGGCCCATTGCCGCCGCTCCCGGCAGGGCGCTATCGCGTCTTCGCCGACGTCGTCCATGAGAGCGGATTCCAGCGAACGTTCGTCGACTCGCTCACTCTCTCCGCTCCACTCACGGCGAGCGCGGCGCGCCTCGATCGTGACGACGCGTGGTACTCCGGCCCTCTCACCGCCCCGTCGTCCGCTGCTCCCCTCGGCGACCAGATCACGCTCGCCTGGGCGGGAGACGCGCAACCCGTCGTCGGTCGCACCGGTGTCCTGCGCTTCACGCTGCACCAGCCCTCCGGCGAGCCGGTGATGGTCGAGCCGTATCTCGGCATGGCGGGACACGCCGTGGTGATGCGCGACGATGGCAAAGTCTACGTGCACCTCCACCCGAGCGGCACGAGTGCCATGGCCTCCGCACTCGCCTTCACCCTGCGCGATCGCGGCGACACGATGCCCGATGGCCGCCTGCGCATCGCCGCCGACGAGATGGGAATGACGCCGACCCAGCCCCGGCGCGAGATCAGCTTCCCATACGCGTTCCCGAGCCCGGGCCGCTATCGCGTCTGGGTCCAGCTCCGCGTGCGCGACAGCGTGCGGACGGCGGGGTTCGAGGTGGCGGTGAGGCCGTAAGCGGGTGAGTGGGTGAGTGGGTGAGTGGGTGAGTGGGTGAGTGGGTGAGTGCGTGACGGCCCCGGGAAGCTCCTGCCTCCCGAGGCCGTCCCGCAGCCCCGCTGCCCGGCAGCCCCGCTGCCCCTCAGCCCCGCATCACGCCAACGGCAGCCACAGTGTCAGCGTCGATCCCGCGCCGACCTCGCTGTCCGCGGTGAGATCACCGCCCATTCCCCGGGCCATCATCCGGCTGATCGACAGGCCGAGTCCGACCCCTTCGCGCGGAGCGTGCACCGGCACTCCGAGCTGCACGAACGGCTCGAAGATCGACGCCAGCTGCGCCGCCGATATGCCGACGCCGGTGTCGTGCACACGGATCTCGACGAGCGACGCATCCGTGGCGCTGCGGCTCGCGTCCACGACGATCCGTCCACCGGGCGAGGAGAACTTGATCGCGTTGCCGATCAGGTTGACGAGAATCTGCTCGAGCTTTTCCGTGTCGGCCTGGACGGCGAGCGCCTCGTCTCCGTCCACGAGTGGCGCCACCGTGATCGCCAGCCCGCCCGCGCGGGCGTGCGGCGTGAGCAGAGCGGCTACCGAGTGGAGCGCCCGTCCAACGGGGACGTGCACGATGTCGTAGTGCACGCGGCCCGCGTCCACCTCCGACAGGTTGAGCAGGTCGTTGATCATCCCCAGCAGATGACGCTGACTGCGCTGCACGCGACCGAGCGCCTCGCGCTGCGCGTCGTTGATCGGACCATGCAGCCCCATTTCCAGGATCTGCGTGTGTCCACCGATCGCGTTCAACGGAGTGCGCAGCTCGTGGCTCATCACCGTGAGGAAGTCGCTCTTCGCGCGACTCGCCGCCTGCGCAGCCCGCAGTGCGTCGCGAAGCTCGGCTTCCAACGCTCGGCGCCGCTCCAGCTCTGTCTCGAGCGCGAGGGCGCGCTGCTGCAGCAGCGCGATCTCGCGCAGGCGCGCACCGTCGTCGGCGCGCATGTACCGCTCGGTCGGCAGCACGTGCGCGTGCTGGTTGCAGATGGCGCGAAGCGCGCCGTCGTGCGTGTCCTCACTGAACGTGGTGAGGGAGTAGGCGCAGAGGAGTGAGAACGTGTAGCTCTCCGAGAGCTCGTTCCACAGCTCCTCCATGCGGATGGCCCCCTCGATGTTCCCCTCGCGGCAAAGCACGTCGACGAGCTCGCCGAAGGCGAGCACGGGCCGCCGCTCGCGCGCGCCGTCGCCGAAGCGCGTGTGGCTGCCAAGCACTCCATCCATGGCGCGGCGAAACCGAGCCGCGTCGGGCGTCGCACCGGCCATGCATGACGCCAGCAGCTCTTCCGCGTCGAGGAGAATGAGCTGCCCATTGGTGCGGGTCCGGTCGACGTCGAACCCCTTCTCGTGCAGGCCGGCGGTGATCGCCTCGCCGTGTGTCCGCGTGACGAAGGCGACGGCGCGCTGACCATCGACCATGCCGGCCGCGAAGAAGTCCACGACGGTCTCTACGAGGTAGCGGTCATCCTCGAAGAACTGGACCGAGTGGCCATGGCCAGCCAGCTCGCGCGCCTGCTCCGTCCGGCGCCGACGCGACACGGTGGTCGCGGCGAGACGCACCGGTTCGGGGCTCGGAATGGCGCGATGGGCGGAGGCGGACATGCGGGACATGGCGCGCTCTAGTGCGCGATCCATGCCGAGCGCCGAGCGCGGCTGTACCTTCAGGCTATGTCGCGTCGTAGCATCGCCTTCTGTGTTCTTGCCCTGGTGGCGGCGGGCGTCTTCGTGCGTCTCGGGGTGTGGCAGCTTGCAAGACTCCATGAGAAACTGCGGCGAAATGCTTCGATCGCTTCACAGCAGTTCCAGCCAGCAGCCCAGCTCGCTTCAGTGCCCCGCGACACTGGCGGCGCGCACTACCGGAAAGCGACGGTAGCGGGCCGGTTCGACTACGACCAGGAAATCGTCCTGGCCGCCCGGACCCACCAGGGGTCGCCGGGCGTGGACCTGATCACTCCCCTGCGCGTAGCGGGTTCGGACACGGCGATCCTCGTGAACCGTGGTTGGGTCTACTCGCCCGACGGAGCGAGTGTGGACCGACGCCGCTGGCGCGAGCGGGACACCGCCACGATCACGGGGTACATCGAGGTGTACGCCCCGGACGACGTCGTGACGAATGCAGCGCGCGACCCACGGATGGTGCGTCGCGTGACTCGGGGTGAGGTGAAGTCGCGTTTTCCATATCCCCTCGCGCCCTACTATCTCGTCGCCACCGGCGACAGCGCAGACGGTGCTCATCCGGCCCGCCGCGAGCTTCCCGCTCTCGACGAGGGCCCGCACCGCAGTTATGCCATGCAGTGGTTCGCCTTCGCGGCGATCGCGCTGGCTGGTGCCGGCCTGGTCATCGCGCGCGAACGACGAGGGTGATCCCGCTCACCCACTGGTCCGGCCCGTCCGATGCAAGATGAGGTAGGCAGCAGTCTGGACCATCACCGAATCAACGCCGAGCGTACCATGGCCGAGCATCCCGCCGCCCCCGCAGGTCTCGCCTCCGAGAAGGAAGCACGCGACGTCGCCGAAGCGGCGCGTGAGAGCGAGTGGTCGGGTCCGAGCTTCGTTCGCGAGCTCTTTCTCGGTCGCTTCCGACTCGACCTGATTCACCCGCACCCAACCGTTTCAGACCCCGTCGAGCAAGCACGTGCCGACGCCTTCCTCGGCAAGCTCCGCGCGTTTCTCGAACGGGTGGACTCCGACATGATCGACCGTACCGGAGAGATCCCCGAGGAGTACGTGCAGGAGCTTCGCGAGATGGGCGCGTTCGGGATCAAGATCCCGACCGAGTACGGCGGCGTGGGGCTCTCGTACGCGAGCTACACGCGCGCCATCGCGATGGTGACGAGCAAGGATGGCTCGCTCGCGGCATTGCTGTCGGCGCATCAGTCGATCGGGCTTCCGCAGCCGCTCAA
>Ga0207645_10003663_pt1 | contig 11598 bp, 7 predicted proteins | sample KBSM53metaG_FD_184331 | JGI IMG/M metagenome (GOLD analysis project Ga0207645, IMG submission 184331) | Miscanthus rhizosphere microbial communities from Kellogg Biological Station, Michigan, USA - KBS M5-3 metaG (SPAdes) (version 2) | ecosystem: Host-associated > Plants > Roots > Rhizosphere >...
GAATGTCCGCCTGTCGAGAAAACTCGAGCAGCGCGCCATCGAGCGGCTGGGAAGGGATGCTGAAAGCGACCTGTCTATCGAGCGAGGCAGCGTGCACAGTCGTGGCGCTGAGCGCCCATAAAGCCGATATCGGTAGCAGTGAGCCAAAGAGCGCGGCGTCGCGCTCACCCGTCCACGCGTACACCAGCGCCAGGTTGGCAACGAGGTCCGGACCGTTGAGCGACTCTTTGACAATCGGCAGTAGCTCAACCGCGCGCCGTGCCTCGCGGATCGCCTCTTCTTTTTGGCCAAGCCCGGCATCAAGAGTCCCAAGTTCCGACAAGTAGGGCGCATCCTTGGGCTTATCGCCGAATTTTACTTCAATTTTTTGGCGCGCGTCTGCAAACGCCGCAAGGGCTTTCTGCTTATCGCCACGCGCACGCGCAACCTGTCCCTCGGCCCAGCTCGAGGTTTGCTCACCGAAGGCGGTATCGGCCCACTTCGCAGGAGTAGCAGCAATCACCCGATTCGCTGCTTCATAATCTCGCAGATAAAGGGCGGTCTTAAATCGTGTATTCCAAATCCATTCGCCCGGACTAAACTCCAGCGGCACTTGCTCCATAAAAGATTGAGCCGCGACTGGATCACCCTGTGCTAGCTTCGTCACAGCTAGCCAATTGAAAGAGCCTGGAAGTAGACCGCCGCTAGCAGCCTCTTTCTTTATCAATTGTTCGAATTCGGAGTAGCGGCGCATCTCAAAATAAATCTGCTGGAGACGATATGTGATCTCCCCGTTCTGCGGATCTAGCTCGCTCGCCCTTCGCAGATTGGCGAGCGATGCGTCCCAGCGATTTTGGTGCCTGCCAATTAACGCCTCGATCATGAGCGCTTCAGCGTTGTTCGGCAATTTGCGGCGAACGATGGCTAACTCTTCGCGTGCCCGGTCGTAATAAGTTACTGCTCCCGCAGGATCAGCAAAGGGACCCGTGAACCAGTAATACCGGGCGAGCGCTAAGTGAGGCTCAGCCAAATCTGGACGCAACCGCAGAGCGGTTTCCGTAGCTTTTTTTGCTAGCTCAAAGGGCTTGCGATCGGGTTCCGAAAAGAGGTCGAGCTGCGCTTTCGCGAGCTCGCAATAAGCCAGGGCAAAATTCGGATCGCGCTGGATAGCTTTTTCGAGCAGTTCCACTTTTTGGTTGAGGTTTTTTTCTTCGCCTTCCCAATTGGTCAACCTGTCCATCTCCTTGGCCCTTGTATAGTAGGCATAGGCCACTGGATCAGCGGTCGGCCGCTCCGCGATTGCGGCTTTTTCCGATGGCGAAAGCTTGGCGCGAAGTTGATCGGCGATTTGCTGCGCGATGTCGCTCTGAATCGCAAAGATGTCGGCAACGTCACGATCGTAATGCTCAGCCCAAATGTGCGCGTCATTGCGTGCGTCGATCAACTGCACGTTCACGCGAACTCGCCCAGCCACGCGTTGGACACTGCCTTCCACGACATGCGAAACACCCAAAGTTTTTGCGATCTCGCGCAGGTTACGCTCCGGACCGCTTTTATATTTCATCACGCTGGTGCGGCTGATGATTTTCAGGTCCGCAATCTTGGCTAGGTCATTGAGGATTTCGTCCTGCACGCCTCCGGCGAAGTAGGCGTTTTCTTCGTCTTTGCTCAGATTTTCAAACGGCAGAACCGCGATGCTCTTTTCGGGCGCGGCTGCCACCGCGTTAGACGCGGGCGTCGGGGTACTGCTGGTTGACTTCAACCTTGACGGATGCGCAATCAGCCACAAGCCTGACCCTAAAATCAACGCGGCGATCCCCAGAATCGCTGCGATAATCTGCCTCCGCTTAACTCGCGCGCGCGCGTCCGCCGATGAAGGAGCGACTTTGAGCTTGGCCGGCACCTTCGGATTGCCAACCTCGTCCTTGTAAAGATTGAAGATGTGAACTGGGACGCCGTGTTTAACTTCTATTATTCCCAGATCGTGCAAGTGCGGTTGCCACTGACGATACTGCTCCAGATCTTCCGCCACACGCCGCGAAATAAGAATGTGTCCAGCGTCTCCACAATCCATTACCCGCTGCGCTATGTTAATTCCAGCGCCGGTCACGTTGGTGCGATCGTTGACATCGCTGATGGGATTGATTGGTCCGCTGTGCACACCCATCCGCAATCGGATGTGAGGATAGCTCTGCAACGCCTGGCTGATTTCCAGCGCACATTTCACTGGCGCTTCTGGATTGTTGAAGAACACCAGCGCGATCCCATCGCCGGTTGCTAGTCGGATCAATTTGCCAGCCGCGTCTGCTTCCCGGAATTGGTTGGTATCGCGGACAACCCGATTGAGTTGTTCTAGTATTTCACTCTGATCGTTGATCAGAAGTTTCGAGTAGCCCACCACGTCCATAAGTAGGACATGAGCTATCTCAAGATGAAGTTCCGGTTTGGATTCGGTGCTCGTCAAATTACTCTAACTCTGTTGCCCCTTCAGTCTCGTTAAGATTCTTTGGATTCACGGTTTCTTTTCCGCAACCAATTCCTGAAAACGCGGGTCGTTGCGGATCGGATCCCAGATCGGGTCGAGCCGGAGTCGTGAAGGAGTAATCGCAACGCCAATGGAAATCATGTGATTGGATTGCCGAGGAGAGCGTAAGTCTGCATATGTCCTCCTCGTCTCCCGGGACTTTTGCCAGGCAAATTGAATTGCACGGCTATTCGTTTGAGCCGTACGTAGATTCGCCCTTGCCCTGATGCAATCTTGATTTTGGGGTGATTTTTTACTTGATTGCAACTGTGTCTGCTGACGATGGTGGCGCTTCAGGAAGTGGGATCGGCCCAACCGGACTGAGGCGGGAAAACGGAGCGGCCGTATTTGCCACCACTCATTGGAGCGTGGTGCTGGAGGCGCAGGGCGAGTCACCCGCAGCACAGGATGCGCTGGAAGAACTTTGCCGCACTTATTGGCGACCTGTTTATGCTTTCTTGCGGCGGCAAGGTGTCGGGCCAGAGGAGGCAGAGGATATTACCCAGGGGTTTTTTGCGCAGCTATTGGAGCGCAGAAAATTCAGTTCCCTCCGCAAAGAGAAAGGACGACTTCGTTCTTTTCTGCTTGGGGCATTGAAATATTTTCTTGCCGACGAACGGCGTCGCGCGATGGCGATCAAGCGAGGGAAAGGACAGCGACTGATCCCGTTAGAACGACTGCGCGTTGATGAGCGGATCGAGATGGAACCATCCGATCCAGTGACTGCCGAAATGATTTACGAACGCCGCTGGGCTTTGACGGTTCTGGAAAACGTGCTCAGCCGATTAAAAGATGAATATCAAACGGCAGGTAATGCCGCGTTGTTCGATTTGCTGAAGCAATTGCTGCCGGATGAACCGGGCTCGCCGTCACAGGCGGACATCGCTGCGCGCTTGGGCATGACTGAGAATGCTATTCGGCAGGCGTTTTACCGATTTCGGCAACGCTATCAATCATTACTGCGAGAGGAGATTGCCCACACCGTTGCGACACCCGGCGATATTGAAGATGAGCTGCGCCATCTCATCGCAGTGCTCGAGGCGTAACATACGGGAGAATTTTACGGAGTACAAAGCGGGGCTGCGCGAAAGACTCGGACCATGATCAGGGTAATCAGAATTTGCCGGAAGTGCGGCGCCAAAATCTTTTCCGACGCGCCAGAAGGGCTTTGCGCCAAGTGCGTGCTGAAAACTGCGCTGATGATGCCTCCGGATGCACCTGTAGCCGCTCGTGACGACGGCGGCCCCGCTGCAAATGTTGAAGCGAACGCGGCCGCTGCTCCCCATAGTAAAAAAGCAGCGCGCGCGGTCGAGCTGCTGGGAGAGTTAGGCGATTACCAATTGCTGGAGGAAATTGGCCGCGGTGGTCAGGGTGTGGTATTTCGCGCCCGGCAAAAGAGTCTCAATCGAACAGTCGCCCTAAAAGTCATTAGCCTTGGTCAGTGGGCCAGCAAAGCGCACCTGAAACGTTTTCGCCTCGAAGCGGAAGCGGCGGCTCACCTGGAGCATCCCGGTATCGTTCCAATCCATGAAGTTGGCGAGCGTGATGGTCAGTGCTACTTCAGCATGAAGTTTGTCGAAGGCGGACATCTCGACGAAGTGGTCAGGCGCGCGCCGATGTCGATCCGGCAGGGGGCGGAATTGATCGCCAAGGTGGCACGCACTGTGCACTACGCGCACGAGCACGGCATCCTTCATCGCGATATCAAGCCTGGAAACATTCTGCTGGATGCAAAGGGCGAACCGCACCTGACCGATTTTGGCCTTGCCCGATTGGTCGAATCTGAAAGCAGTGTCACGCACACGCTAGAGGTTTTGGGCACGCCCAGTTACATGGCGCCAGAACAAGCAGTGGGAAACAACGCGGCTATCAGCAGCGTTACAGATGTCTATGGACTTGGCGCAGTACTTTACCAATTGCTGACAGGTCAGCCGCCTTTTGCCGGTGGAACAACCTATGAGACGATCAAGCTACTCTTGGATACGGAGCCGCGACAACCGCGACAGTTAAATCCAAAAATCGATCGCGACCTCTCAACAATCTGCCTCAAATGCCTGGAGAAAGATCCAAAGCGTCGCTATTCCTCCGCTCTCGCGTTGGCCGAAGATTTGGAACACTGGCTAAAGCGCGAGCCGATTCAGGCGCGGCACATTGGAATCTTCACGCGTGGTAGAAAGTGGGTACAGCGCAATCCAACCAGCGCACTCCTTGCGGCATGTCTCGTTGCTTTGGCAGCAGCCGCGGGATGGATTGTTTGGAAAAGTGAATTTATCCGGCAACCTGTAACAACTGGAATCGCCGTTCTGCCATTTGAAAATTTAAGCGAGCAGAAGGAAACCGGGGCATTCGTCGATGGCGTGCAGGACGACATTCTGACGAAGCTGGCGAAAATCGCCGATCTGAAGGTGATCAGTCGGACCAGCGTGATGGAGTACCGCGGCAAGCGGAATGTGCGTCAGATCGGCAACGAGCTGCGAGTATCCCATGTGCTGGAGGGAAGTGTTCGGAGGAGCGGTGCCCGGCTTCATATAAATACGCAGTTGATCGACACGCGCACGGACACGCACATCTGGGCCGAACAATACGAGCGCTATTCGGATGACCTGTTTGCGATCCAAAGCGAGATTGCGCAAAGAGTCGCCGAGCGGCTGAACGCCAAGATCACGGCTGCCGAGAAAGTGGCCATCGAGCGCAAGCCAACCGCCGACCTTACCGCGTTCGATCTTTACACACGTGGAAGCAATCTGCTTCCGACGGCGCCTTTCAGCGGCAACCCGGGAGCGGCTTGGCTGCAGGCAATCGACCTGCTGAACCAGGCTGTGGCACGCGATCCATCGTTTTTCCAAGCGTATTGCCGACTCACCGAGCCTCATGGCAACCTTTACTACTTTGGCATTGATCATACTCCTGCGCGGTTGGCGTCATGGGAAGCAGCTATTCAGGCCGCATCTCGCCTTCGTCCGGATGCAGGTGAAACGCACCTCGCGCGGGCTGACATTCTTTGTAATGGATACCGCGATTACGACGGCGCGCTGGCCGAACTGGAAGTTGCACGCCGGAGCTTGCCAAATGATTCCGGCGTATTCGCGCTGATGGGTTCCATCCAAGGGTTTCAGGGGCGCTGGGAAGAGTGCATTCGAAACTTCGAGCGCGCTATTGAGCTCGACCCGCGCAACGTTATCACGCTTTTCCAGACCGGACTTGGTTACGGGGCTGCCCGGCGTTATGCTGAACAAAAATCGAGGTTGGATCGCGCATTGACTATCGACCCAAGCAATCTCCCGGTAAAAGCAGAGCGCGCATTCGTAGAAGTGAATTGGAAAGCTGATACACGCCCGTTGCATCAATTGATCGATCGAATCCGGGCGACAAATCCTGCTGCCATGCCGAAGATCGCCGATCGGTGGCTGCTTTGCGCACTGGCCGAACGCGACGTCGCCGCCGCCAAAGACGCCTTGATCGCGGACGACGAAATCACGTTAGGTCACAACGCTGTTTATTTCACGCGTCCTTTCGTGGAAGGCGTTATCGCGCGCATGACAAACGACGAGCATAAGGCGCAATTGGCTTTTACTGCTGCGCGCGCGGAGCAGCAGAAAAACGTCCAGGCTCAACCAGATTACGGCCCGGCATGGTGCGTGCTCGGCGTAATCGATGCCGCTCTCGGGCGGAAGGACGACGCCTTGCGCGAAGGACGGCGCGCGCTTGAGCTTCTTCCAGTGAAAAAGGATCCAATCAATGGTATGCTCATGATTAAGTATTTGGCGGTGATTGCTGCGTGGGTTGGTGAAAAAGATTTCGCCTGCGAACAGCTTGCCACGGCGGTCCGTTACCCCAATAGCGGTCTCGACCTCAGCTATGGCGACTTAAAACTGCTGCCATGGTGGGACGCGCTGCGCGGCGAGCCGTGCTTCGAAAAAATCGTCGCCTCCCTCGCGCCGAAAGAAGTAGTGAACAGGTAAGGGCGACTGATCTCAGTCGCCTATTCGTTGTAGCCGCGTCGCTGCGTCGACGCGTTTTTGCCTTAGGAGGGTTGGTTGCGCGAATTATCTTTCGCTAGTCTGCCCAGCCGACGAATGCTCTTGAGCAAGCGCTCATCCGCATCATCCGGGGTTTGTAACCTTCCGAACTTTCCGCGTAACGCAGAGCCAAATTCTGCGGAGTACCACAGTGAGCGGCCGAAATGACCTCCCACGATGAGAAGTCACGGACGGCCAAAACAACAAAATGAAATAACACTTATGAAAATGACATTAAAAAACAGAACGGCGCTGGTCGCATTGCTCTTTGGTCTAGCTTTGTCGCTAGTCCCAAAGGTTAATGCGAGCGGTCCATTCGCTACGAACTATACCAATGCAAGCCTCACTGGCGTTTACGGATACAGCTCAGACGGCTGGCACTTAGGATCTAGCAATCCGTCTAAAAACACGACAAACATTCCGCTCGATGCCGCCGGCGTTATGTGGTTTGACGGACTTAGCACGTTTAAGTTTCATGATACTGCCGATCTGGGCGGCTTCGTCATTCAACGTGGCACCGCCGATAACCCGATCGTCGGAACCTACACAGTGAACCCGGATGGGACGGGCACGATGCAGTGGTTCAGCGACGGCTCCAACCACGCGCGGGCCTTCGCCATCGTTGACGGTGGCAGGGAATTGCAGTTCGGCGCAGCCGACGGTCTAGATGTCGCCCGCGGCGTCGCAAGGAAACAATAAGGAAGCTGCTCAGGGCCATATCATGCACGCTTGACACCTCCCGACATGGAGACTCAAGCGTGCGATAAGGGAGTTAGCTCTCCAATGGCGCTTGCGTGAGCGCGAAGCTGGAAGCTCACTCACGGCACCCTCCTTGCCATCCGAGAATTCGATGCAACAGCGTGAGCCTCGAAATTACGCCAGCGCGCAACTTTCCGCGTAACGCCCGACCGAATTTTACGGAGTACCTCAGTGAACGGCCAGAAATGAGTTCTCACGCCGAGAAGTCACGGAAGGCCAAAACAATGAAAGTAAATAACAGTTATGAGAACAAAATTAGTTAAGAGGATAATGGCTCCCTTAGTCGTCGCCTGTGCGTTACTCACCATGGTTGCGACAACGGCGACCGGGCAGGGCACGCAAGGCGGAAGACTTCAAGGGACTTGGGAGATGCAGATAACTCTAACCGATTGCGCAGGTCACGTGATAAGGAGCTTCCCGTCACTAATAGAATACGCGGCGGGAGGCACGGTGGTGGAGTCGAACGGAGGGACACCGCAGGCTCTGAAGACGCCTGGAGAAGGTGTTTGGCGCCATACCACTAACAATAACTATGCGTTTCGCTTCAAATTCTTCACGTTTAATTCCCTAAACGTCTTTACGGGCTGGACGATCATTGCGGGGGAAACAACCGTGGATTCGACAGGAAACGCCAATACGGGGTCCGCAACCGTCAAGGTCTATGCCCCAAACGGCGTCTTACTTGCAACTGTATGTGCTGAGACTGCTGGCACGAGATTCGAGCTCTAATCGATTACGGGGGTTTGGCGTTTGACATCCCCGCGCCAAACCCCAGCCTGAGTCAATTAAACTAATAACGGTATGCGATTCGCTCTGCCGTTAACAGCCCCATGGCGACAGCAATGGCCGCTCGCCGCTGACTCATCACTTGTCTGATCAGACCGCCTCATTGTGAGCCGTTCGCTTAGCTCGCCTAAGTGTGCGCAACGGAACTGAGGGGAGGCAAGCAAAATGCAGCTAATCGAGGCGCAAGATAGAGCTGCTTCTTGCGGGAAGCCTGCCGCTGAATTTGCAGGCAATGGACTACCAGATGAATGGCCTAATCCGCTTTGTCATAAGAACGAAATTACAGCTCAAGGGCAGCCAAAACGAAGTGAAATTGAAACAGAAATATGGCCAATTAACGGATGATGATCTTTCCTTCGCTGTGGGAGAAGGGGATGAGTTTCTGGGACGTCTGCAACGGCGACTGGGAAAGTCGAAAGAGGATCTTCGCGCTGAGATCGAGAAACTGTAGTCGAGACAATTTTCAGCTTTTGACGTCGGCTTCGGCTTTAATTAACCACCAGGCGCAGATGGCGCCGCCTGCCGCTAACAGCGCGCCGACGAACATGACCGCGCGGAAACCTGCCACAAAGGAATAATCGATCGCGTCGCGCAATTCCGCGCGCACGGCTGATGGAATGTTTTGCGGCAGATCGGCCCCGGCCAGTTTGGCCCGTTGTTGGTCGAGTGATTGTCGGATCGAGGAAGGCAAGCCTGACAATTTCATATCGAGAGTGTGGTTGAACTCCCACAACATAACGATTCCGAGTACAGCGATCGCGAGTAAACCAGCTACTCTGGACACAGCGTTGTTGATTCCCGAGGCAACGCCGGCGCGCGTTTGCGCAACGGAGTTCATAACAGTGGTAGTTAGCGGCGCAACGCTGACGGCCATCCCAACGCCAAGAACGGTCATGGGTGGGAAAAACATTGTCCAGTAACTGCCGCCAACCTCAGGTAGCAGGAACGAGGCGAATCCAATCGCGGCGATGCCAGGACCGACGATGAGTGGGGTCTTGGCTCCGTATTTCTGCACGAGCCCGCCGGCCCAACGCGACAAGAGGAACATGATTAAAATAAAAGGAAGCAAAGCTGCCCCCGCAGCCGTAGGTGAGTAGTGCTGCACCTGGATAAGATTTAATGGGACGAAGAAAAGGGTTCCGCCGAGCGCGCTGTAGAGAAGGAGAGTGAGAAGGTTGGCGCCGGTGAAGGTGCGCGAACGAAAAAGCTCCAGCGGCACCATGGGATGACGGCTCTGTCTTTCGAGAAAGACAAATGTGACGATGAGAATTAGTCCGGCGACGAGCGCGGCCACAATCGCAGGATGGGCAAGGCCGAGACGTGTTGATTCAATCAGACCCCAGACCAGCGCGCCAAGGCCGAGGGCAATGACAATTGCTCCCAGCCCATCGAGGCGCCCTTTTTGGTTGCTGGAACTTTCCGGAACGCGCCAGTAGCAAATGACGACGACGATTATAGCGAGCGGAAGATTGATGAAGAAGACCGCGCGCCAGGAAACCTGCTCGATCAACCAGCCACCGAGGACCGGTCCGATAGCAGCAGTGATTGCGCTAAAGCCAGACCAGGTGCCGATAGCGCGTCCGCGATCTTCCTCGCGAAAGGAGCTGCTAATGATGGCGAGACTGCCGGGCACGAGCAACGCGGCGCCGAATCCCTGGACAGCGCGAGCCATAATCAGAGAGCGGATTCCGGAGGCGAGACCGCACCACGCCGAAGCCGCGCCGAAGATGATCACGCCGATGACGAAAACGTGCCGTCGCCCATAGCGATCACCTAATGAGCCGCCGACAAGAAGAAGCGCCGAAAGGAGCAGGGAATAGGCTTCGATTACCCATTGCACATCGGTGACGGTGGCGTTGAGCGCGCTTTGCAACGCCGGCAACGCGACGTTGACCACAGTGCCGTCGATGAAGGCCATGCTCGAGCCAAGAATTGTGGCCACGAGCACCCAGGGCCCAACAGCTTTATGACATGGCGATACCGGTCCGCCTGAACGGATGGAAGCTTCCGCACAAGGCTCCCGAATCGCATTATTCACCGCGGAAAGGAACGCGGAAAAGCGAAAGCAGCCATTGGATATTCGCTGCGTCCGCAAGGGACGAACCGACCACGCGAGGCGAATCCCTGCCGTTGCGACGGCGGGGTCACACGAAGGCGTCTGCTACAGACGCCATTCAATCCGCGTCGTATTTTGGTTTACTCGTCTTCGGTGATGAGTCCGAACAGTCCGTGCGCTTCGTCTGCGATTCCGGCGGTGAAGAAGACTCCGGCATCCTGCGGCAGAAGATCCCACAGGCCGTCAAATTGGAGCGGCGTTCCATCCGCACGCATGAGCGTCTCGATGAAATCGCCGTTGACCGGATTGTAATTATTGATGAGGCCGTCACCAAAATTGCCGACCCAAAGGTTGCTGCCTTCCACGAGGGCAAGTCCCCAGGGGGCATTGAGGTTCCCGTTTGAGACTAGGCGCCTGAGGAAGTTGCCGCTGGTATCAAACACGTTGACGAAGCCACAGCCGGGACAATGGACATCATCCTCCCTTTTGGCATCCTGCTTGGCATAGGTTACAAAAATTTCGCCATTGAAATTGCGGATGCCGAATGGTCCATACCCAGCCGGTAGGTTTGGATCAACGAACCCGTTGGGATTCACCTGATGAAAATTTTCATCGAAGGTGTGGACCTTGCCTGTATGGAAATCTGTCGCATACAGGAAATTGTGACCGTTGGCCACGCCTAGCGTTGCGCCTTTGTAAATCGCGCGGTTAACACCACGGTTCGTGCCGTTATCAACGGCGATGATGGCGTGCGTCCCGTCCAGCGTCGGGTTCCAACCTGAGATGGAACCGTCTTCACTGACAAAAATGAAAAGGGCGGGCGCCGAATTTCCATTCTTTGTCACTTGAAAGAACAACGTGTTGTTGCGGACTTGTCCAGTGGGATTGCCTCCTCCTCTGTTCCGCGCAGCCGTAGGGATCGTTACGACCAGGGAACGTGCGGTGCCGTCTTGCCCGTAAAGTGTCGAGACACCAGTGCCGTTGTCGCTGACCCAAATCGTGCCGTTCGGCGCTGAGACAGACATGCCCCAGGGATTGACTAGATTTCGATCGAGGTGTGTGGCGACGCCTGCAATGTCCGACTGAAGATTGGTCCAGCTGTAGGTATCGGCGCGTGCCGTGACAACGCTAAATGACGCTGCTGCTGAAATCAGCAGCACGTTTGCAATTAGGGTACGAATTGCTCTCATAAAATTTCCTTTCTTTTTTGAGATTTTCTTATTTCTGCCGGGGAATATTGCCCAAAGTCGACGAATCGGCGGTGACTGAGCAAGGGTCTTTTGGTAACAAAACTGTTACTTTTTGTTGCCGATGATTGCCGGCCGGACTCGCGCTATAGCTTCAAGCGCGGCGTTGTTGTTTCACGAAATTGCCAGGCAACTTCTGTTCGTCATCGGGCACTGAGCCCGCGGCATTCCCCAAAGCCGCTTCTTCCGCTGGCAGGTATTGTTTGAAGCGATTCTTATCGATCGCCT
>Ga0207645_10003664_pt1 | contig 11598 bp, 10 predicted proteins | sample KBSM53metaG_FD_184331 | JGI IMG/M metagenome (GOLD analysis project Ga0207645, IMG submission 184331) | Miscanthus rhizosphere microbial communities from Kellogg Biological Station, Michigan, USA - KBS M5-3 metaG (SPAdes) (version 2) | ecosystem: Host-associated > Plants > Roots > Rhizosphere >...
AGTAAGGACTATATATGTACTAACTGGGTTTTTGCAATAGCAGGGTCAATAGTTTTGTTAATGTGACGGACTATTGTTTCAATTTACGGGCATAGATATTGCCGTTCAGGTTGTTCATCATGATCTCCGGTCCGCCGCCACCAATCTTACCATAGATCCAGTCTTTAACATTAAGGCGATACATACTTCCTTCTTTGGTTCTTTCTGTTTCCGGTTGTCTTTTATCGACAGAGATATCAAAATCTGTAAACACATCTCCCTGTTCGGATTTGAGACGCACATTCGCTTTTAATGTCGAAGGAAAACTGACATCGACATTTCCGTTTGTTGTGGAGAATGCCATCGGAGCTTTAGGATCAATCGTAGTGAAAGTAGCCGTCACATCACCGTTCACCGTATTGGCTACAACCGAGCCTGAAACGTTGGAAAGCTTAATACTTCCATTGGTATTGTTGATCTCCATTTCACCGCTGGTATTGCTCACTTCTATATCGCCGTCATTGACCGTTTCCACTTTTATGTTCTCCGCACCTTTCGGTATTTTTAAAGTAAGCTGGATATGTATATTCGGTTGTTCCGTATAAACATTAACCTGGTTATTTTTTACCTGTGCGGCTATGGAAAGCGTGTGCGAATTGAGTTTGCGCATGCCGCTTTCACTCCGTTCTTCTCTTTTTCTTCCGCCTTCGGTCTCTCCGTCTATCATAATGTCTTTACCATCATAGCCAACTATTTTTATTGATCCATTCACAAGGTTTACGTTTAGTTTGTACGGTTTTCCCGGATCATTCAGCGGAACTACCAGTTGTTCCTTGTTGCCGTCTTGTGCGGCAGCACTGATTACCGTGATGAGGGATAAAAAGAATAATTTTATATTTTTCATTTACTGATTTTTAAGATTGCTTTTTGATATATACGTTACCGTTAAGTGTTTCGAATTTGAATATCTTTCCACCTTTGCCGAACCTGAAACTGCTGTTTTTGTCCATTTTATAAGTTGTTCCATCGCTATCCCTGTCATCTGTCTTCATTACTTTGAAGGGTAATGTTTCTACATTTTCAAAATCGGTATAAAAATTTCCGTTGAGGCTTTTGAACTCAAGATCTGCCGAAAGGCTCGAAGGGTACGTAGCTTTTAAATTGCCATTCACCGTATTAAAGGACGAAGCATCTGAAGGAACCGCCAGGTATGTAACGGTTATATCTCCATTTACTGTATGGGCATCTGTGGTTCCCTTTGCACCGGACACAGAAATATCGCCGTTTACATTGGATAAATCCAGTAAACCAGTTACATCGCTTACACTGATATTTCCATCATTAACGGTAGACAAAGAGAGATTCATGTTGAACGGCACTTTGATGGTGAAATCAAGGTTATAATGATATTTTATTCTTCGCCAATCGTTTCCCCAATGATCATGCGGCCGCGAATCTTCCGGTTCGGAAATATAGGCTTCTATCGTATCGCCGGACTGTTCCAGTTCAAAACTGAATTCGCTTTTACCTCTTTCAAGATCTGCCGCATTTTTGGCCCTGATCGTTTTATCTGTTTCAATAACCACCTTTGTGCCGGAATAGCCGGTTACTTTCACGTGGCCATTAATATTATACACAACAAGAGTGGAGTGTGCTCCTGAAGGAGTAAATTCTTTACTGCTATGCTCTTTAAATTCCTGTGCATGCAATGAAAAATTGGAAATAAGTGTCATCCATCCCAATATAACGGAGATGTACATCTGTTTCATGGTCTTTATTTTTTTAAATTAAACGGGAAATTGTGTGTTCGATTTTAATCTTTACCTGCGTGTTGATCTTTTTTTGTTCCAATAGCTTTTTTAAAGATGGAACCGCTTTCTTTTCCTGCATTTTCAGCATGGCATCGGCCATTGCTGATTGCACCAAAGGTGATTCCTGGTTCACAATGGATTGTACCAAACCTTCGCGTACTGCCGGGTTATCGGTATAGTGCATTAATGCATTCAGCGTCATCAGCCGCACGTTTACATTCGCATCGTTATTCAATGTGGTGAGCAGGGCCTCAACTACTTTATCATTCGCTGTGTTTATTTCACTGGTATAGCTAACCGCCCGGATACGTTCGGAGGCCGATGGATTTTCCAGCAGCGATAACATCATCATTTCACGCATATCATGCATTTGCGCGGATAGTGAGTCCACCTGCATTTTATAACTGTTATCAACCACAGGAACAGCAGGACGACGGATGATATAACCGGCAGCAAACCCGGCAACGACCAAAATAAATACGGCTGCGACCTGTAACCAAGAACGCGAATCTTTACGGACAGGTTCGATAACAAAAGGATCAAGATTATCCAACCGTGATGAATAAGCCGGTACAGTTGATTCGCCCATCAGTTTCCAAAGATGCTGTTGTGCTTCAAGCTCTTCTTTGCATTCAGCACATTCTTTAAGATGAGACTCAAACTGCAATCTCTCTTCTTCGCTCAACTGGTTGCTGAGATAATCCGTAATAATTCCTTTATCAAATTCACATTTCATGTTTGCCTGATTTTAAAAACATATTTTTTAATTGAGCCACACTGCGATGCATTCTCGTCTTCACCGCTGCTACCGACATATCCATAATCTGCGCCACCTGGTGATACTTCAATTCGTGAAAGCGGCTCAGGATTATAATTTCCCTGTCTTCCGTACTTAAACTTTGTATTGCCGTTTGCAATAATTCCAACTGTTCTTTTTTTTCAACCGGTCCCTGCGACTGACTGTCACTTTCAATCCGTTCATCATAATCTGAAATATCCGCGAGCCTTCCATAACGGCTGTTGATCCTGTAATGATCCTTGAGAACATTGCGTGCCAGGTGAAACATCCACGTTTTAAACTCACCGCTGCCCGTGAACGTGTGGCGGGAACGGATCATCCTGTAAAAAACATTCTGCGTCATATCCTCACTGGCTTCGCGTTGTCCTGTCATCCGGAACAGGAACGCAAACAGTGCATCACGGTGTCGCTTAAACAGCAGATCCATCTTGCGAAGATCCCCGTTTTTTACCCTTAGCATGATCTCATTATCCGAAAGACCTTCCAAGCAGGTTGTGTTTTGTATGAATGATATAAGAGGTTAACTCCGGTAATTTAAAAAGGTTACAGGATAGTTTCATTTTTTTCCTGTTTTTTGAAAAATACTGGAACCGGCAGCGGGTAAAAATCAGGTGGTTATTTATGCAGCAATTGTGGACCTGCGCCCGTTATCGTCGTAACTTAGTTGGATATGAAAAACAATACACTCTTTTTATCATTATTTACAATAGTGACGCTTCAGTTGCCGGTTATCCTGTTTGGTCAACATCCCGCGTCTCATGCGCATCCGGCTGAAAAGAAAGTAGTTGATACAGATGCACAACCGCTACTCGCACAGGCGATGCGTCTTAAAGAGGCCCTGGCATTTCTCGGGAGTTCGTTGTCTAAAGACGATGAAAAACGTTTGTCCGCCTTAAAAGATCAGGCCATGACCGCCGCTACAGCGGGACAGGTACAGCGTATCCTTGATCCTTATTGCCTCGCTATCGTAAACATCAATCCTGAATCAAGGGTGAAAGTAACAAGAGGTGCAGCGGCGGCAAAACTGGTGCAGGATGGATGGGTAAGTTTTTTGGTAAAGGTAAATAACGATGCGGGCGTTACCGCGCGGTTAGAAGTGGAAAGTCCCAATTCGGCAACCCCATTATACGCGCCATCTTATCAACCCCGGGTTGATGAAAAGAAAAAATTGACACCCGGGCAGGTAGCCAACCGTTTTCTCGAAATGCAGATGTACCGTAACCCGCCTTTGCTTGCAAATCTTTCAGGGTATAAACTTGAGTATGCAGTTGTACAGATTTATTGTAAAGATGCGGGCCAACGCGAAGCAACGATTGGGTTCAATGTAGGACAGGGTACGCAGGACATTGGTTTTAGAAACACGATACCAATTCTGTTTACAATTAAGCCTGCAGTGAATGTAACGCTGCATGTAAAAGATGAAGATGGTTCGCCGGCAATGGCTTCATTCCTGATTACAGATGGTATTGAGCGGATATTTAATGATACTGTGAATAATGTAATGAAAGCCGATTTTCGTTTGGCAGCAGCAGAACGAGAATTTCCAAACGATGAATATAAAATACCAAAAAAGTTGACAGGTATTTATCCGCTGCCATCGAGACGCGTAGCAATGTATGATGAGTACCCGGATTTTTTCTTTCAGCCGCAGGTATATCGTTCAGATGGTGAACATATCAAATTGCCGCCGGGGAAATATACGGTTACGTATATACGCGGACCTGAATACATACTACAAACGACACAGCTTGTTATTCCGCAAAATGTTACAACGTACGATGCAACATTCAAATTAAAGCGTTGGATCGACATGGCGAAGCTTGGCTGGCATAGCGGAGATCATCATGTGCATGCTGCTGGTTGCAGTCATTATGATAGCCCCGAAGAAGGCGTGAAACCAATTGACATGTGGCGCCAGCAGGTAGGTGAGGATCTGAATGTAGCTTCCGTATTGGCATGGGGACCGAGCTGGTATCATCAAAAAACTTTTTTCACCGGTCATGATGATTCTTTATCGACCGCAAAAAATATTATGCGGAATGATGTAGAAGTTTCCGGTTTTCCGTCTTCGCATGCGGGTCATATTGATTTGCTCCGGTTAAAAGAAGATGATTATCCCGGAACAACAGAAATAGAGCAATGGCCAAGCTGGACGCTTCCTGTTCTTCAATGGGCAAAGTCACAGGATGCGGTTGTAGGTTATGCGCATTCGGGTTGGGGATTGGAGCCATCGGGTCCGACGGATAAGTTACCGAATTATGTATTGCCGAAAATGGATGGAATCGGTGCCAATGAATATGTTGTTACCGTTACACAAAATGCAGTTGATTTTTACAGCGCAGGTAATACACCGGTCATATGGGAATTGAATATGTGGTACCACGCATTGAATTGCGGCTTCACAACAAGATTAAGTGGTGAAACAGATTTTCCCTGCATATTCGATGAGCGTGTCGGGTTGGCAAGAAGTTATTTTAAACCGGAAGGGAAACTGAGTTATGATGAATATGTATCGTCTGTTAAAAAAGGGCATTGCTATGTTTCTGACGGAAGCTCACACATCATCGACTTCAATGTGAATAATGTGGAAGCGGGTACCCATGACAGTAAGTTATCGCTGCAGGGCAAACAAACGGTGAAAATTTCTGCCAAAGTTGTTGCGCGACTGCCCGAAAAACAGGATGAGGCCGGGGAAGCGATTGCACACCGCTCTCTCGCTGAGCAACCTTACTGGAACATCGAGCGGGCACGTATTGGAACATCACAAAAAGTGGGTGTCGAATTGATTGTTAACGGGCAGCCGGTAGATACTGTAGAAATAACAGCCGATAGTAAATGGCAGGATATAAACTTTACTTACTCCGTTGATCATTCTTCATGGATTGCATTAAGAGTATTTCCGAGTTCGCATACAAACCCCGTTTTTGTAATTGTTGACGGAAAACCAATTCATGAGCGGAAGAGTGCAGAGTGGTGCAGACAGGCTGTGGATCAATGCTGGAAAATGAAGCAGCCAAAGATCAGAACGGAAGAACAGTCAGCAGCAGAGGCAGCCTATAATAATGCCCGGAAAATTTACGACGAGATTATCCGGAATGCGACAGAAAATAACCAAAAATAGAATTTCAGGGAGTTATTTTTACCAGCAACTTTAATTCAATCTTCAGGTTTTGTGGTACGATTTTTTAACCTTATCGTAAATGAAGCCTAAGATAATCCAGATATTGAATCAGCGGCAGTACCGCATATCCGTTGTTTCCAGGTTGATTGTGAATTATATCAACGGCACTATTACGCCAGACCAGGTCAAAGACCTTGAAGAATGGTTGAATGAAGACGAAGCAAATACTGAAATATTTACTCACCTTGTTGATCCGCAGTTTCTGCAACACCTGAGACAAACGAGATGGAATTAAGTGGGGTTTGTGAAAATCTGTTTCAGTTAATAATACAAACAGCCAGGCATATCATGTACATGCAGACGAAGTAAAACGTTTGCGTAGCATTTCTCTCTTATTATTGTCAAAAACTCTCGCTAAATACGTAGATTACAAACGGAATATTCAATCTATTGATTTTTTCATGTCATTGTAAATAATATGACTGATGTAACTGCGCTATACAATCAATTGTTGGAACCTTCGCCGGCTTTGCTTTCAGATATTGCCACCCTGGACGGTGACATCATGATTCTTGGTGTAGGTGGTAAAATGGGACCGGCTCTTGCGAAGCTGGCCAGGCGAGCATTGAATTTGGTTGGTTCCGAAAGAAAAGTAATCGGCGCTTCCCGTTTTTCCGAACCGGGTTTGGTGGAGGAGTTGAACCAGTTGGGTATCGAAACACATGTTGTAGACTTATTGAATGAAGATCAGCTTGACTCATTACCCGCTGCAAAAAATGTTCTTTATCTGGCCGGAACTAAATTTGGTACCACGGGTAAAGAATCATTTACATGGGCAATGAACGCTTACTTACCCGGACGTGTAGCCGAAAAATACAGGGATTCCAATATTGTTGTTTTTTCCACAGGTAATGTTTATCCGTTAACGCCGGTTGACGCAGGCGGGGCCACCGAAAAATTATCACCTGAACCATTGGGTGAGTATGCACAGTCCTGTCTCGGCAGGGAGCGTGTCTTTCAATATTTCTCCACAAAGAACAATACACCCGTATTTATTTACAGGTTAAATTATGCAAATGACGTAAGCTATGGTGTATTGCTGGAGATAGCGAAAGCGGTAAAAGAGCGGAAGCCGATTGATTTGCGGATGGGTTATGTAAATGTTATCTGGCAGGGTGATGCAAATGAGATCGCGATCCGTGCGTTGAATCATTGCAGCGTACCGGCAAAGATGGTGAATGTTACCGGGCCCGAAACGGTTTCAATAAAATGGCTTGGGGGGCAATTTGGAAATATATTCGGACAGGAGCCGGTATTTATTAATACAGAAGAGTCAACAGCACTGTTGAGTAATGCCGGGGTATCAAATGATCTTTTCGGTTACCCGAAAGTGTTATTAAATCAAATGATTGAACTTATAGCAGAATGGGTAAACCAGGGCGGAAAAACAATCAATAAGCCAACCCATTTCCAGGAACGACAAGGAAAGTTTTAAAATGTGCAGCTATGAAATTTCCAACACTCGATGTATCGGTAAATAAATTTTTACAGCAGGGTACAGTGATACCTGCGCATCCGTTGGCATTGAATAAACATCTTCAGCTCGACGAGGAAAGACAAAGAAGACTCACGCGTTATTATATTTCATGTGGTGTTGGCGGACTTGCTGTCGGCGTACATACGACACAGTTTGAAATCAGGAATCCGGAAATAAATCTCTTCGAAACAGTTTTAAAACTTGCAGTTGAAGAAATTGAAAAAGCACAATTAAATCGGCCGTTTATAAAAGTTGCTGGTATTTGCGGACCGACGGAACAAGCAATAAAAGAAGCCGGGCTTGCCCGTAAATATGGTTATGATCTTGGCCTCGTCAGTATGGGCGGTTTGCCGGATTATACAGAAGAGAAATTAATTGAAAGAATACGGGCCATTGCAGAAATTATACCGGTATTTGGTTTTTATCTTCAGCCTGCAGTAGGGGGAAGATTGCTAAGTTTTAAATTCTGGAGTGAATTCGCTGAAGTTCCCAACGTGTATGCTATTAAAGTGGCGGCTTTCAATCGTTACCAGACACTGGATGTCGCCCGTGCTGTATGTTATTCATCAAGGAAAAATGAAATAGCGCTCTATACCGGTAACGATGATAATATTGTTGCCGACCTGCTTACCCCTTACCAGTTTCAGATTGGCAGCAAGGTTGTTGACAAAAGATTTGCCGGAGGCCTGCTCGGTCACTGGGCGGTATGGACAAAGGCAGCGGTTAGCCTTTTTAATGAAATAAAAGAAAGTGATAAAGCAGATGCAGATGTTATTAGGGAATTACTTGCAGCAGGTGTACATATAACGGATATGAATGCAGCTATTTTCGACCCGGCCAATTCTTTTCGTGGGTGCATTGCCGGTATTCATGAAGTATTGCGGCGCCAGGGGTTGCTTGAAGGCGTTTGGTGTCTGAACCCCGATGAAAAACTTTCACCCGGCCAGTTGGAGGAGATAGATCGTGTGTGCAAAAGCTATCCTCAATTCACAGATGATACATTTGTGAAACAATTTCTTCAAAAAGACCAGGCGATATTACAGGCATCAAAAATCAAAAGTGATATTGCCTGACATATGCTTTGAACAATTGCCCATCTTTTACGATGGAAAGGTTGAATAAGAAACAGCGCATTGTGGGGCTTTAGCCGAATGACTTTTGATAAACTGTTCAGAAATTTATTTGTCAAAAATTTGGCTAAAGCTCTTCCATTAATTGGCATTCATCCATTCCTTGAAAAGCACGGCAATTATCATCTTCAAAAACTCATGCGGAATTTCTATTGAATCAGTATATTCATAAATCCTAACCGCCCCATACATGGAGAACAGCAAATTAAGCGCAGGCCAGATTAAAGTTGCAGCCACAGGCTTTCTCAGTCTTTTCTCATTGGTAGGAATTATGTTTTACGGGCTTCCGTTCTTTTATGATTTCTGGTTTAAAGAATATGGCTGGTCACGGGCGACGATAACATCAGGTAATGCTTTTGCAAAAATTTTTGTCGGTTTGTTTGGCTTTCTTGCAGGATGGATGATCGACCGGTATGGTCCTCGGCGCTTGATGCTGGCCGGTATATTAATGGGTGGCATTGCATTGATCGGTTTAAGCCAGGTAACGGCATTATGGCAATTTTATTTATTCTATGTATTCAATGCATTGGGATATATGTGCGGCGGGCCGTTACCTAACCAGGTGCTTACATCCCGCTGGTTTAATAAATCAAGAGGCAAAGCGATGGGCTTCGCCTATCTTGGAATAGGCGTCGGGGGTATGCTGGTGCCGCAGATTGCGAAAGCACTCAACATACATTTCGGCTGGCACAACGCATTAATGATACTGGGAATAATTATGATTGCCATTGCATTCCCCATGGCGTGGATAGTAAAAGAAAATCCTCCCGAATCATTAGCCGGTACGATAAAAGCGGAAGAACCAAAGGTTCCTCTCCGTACAATGTTGAGAAGCCGGGCATTTTACTTATTAGTGATCGGAAGTACATGCTCTATCGCAGCGGTTAGTGGTACCAGTCAGAATCTAAAATTGTTTTTTAGTATAGATTTGAAGTACACACAATCGGAAGCAGCAAACGTGATCTCGCTGGTTCTGCTTGCCAGCATCCTCGGTCGCATCCTGATGGGCTGGCTGGCCGACAGGTTTCCAAAAAAATATGTGATGATCCTCATCTACACATTTGTCGCCGGGTCAATACCGTTACTTTATTTTGCTTCATCACCCGGAATTATTTACGTGTTTGCTTTAATTTTTGGTATTGGTTTAGGTGGGGACTATATGATTATTCCATTAATGGCCGCTGAATTGTTTGGTGTAAAAGTGATGGGCCGCATTATGGGACTTGTTCTGACATCAGATGGCATTGCAGAAGCGTTATCTCCTATGCTGGTGGGCTGGCTGCGCGACCGGGGTGGCAGTTATGCCAATGGTTTTGCAGCATTGATTGTATTTGCCATTATTGGTATCATTACCATTGCTATGTTGCCACGAAAAAAATGACCGAATGATAGATTTCAGAAACATGGATGCCGGAGATATTGAAGCGGGATTGAAACTTTGCCGTGCTGCAAAATGGAACCAACTTGCCCGCGATTGGGAATTGTTTTTACAAATGAGTCCAAAAGGTTGCCGCGTTGCGTTAATAGATAATGATGTAGTAGGCACAGTTACTACACTCAGTTATCAAAAGTCATTCAGCTGGATCGGCATGGTATTGGTTGACCCGGAACATAGGAAAAAAGGGATAGGCATGAAGCTGCTGCATGAAGCCTTAAGCATTTTGCAACAGGAAGAAACCGTAAGGCTTGATGCTACACCAGACGGAAGAAAGGTTTACCTGAAATTGAATTTTGTTGACGAATATCCCTTGAGCAGGATGACTGCTGTGATCAATAAAGAGAAATTAAGTGATGTTAAAGTAACATCAATCGGGAAAAAGGATATCCCTAAAATAGCCGAATACGATGCTGAAATTTTTGGCGCAGACCGGAAGACTTTGTTGCGGTGGCTGCATAAAGCAGCGCCGCAGTATGCATTTGTTGTAAAGGACCACGATAAGGTGCAGGGTTATTGCCTTGGCCGAAACGGATTTGATTATATACATATCGGTCCTGTGGTAGCCAATAACATGCATGTTGCCAAAGATCTTGTTCTTGCTGCTTTACAAAATTGTGTAGGCCAACCGGTGGTCATTGATATTTTACATTTCAATAAAAACTGGATCGCGTGGCTCGCTGAACTTGGTTTTACAACGCAGCGAACGTTTACCCGCATGCATCGTGGATCAAATAATTTTAAATCAATAACCGGGAAACAATATGCCATTACCGGTCCTGAGTTTGGATGATAAGTATTACTTTACCTGCTCCTGATAATTATTTTATTTTAGAAAAAATGATCAATCTCAATAATACACTGCAACCAGGTGATCTCTCAAAAAAGTTAAAAAATTTCTGGCAGCTATCCGGGGAGAAAATCCGTTTGCTTGAAAAGAATTATGATAATGCAAAAGGTTCGCCTGTATTTACTGTAAAAGGTAAGTATACAACAAGAGGATGGACGGAATGGACACAAGGTTTTCAATTTGGTTCAACCATTTTGCAATTCGATGCAACCGGTGATACACATTTTCTCGAATCGGGAAAAAAGAAAACAGTGGAAGTGATGGCGCCACATATAAGTCATACCGGTGTTCACGATCATGGGTTTAATAATGTAAGTACCTATGGAAATCTTTTACGTTTGATGAAGGAAGAGAAGATTCCATTTAATGAATGGGAAAGAAATTTTTATGAACTCGCTTTGAAAATATCGGGTGCTGTGCAGGCCGGGCGGTGGACACCAATAATGAATGGAGGATTTATTCATTCCTTTAATGGCCCGCATTCCTTGTTTGTAGATACGATACGTTCCTGTCGTGCATTAATTGTCAGTTATTGTTTGGGTCACGTGTACCAGGGAGAAGGAGACGTAAAAATTGACCTGCTGGACCGTGCCATACAACATCTGCGTGCAACCGCAAATTATTCTGTGTTCTATGGTGAGGGACGAGACACTTATGATATATGGGGACGCACTGCACACGAAAGCATTTTCAATGTTAAGGATGGCAATTTCCGGTGTCCCGGCACTCAACAGGGTTATTCAGGGTTTAGCACCTGGACAAGGGGGCTTGCCTGGGCCATCTGCGGATTTGCGGAAGAACTGGAATGGTTTGATACGCTGCCCGAAGATCAATTGAAACAGTATGGTGGAAAGAATGACCTTATCAATTTGCTATTAAAACCGGCGATGGCGACTTGCGATTTTTATATGGCCAATGTGTGTACAGATGGCATTC
>Ga0207645_10003668_pt1 | contig 11592 bp, 10 predicted proteins | sample KBSM53metaG_FD_184331 | JGI IMG/M metagenome (GOLD analysis project Ga0207645, IMG submission 184331) | Miscanthus rhizosphere microbial communities from Kellogg Biological Station, Michigan, USA - KBS M5-3 metaG (SPAdes) (version 2) | ecosystem: Host-associated > Plants > Roots > Rhizosphere >...
GATCCTGCTGAAAATAGCGCCCGATCTTACCCGCGAACAAATTGATGATGTGGTTGACCTTGCACTGGAAATACAATTAGATGGCCTGGTAGTTGCCAATACAACCATTGATCGCAGTAATCTCACCACATCAGCCGCCGAACTTGATTCTGTAGGCGCGGGTGGCCTGAGTGGTTTACCGTTAAAACAAAGGTCAACCGAATTAGTCCGGTATATTTTTGAAAAATCGGGTGGAGAAATACCCATTATTGCATCGGGCGGCGTATTTACCGCGGCAGATGCAAGAGAAAAAAAAGATGCCGGTGCCACATTGGTGCAGGTGTGGACGGGTTTTATTTATGAAGGACCAGGTATTGTAAAAAAAATATGCAGAGGTTTGTAATGGGTGTAAATCCGGATTTTTATCAGCACATTTGCAGCTCTGTCAAATGACACTATGGAACATCTTTTAACCAGCGAAAGTATAATCAGTTTTTTTGTACTCGTAATACTTGAAGTTGTATTAGGAATTGACAATGTCATTTTCGTAAGTATTATCCTGAACCGCCTGCCGGAGAAAAGTCAGAAGAAAGCCCGCACCGCGTGGATGATAGCCGGTATAATTATCCGGAGTCTTTTATTGATGGCATTGGGTTGGTTACTCTCACAAAGAGGAAAGCCTCTTTTTACACTATTTCACAAAGGATTCGATATCGCCAGTCTTGTAATGCTTGCCGGGGGTATCTTTCTTATCTATAAATCCGTACGCGAGATCCATCATAAACTGGAAGGAGAAGATCCGAATATCGCTGCCGGTAATAAACAGTTGCTTTCGCTTGGCCAGGCCATTTTCCAAATCATCCTTATTGATACCGTATTCTCATTTGATAGTGTGATCACTGCCGGCGGCACGGCTAAACATGTGGAGATAATGATTGCAGCGGTCGTTATTGCGATGGGTGTGATGTTTTTATTCAGCCCGAAGATCTCTGCATTCATTCATAAACATCCTACATTAAAAATGCTTGCTTTGTCTTTCCTGGTTATGATCGGGCTCAGCCTGGTTATTGAAGGATGGGATTCTGAAAGTGCGGAGAAACTGCACCTGAAAAATTACATTTACTTCGGTATGGCGTTTTCATTCGTGGTTGAAATTCTCAACATGACAATGATGAAAAGGCAGGCAAGAAAAAGAGTAGTGCAACTAAATGAGCCGCGGTTAAAAGAAAAGACAGACGATCATTCTGATATGGCTCACTAGCCAGTTGAATTGAACCACATAATTAAACAGAAAACGTAGCGATGTCATATACTATGTCAGCTATGCACCAATTGTGGTTCACTATTCTCAGCTAAAAATGTTTAAGTAGCGTCGCCGCAACAATACCTGCCGTTTCTGTTCTTAATCTTGTACCTCCCAATAATACAGGTACAAATTGATGTTGCAATCCAAGATCGACTTCTTCTTTTGTAAAATCTCCTTCCGGGCCAATCAGGATTATCTGCGAATTCGCTGGATTAACCAGAAGATCTTGCAAATTTTGCCTTTCATTTTCCAAACAGTGAGCGATAAACTTTTGCTGTTGTGTTGAATTATCCACGATTGTCTTAAACAAAACCGGTTCGTGCAGTTCGGGCAGCCTGCATTGCTGCGATTGCAGCATGGCACTGACCAGGATATTTTTCATGCGGTCGCTGCGGAATTTTTGTTTTTCGGTTCTTTCACAAAGAAGCGGAATTATTTCGTTAATGCCGATCTCTGTTGCTTTTTCCAAAAACCATTCGAAGCGGCTGCTGTTTTTTATTAATGAAATTCCAATCGAAACGCTGCGATCATCTTGTGCAATAAATTTTTTCTCAATAACCTTTACACGGCAATGTTTTTTATGATCATCTTCAATTTGTGTTGTGATTAAATACCCTTTGCCGTCAGTCAGGTTCAATTTCTCTCCCTGCTTCATACGAAGCACCTGCACGATATGCCGCGATGTATCTTCGTTCAGCTCAATTACCGGCTGTGCCGGGTCAAACTGTTCGATATAGAAAAAGGGCAGTGACACAAAATATTTTTATCAAACATAAATCAATTCAAAATAAAAAAACTCCCCTTGCGGGGAGTTGCTCTTACTGGTACCCACATTAATATTTTAAAAAGGAGTTTCTTCTTCGTCAGAAAAAGGAAGGTCATTCATCCGGCTGCCGGTTTGTATAAATACCCTTGCTCCGTTGTCCGCATCAGGCACCGGTTTCCAGTTGCCTTCCGGCAAACCCATACCATTATAGGCATCCCCGGTATCTTCAATAAATTTCTGGATATGCAGCAGCGCTTTCAGTTTTATTGTTTCCAGTGAACCGTTACGATGTTTAGCTATGCGCACATGCGTCTCGCCACGGTTACTTTCTCCCATTTCATTGGCCGTTATATCATAATACTCCGGTCTGTACAGGAACATTACCATATCGGCATCCTGCTCGATAGCACCCGATTCACGCAGGTCACTCAATTGAGGCATCTTGTTGCCTTCCTTTCTTGTTTCAACAGCACGGCTCAACTGCGACAACGCAATGATCGGGATACTTAATTCTTTCGCCAATCCTTTCAGGTTACGGGAAATGTTGCTGATCTCCTGTTCACGATTTCCATTCCGGTTATCACCGGTACCGCTCATCAGTTGCAGGTAGTCGATAATAACAAGACCGATGTTGTGTTTATTTTTTAACCGGCGGCATTTTGCTCTTAACTCAAAAATATTCAGGGCCGGTGTATCATCTATAAAGATGGGCGCTTGTGCTAAACGCTGAATTCCTTTTGCATACAACTGCTTCATTTCATGTTCTTCCATCTTTCCCCGGGATATTTTCTCCAGCCATATCTCGCTCTCTGCAGAAAGTATACGTTGTACCAACTGACCTGCACTCATTTCCAATGAAAAGAATGCGATTGGCGTTTGTTTGGACGCATTCAGTGCTGCATTACGGGCAAGATTAAGCGCAAATGCTGTTTTACCCACCGCGGGGCGGGCAGCAAGAATAATAAGATCCGTACTCTGCCAGCCATAGGTTACCCTATCCAAAGAAGGGAAACCACTCGGTACACCGGTCACATCTTCATTGCGGTGGCGCAAATCTTCTATCCGCTGAATTGTTTTTACCAATACCGAGTCAATCGTATCAAAGTTTTTACGAAGATGGTTATTGGTTATTTCAAACAATTTGCTTTCTGCATCGTCGAGCAGATCGAACACATCGGTGCTGTCTTCATACGCATCGCCGATAATTTCGCCGCTGATCCGGATCAGTTCCCGCTGAATAAATTTCTGCAGGATGATTCTCGCGTGTGCGTTGATGTTAGCCGCTGAAACAACCGCGTTTGTCAACCGGGTCACATAGTATGGCCCGCCAACCATTTCCAGCTCTTCGCGGAAACGCAGTTCCTCCACCACGGTTAAAATATCAATCGGCTGGCTTTTTTGCGCCAGGCCCTGCATCGCTTTGAAGATCCGCTGATGGCCTTCTACATAAAAACACTCGGGTTTCAGTATTTCGACAACAGTGTCGAATGCACTTTTTTCAAGCATAATCGCCCCCAATACGGCTTCCTCCAAATCTTTGGCTTGTGGAGGAACTTTCCCATATACCATTGTGCTCAGGTCGGGGGAAGACTTGCGTCTTTGCTTGCGATCTCGGTTCAGGTTAGTAAGATCCATTATCGTTACATAAATCAAAATGGGTTAAACAATCAGTCCCGACAGGGTCAGGATGACCTTGGGTAAATATTCCAGTCTTGTCTTAAGAAATTATTATCTCAACGTTATCGGAATGTTGCCCTGTAGTCAGGACGGCGAATATAAATTGAGAAATTGCGCAGAAAAAAATTTTTCTTGCTCCCACTTGTTTCACAAGGTTATTCACCGGATTACAAGGCTTATTCACATTTACCCAATAGTCATGCACAATTTAAAAAAGTTTTTAGCACCATCGCCAAAGAAATACACACCGTTTGTGCTAAAAAAAAAGAACCCTTTTTTTTGGTCAGCAACTCAGAACCCCAGAATGGACTTTTACGGGATTTTACGGAGAAAAACGCGTACCAGATTAGTTGAAATGCCGCCTGAGCAAGCTTTAACCAAAATTCAGTAAAGTATATAAAGCATTAAAAACTGCACTCCTGCTTTGTTTCACAAGATTTTTTTTAGGCTGATAAAACAGTCAATACCCTGAAAGTCGCCATAGTTATGCATTGTGCGGGAAAAAAACATTTGTTTCTTAAAAAATCATGCCAGCACACCGTGAATAAATAAAGACAACCAGGAACAATAAAGAGGTATAATATTAGTTATAAAAAATACACAAGACCCACTGCTGCATTCTTTCAATTTTTAAAAATTTTAGTGAATATGGAAACAATGAAAAATGCAAGCACCATCCGTTCTATTTTAAGCCAGACAAGAAATAACACGACTACCTGGATCGGTCATTTACAGAATGAAACATTGGATCACTTCAGCGGACAAACCTTCAGGTGTCCTGATGACGGGTATTTAGATAATATCCAGGTATATGCTGCCATGGTACAACGGCCAGGTGAAGTATTGTTAACACTTCATGAGTTTAATGACGACCGTAAAAGCTGGGATTCTTCTATTGCCGGCAGTACTTTATTTGTAAAAAGAAAAGATGAAGGAGAGTGGTTGACATTTCCTTTAACCAATGCTGTTTTGGAAAAAAATAAACTATACGGCTTTCGTCTTCAAAGTCAGGAGGCAATGGTAGGTTTGGGTGAATTGGCGAGAGCGAACGATGAACCTTGCACGTATGGCCAGGAATGGAATGCCGATTCCAACAACAGGGCAGGTGTATTTTTTAATTGGTTTAGTCTCGCGTTTAAAGTGGAAATGGTAGCTTGATACTTCATTTGCTTTCCGGGAGGCAGTATATCAATTTGGGTTTTGCATTTTTTATAAATACAATAAGTAATTATCAAAAGCATACCGGGGCAAATAAGATAAAATAAAATTCAAAAAATCTTTCGCCCGGAAAAACCTTTTATTCCTGGTACTTTTGAAAGGTTTAAAAAATATCTGCCGAAAGTCTTGATCTCATATCAACAGCAAATAAAAACCTGCAATGAAACATTGCAGGTTTTTTGAGTTTGGTTTGTTTTAATAAATGTGACTCTTTAATAGGTCCACTCTTGTAATTCGAATTTTAAGATCAAATTCGCAGGTAAACACTCAACCCGCTATCTTGAATATTGAGAATTGCTACCATGTGCTATCAGTATTCCATTCCAATCGCTATACCCGATAGCATACAAAACGTTCAGTTCGCCCCGATGTGGCGGGGTAAACGATTAACAGAATACCAAAGCTTCTTAAAAAATTAAAACTTCAGCTCAGCCGGTAAATACTTTGCAATAAGATCTTCGTAGTAAGGACGCAACTTATTCCAATCCGGCGGCGTTGGATTTTTTGAATAGAGATCGTATGGATTAAACAATTTGACCCATTTTAACATCTTACGGTCATGATCGTCGAGAAGGTGGCCATATTCCCCTTCACGGTGCCAGGCATAAAACGAATGATAGCGAAGCATGTACAATCCTTCTTCGGGCAAGCTATCCTTCACCATATGATATACATACTCGTCATGTCCCCAGCTCATATGTACATTGCGTAAGCCGCAACCTTCAGCATATACGCCATTCCTTGTATTGTAACGCTCGTCGCTGTAATCAGGATTATTCGCAAAAAATTCAGGGTATACTACCTTGTTTGAATAACCACAACCAACAGGAAAGGTATCGCCAACAACAGCCCATTGCGGTTCACCAAACAAACAAAGCACTTTGCCCATATCGTGCAACAAACCTGTCAGCACCATCCAGTCGGGATGACCATCATTCCGTATAGCTTCTGACGTTTGCAATAAATGTTGAAACTGGTCGAGATCAGTATCGGGATCAGAATCATCTACCAGTTGATTCAAAAACTGGAACGCCTCCCATACAGGCATACTTTTCTTATCAAACCTGAGGTATTGATCTTTTTTACCGACAACAAAATCGTAGGTCTGGTAAGTATGATTCAGGCGATAGAATTCGCGAACGGTATCCCTGCCCGGTTCTTCATAATTCCTGTATTCTTCTTTGTTTTTTGATGTAGCGATCACGTCCGGCTCAGGATAGCGTTTCAACACATCATCTTCCCATTCGTCGAGACTACCCAATGGATTAATTTCTTTTTCGGAAAACTGGTTTTGAGCCGTATTCATGGCAGGCATTTTTGATTTTAACAATAATTGACAATGTAAATTCTGCATTTTTAATAAAATCCCGGTACAAAGAATGATCTTTATTTACGAAACCGGTTTCGTGAAATAAATTGGTGATTTTTGTTTGTAAACAAGCTGCATCACCCTGATTAGGCTTTGGTTGCGACGCTCCGTTCATCTTTGCACTACTATTGAGCAATTGATTTGCGAGCTCCCTGATCCAGATACAATGAATAATATCAACATACAAGTGCTTGCGGACACGCTGAAGATTTCCAAATCTACAGTATCAAAGGCTTTACGTGATAGTCATGAGATCGGTGATGAAACAAAGAAAAAAGTACTGGAGCTTGCAGCCAAACTGAATTACTCGCCCAATCCTTACGCCAGCAGCCTTCGCAAAAAGAAAAGTAAAACGATTGCAGTTGTTCTGCCGGAAGTAGCTGATAGTTTTTTTTCCCGCATTATTAATGGTATTCAATCAGTGGCCGAGAAAAAAGGATACCATGTTTTAATATATCTCTCCCACGAAAAGTATAACAATGAAAAAAATATTCTGAATGAAATACAGAATGGTCGTGTGGACGGTGTATTGATCTCTATTTCCCGCGAAACAAAAAACGGAGATCATATTACGCGGTTGCAATCGACGGGTGTGCCTATCGTATTCTTCGATCGTGAACTGGAAAGTGTACATACAGCAAAAGTCATCACCAATGATTTTGAATGCGGCTACATCGCCACCAAACACTTGCTGGATAAAGGATGCATCAACCCGGCTTTCTTTTCTCACTCAGCAAGTTTGCCTATATGCAGGCAGAGAGAAGAAGGCTTCAGACATGCCATGAACGAAGCAGGGTTTAGTAAAAAAGATATACATGTTAGTTATTGTACCGATAATGAAAAAGAAAACTATGCATTGATTCGCAAAACACTTTCCGGAAAAAATAAACCGGATGGCATACTTGCGTCCGTTGAAAAAATTGCGCTGCAGGTATATGTAGTATCCCAGGAAATAATGATTGCTATTCCAAAAGAATTAAAGGTGCTCGCCTTTTCCACAATCGAAACTGCTGCAATATTAAATCCCTCTCTATCTACCATTACTCAACCAGCGGTGGAAATGGGCAAAACCGCTGCCACGATTCTTTTTAAGGGCATTGAAAAAAAGCAATTTGATCTTCAAAACGAAAAAGTAATTATACCTTCTGTGCTTATTGAAAGAGTGTCCACAGGCAACTGATGATAACAATAAATGAACATTTTTGCTCGCTATAAAGTTGTACAATCAATTGAAAGAAATATATTGTGTTATTATTCGTGAAAGGTGAAATGTTGAAGACTATCTCTCATGACTCACGTTTTACGTCTCACGGGAACAAAAGAAACTCTAATTATCACCTGAACGATTGCTATGAAGCTACACGTTGCCGATTACCTGGTTATACTTGTATATTTTGCCTTTGTCATTACGGTTGGTTTTATTATCAAGAAAAAAATAAAGTCAAGTAATGATTTTCTTTCCAGCGGAAGAAATATTCCCTTGTGGATTACAAGTCTGGCTTTTATATCTGCCAATCTCGGGGCGCAGGAAGTGATCGGCATGGTTGCCTCCGGTGCCAAGTATGGTATTATGACGGTTCATTTCTATTGGGTAGGTGCCATCTTCGCCATGGTTTTTCTGGGTGTATTTATGATGCCGTTTTATTATGGCAGCCGTGCACGCAGTGTACCAGAATATTTATCGATGCGGTTTGATGAAAAAACCAGGGGCTTGAATGCGATCTCATTTGCGGTGATGACCGTTTTTTCATCCGGCATTTCTTTATACGCATTGGCAAAATTGCTGGAGATAATTCTGAAATGGGATTTTGATGTTTCTATCTGGCTTGCGGCCGGCATCGTGATGATCTATACTTTTCTTGGTGGATTAACCAGCGCAGTATACAATGAAGTGCTTCAATTCTTCTTAATCGTTTTGGGTTTATCGCCTTTGGTGATCGTTGCCTTGCAGGATGCCGGTGGCTGGGCAACTATAAAAGCAAACCTGCAACCTGAATTGACACATGCGTGGAAATATATGGGACACGCAGATTCCAATCCCATGGGTATAAATTTTATGTCATTGATTTTTGGATTGGGCTTTGTCATGTCGTTTGGTTATTGGTGCACAGACTTTTTAGTAGTACAAAGGGCGATGATTGCAAGAAACATGGGAGAGGCACAACGAACACCGATTGTTGCAGCGTTACCAAAAATGCTGATGCCACTTATTGTTGTACTACCTGGTGTTATCGCCATTGCGCTGATGCAACCTGCCCTGGCTTCAAAAGGATATAGTATACCTACTACTGCGGACGGTCAATTGGATTATACCATGACCTTACCTTCAATGATTGCCCATTATTATCCAAGCGGTTTATTGGGCGTGGGTATCACTGCATTGATTGCTTCTTTTATGAGTGGTATGGCAGGAAATGTTACTGCCTTCAATTCTGTATTCACCTACGATATCTATCAATCGTATTTTGTAAAAAATAAATCAGACAGACATTACCTCTGGTTTGGTAAATTTATAACGGTAGTGGGTATCCTGATTTCAATAGTTACAGCCTATATCGCGAGAGGTTTCAATAATATCAACGACTTTCTCCAACTGGTTTTCAGTTTCGTCAATGGCCCTTTATTCGCAACGTTTTTATTAGGCATGTTCTGGAAAAGAACGACAGGACATGGTGCGTTCTGGGGATTGCTGGCCGGTACGGTGGCAGCGGCAATAACACATGGGGTAACAGTAGCAGAAGGCAAAGGCGGATGGATCGCTGAATTATATACAATACGAAGTGGCATGGGCCAGGCCTTTATCGTAGCCGGTGTATCCTGGATCGCAAATTTTGTGACAACAATTTTGGTAAGTCTTGTTACAAAACCAAAACCGGATGAAGAGTTGAAAGGATTGGTCTATTCATTGACAGAAAAACCAAAGTACATCCAGCAAAAATGGTATATGCGGGTGGTACCGCTGGGTATATTATTGCTGATCCTGACTATTCTTTTAAATATTATTTTCTTCTAAAAATATTTATATGCTGAAACGGTTAACGGAACTCAGTTTTATTATCGGTTTGTTTTTTACAATCGTATCCCTGATATTATTGATCGGTTACTTTACCAGTCCTTTGCTGTCATCCGCTAAGAATGTGTATTCGGGGATTGCTTTTCTTGTGTTTGGGCTGTTTATGATTTTTATGACGAAGGAAAAATAGATCTGTTATTTTCAAAATTCACCTGACAACGGATGATGAGACTTTTTAAAAACTATATTTCATTTCTATTGTTATTTTTATTTCACCTGGGTTGTCAAACCAAAACTGGGGAAAGTAGTGATTATAAAACGTTGCATTTGGCCGATTTAAAGAATATTGATTACCTGGTTTCTGATACCACATTGAAGATCACAGATAATAATATCGTCGCACAAATCAATTTTGTAATACTGGATTCGGCGATGATAGGAAATTCTAAAAATAAGATCTATACAATCGGTGTTGAATCTTTCTCAAAAGAAACACCGGATCAATTAAAAGAAAAAGTTGCGCTCACTATTGGATATAAACTTGGGGCATCGCAAATCGCGATTATGAAAGACCGTGAATCATATGTTGCTCACATAACTTCTGGTCTTAGTGGTGGTGGCGGAAAAGAAATTGAAAAGCTCCTGCAGGAAAATTGGGAATTCAATTATATTTTAAAATAGCGGGCACTCTTTAATCGCAAACTTTGTGCATTAAATATACTTTAGCACTTCCTCTCCCATTCTCTCTGTTCCTAATAATTTATCACCAGCTGTTTGTCCATCCGCAATATCTCTTGTCCGATACCCTGATTTCAATACTTTATCAACCGCATTAATAACGGCTTCTGATTCAGCTTTCATGCCAAATGAAATATCCAGCAACAAAGCAGCTGATAAAATAGATGCTAACGGGTTAGCGACGCCCTTTCCTGTTATATCATGAGCCGATCCATGTATCGGTTCGTATACGCCGGTACCATCACCGATAGAAGCAGAAGCCAACATGCCCATCGAACCGGCAATCTGTGATGCTTCGTCAGTCAATATATCTCCAAACAGGTTCGCAGTAACCACCACGTCAAAGCGACGCGGATCTTTTATCAGCAACATAGCCGTCGCATCTACAAACTGATGTTCTACCTCAACATCTGGATATTCTTTTGCTACTTTTTGTATTACTTCCCGCCAGAGGCGTGACGTCTCGAGAACATTGGCTTTATCTACAGAGCATAGTTTCTTTTTTCTGGTTCTTGCTGCATCAAATGCTTTGCGGGCAATACGCTCCACTTCATAGCGGCTGTACTCTGCTACATCATAAGCGGTATCGCCATTATTCTTTCTTCCTTTTTCGCCGAAATAAATATCACCCGTTAATTCCCGGAAGAATAAAATATCCGCACCTTTTAGTATCTCCGGTTTAATACTGGATGCACCGAGAAGTTCATCAAATAATTTTATCGGGCGGAGATTTGCATATAAGCCAAGTTCTTTCCGCATTTTCAGTAAGCCCTGTTCCGGTCTTACTTTAGCAGATGGATCATTATCATATTTAGGATGGCCCACTGCACCAAACAACACGGCATCCGATTTTTTCATCTTTGCCAGCGATTCATCGGGTAAGGGAACGCCTGTAGCTTCAATTGCCACATGCCCGATCAACGCGTCATCATACGTAAACGTGTGACCGAAATTTGAAGCTATCTTATCTAATACCTTTTTACCTACTGCTGTTACTTCCTGTCCTATTCCATCGCCGGGAACAATTAAGATGTGTTTGGTTGCCATGCTATTGTTAGTTGAAAAAAAATCTGTATAGTGTATGAAATTTATTGCTTTCGAAAGCGTGAACCGTCAGTAGTGAGTGATAGCCTATTCACTAATCACTATTCACTATTCACGATTCACTAAATTATATTCAGCATCTTCTGCGTCGCCTTTATCGCTGCCACAGTCTGGTCACTGTCGAGACCTCTTGTCTTGAATTCTTTATTATCAGATCTCCAGGTGATAACTGTCTCACATAACGCATCTGTTTTACCTCCGGGTGGAATGTGCACTGTATAATCCGTAAGCATGGGCAACTCTATCTTCTTCTGCTTATACACTTTCTTCAATGCATTCATAAACGCATCATACTGCCCGTCGCCCTGTGCATGTTCCTCGAACGATTCGCCATTCACGGTAACTTTTAACGTAACAGAAGGATACAGGTTCTTTGAGTGCGTCAGCACATAATTTTCTATCCTCACTTTATCCTCAATAGC
>Ga0207645_10003670_pt1 | contig 11587 bp, 11 predicted proteins | sample KBSM53metaG_FD_184331 | JGI IMG/M metagenome (GOLD analysis project Ga0207645, IMG submission 184331) | Miscanthus rhizosphere microbial communities from Kellogg Biological Station, Michigan, USA - KBS M5-3 metaG (SPAdes) (version 2) | ecosystem: Host-associated > Plants > Roots > Rhizosphere >...
ATTCGAGATCGTCAACCATGGCCTGGGCGTGCTGCTGATCATGTCGACCACCGGCACGACCCTGTGGCTGTGGACGCGCGGCCAGGTCGGCGTCGGTGCGGTCGCCGCGGCCGGTGCGATGGCCTTGCGCCTGAACGGCATCTCGCACTGGATCATGTGGGAGATGGCGCTGCTGTTCGAGAACATCGGCACGGTGCAGGACGGCATGGGCACCTTGTCGAAGCTGCGCACGGTGGTCGACGAGCCGAACGCGGTCGCGCTGCAGATCACGCAGGGCGACATCCGCTTCGAGAACGTCACGTTCGCGTACGGCGCCGACCCGGCGCGGGCCGCGCCCGGCGTCGGCCCGGTCATCGACCGGCTGTCGCTGCACATCCGCCCGGGCGAGAAGATCGGCCTGGTCGGCCGCTCGGGCGCCGGCAAGTCGACCGTCACGAACCTGCTGCTGCGCTTCTACGACGTCGCCGGCGGCCGCGTGCTGATCGACGGGCAGGACATCGCCCTGGTCACGCAAGACAGCCTGCGCGCACAGGTCGGCATGGTCACGCAGGACACCTCGCTGCTGCACCGCTCGGTGCGCGACAACATCCTGTACGGCCGCCCGGATGCCGACGACGCCGCGATGGTCGCCGCGGCGCGGCGCGCCGAGGCGCACGATTTCATCCAGCAACTGGCCGACCCGGCCGGGCGACGCGGCTACGACGCGCATGTCGGCGAGCGCGGCGTCAAGCTCTCGGGCGGCCAGCGCCAGCGCATCGCGATCGCGCGCGTGATGCTGAAAGACGCACCGATCCTGCTGCTCGATGAAGCCACCAGCGCGCTCGACTCCGAGATCGAGGCCGCGATCCAGGCCAGCCTGTACAAGCTGATGGAAGGCAAGACCGTGGTCGCGATCGCGCACCGGCTGTCGACGATCGCCGCGATGGACCGGCTGATCGTGCTCGATCGCGGCCGCATCGTCGAACAGGGCGACCACCGCAGCCTGCTGGCCCGCAACGGCCTGTATGCGCGGCTGTGGGCACACCAGAGCGGCGGCTTCCTCGGCGAGGCCGACGACGCCCCGGCGATTGACGCCGCGCTGGTCTGAGCGCCAGCGCGCCTACGCCGCTTGCGGTGCGGCGGGGCGCGAACGCAAGGTCGAGAGCAGGTAGACAACCACCGCGAGATTGAGCGCCAAGGTCGCCGCCTTCACCGGGCCGGGCCGGTGCCAGATCTCGTAGACCTCGACCGGCAGGTAGATCGCGCCGCCGCCGGCACCGAGCCAGGCGGCCCAGCGGCGGTCGTGCCACAGCCCGTAGGCCTCGACCGCGCGCAGCACCGAATACCCGAGCGCGAGCGCGGCCAGGCCCCACAGCCGCATGTCGGTCACGCGCGAGGCGGCGGCGATGAAGACGCCGGCGTAGTGCGACTCGGGATCGATGTGCAGCCGCGTGACCAGCGCCTCGGCCAGGTGCCGCACATCGCGGTGCAGCAGGGCGAGCAGGCCGAAGCCGGCACCGAACACGACCAGGCCCTTGACGGCCTCCATCACGGCGACGGCCTGGAGCGTGCGGTGGGCGGCATGGGAATCGGTGTCATCGTGCATTCGAGAGGGCGGCGCCACGGGCGCTGAATGGGCGGAGCCGCATTGTCGCGGCCCGCGTCGAGCCCGCAGGGCTCAGGCCAATGCCGGGTGCCAATGTCCTCAGCGCGGAGTGCGCGTGCTGACCCGCCAGACCTTGTTGCCGACATCGTCGGCCACCAGCAGCGCGCCGCGCCGGTCGATCGCGACGCCGACCGGCCGGCCGCTCGCGTTGCCCTCGTCGCTGACGAAGCCCGTCAGCACGTCGACCGGCTCGCCGCTGGGCCGCCCGCCGTTGAACGGCACGAAGATCACCTTGTAGCCGCTGAGCGGCTTGCGGTTCCACGAGCCGTGCTGGCCGACGAACATGCCGCTGGCGAAGCGCGCCGGCAGGCTCGTGCCGGTCGACGCCGCGAGGCCGAGCGAGGCGGTGTGGGCGCCCAGCGCGTAGTCCGGCACGACCGCGGTCGCGACCAGGTCGGGCCGCTGCGGCGTGACGCGTCCGTCGACATGCTGGCCGTAATAGCTGTAGGGCCAGCCGTAGAAGGCGCCGTCGCGCACCGAGGTCAGGTAGTCGGGCACGAGGTCGCTGCCGATCTCGTCGCGCTCGTTCGCGACCGTCCAGAGCTTGCCGCCGCTCGGCTCCCAGGCCATGCCGTTCGGGTTGCGGATGCCGCTGGCGAAGATGCGGTGCGTACCGTTTGCGAGATCGATCTCCCAGATTGCCGCGCGGCCCTCCTCGGCGGCCGGGCCGTTCTCGCCGACATTGCTGTTCGAACCGACGGTCGCATAGAGCTTGCGACCGTCGGCGCTCGCGATGATGTTCTTGGTCCAGTGGTGGTTGATCGGGCCGGCCGGTAATTCGACGACCCGCTGGCCTGGCGCGTCGATGCGCGTCGCGCCGGTCCGGTACGGGAAGCGCACGATCCCGTTCGTGTTGGCGACATAAAGCATGTCGCCGACCAGCGCCATGCCGATCGGCGAACTCAAGCGCTCGAGGAACACGCTGCGCGTCTCGGCCACACCGTCGCCGTCGACGTCGCGCAACAAGGTGATCCGGTCGGCGCTCGGCGAGCCGGCGCCGGCACGCTTCATCACGAGCTTCATGAACCAGCCGCGGATTCCCTTCGCGTCTTCCGGCTTCGGCGGCGCGTTCGACTCGGCGACCAGCACGTCGCCGTTGGGCAGCACATGCAACCAGCGCGGGTGATCGAGCCCGGACGCATAGGCATTGACCGCGGTGTCGGGCGCCGGAGTCGGCGCGGCGCCGGGGGCCCAGCCCTGCGCCGGCGCGATGTGGACCGTCGGCAGCAGCGTCTTGTTCGGCGCCGGCAACGTCGGATTCGGCCCGACGCCGGCCGAGACCGGCAGCCGGGCGACCTCGCCGCAACCCGCCAGGCCCAGCGCGACGAGCGCCAGCAGCATCGGCGCGCGCGTCGCGACCATCCACGCGGGATTCATGCGCCGACTCTCGCGCGCCTGCGGCGATGTGCCTGTAGGTCGGCGCCGCGGGCGCGCGTCAGCGAGCGCCTTCGGCACGCGCATTCGGGTTCGACGAAGCGGGCATCAGCGCCCGGACCTTGACCTTCCTGCCCTTGACCTTGCCGGCCGCGAGCCGCTTCAGCGCAGCGTCGGCGATCTGCCGGTCGACCGCGACGTAGGTCGAGAACTCGTTGACATTGATCTTGCCGACCTGCGCCGCGCTGAAGCCGGCTTCGCCCGTGAGCGCGCCCAGCACGTCGCCGGGGCGGATCTTTTCCTTGCGGCCGCCGACGATCTGCAGGGTGACCATCGGCGGGCGCAGCGGGCCGCCGGGCGCGGGCGCCAGCTCGCTCAACGGGTGCCAGCCGGTCTCACTGCCCTGCGCCTGCTCGATCTTGCCGACACTGCCCATCTCGTCGAGGCTCGCCAGGCTCAGCGCCAGGCCCGCCGCGGCCGCCTGCGCGCCTTCGCGGCCGGTGCGGCCGATGCGGTGGACATGCACCTGCGGGTCGGGCGTGATGTCGACATTGATCACGGTGTCGAGCTGCGCGATGTCGAGACCGCGCGCCGCGACATCGGTCGCGACCAGCACCGAGCAGCTTCGGTTCGCGAACTGCACCAGCACCTGGTCGCGGTCGCGCTGCTCGAGCTCGCCGTGCAGCGCGGCAGCCGAATAGCCCTGCGCGAGCAGCACGTCGACGAGGTCGCGGCATTGCTGACGCGTGTTGCAGAAGGCGAGGGTGCTGACCGGCCTGAAGTGCGCCAGCAGCCGCGCCACCGCATGCAGGCGCTCGTCGTCGCGGACCTCGTAGAAGCGCTGCTCGATCCGGCTCTGCGCCTGGCGGGGCTGCACCGTGACCTCTTTCGGCGCGCACATGAACTGCCGGCTCAACGCCGCGATGCCGTCGGGGTAGGTGGCCGAGAACAGCAGGGTCTGGCGCCGCGTCGGGCAGTGCTTCGCGATCGCCGCGATGTCGTCGAAGAAGCCCATGTCGAGCATCCGGTCGGCCTCGTCCAGCACCAGCGTGTTCAGCGCCGCCAGCTGCAGGCTGCCGCGCGTCAGGTGATCGATGATGCGGCCCGGCGTGCCGACCACGACGTGCGCGCCATGCTCGAGGCTGGCACGCTGCAGATGCATGGGCGCGCCGCCGCACAGGGTCACGGTCTTGATGTTGTCTTCGCTGCGTGCCAGGCGACGCACCTCGATCGCGACCTGGTCCGCGAGTTCGCGGGTCGGGCACAGCACCAGCGCCCGGACCGCGAATGCGCGCTCGGCCGGCGCACCGGGCTCGCTCGGCTCGGGCGGCGCCGCGCTCGGTGCGCGCCCCAGGTTCGCGAGCAGCGCGAGTGCGAACGCCGCGGTCTTGCCGCTGCCGGTCTGGGCCTGGACGATCAGGTCGGCCCCGGCGAGCGCGAGCGGCAGGCTAGCGGCCTGCACCGCGGTCATTGCACGGTAGCCCAGCCGGGCCAGGTTCTCGAGCTGTGCCTGCGGCAGCGGCAGGTGGCTGAACGAGTACGGGTCGGCCGGCAAGGCGGCCGGATCGTGGGCGACGGTCATGCGTGATTATCCGGGAGGCTTGGTTCACCACATTCGACGGGCGCCGCTCCTGACTGTCGGATTGGAATTTCGCTGACACACGCCAGCGAGCCGCCCCGACAGATTCTCGAAGGCGCGCTGCCGATACTGGAAACAAGCGCCAGACAAAAGCGGGCGCCCCGATCAAGGAGCAGAACATGAACACTTGCTATGAGATCCGGTTCCAGTCCCTGTTCAACGAGGGCCGGGCCCTGTGCTTCCCCTGCGATGAAGCGGGCCACGTGGCCCTCGATTCGCTGAGCGATCGGGCACGTGACAACTACTTCTACGCCCGCGCCGTGGTCGGCCGCGAATACGCATACCCGTCGGTGCAGCAGGCGAGCCTGACCCACTGACGCGGCGCCCTGCCGCACCCGCCTCGATGGCGCCCGTCGATTGCCCCTGCGGGCGGTGTGGGCGCAGTCCGACACCCCAAGGTGGTCGCGGCCGACGGTATCGGGCACAGGCTCGCTCTATGGTTGTTCCACCTCCTTCCGCCAATGACGGAAGGCCGTTGAACCGGGCCGCACTGCCGGCCGATAGAGGAGAAGATCATGACCCAACGATTCATGACATTGACCGCGATCAGCGCGGTCGTCGCATCGCTGGCGCTGACGGCGTGCGACCGCCGCGACCAGTCGACGGCCGCGACATCGAACCGCGACGTCGCCACCGCGAACGAACCGGCCCGCACCACTGACAGCGCAATGGACCGCGCGAAAGACTCGACCCGCAACATGGCGAACGACGCGAAGGACGCGACTCGCAGCGCGACCGACTCGATCGGTGACAAGGTGTCCGATGCGGTCATCACGACCAGCGTGAAGACCGAGATCGCGAAGGATTCGTCGCTCAGCGCGCTGAAGATCAATGTCGACACCGACAATGGCCGCGTCGCGCTGCACGGCACCGCGCCGACGATGGCGGCGAAGGAGCATGCGACCGCGCTCGCGGCCGGCGTCAAGGGCGTCGTCAGCGTCGACAACGAGCTGACGGTCGACGCCAAGAAGTAGGCGGCGCACGCCGACCGGCGCTGATCGCGCCGGCGGTGACGGCGCTGACAGCGCTGACCGCGTGGCGATCCGTCGCCGGTCAGTGCTTCGAGATCTCGATCAGTTCGACTTCGAACTGCAGCGTTGCGTTCGGCGGGATCACTCCGCCGGCGCCGCGCGACCCATAGGCGATCGACGGCGGGCAGGTGAGCTTGGCCTTGCCGCCGACCTTCATCTTCTGCACCCCTTCGGTCCAGCACGGAATCACCCCGCCGAGCGGGAATTGTGCCGGTTCGCCGCGCTTGTACGAGCTGTCGAATTCCGTGCCGTTGGCGAGCGTGCCGCGGTAGTGGACCTTGACCACGTCGCTGGCGACCGGGCTGGCACCAGTGCCATCCTTCAATGAGCGATAGACCAGGCCGCTGGGCGTGGCGAGTGCGCCTTTCTCCTTCGAGGCGGTCGCGGCGAGGTCGGTATCCGACCAGGCCAGCGGCGCGAACGTCGTGGCGATCAGCAGGGCTGCGACGGTGCGCAGGCGTGTCGTATTCATCGATGCTTCCTTGTCTTCGGTTGTTCAGTGATGGTGGTGCGCCGCCGCCACCGCGGCCAGCTTGTCGCGCAGGGTCGCGATCGGCATGAAGCCGCTGCCGACCAGATGCAGATGGTCGCCATGCTCGGCCACCAGTGTCGGGAAGCCGCGGATGCCCCAAGCCTGCGATTGCTGGAAATCCTGCAGCGTCGCATCCCGCATGGCCTGCGATGCGAACGCGTTGGCGAACTCGGTGCGCGGCAGGCCGAGCTGCTCGGCCACGTCGGCCAACACCGCCGGTTCGACGACATTGCGGCCCTCGGCGTAGAACGCATGCTGAACCGCCTTGAAGTAGCGCCACACCTGCTGCGGCCACAGGCTGCGCACCGCCACGGTCGCGCGGCTCGCGGGCTCGGTGTCGTAGATGAAGCCAGGCTGGTGCATCGCGGTATTCGGCGCGTCGACGAAGGGCTGGCCGCTCGCCTGCGCGACGTGATGCCAGTGGCCGACCAGTTCGTCGGCGCGTGCCGGCGCGATCGGCTCGGTCGTGAACGGCCGCAGCCCGCCCATCACGAGCGCGAGCTGCAGCGGCGCCGTGCCCTGCGGGTCCGCAAGCAGCTCATCGAGCGGCGCGGCGAAGCCGTAGCACCAGGAGCACATGGGGTCGCCGACATAGATCAGGTTCATCGTGGTCTTCGTTGGATGTGCCGGGCAGCGTCGCGGCGCGCCGACGTGGCGGCTGAAAAGTCGCGCCGACTCTATCCGAAAGCGCGTCCGAAATGCGCCGCACGTCGGATTCGCGGCCCCTCGGCTTGCGCCTTCTTACACTACCCGATCCGAACGCACCGACGTACCCGCTCCGATGACCCTGCTGCTTGCGCCGATGGAAGGCCTGCTCGACTTCAGCCTGCGCGACATCCTGACGCGCGTCGGCGGGATCGACCGCTGCGTCGCCGAGTTCATCCGCGTCACCGGCACCCTGCTGCCCGAACGCGTGTTCACGCGCATCGTGCCCGAGCTGAACCACCGCGGGCTGACGCCGGCCGGCGTGCCGGTGCGCGCGCAGCTGATGGGCTCCGACCCGGTGTGCCTGGCAGAGAACGCCGCGCGCCTCGCCGGGCTCGGGCCGGCCGGCATCGACCTGAACTTCGGCTGCCCGGCGAAGATCGTGAATCGCCACGGCGGCGGCGCCGCCTTGCTCGACGATCCCGAACTCATCGGCCGCATCGTCGCCGCGGTGCGGCGCGCGGTGCCGGCGCCTGTCGCGGTGTCGGCCAAGATGAGGCTGGGTTTCAACGATGACAGTCGCAGCCTCGATTGCGCACTCGCGATCGAGGCCGGCGGCGCCGGCGAACTGGTCGTGCATGCGCGCACCCGCGCCGACGGTTACCGGCCGCCGGCGTACTGGGAACGCATCGCGCCGGTGCGGGCCGCGGTTGCGATCCCGGTGATCGCGAACGGCGAGATCTGGTCGGTCGACGATGCACTGCGCTGTCGCGCGCTGTCGGGCTGCGACACCGTGATGCTCGGCCGGGGCATGGTCTGCGACCCGGGCCTGGCGCTCGCGATCGTCGCGCACGACCGTGGCGAGGCGCCGGCCGGCGTGGGCTGGGCCGAGCTGCAGCCGCTGCTGGCGGCGTTCTGGGCGCTGGTCTGCGGCCACATCGAGCCGCGTGCACGCGCCGGTCGCGTGAAGCAGTGGCTGAATTACCTGCGCCGCCGGCATCCGCAGGCCGAACTTGCGTATGCGTCGGTGCGCACGATCAACGACCCGCGGCTCGTCGCCGAAATGCTCGGGCTGGCGCCAGCGCCGCACCCCGTGGTGTGCGCTACCGATCAAGAAGCTCTGGAGGTGAGTGCGTGAAGACCTGGAACATCGAGATCCAGCGCGTCAAGGCGATGGCCAACAGCAACGGGCTGATCCGCGCCCAGATCGATGCGCTCGTGCAGCCCGCGCCGGCGCGCGACGACGGCACGCCCAGCACCGTGCTGAGCATGACCGAAGACACCGCGCGGGTGCTGATGCTGCTGCTGAAGACGCAGCTCGCCGAGTTCGATTCGCGCAAGGCGAAGAGCCGGCGTTAGGGTCCGGCGGTAGAGCCAGTCGTCGCGGCCGGCCTGGGCCGCTTACCGGTCAGGCCTTGCGCGCGCGCTGCACCAGGTAGTCGACCACCGCCATCGCCTGCTCGGGCCCGCCGGCGGTACCCGGAGAGGTCGTGTAGCGGCCCTGCACCGCGAGGGCCGGCACGCCGTCGAGCTTGTAGGCCGCGACCAGCTTCTTCGCGCGCGTCACGCTGGTGGCGACCGAGAACGAATTGAACACCTCGAGAAACTTCGCGCCGTCGACGCCGTTCTTCGTCATCAGCGCGGCGATGTCGGCCGGCTTGTCCAGACGCTGGTGCTCGACATGCACGGCACTGAACACCTTGCGCTGCATCGCCTGCACCTGGCCCATCGTCTCGAGCGCGTAATAGGTGCGCATGAAGTTTTCGAAATTGAACAGGAACGGCACCGGCACACGGTGGAACGCCACGTCGGCCGGTACCTTCTTGCTCCAGCTCTCGATCGTCGGCTCGAAGGCATTGCAGTGCGGGCAGCCGTACGAGAAGAATTCGAGCACCTCGATCTTGCCCGGTGCCATCGGCGCCACCGGCGGCTCGACGCGCATGAACTGCGTGCCTTCGACGGGTGCCGTGCCTTGCGCGCCGGCGGTGCCTGCGAGCGACAGGGCGGCCGCACCGAAGCCGGTGCCGAGGAGCGCAGTGGAAAAATCGCGACGATTCACGTTCGTGGTCCTTGTGGTGGAAGCCGCTGACAGAGTGGCCGCGGCGAGAGAAGTTCAGCCGATCAGGGCGGCATTCTCCAACATGGGCAACGCGCCGCCGCCGCGCGCAGTTGACGCCGGGTCGCGGCGGCAATGCAACACACCGGTACAAGGGGCAAGCGCCGCTGTGCCAACATCGCGGCCTCACCATGATCGATCTGCCTCCCGACCCGGCGGGCGCGCCGCCCGCGCCGCCGTTGCCACCTGCTCCGCCTCGCCGAATGAAGCGCATGGCCCGGTGGGCCGCGATCACCGCGGCTGCCGTCGGCGCGTCGTTCGCGGTCATGGTCTGCGTGCTGGTCTACACCACGCCCGATGTCGAGCAGCTGCGCCATGCGCAAGCCGTGCGACCGAGCGTGATCCTGTCGGCCGACGGCGAGGTGATCGGCCGGTTCGCGACCGCCTACCAGGCGCCGGTCGCGTTGAAGGACGTCTCGCCCGACCTGATCAACGCGCTGATCGCGACCGAGGACCGGCGCTTCTACGAGCACAAGGGCATCGACCCGATCCGCCTGGTCGCGTCGGTGTGGAACACCTTGCACGGCGACATGCAGGGCGGCTCGACCTTGACGCAGCAGCTGGCGCGCAACCTGTTCCCGGTCGAGATCGGCAATGAGCGCAGCCTGATCCGCAAGCTGCGCGAGGCAATCACCGCGCTGCGCCTCGAGCGCAACAGCAGCAAGGAACAGATCCTCGAGAGCTACCTGAACAGCGCGCCGTTTCTCTACAACGTTCGCGGCATCGAGATGGCCGCGCGCACCTATTTCGACAAGTCGGCCGCGCAGCTCGACACCGCGCAATGCGCGACGCTGGTCGGCATGCTGAAGGGCTCGCAGCGCTACAACCCGGTGCGCAACCCCGAACGCGCGCGTGAGCGCCGCAACCTCGTGATGGCGCAGATGGTCAAGCGCGGCACGCTCGCGCCGGCGCGCTATGCGCAGCTGCGCAAGCAGCCGCTGGTGCTCGACTTCAGGCGGCCCGAAGACGGCGGCATCGGCCAGGCAAGGCATTTCGTCGCGCACCTGCGCGAACAGCTCGTCGACTGGGCCGACGCCCACGATGTCGATCTCGACAGCGACGGTCTCGTGGTCCGCACCACGCTCGATGCGCGGCTGCAGAAGCTTGCGCAGGACGCGGTGACGCAGCAGGTCGCGCTGCTGCAGCGCATCGCCGGCGAGGAGTGGAGCGAGGCACGGCCCCGCACCGCCCGTCTCCGGCCTGCATCTGCGGCGGCCGGCAAGGGCGCGGCGGCGGCGCCGTTCGCGCAGTTCTGGCGTGAACACGACGCGCTGCTGGCCGAGATGGCGCGCGCCACGCCGCAGTTCCGCAGTGCGCGCGCCGGCGGCGAGAGCGACGCGCAGGCGCTCGCCGCGGTGCTCGCCGACGGCGCGACGATGGCGCGGCTGCGCGATGACAAGACGCGGCTGTCGGCGGGCTTCGTCGCGATCGATCCGGCCAGCGGCGCCGTGCGGGCCTGGGTCGGCAGCCCCGACTTCGGGCGTGCGCAGTTCGACCATGTCGTGCAGGCCCGGCGCCAGCCCGGTTCGACCTTCAAGCCCTTCGTCTACGGCGCCGCGCTGCAGCGCGGCATCTCGACCGAACACGTCTACCTCGACGCCGCGGTCGAGATCCCGCTGGCCGACGGCCAGGTCTGGCGCCCGACCGATGGCAGCGCGGCCACCGGCGAGCCGATGACCCTGCGCGAAGGCCTGGTGCAATCGAAGAACACGATCACCGCGCAGGTGATGCACGAGGTCGGCGCCGAGGCCGTGATCGGTTTCGCGCAGGCCGCAGGCGTGCGCGGCTCGCCGCTCGACCCGGTGCCGTCGCTGGCACTCGGCACCAGCCCGGTGACCCTGCTCGAGATGGCGAATGCCTACGCAACGCTTGCCGCGCTCGGCGAGCGCCACGAGCCGCTGCTGATCACGCAGATCAGCGACCGCAACGGTCGCGTGCTCGAGACCTTCGAGGCCGCACCCGAACGCGTGCTCGAGCGGCCGCTGATCGAGAAGCTGGTCGATGTGATGCGCGGCGTCGTGCAGACCGGCACCGGCAGCGCGGCGCGCACCGAATTCGGCTTGCGCGGCGACCTCGCCGGCAAGACCGGCACGACGCAGAACAACACCGACGGCTGGTTCCTGCTGATGAGCCCGAAGCTCGTCGCCGGCGCCTGGGTCGGTTTCGACGATGCGCGGGTCACGATCCGCAGCAACTACTGGGGGCAGGGCGGGCACAACGCGCTGCGCCTCGTCGGTGCATTCTTTCAGCAGGGCCAGCGGGCCGGGCTGATCGACACGAAGGCCGTGTTCCCGCAGGTCGAGCGCGATGCGCCGGAGAGCCCGGCGCCCGACGCGTCGCCGGTCGACGGCGCGATCGGCGCGATCGGCGACGCCGTGGTGCGGGTCGTGCCGGCGCTGTCGTCGTTGCCGGCATTGTTCCAGCGCGTGCAGACGCTGCCGGCGCCGGCCGAATCGGCAGCTGGCAGAGAACTGCAGGACCAGGCGCGCGGCCGCTGAATCAGCGCCGCGAGATCACGCGCACGCGGCCGCCGGATCAGCGCCGCGGGATCACGCGCACGCGGCCGCCGGATCAGCGCCGCTTGGGGCTGGTCGCGATCGGCGGC
>Ga0207645_10003671_pt1 | contig 11584 bp, 9 predicted proteins | sample KBSM53metaG_FD_184331 | JGI IMG/M metagenome (GOLD analysis project Ga0207645, IMG submission 184331) | Miscanthus rhizosphere microbial communities from Kellogg Biological Station, Michigan, USA - KBS M5-3 metaG (SPAdes) (version 2) | ecosystem: Host-associated > Plants > Roots > Rhizosphere >...
GCGGACCCGAGGCCTGTGCTGGTCGCGGCGCGCGATGCTCCGCCGCACGCAGCGGCGACGACGGTTGCGGCGAGCAGCGAGAGCGCCGATCGCGCGCGAGGTACACTTGTCTTCATTCCAACTCCGTCGGTTGCGATCACCGTAGTGATACGCCGAGCGCCCTGAATCTGCTGGTGCTGCTTGGGGCGCGTCACCGGATTCGCACGTCGTCCCTACTCGAGGTCGGCAGTGAGCTCGTTGACCAGGTCGCGTAATGCCGCTGAGGTCATTCCTTGTGATTCATGGCCGAAGGCGGCGCTCCCCGAACGGCGGCTCGTTGTCGGACTCGAGGAACGCGACGATCTCGCGCGCCGGCCGTTCGGGCGGCACGGCGACACCTCGGGCAGCGAAGTCGTGGAACATCTGTGCCCACGGGAACTCGTCGGCTGGACGGGTCCGAGCGTATCGCTGCATATCGGTGTCGACGACGCCGGGCTCGTAACTCAGGATGGCAGCGTTTTGCCGCGGCCGCGCGGTCGGCGAAGGCGTATCCCACTCCCGGGCGAGCGACATCCCGGCCAGTCGCATCGCAGCCTTGGAGCTCCCGTACGCGGCGAGGCCGGCGAATCCAGTGGTGGCCGCACCCGACGAGACGTTCACGATCCTGAGCGGCGTGTCATCCAACGTCTTTCGGAGCGCGTAGCCCATGAGCCAGACCGGTGCGATCAGATTGACCGCATAGATGCGGGCGAGCTGACGCGGGTCGAGCCGAGCGACCGGCATGAGCCCTTCGGGCAACGCCGCGTTGTTCACGAGGCCAATGCGACTCAAGGTCCGCACGTCGTGCAACGCCAACTGCGACTCCAACGACGTCGGGGCTTCGACGATCCCGGCCAGATCGTGCGCGACATGTCGATAGCGCTCGTGGGTGAACGGCGCTGGGCGTCGGGCGATGCCGATCACGGACCAGCCACGCTCGAGCAGCTGGCGCGCGACGGCCTCGCCGAGTCCGGTGCTCGTGCCGGTGACGATCGCGGTGCGTTCGGCGCTCATTGGGTTCGTTGGGGGTCAGGGTCAGAGTCCTAATTCATCATTCCAACGCCGTCGGCGTTGGAATGATGAATTAGGACTCTGACCCCCGAAACATCAAATCAATGCGCCAGGACGTAGTCGCGCCCGCGAATCGCGACCAGGAGCGTCGGCACGACGTACAGCGTGATCGGCGTCGAGAGCGCGAGCCCGCCGATGACCGCCAGCGCGAGTGGCCGCTGCAGCTCGCTTCCGGCCCCGAGGCCTAACGCGAGCGGCAGGAGCCCGAACAGCGTGCACAGGGTGGTCATGAGAATCGGCCGAAGGCGAATTCGTGCCGCCTCACGGATGGCCTGTTCGAGCGCGAGACCGTCAGCCCGCATGCGGTGACGCGTGAAGTCGAGCAGGATGATCCCGTTCTTCACGATCAGCCCCACGAGCAGAATCAGCCCCATGAACGACGACACGTTGAGCGCCGTTCCGGTGATGAGGAGCAGCAACAGCGCGCCAACGAACGACAGCGGCGCCGCGAGCAAAATGACGAGCGGCTCCACGAACGACTGGAACTGCAGCACCATGACGCCGATCACGCTCGCCGCGGCCAGACCGAGCACGAGCAGCAACGCGCGGAAGGCCTGACGCTGGCTCGCATACTGCCCACCGAGCTCCACGCGAACGCCGGCGGGCGGCGGGTTGTCCGCGAGCACCTTCCGCACATCGCCCATCACGGCGCCTAACGACCGATCGCTCAGGTCGGCGGTCATCACGATGAGCTGCTGCTGATTCTCGCGACGGAGCTCGCCACGCGCCTCGCCGGGCGTGAAGGTCGCGAGTGACGCGAGTGGAACCGGGGATTGCGTGGTGGGCGAATAGATGGGCAGCGAACCAAGCAGCCTCGGACTGAATCGGACCGAGTCGGGCGCACGAACGCGCACGCTTACCGAGCGATCATCGAGCCTCACCTCCCCCGCGGTTACGCCGAGGAGCGCACCGCTCACTTCGGCACTGACCTGGTCGGGCGTGAGTCCAACACGATTCGCCTCCGCGCCCGCGATCTCCATCGACAGCTCGGCACTGGGCTCGCTCACGCCGTTGAACAGGTCCTCGAGTCCTTCCACCGGCTCGAGCTTTTCGCCAAGCTTTGTCCCGTAGCCCTCGAGCTGCGCGAGGTCCTGCCCGAACAGCCGGATCTCGACGGGGCTCGCGTTGCCCGCGAGATCGTTGATGATGTCGGACAGGATCTGGACGAACTCGATGCGCATCCGCGGCACCGACCGTTCGATCTTCGTGCGGACCTCATCGATCACGTCGAAGATCGATCGATCCCGCTGTCCTTGCGGCTTCAGCCGCGCGACGATGTCACCGGTGTTCTGCTCCGTGGCGAAGAGACCGAGCTCCGCACCAGTGCGCCGCGACGTGCCGGTGATCTCGGGTGTCGACGCGAGAATCTTCTCGACGATGTGCAACTGCCGGTCGGTTTCGGCCAGGGCGGTGCCGCCGGGCGTCGTATAGTCCAGGACGAATGCCCCCTCATCCATTTCGGGGAGGAAGCCCGTTTCGACGAATTTGTAGGCGAGCACGCCAGCGCCGACGAGCACGAGGGCAACCATGGTCATCGGACGGGCGTGGTGGAGGATCGCGCCTAACGAGCGCTCGTAGCGGTCGGACGTCCGGTCGATCCAGCGGCCGAGGCGGGTCAGGATCCCCCTACCAGGTTCTGGCTGCGCATCCGCCGCCGTGAGGAACTGCTCGCTCAGCAGCGGGATGATCGAGAGCGCCAACACCGGCGACACCAGCACCGAGATCGTCAGCGTGATCGAGAGGGCGTGGAAGAACTGGCCTTCCACGCCCGTCAACAGACCGAGCGGCAAAAACACCACCACGGTCGTGATCGTCGACGTCGTCACCGGCCAGATGATCTCCTGCACGGCCTCGCGGATCGCCACGTCGCGGTCGGGGGTCAGATGCAGGTGGCGCACGATGTTCTCCGTGATGACCACCGCGTCGTCGATGACGAGGCCGATCGAGATGGCCATCGCGCCTAACGTCATCAGGTTGAACGTCTGCCCCACGAGCGACATCACGAATACCGTGATCGCCATCGTCAACGGGATGGACGAGGCGCTGATCGCGGTGATGCGGGCATGCCGGAGAAACAGGAGCAGCACGATGACCGCCAGTACCGCGCCGATCATCATCGCGTCGCGGACCGACTTCACCGCATCGCGAACGAGCGCGGCCTGGTCGTACACGGCCTTGATTCGGACGCCCGGCGGGAGTGCCGCGCGGAGGTTGCGAGCGATCGCCGCAATGCTGTCGGCGATGGCGACGGTATTGCCGCCGGGCTGTCGCGTGATGTTGAGCAGCGCCGCAGGCTTCCCGTCACCGGCAATGATGCGGACGTGATCCTCCGTCCCGGACGTCACCGTTGCGATGTCGCGAACACGGACGCCGTGCCCAACGACGACGTTCGCGACGTCATCCAGCGAATGAGCCTCGCCAGCCGAGACGATCAGATATTGCTTGTAGTTCTCGGGCATGCGCCCGACCGCCGTCACCGTCGTCGCCTGGCGGATGGCATCCGCGACGTCCTCGAACGTCAGCCGCTGCCCCGCGAGGCGCGCCGGATCCGCCACCACCTCGATCTCGCGCACGTCGCTGCCCTGCACATCCACGCGACCCACGCCAGGTACCCGCGAGATGATCGGCTTGATCTGATAACGCGCGATATCGTACAGCGTGGCGGGGTCGCCACCTTCGAGGTTGTACGAGATGATCGGAAACAGCGACGGGGTCTGTCGTTCGACCTCGACGTCGAGCCCCTGCGGGAGATCGTTCGCGATCTGGTTCACGCGCGCCCGCACCTGCTGCAGCGCATCCACCATGTCGGTGCGTGGCGCGAACGTGATGTTCGTTTCGCTGCCGCCGCGAATCGCGCGAGACTGCACACGCGTGACACCCGGAACGATGCTGATCGCTTCCTCGACCGGCCTCGTTATGCTGAACAGCACCTGCCGCGCACCGAGCGACGTGCCGTTCACGACGACGGTGACGCGCGAGAACTCGAGCTCGGGATAGATGGCCGATGGCAACTGAAGCGCCGACCAGATCCCGGCCACGGTGAGCAGTACGACGGCCAGGTAGACGAAGCGGCGCTGCTGCCCGAGGATCGTGAACAGGGCCCGCCTGGAGCGTGGGCGGGCCGGTGTAGGTACGTCCCGAGCGTCGTCGAACGTGCCGCCGATCATGGATGCGACGCCGTCTCCGCCGGCGCTTTCCCCTTCGATGCGGGCGCCGTCGTCACCTTCACGCTGTCCTCGACGCCGTAGGCGCCGTAGGTCACGACGCGCTCGCCGCCCTTGAGCCCCTCCGTGATCTCGGCGGTCGAGTCAGTGCGCGCACCGATCGTCACGGGCTGCTCATGCACGATGTTTTCCGCATCGACAACGAAGACCTTGAATCCCTCGCCGTCGGGCACCAGCGCGGCGGCCGGGACCGCGATCGCATTCGGATGGATGCCGACGACGATCTGGCCGAAGATCGTCTCGCCGATGCGAAGTGGCCGGCGCGCGGCCGGCGCCCGCACGCGAACCGGCACTCCGCGCGTCGCGGAATCGACTGCTGCCGAAACCTGGGTGACCGTCCCGGTGCCTAACGCTTCGCCGCCCGCCTTCTGGCCCGCCGACAACGTGACCCCCGCGTTCGCCTTCACGCGCGCCGCTTCCGCCGGTGTCACCGTGAAGACGATGTCGAGCGCGCCGGGGTCTACCACCTCGACGAGCGGCTGGTTCACATCGACCGAGGCGCCGAGCACCGCCGTGAGGCGCGTGACCACGCCGGCAATCGGCGAGTGGAGGACGGCGAGCTGCAACGACCGCCGTGCGGCAATCGCCTCCGATCGCGCCTTCGCCACGTCCGAGGCAGCCTGCTCCACGTCCTTGCGCGGTGAAACGCCCTCACGATTCAGTCGCTCGGCGCGCTCGTACGCCTGCTGCGCAGCGGTCAACGCCGACTCCGCCGCCTGCGCCGATGCGTCGATAGCAGTGCGATCGAGCTCGACGAGCGGTTGACCGGCGCTGACTCTGGTCCCCTCACTCACGTAGACGCGGGACACGCGCGTCGCCGTCGGCGCGCCGAGCGATGCGACGTGACCGGGGCGTCCGACGACCGTGCCGATCGTGCCGAGCGTTTCGGTGAACGGCTGCGCCTGAACGATCGCAGTCTGCACCGCGACGACCGGGGTCGGCTGTGACTCTTGGTTGCCTCCCTCCCCACCGCTGCACGCCGCGCCCAGTGCGGCCAGTGCACAGATCAGAATGCGACGCGAGGAAAGAGCGGTCATGGAGACGATTCGACGGTAAGCGTGCGGACGCGCAGCGCCGCGGTGGCGATCCATGCCGCGGCGAGGTGGTCGATGTATTGAGCGAGAATCTCGCGCGAGTTGCGCTGTGCCTCGATCGCCGTGGCCAGCGGCGCCGCTCCTTCACGATAGGCGGTGAGCGAGAGTGCGGCGACTCTGCCCGCACTCGCAACCAACGTTTGATCCCGCGCGACGTTGGCCAGCGCGATCGACCGTTCGCGGTCCGTGCGCGCGATGGCAGCGCGCGTCTCCAGCACTGCAACGTCACGTTCGGCCTGCGCGCGGAACTGCTCGGCCTCCGCAACCGCGATCTGCGCGCCGTTCCGGTTGAAGAGCGGGAATGGGATCGAGAAGCCGATCACGGGCAGCACGCCTGGCTCGTCGCCAGTTGGGTCGTGCATCTCGATGCCGGTGGTGAGCGCCGTGGACGCGAACAGGCTCCGCCGCTGCAGACGGACGCCGAGCGATGCGGACTGCAGCGCGGCTTCCGCCGCGGCGATCGGAAGTGGTTGACCCGTGCGCGCCACGATGGAATCCGACGGGGCGACGAGCGAGTCCGTGAGGACCACCATCGGTTCCGTTTCCGCGTGGCCGATCACCGTTTGGAGGTCGAGCAGCGCAGAGATCCACGTGAGCGAGTCGGCCGCGGCGGCGTTCGCCTGCTGGCCTGCGCTCACCGTAGCCAGCTCGACATCGAGATCGCTAGCGTCGCCGGCCTCGCGTCGGGCGACGGCGATGCGGCGGAGGCTGTCGGAGTCGGCGGCGTTCCGGCGCGACAGCCGCAGCTTCTCCTGGGCGGCGATCGCGCGCGTGTAGGTGGTATCGGCATCGAGTGCCACCCCCGCGCGCTCGAATGCATAACGATAGCGCGCGGCGGCGCGCGTGGCTTCGGCGGCCGCGACTCGCGTCCCTCGCAGCCACGGGTAGTCGAACGGCACATCGACCGTGAAGTGATACTGCGGGGTCGACTTGGTGTACTGCGCGCTCAGGATCGGGTTCTCGAACGTTTTGGCGACCCGCCACTGGGCGAACGCAGTCGCAGTGTCGGCGACGGCGAGCCTCAGACGACCGCCGCGTTCGATGGCGCTCGCGATCGCCGCCTGGCGCGTGAGGGCCGGCCCCTGCTGCGCACTCGCGGGGACAGCGACCGTCACGCACGCCACGGCCAGGACGCGGCTACGAAATGGCACGGAGAGCCCGGGCAGACGTTAGGCGGTCGGCACCAGACGGCCGCGTTCGTCAGGCGAGACGCGAAGCGGCTCCTCCTGAGGCGGACGCGAGAGCGGCAGGGCGAGCAGGAACTCCGCCCCGCTGGCGCTGGACTTCACGAGCTCCAGCCTTCCCCCGTGCGCCTCGGCAATCCAGCGCCCGATGGCGAGCCCGAGACCGGCGCCGGCCGTCGCGTCGCCACTCGTCCGCGAGCGCGCCTTATCCGCACGGAAGAAGCGCTCGAAGATCTGCGATTGTGCCTCCGCCGGAATGCCAGCGCCCTCGTCGGTCACGGCCACGTGGTACTCGTGCGCGGTGCGCGTGAGCGCAAGCGTCACCGTGCCACCCGGCGGCGAGTGCTTGATCGCGTTGTCCAGCAGATTGAGAAGCACTCGACCGAGAAGATCCGCGTCGCCATCGTACGGCGAGTCTTCGAGCGGAAGGAGCTGGACGCGAACGTCGCGCTCGCGGGCGAGGCTCTGGACGGCACGGGCGGCTTCGTCGACGACGTCCTCGAGGTACAGCGGCTCGCGCCGCAGCGGCAGATGGCCGGCGTCCGCTCGCGCGAGAAGAAACAGGTCGTCCACGATTCGGCCGAGTCGTTGCGCCGAATCGCGCATGACCGAGACCGACTCGCGATATTCGGCTTCCGTCCTCGTCGGCCGCGAGAGCGTGACATCCGCTTCGGTTCGGAGCACCGCCACTGGCGTACGCAGCTCATGCGACGCATCCGCCATGAATCGTCGCTGCTGCGCGAAGGCGCGCTCGAGTCGCTCGAGTAAGCCATTCACCACCTCGGCGAGCGCGGTGAGCTCGTCGCGCCGGCTCCCGACGGGCAGACGCTCGTTGAGATTCGAGGAGCTGATCTCGGCTGCGCGGGCGCTCATGGCGGCAACCGGCGAAAGGCTGCGCGTGGCGAGGAAGTACCCGCCTAACGCTGCTATCAGGAGCAGGAGCGGAATGGCGATCACATATGCCGTCGCGACGGCTTCCATCGTTTCGCTGTCATGGTGCAGCGGGTAGGCTGCCGCCACGAGATACGGCTTGCCGAATATCTCGACCGGCTCGGCGGCAACGCGGTAGGCGCGTTCGCCCTGCCCGAGCGAGAAGACGCTGTGTGAGGCGCTCACGTTCCGGTGCAGCTCGGCTCCCAGGCGAGCCAGATCGACCGGGTGCTTCAGCGCGTACCCGGCAGTCGTGTCCAACGAACCGGCCATGACGAGGACGCCAGACAGGTCATACACCGCGAGCCGGACGTCCCGGAACTGGACATCGTGCAGCGACGAAGTGATCGCCTCGGACGTCGTCGGCTCTTCGAGCTGTTCGCTCGCCAGTTCCGTCGTGAACGCGCCGAGCGTTTCGTCGAGGAATGCGTCGGACCGATGCATCAGTGCGCGGTCCAGCACGAGGAACGACCCGCCGGCGAACGCCACGAGCGGCAGCCCCAGCACCAGGGTGTACCAGAGCGTGAGTCGTGCACGGAGCGACTGCGGCCAGAGCATCACGAGATCACCCGCGAACGTCGCGTGAGGAAACCACCGGCGACGGACCCGCCGCCGGCGCCGAGAGCATGTACCCGACGCCGCGTCGGGTGGAGATGAGCGCGACTCTCTCGCCACCGTCGATCTTGCGTCGCAATCGACTCACATAGACGTCGATCAGGTTCGAGAACGGATCGTGGTTGTCGTCCCACACATGTGCGTTGATCTCGGCGCGGGTGACGATGCGGCCTGCGTTGCGCACGAGGTGCTCGAGCAGCGCGTACTCCTTCGTGGTGAGGCTGATCTCGCGATTGCCGCGGCGGGCGGAGTGGCGCCGGGTATCGACGACGAGGTCGGCGACCGAGAGCGCGGCCGGAAGGACATCGCCCCGGCGCCTGACGAGTGCGCGGAGCCGCGCGAGGAGCTCGCCGAAGTCGAAGGGTTTGGTGACGTAGTCGTCGGCGCCGGCGTCGAGGCCGGTGATCTTGTCGTCGACGGCGTCGCGCGCCGTGAGCATTAGGATGGGCGCGTGGATGCCCTTGCGTCGGATCTGTCGGCAGACCTCGAGACCATCCATTTCGGGCAGGACGATGTCGAGGACAATCGCGTCGTACTCGTTGACCGCGGCGAGGAAGAGGGCTCTCGCACCGTCCGGGGCGTCGTCCACTGCATACGACGCCTCGCGAAGCCCCCGAGCGATCGATTCTCTTAGCTGTCGGTCATCTTCGGCGAGCAGAATCCGCACGGGGGCTCTCTACGGTTGGGTCGTAAAGTGTCGATTGGAATCAATATACGGGCAAACCTGACGCCAGTCTGAACAGCCGGCGACGGGGGACGGTCGACGGGCGACGGCTAAGATGCGAAAAACCTCCGGACGCTCATCTCAAATAGGCGGCCTCCCCACGGTTCTCGCTTTCTCCCCGTCGCCCGTCCCCCGTCGCCCGTCCGCGGCCGTGTCGCCCCCCGGCCCGTCCGCCGATCAATAGGCCTGCACACGCGCCGGTGCAGCGAGCGGCGCGATCGTCCGAAGCGTTATGCGCAGCCGACGCACCGACACCGGCGTAAACACATCCAGCTTCCGATATCCGATCGTCGTCCCACGCGACAGCACCTGCCAGGCGCCAGACCCCGGCGCGCCCTCCACCGTGTATTGCGACACCACTTGTCCGTGCACGATCGGCTCGCGCAAGTCGACCAACGATACGCGGCGCTCGCCAGGCAATTCGACCTCGCACCCTATCGAGCCGTCGGCCGCCGTGCGCCACGCCAGCTTGCGACCCTTCAGGACATCGCCTCCCTGCCCCTCCCCCTCAATCAGCTTCGCCATGCCGCGTTTGATCTCCGGGAGTCGAGCGACGTCGGTCTCGTGGAGGAGCCCTGCGCGTGTCGGCGGTACGTTGAGCAGCAGCTTCGAGTTCCGTCCGACCGATGTGAGGTAGAGCTGAAGCAGATCGGCGCCGGATTTCACCTTCGAGTCTTCCGCCGGGTGGTAGAACCATCCCGGACGAATCGACACATCGGTTTCGCCCGGGCGCCACACCGTCCCGTTCGGGTCGCCGTTCTGCAGCGCGGCGATGATCCCCGGCCCATCAGCGCCCGGGTACGGCACGGCGTTCGGGTCCATCGTCGACCAGTTCGTTTCGCCGGCGGAACCTCGCTCGTTGCCGATCCACCGGACGTCCGGGCCTGCATCGGAGAACATGACCGCGTTAGGCTGCAGCCGCCTGACGAGTGACCAGAAGCGAGGCCAGTCGTACACCTGCTTTCGGCCGCTCGGCCCCTCTCCATTCGCGCCGTCGAACCAGACCTCGTCGATCCGCCCGTAGCGGGTGAGCAGCTCCGTCAGCTGATCGCAGAAGAAATCGTTGTAGCGCGGCGAGTCGCCGTAGACGGGCGAGTTCCGGTCCCACGGCGAGCAATACAGCCCAGCCTTGAGTCCCTCGGCGCGACAGGCGTCGACGAACTCGCGCACCACGTCTCCGTTCCCGCCGCGGAACGGGCTCGCTGCCACCGTGTGCGTCGTGACCCCCGACGGCCAGAGACAGAATCCGTCATGGTGCTTGGCCGTGAGGATCATCATGCGGAAGCCAGCGCTCCTCGCGGCGCGCGCCCACTGCCTGGCATCGAGCGCCGAGGGCGCGAAGATGCCCGGATCTTCTTTTCCGTCGCCCCACTCGCGGTCCGTGAACGTGTTGACGCCGAAGTGAAGGAAGAGGGCAAGCTCGTCTCGCTGCCACTCGAGCTGGGCGGGGGTCGGAACGGGGCGCACGGCCAGCGCCAGAAGGCGTTCGCCGCCTAACGTGCCGAGCGAGAGCCGGCCGGCGACGAGGCCCGAGAGGCCAAGTCGCGCGAACTCTCGTCGCGTTAGTGTCTCTCGGGTGAGGCAACGTGGCGGTTGGGTCATTGGACCGTGAGCTCCCCTCGCAGGCGGATGTCTTTCGACGAGCTGCCAACCATGATGCGAAACTCGCCCGGCTCCACGACCCACCGCATGTCGCGATCAAGCATCCGGAGCGCCTCGTTCGACAACGGGATCGAAACCGTTTTCGACTCCCCGGGCGCGAGGCGAACACGCGGGAAGCCGGCGAGCTGCATGACCGGCCGGGCGACTGACGCCAGCACGTCCCGAATGTACAGCTGAGCCACTTCGTCGCCAGCCACCTGGCCGGTGTTCTTCACCGCGAACAAGATGGCAGCCGAGCCGGTTGCGCCTAACGTCGCTGGCTGGATGACGAGGTTCGAGTAGTCGAACGGCGAACGCGGTCGGCGGTTGGCCGGCGCGCAAAGGTCGAGTGAAGACAGGCCGGGCGTTCACCGTCCGCAGCTTGAGCCGGGCAGGCGCTGATGCGATTCTCCGGTCGTGATCACGACCACCGCGTATCGAGTTGTCTACGACGCTGCGCAGCTTCGGTTCCCCGCCTGGCCGGTCGCGTCGGTCGGACTGGCCGTCGCGCTGGCTGGCGTCGGACTCGGCGCCTACCTGCGTCGCCGACGCGTCACGTCTGCCGCCGCGCGTACGGTGGTGACGAGCGCGATCATCTTCGGCGTGTCGTGGTCGCTGCTGGTCGGTGGTGGCCTGTACGCGCAGCATGGGCAGCTCCGAAGCGCGCTCGCCGACCGAAGCTTCGTTGCCGTGGAGGGTGTGGTCTACGATTCGCCGCAGGGCCCATCGAAGGACGTGGACGGCAAGAGCTGGGTGGTGGAGAGTGGCAGGACCGCGCACTGGTATCGCTACGACAGCTCACCGCTCGCGGTCGGCTATCGCCGCAGCGCTCCGGGAACTGGTGGCTTGCGCGACGGGGCGCGCGTGCGTATTGCGGACGTCGGAGGCCACATTGCTCGGCTCGAAGTTGAACAATGACAGAACAGGGGGACCATGCTACGATCCGTTGCCGGAGTCATCGGACTCGTATTCGCCGCTAGCCTCAATGCCCAAACACCGACGGGTGGCGTCGAGGGCGACTTCGAGATGCGCGACTTCAAGTTCTCCGACGGGTCCACGCTTCCCGTGCTGCGGATCCATTAC
>Ga0207645_10003676_pt1 | contig 11566 bp, 9 predicted proteins | sample KBSM53metaG_FD_184331 | JGI IMG/M metagenome (GOLD analysis project Ga0207645, IMG submission 184331) | Miscanthus rhizosphere microbial communities from Kellogg Biological Station, Michigan, USA - KBS M5-3 metaG (SPAdes) (version 2) | ecosystem: Host-associated > Plants > Roots > Rhizosphere >...
CGTGCGCTAACTCGTTTCCGGGCGTAGCCCAGCAGTTTCGTGCGGTCTCCGAGCAAGACAAAGCGACTTTTACCGAAGTACTCACTCCATTCCTGTCGCGAAATGCGTCACTGGCGCAAATATCCAATGTGAGTTTCAAAGAGGGGAGGCCGGGCGACGGCTGGGGTGCAGACCCTGAAGGGATTGTCCCGGCGGGTAAGGTCGTCGATCATTCCCATTTACTGCGAAATCAGGAATTCGCGGGAATCATCACTCGCAAGCTTTGGAACGATAGTGATGTCCTCTTCAACGTTGAGGACTTCGCTCAGCCGTTGAGGACTTCGCTCACGCCTTGGATGAGCTAGTTCGCCTGATAGATTTGGAGCTAGCAAATACTTCCTCAGGGTGACATCGGGCATGGCCTCCATGAACGATATGCCCACCGGCCCGAACATCGCCGCCGGCCGCCTGGCGCAGTTCGTTGTCCTGCCGCCGACATTGACGAGTTGCTGTTTAACACTACTCGATAGATCCAGTTCACGGGCGAACGAGGGGCCGGCCGAGAGTAGTCCTGCCCGGCCTCTTCTTTTGAGTTGTCTTAACCTTTCCGTATAGGCGCCCGTATGGACACTATCGCCAGCCTGACAGTTCGGCTAAGTCATTGACTGTGTGGGAGATATGACAAATAAGATTATCGAGGGTGGGTGCTTGTGCAGGGCAGTCCGATACCGCGTCAACGGCGTGCCGGTCATCACATCGCTTTGTCACTGCAGGACCTGCCGGCTCGCTGCAGGTGCCCCTTCCGTAGCGTGGGTCATCTTTGGTTCGAGAGACTTCATGTTTTCTGCGGCGCAACCCGCCCGTTTTCGTTCGTCCCCGGGCGTAACTCGCACGTTCTGCAGCCAGTGTGGTACCTCATTGACGTATCAGCGTGATGCGGAGGCGGACACCATCGACGTTACTACCGCGTCCCTCGATTCCCCTGATGACTTCGCGCCGACACGCGAAATCTGGATCGCGCACAAGCTCGGCTGGGAACGGCTGAACGACACCCTCCCGCAGTATCCGGGGAGCAGCAGGCCGGCAGGGGGAGTTGCAGCGCCTTGAGGAGCAGCGCCCCTGGCCCTGCCATACGATGTCTCCAGTCGCCGCATCCGGCTCATCAGCGCGTGCGCGTGCCTTGGTTGGCGTACTCGTCGTGGCGGCGCCACCAGATCCCGGTCTCGTTGCGCCCGCGTGGCGCGCGGTCGAGCCACGGATACATGCCCCAGAGGCTGTCCAGTCCACGCGCATAGGTGGAATAGGTGTGATAGACGACGCCGTCCTCGAGCACGAACGCGCTCATGCCCGGCCTCTCGCGCGTGTAGGTGGCCACGTCGGTTCCGGTCATGGCCGCGTTCTCGGCGACAGGGTCCTCGCCGCGTTTCGTCAGTGCGTCGCCAATCCCGCTTGCCGTCCACGGCGGCTCGCGATGGTAGTTGTACTCGATGCCTCCCTCGCGCTGCTGCTGCTCGGTGAACGAGACGCTGAAGTCGCGGTTGTAGTCGCTGCCGGACGAGGACGCCCAGGGAAACGTCCACCCCATCCGCTGCCTGTACGCCTGCAGCTTTGCGAGCGGCGCCCGCGACACCGCCGAAAGCGTGACGTCGTGGTTGGCCAGGTGGACGCCGAAGCCGTTGAACCCGTCGGCAATCGTCGAGCAGGTTGCACACCCCGCCGTATAGTCAGGCCCGAACATGAAATGGTAGACGAGGAGCTGCGAGCGCCCTCGGAAGAGGTCTGACAGCGAGGCACTTCCCTCGTCGGTCTCGAATCGATACTCCTTGTCGATCCGGACCCATGGCAGCTCCTGCCGCCGCCGCGCCAGCTCGTCGCTACGCCGCGTCAGCTCCTTCTCGGCCTCGAGCAGCTCCAGCCTGGCCGCAAGCCACTCTTCACGTGTTCCGGTCTTGTGATCGCTCATTTTTCTCTCCTTGATGCGGTCAGTTCGGGTCGCTTGCGCCCTGGCAGCCAGAAAGGTTGTGACGGCACCGACCGACAGCCCGCCGGCGACGTAGAGACCGCTTGCGGCCAGGCACAGGGGGCACATCGCGAACTCGTTGCTCGGTAGTCAGCGCTCAGGCTTGCGCACGGCGCGAACCTTTCCGGTCGGTCCACCGCCGCAATAGAAAAGGTTTGCCCCGTCGGACTCCATCCCGCTGACGCCGATGCCAGGCGGCATCGTGAGTCGATCGAGCACGGCGCCGCTATCCGGGTCGATTCGGCGGAGCTCGCTCTCGTCGCCTTCCCAGGTGCCGTGCCACAGCTCGCCGTCGACCCAGGTCACGCCGGTGACGAAGCGGTTGGACTCGATCGTGCGCACAATCGCGCCCGTCTCAGGATCGACCTGGTGGATCTTGCGATCGCGGTATTGCCCTACCCAGAGGCTGCCCTCGGCCCAGGCGAGCCCCGAGTCGCGCCCGTGGCCCGGCGCCGGAATCGACGCCACGACCTCGCCGGTGGCGGGATCGATCTTGTCGATGCGCGCTTCGGCGATCTGGTAGAGGTGCGTGCCGTCGAACGTCGTGCCAGCGTCGGCGGCGCACTCGAGCGTTCGCGCAACCTGACCGCTCTCGGGATCGAAGGCGACCAGCCTGGATCCGGTGGCGGCCCAGACGCGGTGCCCGTCGTGCGTGACGCCGCCAACCTTTTCGGCGAAGGGGCCGTACTCGCGCACGATCTCGGCCGCGCGCACCGTTACTGGTGTTTTCGTCTTGGCTGTCGTGCCGCTCGTGCTCGTCATCGCCTTGCTCCTTATCGGCGCGCTTCACGGCGCCGTGGGAGCAATCTACCCAAGCGGCAGCGCGGCCGGGAGTAACAAGTTCGTCGTGAATCCGCCGAGCGGCGGTGACAACCAGCGCTGCGCGCGCGCTTGCCCGATCGAGCGCACGCGGCCGGCAGCTTCCAGCTCGACGAGCGCGCGCTGCACCGTGCGCTGGCTCGCCCCGAGGGCCAGCGCGAGGGCCGACGTTGACCAGGCCGCGCCGTCAGCGAGCAGTGCCTGCAACGACGCCTGATCGCCATCGATTGGCGGCATGAGCACTACCACGTCGCGCTCACCCACCGGCATAAGCGCGAAGCCGCGCGCGCTGGCCTCGATGCGCGCCAGCGGAGCGACGAGCGCGCGCAAACGGCCGATCTCGACACGCAGGCGCGCTCGGTGCGTCTCATTGGGGCGGCGGGTTCGGAACACGCGCACGATCAAGGCGTGCCGATCGACGTCGCCGGGCCAAGCCTCGGCGAGCGCGCGGGCCAATTCGAACAGGACGGGGCGTCGCGCCAGGGGCAACCAGGTGGTGCCGGCGCGCAGGCCGCGACGGCAGGCGTCGAGCACCAGCGCGTCCGAGGCGAAGAGTGCTTCGACCTCGCCGAGGCGCAGCGGTTGCCCGTGGCCGGCGTGGAGGCGTCGGGCAGCGGGCCGATCGAGCACGGCGCGCGCGTCGGCTACCTCGGCCAGCAGCGCGGGCACGCCCGCGCGTTTTGCCGCATCGTGGGCGCGGCCGAGCGCCGCCTGCGCCGGTGCTGTGCGCAGCGAGCGTAGCGCCACCTCGGCCGCGGCCAGCTCCGCCACCGCCAGCAGTGACGGTGGCAGGAAGCGCGCGTCGAGGCGAGCCAGCGCAGATGCGGCCTCGTCCAGGCGGCCGAGCAGCAGCAGCCGGCGCACTGCGATCAGACGAGCCTGCAGCGCGTTGGTGCGATCGGCGCGCGCCTCGAGTGTGGCCGCCGCGGCTGCCAGCGTGCGCGGCGAGCCGCGGAGGTCGCGCATGGCGAGGGCGACCTCGGCCTCCGCGACGACACAGCGGGCACGTGCCAGCTCTTCGTGGGCACCAAAGCCGCGGGCGGCGCGCCGAAGCAGCTCGCGGGCGCGCGGGTGCTCGCCGAGCTGCGCCATGGCGATGCCGCGAAGGGCGAGCGCCGGCGGGTCTTCGCGCAATGCGACGTGCTTGAGGGCGCCGAGCGCGTCCCCGGCGACGAGGGCGCGCGCGGCGGCGGCGATCAGTGAGTCCATCGCGTCATGCTCGCCGTGCGCCGCGCATCCAGGAATGCGCTACGCGAATTCCTAACGCGTGATCGGATCTGTACCGGAATGGCGCCGGCCGCGGACCCGGACCTTGAACTTCATGCTCGGCCCTGGCGTGGGCAGCGTCTTGGTCTCTAGCACGTAGTCGGCGGGCTCGAGCGCGAGGTCGAGACGATAGAAGAGTCGCGCCATCGAGATCGCCATCTGCACTTCGGCGAGCGATTTGCCGAGGCAGGTGTGCGGGCCGCGCCCGTACGGTGAATACACGCCGGGCTTCAAGTGCTCCGCACGCGGCTTCTCGTAGCGGTCGATGTCGAAGACTTCCGGGTTCGGGAAATACTCCGCCATGAAGTGCGGCACGCTGGTCGCGACGAACAGCAGCTCGCCTTCGCGGATGCGATGACCGAGAAACTCGAAGTCGCGCGTCGCCGTCCGCATCTGCGCGACCGCGATCGGGTAAAGCCGCATCGCCTCCATGATCGCCCCGTCGATCGACGGGATCCGGCGCAGATCCTCCGGGCCGATCGTGCCCGCGGCAAAAAGTGCATCGGCCTCACGCTGCACGCGCTCGAGGGCTTGCGGGTGCTTGAGCACGGCGTAGATGAACGCAGCCGTCGTATTGGCGACTGTGTCGAGGCCCGCAACGAACGGACCGGTGAGACTGAGGATCAGGTCGCTCGCCGGGATCAGGTCCGGATCGCGCTCGTGCGCCTCCATGATGTCGTCGACCAGGTTGCGGTTCTCGGGCCGGCGCTCGGCCCGCGTCGCGTAGTACTCGGCGATCATCCGCCGGCCGAGCTCCGAGACGCGCTCCTTGGCGTGGCGATAGCGCGGGTCCTTGAGCAGGAACTTCGGCCGTTGCCGCGTGACGAGGATGTTGAGGATATAGAGGATCGTCGTGCGGATGTCGGACACGTACTCGCGCGGCGAGGTGCCGGTGAGGATCGCGCCCAGCTGCTCGGTGACGATGTACTGCATGTTCTGCAGCACCGGCACGAGCTCGCCCGCGGGCCAGTCGCGGTCGATCACCGAATCGGTGATCGCGACCAGTTCGTCGTAGCGTCCGGCGACGGATTCCTTGGAATACCCGTGGCGCATTACGGCGCGTAACTTGTTGTGCGTCTCGCCGTCCTCACCGGTCAGCGTCTTGCTCGCGCCCCATTCGTTGACCAGCCCCTGCCAGAATTCCTTCGAGCGCAGCGAGTCGCGTCCCGCGCGCGTGCCCATGAAGTTCGCCGCCTCGGCGCCCGCGAGCACGGTGTAGGTGTTGCCCATGACCTTGATGCGGAACACCGGGCCGTGTCGGCGGTAGCAATCGACGAAGAACTTCGCCGGATCCTTCGCCATGTCCAGCGTGTTGCCGATCAGCGGGATGCCGGGGACCTGCGGCGGGTCCTTGAGTACGGCGGTCTCGGGCGTGGCCATCGATAATCCTCGCGGAGTTTCAGGCTGGACGGGATTTGCCCGGATCATATACGAAACCGCGGGTACCGGACTTCGGCGCGGCGCCGGCGCGCATCGTGGGTGGATTGACCGTGCCACCTGCATCTCGCAGCACGGCATTCCACCGCGCCTGGCGCTCGCGCAGGGTGACCGGGTCGAGCGGTCCGCTCCAATCGACGCAATGTCCAACGACGTCAGCGAGCGACAGCGAGATGCGGCGTGTGCCGCCGTGTCGGTGGCTCCACCAGGCGGCGAGCGCGGCGTGCATGCCGGCCATCGGATCGCCGATCGCGTCGCCACAGAAGACCGGTTCGCCGGTCGCGTGCCGCATCACGGTCGCGAGACCCGCGGCCACCCCGGCGTCGTCGCCGAACGCGATCCAGTCGCCCTCGGGCGCGGCGCGCCCGTGCCCGGTCAGACTGATCCAGGTGAGCGCGCGTCCGTCCGCGCAGAATTCCGACGCGTCGATGCCGAGCTGCTCGAGCGCCCGTGGCCGCGAGGCCTCGACGACGATATCCGCCCGTGCGAGCAGCCGTCGAAGCTGATCGCGCCCGCTCATCGTGTCGAGATCGAGCATGAGGGTCGACTTGCCTCGGTTCAGGAGATCGAAGAACGCCTGGTTGCCCGCGCGCGCGCCATCCTGTCGCCCCGGGCTTTCGACCTTCACGACCCTTGCACCCAGCAGTCCAAGCAGCTGCGTGCAGAGCGGCCCGGCCCAGAGCGCCGAGAGATCCACGACCAGCGGCCGTGCGCCCAGGCTGAGTGGTGCTGCTCGTCGTTCGCAATCGATCGCGAACCAGCCTGGTGTCCTCTTGGCGGGCAAGCGCTCCGCGGCGATTGCGAGCGACAGCAATCGGCCGCGCTCGATGAGGTCCTCGACCGGCACCGCAGATACGGCCTTGGCCACCGCGCGCCATCCGCCTTCCGACGCTCCGCTGTCCGGCCCGTGCCATTTCTCGCCGAGGAAGGCGGGCAGCGCTTCCCAGTCATGGGCACGCGCGAGGGTGAGCGCGATCCGGCCGTCGGCGCAGTCGAGCAGTCGGCAGCCGCCGCCGGGCGAAACGCGGCCGCTTCGTGCCAGACCGGTCATTGCCGCGCGCTCGGCGAGCAGCCCTCCGCCACGCGGCAGTACGCCGTCCGGCGCCTGGGCGATCGCCGCGAGCGCGAGCAGAGCGCCGTCGGCGCAGGCGGCGAGCGGCACCGGGCACATGAGCGGCGGGCCGTCGCGATGTCCGGTGAGCGCCATGGCGCCGCACTCGGCCCAGCTCAGGGCCGGGTGTCCGGACGGCCCCGCCGGCGGCACGGAGACGTCCGCGCCAAGGTCGAGCACCAGCTTCGCGGCCCAGCTCTGCGCGTCGAGCGCGCGGGCATCCTCGGTATCCATCAGCCTGCAAACCGCCATCGCGACTCGAACCGGTACTGCCGGTACTCTAATTGACCCCGCCCGCAGGGTCGAGGACAATCACCCGCAGAGCGCGCAACCGCAACCGGTCGCCCGCGCCGCCCACAGGAGGTTCCGTCATGTCCAGCATCGCCCCCGTCACCGAGCGCCTGGTGTCCGCCGACTCGCACGTGCACTTCACGGATGACTGGGTGAAGGCCCGGCTGCCGAACCGTCTGCACTCGGTGTGGGACGAGGCCGTCAAGAAGCAGGCGATCTTCGATGCCACCGAGTTGCGCGGCGGTCAGAAGAACCTCGAGCTCGAGGACTTCGTCGATCCGGAGGCCGCACGAGATCCCGGGCACTTCGAGCCGCACGGCAAGCTCGCCGCAATGGACAAGGACGGCGTCGAGGCGGAGGTGATCTTCCCCGAAGTCGGCGGCTCGAAGTACTGCACACCGAACCTGATGGGGCAGGACTGGAAGGAGGCGCTGTCCGGCTACAACGACGGGATGGCGGATTTCGCCTCGATCGATCCAAAGCGGCTGCTCACCGCCTACCAGATCCAGCTCTTCGACATCGATTTCGCGGTGAAGGAAGTCGAGCGGCTCGCGAAGCGCGGCGCGCGCTGCGTGCAGATCACGCCGTTCCCGAGCGAGTTCGGGCTGCCCGACGTGCACGACAAGCGCTACGACCCGCTGTGGGCCCGCCTGGGCGAGATGGGGATAACGGTGCTCAACCACCTCGACCTAAAGGCTTCGCTCTGGGACGTGTTCCGTCGCGACCCGACGCCGCAGAAGGGCATCTTTACAGCCATGCCTGCCGTGGCACTCGCCGAGCCGATCCTGTTCTGGATCCTGACGGGCACGCTCGAGCGGTTTCCCAGGCTGCGCGTGATCCTGGTGGAGCCCGGCCTCGGCTGGCTGCCCTTCTTCTTCGAGACCGTGCTCGACCCGCGCATGCATCAGCACTACACATTTCCCGGTGTGAAGATGCTGCCGAGCGAGTACTTCAAGCGGCAGATGGGCGCGACCTTCATGTACGAGCCGAACGGGCTCGCGGCCGCGTACAAGTTCTTCGGCCCCGATTGCCTGTACTGGTCGACCGACTTCCCGCACCCGGCCACCTGCTGGCCGAATTCGCGCAAGGTCGTCGCCGAGCAGTTCAGCAAGGCCGGTATCCCGGAAGCGGATCGCCGCAAGATCACGAGCGAGAACGCGCTGCGCACCTTCGGCCTGCAGAGCTGATCTACATGCCGGGCCCAGTGCTCGAGGGACTCCGGGTCCTCGACCTGTCGTGGGGCATCGCAGGCCCCATGGCCACCATGCTGCTCGCCGATCACGGTGCGGCGGTAACGCGCATCGAGCCCCCGGGCGGCGATCCGTTCCGCACGCAGCTCGGCTATCGAACGTGGCAGCGCGGCAAGAAGAGCGCCGTGCTGGACCTGAAGACGTCGGCCGACCGCGAGTGCCTGATCGCGCTCGCACGCGGTGCCGACGTGCTGGTCGAGAGCTTCGCGCCCGGCGTCACCGCGCGACTCGGCATCGACTACGCGCGGCTGCAGGAGATCAACCCGCGGCTCATCTACTGCTCGATCACGGCATACGGTCGCGGCAACCGCCACTCGGATCGCCCCGGCTACGATGCGCTCGTGGCCGCGCGCACCGGGCTGCACTTCGAGCAGCGCGGCTGGCCCGAGGGCGCAATCAACCACATGGGCCGGCGACCGGACCCCTTCGCCGAGCTCGAGATCCCCTATGAATGGGTGCAAGGACCCCCGCGCCCGGGGCCGGTGTTTCCGGCCTCGCACTGGCCCAGCCTCGGCGCGTTCTTCGCCGCCAGCACTGCGATCAGCGCGGCGCTGCGCGCACGCGAGATCACGGGTCGCGGGCAGTGGGTCGAGACTTCGCTACTGCAGGGCGCGCTGGTCTGCGGCAGCGGCGTGTGGCAACGCGCCGAGAAGCCCGAGGCGCCGATGTTCGACAGCTGGATCCTCGGCGCGCGTGCGCCCAAGGGTCATTTCGAGTGCGCGGACGGGCGCTGGATCCACAACTGGGTGCCGAACCCGCGCTTCATCCTCACCGCTTCGGCCGGCGAGACGCTGAACGCCACACCCGATCTCAAAGCACAGAACGATCCCGACCGCTTCGGCACCGGACCCGAGGAAGTGCTGGTGATGATGCATTACCAGCCAATCCTCGCCGAGGCCGTGCGCAAGTTCCCCGCGAAAGCCTGGGTCGACGCCGCGGCCACCGCCGGGATGACCATCCAGGCCGTGCGATCGCCCGAGGAAGCCCTCTGCGATCCACTTTTTCTCGCCGACGGTTGCGTCGTCGAGATCGATGACCCGGAGCTCGGGCCGGTGCGGCAGGTCGGGACGACCTACCGGCTGCACGCCAACCCCGCCGTGATCCGCCGCCCCGCGCCGCGCAGCGGCGAACATACCGAGGAGGTCCGAGCCGAAGCAGCGCACGTGGATGCAGCGGCGCAGGCGCACGGCGCGATTGCGCCGGTGGCACGCGGACCCGTGGTCGGCGGCGCACAGCCCGGCGAGCGTATCGCCGCGCCGCTCGCGGGCATCACCGTGCTCGACCTCGGCCTTGCCATCGCGGGTCCGTACGGCACGCAGATCCTGTCGGATCTCGGCGCCAACGTGATCAAGATAAACGCGCTCTACGACACGTACTGGCACTCGAACCACATCGCCTACATGGCGAACCACGGCAAGCGGAGCATCGCACTCAACCTCAAGGACCCGCGCGCGATGAAGGTGCTGCTCGAGCTGGTTGCGCGCGCCGACGTCGTGCAGCACAACATGCGCTACGACGCGGCGGAACGGCTCCGGATCGACTACGAGAGCCTGAAAAAGCTCAATCCGCGGCTCGTCTACTGCCACACGCGCGGCTTCGAGACCGGACCGCGCTCCGAGTTGCCGGGCAACGATCAGACCGGTGGGTGCCTGGCGGGCGTGCAGTACGAGGATGGCGGGATGGGCCGCGGCGGCAAACCGCTATGGAGCTTCTGCAGCCTGGGCGACACCGGTAACGGATTTCTCTCCGCGATCGCGATCATCCAGGCGCTCTATCATCGCGAGCGCACGGGCGAGGGACAGTTCTGCGACACCTCGATCGTCAATGCGCAGCTCCTGAACACCTCTTACGCACTCGCGCGACCGGACGGATCCGGATTCGAGCGGCCGCGGGTCGACGCCGAGCAGCTCGGTTTCAGCGCGACCAACCGGTTGTATGAGACCGCCGACGGGTGGCTGTGCGTGGTCGCGGCCACCGAGGAGCACTGGGACCGTCTCTGTGTGGCGATCGGGATGCCAGCGCTCGCCGCGGATGCCCGCTTCGCCAGCGAGGCGGCGCGCGCCGCAAACGACGACGCTCTTTCCGTTCTGCTCGCCTCGAAGTTCCGCGAGGCGGCGGCCACCGACTGGTTCGCCAGGCTCGACGCAGCCTCCGTGCCCTGCGAGATCTGCGACCCAGGATTTGCGCTCGGTCTGCACGACGACCCGGAGTTCCGGCGGCGCGGCTGGGTCGTGTCGCACCAGCATCCCTTCGTCGGGCGACTGGATCAGATCGGCGTTGCGTTCGACTTTTCCGAGACGCCGGCGCGAGTACAGGGACCGCCCTTGATCGTGGGCCAGCACAGCCGTGAGCTGCTGGCCGAGCTCGGCTATGCGAATGCGGAGATCGACGAGCTCTGCGCAGACTGCGTGCTCGAGTGGCGCCCGGGCGAAGGTCATCGTCGCGTGCGCAGCCCCTGGGAAGTCGCGAAACCGGCGGCGACGACGGAATGAGCGATACACCCACGCGCCCCGATCCGGTCTTCACCGCCGACGCCGCCTTCTTCTGGGAGGGGGCCGACCGCGGCGAGCTCAACTGCGAGCGATGCACGGATTGCGCGCGGCTTCGGCACCCGCCGCGGCCGATGTGTCCGCATTGCCGCAGCACGAAGCGCCAGACGGTGCGGCTCTCCGGCCGCGGGCGTGTCCTCTCCTGGATCGTGCCCCGACACCCGGCGCCGATCGGCTTCGCCGAGCCGCCGGTGGTCGTGCTGGTCGCGCTCGATGAAGGCATACGGCTGGTATCGAACCTGGAAGGCGCAGAGACAGCGGACCTCGCGATCGGTCTGCCGGTGGAGGTGACCTTCGCGCCGACCCGCGGCGGGCACGCCGTACCGGTGTTCCGGCGCGTGGGGCGGGCAACATGAGCCGCGGCAGCGGCGCCGCGATCGTGGGGATCGGGCAGACCGAGTTCTCGAAGAATTCCGGTCGCAGCGAGTTGCAGCTCGCCGCCGAGGCCTCCCGCGCCGCGCTCGAGGACGCGGGCATAGATCCCGCCGATGTCGACGGGATGATCACCTTCACGCTCGACAGCTCGGACGAGATCGGCCTTTCCCGTTGTCTTGGCGTACGCGACCTCGCCTATGCGACGCGCATACCCGGCGGGGGCGCTGCGTCGGTCGCTACCGTCGCGCAGGCCATGGCCGTGGTCGAGTCGGGTCTCGCTGACGTGGTGCTCATCTGGCGCGCGATGAACGAGCGCTCCGCGTACCGCTTCGGTCAGCCCATCGTGCCGCCTGGCGGCGGGCTCGTGAACATCGCGGGCGCCGGCACCGGCTCGCTGCTCTGGTGCATGCCCTTCGGCGCGCAAACACCCGCGAGCTGGGAAGCGCTCGCCGCGCAGCACTACATGGCG
>Ga0207645_10003679_pt1 | contig 11565 bp, 10 predicted proteins | sample KBSM53metaG_FD_184331 | JGI IMG/M metagenome (GOLD analysis project Ga0207645, IMG submission 184331) | Miscanthus rhizosphere microbial communities from Kellogg Biological Station, Michigan, USA - KBS M5-3 metaG (SPAdes) (version 2) | ecosystem: Host-associated > Plants > Roots > Rhizosphere >...
CCCCCGGCGGGCAGCGCCTGCCGCGATGCGCGCACGATGCACGCAAGCGGCCGCTCGCGAACGTCTGCAACGGGCCGACAGCCGTCACGTCCTCAGAACTCAATGCGGCGAGTTTCACTTCAGCCCCGTCATTGCATCACCGCGAGCAGGGTCGCGACCAGGGTGATGAAGCTGTACATCAGGTAGACCGAGATGCGGCCCTGCTGCATCAGGCCGACAAGGCGGGCGAGCGTGGCGGCCAGCTCGGCGATCGGCACATAGAGCCAGCGCCAGAAGTGATCCTCGACCTTCACGTGGTAGCGCGGCCGCGCGTCGAATGGGCTCGGCAGCTCGCGCTGCATGCGGAAGAACGGCTCGAAGATTTGTCGGATCGGCTGGCCGAAGCCTTCGGCGGTGTCCTGCATGCGGGCGGTGCCCCACGGGAAGCCGCAGGCCCACGCCGGCGCACGGCGCAGCCGGCCGTGGTAGAGCCGGCGCACCAGCAGGTAGGCGAGCGCGAAACTCGCGAGGATGCCGAGCAGGAAGATCACCGGCCCGTAGCTCGCCTGCTCGCGGCTGTTCGGTGCGAGCAGCCAGCCGCTCGCGCCGACCTTCGCACCGAGCCCGGCCCCCACCAGCTGCTGCGTGACCGGGTCGATCAGCTGGATGAACGCGCTCGGCAGCAGGCCGAGCACGACGCAACCGATCGCGAGCCACAGCATGCCCAGGCGCTCGAGGCGTCCGGCGTCGTGCGCGTGCGCGAGCTTCTCTTCGCGCGGCTGGCCGAGGAAGATCACGCCGAAGAACTTGACCATCGTGTAGCCGGCCAGCGCCGCCACCAGCGCGATCACCGCCGCGACCACCGGGATCAGCATCGTCAGCAGCGGCAGCGGCAGGCCGGGCGTGAACAGGAAGCTCTGCAGCAGCAGCCACTCCGAAACGAAGCCGCCGAGCGGCGGCAACCCGGCGCTGGCGAGCACGCCCAGCAAGGTCAGCCAGCCGACCCATGGCATCGTGCGGATCAGGCCGCCGAGCTTGCCGAGGTTGCGCTCGGCGGTCGCGTGCAGCACGCAGCCGGTGCTCAGGAACAACAGGCTCTTGAAGCACGCGTGGCTGGCGACGTGGTAGAGCGTGGCCGTCAGCGCGAGCGCCGCCATCGGTTGCATCGCGAAGGCCGAGAAGATCAAGGTCAGCCCGAGGCCGACGAACAGCAGGCCCATGTTCTCGATCGAGGAGTAGGCGAGCAGCCGCTTCATGTCGGTCTGCACCGACGCGAACACGACGCCGAACAGCGCGGTGACGAGCCCGAGGGCGAGCAGCAACCCGCCCCACCACCACAGGCGCAGATGCAGCAGGTCGAACGAGACTCGCAGCAGCCCGTAGATCGCGGTGTTCAGCATCACGCCGCTCATCAGTGCCGAGACCGGAGACGGCGCCGCCGGGTGCGCCTCGGGCAGCCACACATGCAGCGGCAGGATGCCGGCCTTCGCGCCGAAGCCAACCACTGCGAGCAGGAAGCCGACCGAGGCCCAGAACGGCGTCAGTGCCTGTGCCCGCATGGCCGCGAAGGTGTAGTCGCCGGTGTTGGCCTGAAGCACGCCGAAGCACAGCAGGACCGCGATTGCGCCGATGCGGGCCATCGTCAGGTACAAGAAGCCGGCGCTGCGCACTTCGGCGATCCGGTGGTTCGCGGTGACGAGGAAGAACGATGCCAGCGCCATCGTCTCCCACATCACCATGAACGAATAGGCGTCGTCGGCCAGCACGACGCCGACCATGCTGGCGAGGAAGCCGTGGTACTCGAGGCAGAGCAGGCCCGGCGGCGTGCCTTCGCCCTTGCGGAAGTAGCCGGCGGCGAAGACCGAGATGCCGGCCGACGCACCGCCGATCACCATCAGGAAGTACGCCGCCAGCCCGTCGAGCCTGAAATGGAACGGCAGGCCCGGCAAGCCGATCGGCAGCACCGCGGTCTCGGGCGTGCCCAGCGCCGCGTCGAGCGCGACGCCGAACAGCGCGAGACCGAGCAGGCCGCCGGCCGGGAACAGCCACTGCGCAACCAGCTCGAGGCGGTGCCACGCCGCCACCCCGGCGCAGCCGACCGCGAGCCAGCCGACGACGACCAGCAGCATCCAGTCGAGATGGAGCCACTGCGTCACGGCCATCGTCTCGGCCTCTCAGGCCTTCTTGCGGGACGAGCGCTTCGGCGCCGGCGGCGGGTCGGCCGCCGCACCGCTGGCGACGTAGGTGACGCCGTGCTGCGCGAGGTAATCGCGGATCAGTTGGCGCACCACCTGCGACGGCGTGCGGTCCTGGCGGGCGCAGAGTTCCTCGAACGCGGCCTTCTTGTTCGGGTCGATCAGCAAGGTCAGGCGGGCGGTCTTCAGCTCCATGGGTCCTCGCAACGAAACGCCGGGGCGACCAATCGCTCGGGGGCCCCCAATCGGGGCCCGGTCGCCGCGGCGACCCGGGCGTGCATGGCATGTTAATTCGATGATGAACGCCGGCACATCGTACATGAAGCGTCTGCGTGCGCGAAGGCCGAGGCGAGCGGACGCTATGGACCGACCCGCGGCGCCTTGAGCGCCGACACGATCCGCGCGAAGCCCCCGATCAGCTGGTCGGCGGCGGCTGCGTCGAGGCCCGTCGGGCGCCGCACCGGGCCGCTGCGCGGCGCCGCCAGCGCCCGGCCCTTGGACGCGAACACGACGCTGTTGCTGCGCTCGTCGTCGTCGACGACGAGCACCGTGTCGCCGAAACTGCGCCGGATCCGCTCGACGTGCATCTCGTACAGGCTGTGGCCGAAGTGCAGGTTCGCGACCATGATGCCGCCGGGCTGCAGCGCCGCGTGGCAATCGTCGTAGAAGCGCTGCGACGACAGCCGTGCCGGCAGCCCGTGGTGATCGAACCCGTCGAGCAGCAGCACATCGAACGCGCCCGGCGGATGGCGCACGAAATGCGCGCCGTCGCCGCGCACGACATGGAAGCGTTCGTCGTCGGGCGGCACCTGGAACTCGTCGCGCAGCGCGATCACGTGCGGGTTGATCTCGACCACCTGGAGCCGGGTGCGCGGGAGGTAGCGGTGGCAGAACTTGGCCAGCGAGCCGCCGCCCAGCCCGATCATCGCGATGTTCTGCGGCTCGGGCTTGAACAGCAGGAAGCCCATCATCGTGCGCGTGTACTCCAGGTTCAGCGCGTGCGGGTCGTTCAGCTGCATGCGGCTCTGGATCTCGCTGATCGAGAAATGCAGTGCCTTCGAGCTGACGCTCTCGTAGACGAATGGCTTGACGTGCTGGGCGGATTCGAGGCGGTCGGGCATGGTGGCGGCGAACGAGGAAAGGGCACGCGGGAACCTCGGGATTGCACTCGCGCGGCCGGTGGCCCGTGCCTCGCTGGGCCATCCAGATTGCTTTTTATGATACTCCTATGATAATGCGAGTGACATACGGAGACCCCATGGAAATGAAGACAGCGCGCCTCACGGTGCTGGTCGATCCGGCGAAGAAGAAGGCTTTCGAGGCCTTGTGCGCGAGTCAGGACGTGACGCCGTCGCAGGTCGTGCGGCGGCTGATCCGCGACTACCTGGTGCACTACGGCGTCAGCTTCGTCCCGAGCGGCGTGGAGGGCGCGGACGACGCGTCACCCGGCGGCTGATCGGTTCGCACACCTGGGCCCACCGCGGGGTTTCGATCCGCTGGTGTCCGGTGGCTTGTGTCCGGTGTGTGGTTGTGGCGAGCATCGGGCTGTTCGGCCCGCATCACCAGTGGGTTGTCGCCGCGACGGCGACTGGCGCGCGGCGTCAGCCGTGCAGCCGGCTGTGGCGCGGCACGCTGGCCAGCAGGAATTCCATCTGGTCGGCCAGGATGCGGCGGCCGCGCAGGATCATGTCTTCGTGCAGGCTCGGCACGTAGGGCAGGTACATCAGCGACAGGTGCGCCTCTTCGGGCATCCGGTTGCCTTTGCGGCCGTTGCACGGGCGGCAGGCGGTGATGCAGTTCATCCAGGTGTCGCGGCCGCCGCGCGAGGTCGGGACGATGTGCTCGCGGGTCAGGTCCTCGAAGCGGAAGTGATGGCCGCAATAGGCGCAGATGCCGCGGTCGCGGGCGAACAGCTTCGGGTTCGACAGCGCCGGCGTCTGGCGCCAGGCGCGCGTCGGAACCGAACCGCGCACCGCGATGATCGGATGCACCTCGATGCGCGACTGCAGGCCGGTGCGCTGGTAGCCGCCGCGCAGCACGTAGAACGTGTCGCCGAGCGTCCAGGCCACGCCGTCGCTGGCGTAGATCACGGCCGCCTCCTTGGCCGAAATCCAGGCCTGCGGTCGACCTGATACGTCGAGTTGCAGGATTTCCATGATGTGCCGAGCGTAATGCAGACGCTGCATTCGCTCAAGCGCCAGGCGCAATGGCACTGGCTTGCGCGCAACGCGCGCGCTCACGTCATCGCCGCGTCATGCGGCGCTCGGATACAAGCCGCGTTCGCGCGCCATCAGGCGCGTGAGGCCGAGCAGCGCGCCGATGTTCGGCACCGGCAGCGCGAGACGCCCGGCGATCTCGTGGACTGCGCCGACCAGTGCATCGATCTCGAGTGCGCGGCCGGCGAGCGCGTCTTGCAGCATCGAGGTCTTGAAGCTGCCGAGCGTGCGCGCGACCGCCATGCGTTCCTCGCCCGACTGCGCAATCGGGCAGCCGATCTGCGCGCCGATGCGCGCCGCCTCTTCCATCGTGCGCAGCATGAATGCATGCACCAGCGGGTCATCGAGGATGCGGTCGCTGGCGGCGCCGGTCAGCGCCGAGACCGGGTTCATTGTCATGTTGCCCCACAGCTTGTACCAGATGTCCTGTCGGATATCGGCGCTGGCCTCGGCCTCGAAGCCGGCCTGCGCGAGAGCCGCACAGACCGCGGCGACGCGCGCCGAGGCGCCGCCGGCCGGCTCGCCCACGATCAGCCGGTCGCCGAAGCCGTGCCGCACCAGGCCCGGCTCCGGGCTCGCGCAGGTCAGGTGCACGACGCAGCCGAGCACGCGCGCCACCGGCAGCGCGGCGCCGATGCGGCCGTCGGGATCGACGCTGGCGAGCGGCCGGTCGTTCAAGCCCGGCGTCGCCGGCAGCGGCTGCAGAAACCACCACGGCACGCCGTTCATCGCCGGCATCACGATCGTGTCGGGGCCGAGCAGCGGCTGCATCGCGGCGATGGCCGTGGCGAGCGCCGGGCCCTTCAACGCGACGACGACGAGCTCTTGCGGGCCGAGCGCGTCGGCCGCGTCGGCGACCTGCAGCCGCACGCGCGTTTCGATGCCGCCGGCCTGCAGGCGCAGCCCCTGGTCGCGCACCGCCGCGAGCGTCGCGCCGCGCGCGAGTGCCGAGACCGCATGGCCGGCGGCCGCCAGCCGCGCCGCGATCAGACCACCGACCGCTCCCAGGCCCACTACCGCAACCTTCATGACGATGCCCTTGCTGCTTGTTCGCGGCCGATGGTAGCGGCGGCCGCGCCGCTCGAGGCCGATCGGGTAAACCCGCGTGCCGATGGGTCGGCGCGCCGCTTCTAGGGCCGAAAGCCTAGAAAAAGAACGGAAATTGCCGCTGCGCCGGCCGTTCGTGGCGCGGTTCTTCTGCAAAATAGCACGATCGTTCGTTCTAATGATGATCCAGCCGACAACCAGCCCGCCGTGACCGACAGCCTCAATCCTCCGATCGACCCTGTGCGCGACGCTGCCATGGCGCAGCGCCCGCTGATGAAGGGCCGCCAGACGCGCGCGGCGATTCTCGATGCGGCGCTGGCGCTGGCCGCGCAGATGGGCCTGGAAGGGCTGTCGATCGGCGCGCTCGCCGAGGTCACGCAGATGAGCAAGTCGGGCGTGTTCGCGCACTTCGGCTCGCGCGAGGAGCTGCAGATCTCGGTGGTGCGCGAGTACCACGCGCAATTTTCGGCCGAGGTGTTCGAGCCGGTGCTGAAGCTGCCACGCGGCCTGCCGCGGCTGCGCGCGCTGTTCGACCGCTGGTTCAAGCGCGTCTCGATCGAGATCGATGCCGGCTGCATCTACATCAGCGGCGCGGTCGAGTTCGACGACCGGCCCGGCCCGGTGCGCGACGCGCTGGTCGCGATGGTGCAGACCTGGCAGGACACGCTCGAGCGCGCGATCCGCATCGCCGTCGAAGAAGGCCATCTGCGCGCCGACACCGAACCGCAGCAGATGCTGTTCGAGGTCCACGGCCTGATCCTCGCGCTGCACCACGACGCGCGCTTCCTGCGTCACCCGGGCGCGCCCGAACGCGCACGCCGCGCGTTCGAAAACGTGCTGTCGCATTACATGGTCGCGCCGGCCGCGGCCGTCGAGGCGCGCCCAGCGCCGGGGACGGTTGCGCCGGCGCGGCCGCGGCGCCGCGCCACCACCCGATCCGTCTGAATCCATTTCCCAGGAGTCACCCCCATGCCCCAGTACAACCCGCCGCTGCGCGACATGCAGTTCGTGATGCACGAGGTGCTGCACGTCGTCGACGAGCTGAAAGTGCTGCCGTCGCACGCCGAGATCGACGAGGCGACCATCAACGCGGTGATCGAGGAGGGCGGCAAGTTCGCGAGCACGGTGCTCGCGCCGCTGAACCAGCGCGGCGACGAAGAGGGCTGCGTGCTCGACCAGGCCACCCACGAGGTCCGCGCACCGACCGGCTTCAAGGCCGCGTATGCGCAGTATGTCGAGGGCGGCTGGCCGGCGCTGAGCTGCGATCCCGCCTACGGCGGCCAGGGGCTGCCGCACCTCGTGAACCAGTGCATCTACGAGATGATGAACTCGGCCAACCAGGCCTGGACGATGTACCCGGGGCTCTCGCACGGCGCCTATGAAGCGCTGCATGCGCACGGCTCCGACGCGCAGAAGCAGACCTATCTGCCGAAGCTGACCAGCGGCGAATGGACCGGCACGATGTGCCTGACCGAATCCCACTGCGGCACCGATCTGGGGATGTTGCGCACGAAAGCCGAACCGCTGCCCGACGGCAACTACAAGCTCACCGGCAACAAGATCTTCATCTCGGCCGGCGAGCACGACATGGCCGCCAACATCATCCACCTGGTGCTGGCGCGGCTGCCCGATGCGCCGGCCGGCTCGAAGGGCATTTCGCTGTTCGTCGTGCCGAAGTTCCTCGTCAACGCCGACGGCTCGCTTGGGAGCCGCAACCCGATCTTCTGCGGCGGCCTCGAACACAAGATGGGGATTCACGGCAACGCCACCGCGCAACTCAATCTCGATGGCGCGGTCGGCACGCTGGTGGGCCAGCCTCACAAGGGCCTGGCGGCGATGTTCGTGATGATGAACGCGGCGCGCCTGGGCGTGGGCATGCAGTCGCTCGGGCTGACCGAGGTTGCGTACCAGAACGCCGCGGCTTATGCGAAGGAGCGCATCCAGATGCGCTCGCTGTCGGGCCCGAAGGCGCCGGACAAGCCCGCCGACCCGATCATCGTGCACCCCGACGTGCGCAAGATGCTGCTGACCGCACGCGCCTATGCCGAAGGCGCGCGGGCGCTGGCGATGTGGACGACCTTGCAGCTCGACAAGGAGCTCGCCAGCGACGACGCCGAGGTGCGCGCCGAATGCGCCGACCTGGTCGCGCTGGTCACGCCGATCGTCAAGGCCTTCTTCACCGACAACGCCTGGATCGCGACCTCGCACTGCATGCAGGTGTTCGGCGGCCATGGCTACATCCGCGAATGGGGCATGGAGCAGTTCGTGCGCGACGCGCGCATCAACATGATCTACGAGGGAACCAACACGATCCAGTCGCTCGATCTGCTGGGCCGCAAGGTGCTCGGCGACAACGGCGCGAAGCTGAAGACCTTCGGGAAACTGATCTCGCAGTTCGTCGAGGACGAAGGCACCGACGAGGCGATGCAGGAGTTCGTGAACCCGCTCGCCGAACTCGGCGAGAAGGTCACGAAACTGACGACCGAGATCGGCATGAAGGCGTTCAAGAACCCCGACGAAGTCGGCGCCGCGGCGGTCGACTACCTGCGCGTGTGCGGGCACCTGGTGTTCGCCTATCTTTGGGCACGCATGGCGAAGGTCGCGCTCGCGAAGGTCGACGGCGGCGACCCGTTCTACCGGGCCAAGCTCGTCACCGCGCGCTTCTACTTCGCGAAGCTGCTGCCCGAGACCGCGTCGCTGATCCGCACGGCGCGCGCCGGCTCGGCATCGCTAATGGCGATGGACGAAGCGCTGTTCTGACCACGCACGGGCGACGAATCAAGGCAACAACGGAGACACGAATCATGATTCGCCATACCCGATCGCTCGCCGCCGCGCTGGGCCTCGGCCTGTTCGCGGCGATCGCGCATGCCCAGGCCACGCCGGCCGGCCTGTGGAAGACGATCGACGACGAGACCAAGAAGGAGAAGTCGCTGATCCGCATCACCGAATCGGGGGGCGTGTTCACCGGCAAGCTCGAGAAGCTGCTCGACCCGACCGCGAAGGCGGATGCGGTGTGCGACAAGTGCAGCGACGAGCGCAAGGACAAGCCGCTCGTGGGCATGACGATCATCCAGCGCGTGAAGCACAGCGCCGACGACCCGGAGCGCTGGGATGGCGGCGAGATTCTCGATCCCAACAACGGCAAGAGCTACAAGGTCCGCCTGACGCCGGCCGACGGCGGCAAGCGGCTCGATGTGCGCGGCTACATCGGCGCGCCGCTGCTCGGCCGCACCCAGACATGGATCCGCGTCGAGTGAATGACACGGCCCGATTGAATTGAAGACCGAAGGAGTGAAGATGAATCGATTCCCCGTGCGCAAGGTCGCCGTGCTCGGCGCCGGCGTGATGGGCGCGCAGATCGCCGCCCACCTCGTCAACTGCAAGGTGCCCGTGATCCTGTTCGACCTGCCGGCGAAAGACGGCCCGAAGAACGCGATCGTCACGAAGGCCGTCGACGGCCTGAAGAAGCTCAAGCCCGCGCCGCTCGGCGTGCCGGAAGACGCCGCGCTGATCGAGCAGGCGAACTACGAAGAGCATCTCGACAAGCTCAAGGAGTGCGACCTGATCATCGAGGCCATCGCCGAGCGCATGGACTGGAAGCTGGCGCTCTATCAAAAGATCGCGCCGGCGGTGGCGCCGCACGCGATCGTCGCGAGCAACACCTCGGGGCTGTCGATCACGAAGCTGTCCGAGGTGCTGCCCGAGGAGATCAAGCCGCGCTTCTGCGGCATCCATTTCTTCAACCCGCCGCGCTACATGGCGCTGGTCGAACTGATCGCGACGAAGACGACGCAGCCCGAAGTCGTCGACCAACTCGAGGCCTTCGTCACCACCGCGCTCGGCAAGAGCGTGGTGCGTGCGCTCGACACGCCAAACTTCATCGCGAACCGCGTCGGCATCGCCGGCATGCTGGCGACGATGAAGGAGGCCGAGACCTTCGGCCTGACGGTCGACGTCGTCGACGACCTGACCGGCAAGAAGCTCGGACGCGCCAGCAGCGGCACCTTCCGCACGGCCGACGTGGTGGGCCTGGACACCATGGCGCATGTCGTCAAGACCTTGCAGGACAACCTGCACGACGACCCGTTCTACGCCAGCTATGCGACGCCGCCGGTGCTCGCGAAGCTGATAGAGCAGGGCGCGCTGGGCCAGAAGACCGGTGCCGGCTTCTACAAGAAGGTGGGCAAGGACATCCAGCGCCTCGATCCGGCCAGCGGCAGCTATGTCGCCGGCGGCGGCAAGGCCGACGAGATCGTTGCGCGCATCCTGAAGAAGGCGCCGGCCGAGCGGCTGAAGCTGCTGCGCGAGTCGAAGAACCCGCAGGCGCAGTTCCTGTGGGCGATCCTGCGCGACAGCTTCCATTACGTCGCCGTGCACCTGGCCGACATTGCCGAAAGCGCGCGCGATGTCGACTTCGCGATGCGCTGGGGCTTCGGCGTGCAGCAAGGCCCGTTCGAACTCTGGCAGGCGGCCGGCTGGACCCAGGTCGCGCAGTGGGTCAAGGAAGACATCGATGCCGGCAAGGCGCTGAGCAGCGCGCCGTTGCCGGCCTGGGTGTTCGACGGCCCGGTGGCCGCGAACGGCGGCGTGCACCATGCCGAGGGCTCGTGGAGCGCCGCGCATGCGCGCTGGGTCGCACCGAGCACCTTGCCTGTCTACCGGCGCCAGGCCTTCCGCGAGTCGGTGCTGGGTGCGGGCGCGCCGGTGCCGTTGAAGTCGGGCACCGAGGAGTTCAAGAACGACGAAGTGCGCGTCTGGTCGCTCGACGGCGAGGTGCTGATCGCCAGCATCACCGCGAAGCTGCACCTGATCAGCGAGCACGTGACCCAGGGCCTGTTGCGCGCCATCGAGATCGCCGAAGCCAAGTACAAGGGCCTGGTGATCTGGTCGCCCGACGACGTGTTCTCGGCCGGCGCCAACCTCGAGTCGATGATGCCGATCTTCATGAAGAGCGGTGGCAAGGGCATCCTGCCCGAGGTCAAGAAGCTGCAGGACATGATGCTGCGCATGCGCTACGCGTCGGTGCCGGTGGTGGCGGCGGTGCGCGGCATCGCGCTGGGCGGCGGCTGCGAGATCGCGGTCTACACGGCCAAGCGCGTCGCGGCGATGGAAAGCTACATGGGCCTGGTCGAGGTCGGCGTCGGCCTGATCCCGGGCGGCGGCGGCCTGACCTACATCGCGCGGCGCGCGGCCGAGATGGCGAGCGCTGGCAATGCCAACGCCGACATCTTCAAGTTCCTGTCCGACGGCTTCACGAACGCCGCGATGGCCAAGGTCGGCACCAGCGCGATCGAGTCGCGCAAGCTCGGCTACCTGCTGTGGAGCGACGTCATCGTGCCGCACAAGGACGAGCTGCTGTATGTGGCCTCGCAGCAGGCGAAGGCCATGTATGAGTCCGGCTACCGCGCGCCTGCCAGGACGCTGTTCCCGGTCGCCGGCCGCAACGCGATCGCGACGATCAAGGCGCAGCTCGCGAACATGCGCGACGGCGGATTCATCAGCGCGCACGACTTCCACATCTCGGCGCTGATCGCCGACGTGGTCTGCGGCGGCGATGTCGATGCCGGCTCGCTGGTCAGCGAGGAGTACCTGATGGCGCTGGAGCGCAAGCACTTCTGCGCGCTGCTCGACAACGAAAAGACGCAAGAACGGATCATGGGCATGCTTCAAACGGGCAAGCCGGTTCGCAACTGACTGGAAAGACGACCATGAGCAAGCAAGTTCAAGAGGCGTACATCGTTGCCGCCACCCGCACGCCGATCGGTCGCTCGGGCCGCGGCTACTTCAAGAACACCCGGCCCGACGACCTGCTGGTCGCCGCGATCAAGAGCGCGATGAGCCAGGTGCCGTCGCTCGACCCCAAGGCCATCGAGGACGCCATCATCGGCTGCTCGTTCCCCGAGGGCGAGCAAGGCATGAACATGGCGCGCATCGCGGTGGCGCTCGCGTTCTCGAACCCGATCGGCGGCGTGACGGTGAACCGCTTCTGCGCGTCCGGCATCACCGCGATCCAGATGGCGGCCGACCGCATCCGCGTCGGCGAGGCCGACGTGATGATCGCCGGCGGCGCCGAGTCGATGAGCCTGGTGCCGATGGGCGGCAACAAGCCCTCGTTCAACCCGGCG
>Ga0207645_10003682_pt1 | contig 11561 bp, 13 predicted proteins | sample KBSM53metaG_FD_184331 | JGI IMG/M metagenome (GOLD analysis project Ga0207645, IMG submission 184331) | Miscanthus rhizosphere microbial communities from Kellogg Biological Station, Michigan, USA - KBS M5-3 metaG (SPAdes) (version 2) | ecosystem: Host-associated > Plants > Roots > Rhizosphere >...
GTGGTCGCCTCCGAGGCGATCTCGGTCTCGAACCAGGACATCAAGCTGCCCGGCGTCGGCTCGTACATCGCGCTGGCGATCGAGCAGCAGAACCTGGGCGCCATCGGCTGGGCGATCTTCGGCATGCTCGTGGGCATCACGCTGTACGACCAGCTCTTCTTCCGCCCGCTGCTGGCCTGGGCCGACAAGTTCCGCTTCGAAGAGGGCGCCCACGACAGCGGGCCGAGCTCGTGGCTGCTGACCTGGCTGCGCCGCACCGACCGCTTGCAGGCGCTGGCGCTGCACGCCGTGGCGCTGCTCGAGCGCTCGTTCCGCGTCTTCAGGCGCAACCACGACGGCACGTCGATCCTCGCCCGGCAGAAGGCACCGAGCGCGGCGATCGCGCGCGCCTGGGACGCGCTGGTCGCCGCCGCGGTGCTGATCGCGGTGTGGCAACTGATCCGGTTCGTGCACGCCGAGGTCGGGCTGGCCGAGGTCGGCCACGTGTTCGTGCTGGGCTGCACCACGATGCTGCGGGTGCTGGTGCTGATCGCGATCGCCGCGGCCGTGTGGGTGCCGATCGGTGTCTGGATCGGCATGAACCCGCGCTGGGCCGAGCGGCTGCAGGCGGTGGCGCAGTTCCTCGCGGCGTTCCCGGTGAACCTGGTGTTCCCGATCGTGGTGCTGGGCATCGTGCACTGGCAGCTGAACCCGAGCATCTGGCTGTCGCCGCTGATGGTCCTGGGCACGCAGTGGTACATCCTGTTCAACGTGATCGCCGGGGCCTCGACGGTGCCAACCGAGCTGCGCTACGCCGCGCAGAATCTCGGGCTCGCCGGCTGGCTGCGCTGGCGCCGCTATCTTCTGCCGGCGGTTTTTCCCAGCTTCGTCACCGGCGCGATCACCGCCAGCGGCGGCTCCTGGAATGCAAGCATCGTGGCCGAGTACGTGAGCTGGGGCGACACCACCTTGCAGGCGCAGGGCCTGGGCAGCTACATCCGGCAGATGACGACCCGCGGCGACTTCCCGCGCATCGCGCTTGGCATCGGCGTGATGTGCGTGTTCGTGATGGGCATGAACCACTTCGTCTGGCGCAAGCTCTATGCGCTCGCCGAAGACCGCATGCATTTCTAGGATCAGTTTCATGGCCCAAGCCATCATTGAACTCAAGGGCGTCGGCAAGTCGTTCAAGTCGGCCGACGGCCCGCTGCGATCGGTGCTCGAAGACGTGGACTTCCGCCTCGCCGAGGGCGAGATCGTCTCGCTGCTCGGGCAGAGCGGCTCGGGCAAGTCGACCCTGCTGCGCATCATGGCCGGCCTGATCGGCACCGACGCCGGCGACGTGCGCTACCGCGAGCAGCCGCTGTACGGGCCGGCGCGCGGCGTCAGCATGGTGTTCCAGTCGTTCGCGCTGTTCCCGTGGCTGACCGTGCAGCAGAACGTCGAGCTCGGCCTCGAGGCGCGCGGCGTCGCCGCGGCGGAGCGCACGAAGCGCGCCGCCGCGGCGATCGAGCTGATCGGGCTGACCGGCTTCGAGGGCGCGCTGCCGCGCGAGCTCTCGGGCGGCATGCGCCAGCGCGTGGGCATCGCGCGTGCGCTCGTCGTCGAGCCCGAGGTGCTGCTGATGGACGAAGCCTTCTCCGCGCTCGACGTGCTGACCGGCGAGCGGCTGCGCGAGGACATCCTCGACCTCTGGACGCGCAAGGCAATGCCCATCAAGGCCATCCTCGTGGTCTCGCACAACATCGAAGAAGCGGTGCTGATGGCCGACCGCGTGCTGATCTTCGCGAGCGACCCGGGCCGCGTGCGCTTCCAGCTCGCGGTGCAGCTGCCGCGACCGCGCAACCCCGACAGCGCCGAGGTGCGGCAGCTGGTCGACGAGGTCTACGCGCTGATGACCGCCGGCCGCGGCGGCAAGGGCCGCGCCGCCGAGGAACCCGCGGCGCTGCAGCTCGCGGCGCGTCTGCCCGAGGCCGACGTCGCGCGCATGGAAGGCCTGCTGGAGCTGCTCGCCGGCGACGCGTTCGCCGGCCGCGCCGACCTGCCGCGGCTGGCCGAGGAAACCGAGCTCACCGACGACGAGCTGCTGCCGCTGGCCCAGGCGGTCTCGCTGCTCGGCCTGGCCCGGCTCGCCGAGGGCGACCTGCACCTGACGTCGCTCGGCCGAAGCTATGTCGACGGTGCGCACACGCTGCGCCAGGAGCTGTTCGGGCAGCAGCTGCTCGCGCATGTGCCGCTGGCCGCGCACATCCGCCACAGCCTCGAGCAGGAGGACTCGGGCGAACTGCCCGAGGAGCCGTTCCTGCGTCTGCTGAGCGAAAGCCTCGATGCCGCCGAGGCCGAGCGCGTGCTGCGCACCGCGATCGAATGGGGGCGGCACGGCGAGGTGTTCGAGTACAACTACACGACCGGTCTGATCCACCTGCCGCAGGGCGACGCAAACGACGCGGCGGCCGACGAACGGCACTGAGCCGGCACGCCGCGCCGGCTCAGGGTCGCAGACGCGCTGGCATGGCGCTTGCGAAACGCACTGAAGGTCATCAACGAGAGGGCACTGGCCGTGGCGAAGATTCCTCCCGGCGTCGGTCCGCGGCTTCCGCAGGTGGTCGTGCTCGTCGGCGCGACCGGCGATCTGGCGCGGCGCAAGCTGCTGCCCGGCCTGTTCCACCTGTCCAGCGCCGGCTTCATCCCGGGCTGCCGCATCATCGGCGTCTCGCTCGACGACATCGATCTCGACGGCTTTCGCAAGATCGCGCGCGCAGCACTTGACGAGTTCTCGGCGCGCAAGGTGACCGATGCCGACTGGGCCGCGTTCTCGGCCCACCTCGACTACGTGCCGCTGGCCGCGGGCGCACCGGCCGTGAAGGCGGCCGTTGAACGCGCCGAGCAGACCATCAGCGGCGAAAGCCAGCGCCTGCACTACCTGAGCGTGCCGCCGAGCGCCGCGCTGCAAGCGGTGCGCATGCTCGGCGAGGCCGGGCTGGTCGAGCGCGCACGCATCGTGATGGAAAAGCCCTTCGGCACCGACCTGGCCAGCGCGGTGTCGCTGAACGCGCGGCTGCACGAGGTCTTCGCCGAAGACCAGATCTTCCGGATCGACCATTTCCTCGGCAAGGAGCCGGCGCAGAACATCCTCGCGTTCCGTTTCGCCAACGGGCTGTTCGAGCCGATCTGGAACCGCAACTTCATCGAGCACGTGCAGATCGACGTGCCCGAGACGCTCGCGCTGGGCCGGCGCGCCGGGTTCTACGAGCAGACCGGCGCGTTCCGCGACATGGTCGTGACGCACCTGTTCCAGATCCTGGCGTTCATGGCGATGGAGCCGCCGACCTCGCTCGAGCCGAAGCCGATCAGCGAAGAGAAGAACAAGGTGTTCCGCAGCATGCTGCCGATCCAGCCGGGCGACGTGGTGCGCGGGCAGTACATCGGCTACCGGGCCGAGGACGGCGTGGCCCCCGAATCCGACACCGAGACCTTCATCGCGCTGAAGTGCGCGATCGACAACTGGCGCTGGGCCGGCGTGCCGTTCTACCTGCGCACCGGCAAGCGCCTGGCCGAGGGCCAGCGCATCATCTCGATCGCGTTCCGCGAGCCGCCGAAGAGCATGTTCCCGGCCGGCTCGGGCGTCGGCGCGCAGGGCCCGGACCACCTCACCTTCGACCTCGCCGATGCCTCGAAGATGTCACTGTCGTTCTACGGCAAGCGCCCCGGCCCCGGCATGCGGCTGGACAAACTGAGCCTGCAGTTCGCGATGCGCGACACCGGGCTGATCGGCGACGTGCTCGAAGCCTACGAACGCCTGATCCTCGACGCGATGCGCGGCGACCGCACGCTGTTCACCACGGCCGAAGGCATCGAGCGCCTCTGGCAGGCCTCGATGCCACTGCTCGAGGCGCCGCCGCCCGTGCGCCTGTACAGCCCGGGCTCGTGGGGGCCGAACGCGATCCACCAGCTGATCGCGCCGCGCGCCTGGCGCTTGCCGTTCGAGCGCGCGTGGCGCGACCCGAACCGCGTCGGCAGCTGAGAGGGTGAGAGGCGCCGGCCGGCACGGCGGTGAGCGCCGCCGGCCGGCTCGGGCCGGCTAGCGGCTGCCCTCGGCCATCGCCTTGTGCATCTCTTCGGGGGTCATGTCGCGGGTGTGGGTCGCGACCGACCAGCGGTGGCCGAACGGGTCTTCGAGCTGGCCGTAGCGGTCGCCCCAGAACATGTCGGCCACCGGCATCGTCACCTTCGCGCCGGCGGCGACGGCGCGCGCGACGGTCGCATCGACGTCTTCGACATACAGGTGGATCGTCACCGGCGAGCCCTTCAGGGTCTTCGGCCCGCGCAGGCCCCAGTCGGGCGCCTCGTCGACCAGCATCAGGGTCGAATCGCCGATGCGCACCGCGGCGTGCATCAGCGTGCCGCCCGGGCCCGGGATGCGGCCCTTCTCGACCGCGCCGAACGCGGCCTTGTAGAAGTCGATCGCCGCGGCGGCGCCGGCGCAGATCAGGTGCGGCGTCAGCGCGTGCATGTCGGCGGGGATCGCTTGCGTGGCAGGGGTGGGCATGGTCAGGGCTCCTTGGTCGTCGGTCGGATGGGGGGCGGGTGCGAATCACCCGCTCCTCCTGCTCGACGTTCGGGGCAGCCCCGATTCGACAGCATGCGGAGAAACACCGGGGTGGCCGAACTGGACTTTCGGTTACACCCGTCGAGACTGCCGTGTCCCGTTACCCCAATGAGCGCCGCCCCCGATCGCGTCCCGCTGCCGCAAGTCCGCGATCTGTTGCGCGTCGGACAGCCCTTGCCCTTTCGCGTGCTCGATTCGCAGGGGCGATTGCTGCTGAACGAAGGCCAGGTGCTGGTCGACGAGGCGCAGTTCGAGGCGCTGAGCGAACGCGGCGCCTGGGCCGAGCGCGCGCTGGTCGAGGCCGAACGCAGCGCCCGTGCCGCGGCCGCCGCCCAGGCGGCGGCGCCGCCGCAATCGCTGTTCGACCGCTGGGAGCGGCTGCTCTGGCAGTACGACAAGCTGACCCGGGCGCTCGTGCGCCGCGAGCTGCCCGGCAGCGCGGTGCCGCCCTTCTTCGCCTCGCTGCGCGAGCTGGTCGACATCGATCCCGACGTGGCGCTGTTCCTGTGCGTGCGCCAGGACGACAAGCGCTTCGCGCTGTACGCGCTGACGCATGGGCTGCATTGCGCGGTGGTCGCGCTGTTGACCGGCCGGCACCTGGGCTGGCCCGACGAGAAGCTCGCGGCGCTGGGCTGCGCCGCGTTGACGATGAACCTCGCGATCCTCGAGCTGCAGGCGACGATGGCCGAGCAGCCGACGCCGCCCACCACGAAGCAGCTGGCGCAGATCCGCGCCCATCCCGAAGCCTCGGTGACGCTGCTGCGCGCGGCCGGCATCGCCGACGACGACTGGCTCGGCGTGATCGCCGACCACCACGAACAGACTGGCGGCGGCGGCTACCCGCGCGGCCTGGCCGAAGTCGGCGAACTCGCGCAGGTGTTGCGTTGCGCCGATGTCTTCATGGCCAAGATCAGCCCGCGCGCGAACCGCCCGCCGATGGCGCCGCAGAGCGCAACGCGCCAACTGTTCCAGCAGCGCCCGGGCGACCCGCTGGCGATGGCGATGATCCGCACCGTCGGCGTGTACCCGCCCGGCAGCCTGGTGCTGCTGCGCAGCGGCGAGGTCGGCGTTGCGATCCGGCGGCCCGCGGCCGGCACGCATCCGCTGGTGGCGACCCTGAGCGATCGCCAGGGCAAGCCCAACGGCCAGACGAACCGGCGCGACACGGCGCAGGCCGAGTTTGGCGTGCAGGGCCCGCTGCAGGACGCGAAGGCTTTCCCGCGGGTGCTGCCCGAGCGCGTCTACGGCTGGATCGCCGGCTGACCACGCCGACCGGCAGGGCGCGCATCGACCGGAACTGCGCCCCGGGCCTACTCGGTGCGGCCGGCGCGGGCCGCCGATCACCGACCGGTTTGCTGGCCCTTACCTTTCGGCACTTGTCGACACCGCGCGCTTGTGCCACTCTCGCCACTCGCGCGCGCAGGTTTTGCACGTTCGCTCAAGCAAGAGGTTCGAGATGGTCCAACGCAAGGGTCCTCCCCATGTCACGCGGCGCGTGTGGCGTGTGACCCAGAACGCGCCTCAAGGCGAGTACGTGGACCCGGACGCGCAGCCGGTCGAGATCGCACCGGTGCCGCCGGCCGAGCGTGCCGAACCGGGTTTCCTGGTGTCGACTTTCGAGCTGACCCACGGGCTCGAGGTCTCCGAAGAGACCGACACGCTGCCCGGCGACCTGTTCGACGAGCTGTTCAACAAGAGCGGCAAGTAGCGCCGCGGCGATCGCGGTCGCCTCGACGCTGGTGCGGCGACGACCGCCAGCGCGCTTCAGCGCTGCGCGCGCCGGCGCGCCGCCATTTCGCGGCCCATGTCGGCGCGGGCTGCCGGCCCGGTGCGCTCGCGCGCCTGCGGGTAGATCACCGATTCCTCGAGCGCGATGTGGTCGTGCGACAGCGCGATGAAGACTTCGCAGCCCTCGCGCAAGGTGTCCAGATCGAACCACGACTGGCCGCAGGCCACCGCATCGAGCAGCGGCGCGAGCGCCATCCAGTCTTCCTCGAGCCAGTCGTGATCCTGCTGCAGGCGCAGCACTGCCTGCACCGTGGCGGCATCGCCCGACGCGGCGAGCGCCGGGAAGACATGCCGCTCCTCGTCTTCATGGTGCACCCGGTTGTTCGAGAAGTGCCTGAGGATCTCGTCGGCGAGAGCGCGCGCTTCGGCGTCCGCGCCGGTGGTCGTCAGCCGCGTGACCAGCGCCGCGAGCCTGCCGAGCGCGATCACGGTCTGGCGGTGGCCGACATCGAGCACATCGAAGCCGTCGGCGGCGGCGGGGGCCGGTTGGCGGGGCGTGGTCATCGCGAACTCCTGTGGGCGCCGGGCCCACGCCGCGCGGCGCGACCGGACGCAGTTCCAGCGTAGCTTCTGGCCGCCGCCCGGCCTTGATCTGGAGCAAGGCGCTGCGGCGGCGTGCCGGATCAGGTGTCGCTCGGGGCGGCGACCGCGCGTGCGCGCGCCAGCAACAGCTCACGCTCGCGCGCGTTGCCGGTCATCGCAGCGGCGCGCTCGAACTCGGCGCGGGCCTCGGCACCACGGCCGAGCCGCTCGAGCAGATCCCCACGCACGCTCGGCAGCCAGTGATAACGGGCGAGCGCCGGCTCGGCGGCGAGCGCATCGACGATCTCGAGCCCTGCTTCGGGGCCGAACGCCATGCCGACCGCGACCGCGCGATTGAGCGCGACGACCGGGGACGGTGCGACCTGCGCGAGCGCGTCGTAGAGCGCGACGATCTGCCCCCAGTCGGTCGCTTCGGCGCTGCGGGCGCGCGCATGGCAGGCGGCGAGCGCGGCCTGCAGCGCATACGGGCCGCGCACGCCGCCGAGCGCTTCGGCGCGCGCGAGCGCCGCCAGGCCGCGCCGGATCAGCAGCGCATCCCAGCGGCTGCGGTCCTGGTGCATCAACAGCACTGGCCGGCCCTGCGCATCGATGCGGGCGTCGTTGCGCGAGGCCTGGATCTCCATCAGCGCGACCAGGCCATGCACCTCGGGCTCGGCCGGCACCAGTTCGGCCACGATGCGGCCGAGACGCAGCGCCTCGGCACACAGCGCGGGCCGGAGCCAGTCGTCGCCGGCGGTGGCCGCATAGCCCTCGTTGAAGATCAGGTAGATCACCTCCAGCACCGAGCCCAGGCGCGCCGGCAGCTCGCCGGCACGCGGCACCTCGAACGGCACGCGCGCCTCGCTCAGGCTGCGCTTGGCGCGCACGATGCGCTGCGCGATCGTCGCTTCGGGCACCAGGTGTGCGCGTGCGATCTCGGCGGTCGTCAGCCCGCCGATCAGGCGCAAGGTCAGCGCGACGCGCGCCTCGGTCGAGAGCACCGGGTGGCAGGCGGTGAACACGAGCCGCAGCAGGTCGTCGCCGATGTCGTCTTCGCTGGCCTCGGCCAGCGCGTCGACGAAGTCGGGCACGACATGCGACTGCAGCGCATCGAGGTCGGCGCCGAATTCCTCGTGCTTGCGGGCATGCAGCGCGTCCTGCCGCAGGCGGTCGAGCGCGCGGTTCTTCGCGGTTGCCATCAGCCAGGCTCCCGGGTTGTTCGGCAGCCCGTCGTCGGGCCAGTGCTCGAGCGCGGCAACGAGCGCATCCTGCGCCAGCTCTTCGGCAAGACCGACATCGCGCACCAGCCGCGCGACGTGGGCGATGACCTTGGCGGATTCGATCCGCCAGACGGCCTCGATCGCGCGGTGCGTGGCGGCCTGCGTCAAGCCGCTCTCACATCTGCGGCGGCGCTGCCGCCATGTCCATGTAGCTCAGTTCCCAGATGTGGCCATCGAGGTCTTCGAAACCGTGTCCGTACATGAAGCCGTGGTCTTGCGGCGCGCGCGGCGCGGTGCCGCCGGCGGCCACGGCCTTGGCGACGATGGCGTCGACCTCGGCGCGGCTTTCGCACGACAGGCACAGCAGCATTTCGGTGGCCTCGCGCGGGTCGACCAGCGGCTTGCCGGTGAAGGTCTTGAAGAAGTCCTTCACGAGCAGCATCGCGAAGATGTTGTCGCCGAGGACCAGGCAAGCGCCCTGTTCGTTGGTGAATTGCGGGTTGAACGCGAGCCCGAGGCTTTCGAAGAAGGCCTTTGATTTCGGCAGATCGGCGACGGCCAGGTTGACGAAGATTTGCTTGTGCATGAGGGTCTCTCGATGTGGTGATGGGTGGCGGCTCGGCTCAACGATGGGCCTGCAGCTCGCGAAAGCGCTCGACCGCGGGGCCGGGCTTGAAGTCGTCCATCTCGTAGAGCGGGCGCACCTCGATCTCGGCATCGACGCCCTCGCCCATCGGCGCCGGAAAGCGCCGTGCCCACTCCATCGCCTCTTCGCGGCTGCGCACCTGGATCAGCGTGTAGCCGGCGACCAGCTCCTTGGCCTCGGCGAACGGCCCGTCGATCACCTTGCGCTGGCCGCCGCGGTACTGCACCTTCCAGCCTTTGGCGCTCGGCTGCAGGCCGGCCGCATCGAGCAGCACGCCGGCGCGCGCCAGCTCCTCGTGGTAACTCGCCATCGCGGCCATCAGGTTGTCATCTGGGGGGAACACGCCGGCTTCGGTATCGGCGGTGGCTCGCACCATGATCATGAATCGCATCGCGGTCTCTCCGGTTCGTTGCAGGGCGGCGCGCGTCACGACGCGCCTCTTCACACGACGAACGAGGATGGCCCGGATCGACAGCAGACTCTGTTGGCGTCGCAAGATGCGCCGCTCCTCTCAAGCCAATGGGGCCTTGCCACTTTGCCTGACCCCTGGGGGCGTGAATGTCGAAGACATTTCCTGGGGGAGCTCTAGGCCCAGCACGGCCCCAGCTCGCGCACCTCGACCGTCGCCCATTCGGCCGCCGGGCAGGCCTGCGCGATCGCGACCGCTTCGTCGCGCGTCGCGACGTCGAGCAGGAAGAAGCCGCCGATCATCTCCTTGGCCTCGGTGAACGGGCCGTCGACCAGGCGCGAGCGCCCGTCGCGCACCTGCACGCGCACGCCCTTCGCATCGTTCGCGAGCGATTCGACGCCGCGCAGCACGCCGCGCTGCTTCAACTCGTCGGCGAAGTTCAGCATGCGCTGGTAGACCCGCTGGCCTTCCTCGACGCCGCGCTCGGCGCGCTGACCGGGCGGTTCGGCGATCAACAACATGTAAGACATGGTTCAGTCCGGTTGAGGTAGGCTCGGGTACGCGGACGCTTCGCGAGGCGCGCGTGCCCGGTGACGAGGCCCCAGCCTAACGCAGGTCGCGCGCCGGGCGCAACGCGGCGCCACTTTGTCCCCCTTTGGCCCCTTTGACATCACCCCGCGCCGGCACTAAGTTTTCTGCAAGGGCGGCTTTGCCCATAGAACGAGGACACAGGAGCACGCAGCATGAAGCGGCGCGACACCGTCGAGGCCCTGAACGAGCTGATCGCGATCGCGAAGGACGTCGAGTACGGCTTGCGCACCTGCGCCGGCTACGCGACGGGGTACGAGCTGCGCCAGCTCTTCGAGCACGGCTCGACGGCCTCGGCCGCGCATGTGGCCGAGCTGAACGCGCTGGTGCTGCAGTACGGCGGCCGCCCGAACCTGCACGGCACGGTGGCGGGTGCGGTGCAGCGTGCCTGGGTGCGGCTGCGCGACAGCGTCAATGGGCTCACCGACGCGGGGCTGATCGACGATTGCGAACGCGCCGAAGCCCACGCGCTCGCGCGCTTTCGCGCCGCGCTGAACACCGAGCCCTTGCCGGGTGGCGCGCGCGAGCTGATCGCGCGCCAGACCGCGGTGGTCGAGCGGCATCGCGATCTGCTGCGGCAGCGTCGCCACGCCTTGCAAGCAGTCGTCTGAGCTTTCGCGGAGTGCCATCATGTCGATACCGTCCCGACTCGAGAACTACCTCGACGCGCAGGGCGCGCGCTACGAGATCGTCGCCCACCGGCGCAGCCGCAGCAGCGCCGAGACCGCGCACCTGGCGGGCGTGTCGCCGCACCAGATCGCCAAATCGGTGCTGCTCGAGGACGATGAGGGGCCGATGCTCGCGGTGCTGCCGGCCGACCGCTTCGTGATGCTCGGCGAGCTCGGCCACCAGCTCGGCCGAAAGGCATTGCACCTGGCCGACCAGGATCGCATCGCGGCGCTGTTCGCCGACTGCGCCGCCGGCGCAGTGCCGCCGTTCGGCATGGCGTGGGGCGTGCCCACCATCGTCGACGACGAGCTCGACGCCAATGCCGTGCTCTATCTGGAGAGCGGCGACCACGAGCGTCTGCTGTGCATGTCGAACGCGCAGTTCAGGCAGGTGATGCACGGCGCCTGGCACGGCCACTTCGGCAAGACCGCGCTGCACTGATCGCGCGCGTCGCTCAGCGCGGATGGCGTGGCCCGCGCCGCTAGCGCGGCGCGTGGCGCAGGTGCGTCAGCGGCAACGCGGCACCCGACTTGACCTCGCCGAGCGAGAAGCTGGTGTGCAGGTCCTTGACGTGGGGCAGGTTCAGCAAGGTGTCGAGCGAGAACTTCGAGAACGCATCGAGGTCGGTCGCCATCACTTGCAGCTCGAAGGTGCCCGAGCCCGAGATGTAGTGGCAGGCGATGACCTCGGGAATGCGCCGGATGGCGTCTTCGAGTTCGCGCGTCGACGCCGCGGTGTTGCGGTCGGCGTCGATGCGCACGAACGCGAGCACGCCCAGGCCGATCTTGCGGCGGTCGATCTCGGCCCGATAGCCGGTGATGAAGCCCTGCTCCTCGAGCCAGCGCACGCGCCGCCAGGTCGGCGCGGCCGAGATGCCGATGCGCGCGGCGAGCTCGGTGTTCGACAGCCGCGCGTCGCGCTGCAGCTCATGCAGGATCGCGATGTCGTAGCGGTCGAGATCGGCGCCGTGCGGCTCGGTCGCGTCGACCGGCGCGGCGCCCGACTTCGCGGCGGCCCGCGCAGCACTCGGCCGGGCCGGGCCGGCGGTCTGGCCGAAACCTGAGGTTTTCCCTGATTTTGGCTTTTTGAGCACCATACGGAAGTCTGATGGACGATTCGAGCAAGATTATT
>Ga0207645_10003684_pt1 | contig 11558 bp, 10 predicted proteins | sample KBSM53metaG_FD_184331 | JGI IMG/M metagenome (GOLD analysis project Ga0207645, IMG submission 184331) | Miscanthus rhizosphere microbial communities from Kellogg Biological Station, Michigan, USA - KBS M5-3 metaG (SPAdes) (version 2) | ecosystem: Host-associated > Plants > Roots > Rhizosphere >...
GCGTGACGCCGGGCTGACCCACGGCGCGTTCTACTCGCACTTCTCCAGCAAGGACGAACTGGCCAATGCCGCGTTCGCGCGCGCGATCACGACGGGCCGCTCACACTGGATCAAGCCGATGCGTGGCGAATCGTGGCGTGAGCGGCTGGCGGGCCTGGCCAAGCGCTACCTAACCACAACCCACCGCGACGACCTGTCCACCAGTTGCGGGTTTGCGACCCTGTGCTCAGACGCCGCCCATGCATCCAACGAATTCCGGGCGTGCTACGAGCATGAACTGCGGGGGTCCTTGGCCGCGATCTGTGATGGCGACGACGAGCGCCTCGACGACGCGATCGCCCTGATGACCGTCTGCGTCGGCGGGATGGCGCTGGCCCGTGCGGTCGCCGATCCGAAATTGTCGGGCCGAATCTTGCGGGTGGCCCGGGAAGCCGCCGCAAAACTTGCCGAAACCCAACCGGATTGAGAGGACGCCATGCCGGGAGCGAAACCGTACGGGCAACTGCAGTACAAGCAGATCAATGGCAAGCGAATGGCTTACATCGACGAAGGCCAGGGCTCCGAAGACTGGACGATCGTCTTCCAGCACGGCAATCCGACGTCGTCGTATCTCTGGCGCAATGTCATGCCGCATGTAGAGGGTCTGGGCCGACTCGTCGCGTGCGACCTGATCGGCATGGGCGGCTCCGACAAGCTCGACGACTCCGGACCCGATCGTTACCACTACGCCGAACAGCGTGAGTACCTGTTCGCACTGTGGGACGAACTCGACCTCGGTGAGCGAGTGATACTCGTCCTGCACGACTGGGGTTCGGCGCTCGGGTTCGACTGGGCCAACCAGCACCGCAACCGGGTGGCGGCCATCGCATATATGGAGGCGGTGGCGATGCCGATCGATTGGTCGGATTTCCCCGGTCCCATGCGCAACATCTTCCAGGGCTTCCGCTCCCCCGAGGGCGAGTCAATGGTGTTGGAGCAGAACGTCTTCGTCGAGCAGGTCCTGCCTGCGTCCGTCCGGCGCGCGCTCACCGACGAGGAGATGGACCACTACCGCAAACCCTTCCGCAACCCCGGCGAAGATCGCAGGCCGACCCTGTCATGGCCGCGCAACATCCCGATCGAGGGCGAGCCGGCCGACGTCGTCGCCACCGTCGAGGAGTACGGCGCGTGGCTGGAGCAAAGCGATGTCCCCAAACTGTTCATCAAAGGCGAGCCCGGTGCGCTCATCCGCGGGCGCGCCCTGGACTTCGTCCGCACCTGGCCCAACCAGACGGAAGTCAGCGTGCCCGGTGTCCATTTCATCCAGGAGGACAGCGCCGACGAAATCGGCGCGGCCGTCGCGTCGTTCGTGCGGGCGGTGCGTGCGTCCGACTGAGCCCGCATTGGCAGTGGCATACAGTTTCCGCCCGTGACGGAACTTCTGTTCTCCTACGGCACGCTGCGCCAGCCCGACGTGCAACGGGCCACGTTCGGCCGCGAGATCGACGGCACGCCCGACGCGATCGTGGGCTACGACCTGGATTACGTCACGATCACCGACCCGCGTGTGATCGCCGCCAGCGGCAGCGACCGCCATCCGATCCTCAAGCCGACGGACCGTGCAGACGCCGCGGTCGAGGGCATGGTGTTCGCAATCAGCGAGGCGGACCTCGCCGCCGCCGACGAGTACGAGGTCGACGACTACCGGCGCATCACCGTGCCGCTCCGGTCAGGCGGCGAGGCGTGGGTCTACGTCTTCGCGGGCTGATTCACCACTGCGACAGCTGGCACTGCAGGTTGTACGGAGCGTCCTGCTGCACGACCACCTGACCGTCGACCGCGATCTCGCAGTGAGGATTCGGGGCGGCCTGCCCGCCGTGCGTGGTGCTGCTCACGGTCAGGATCGCCCACTGCGGATCCGCGAGCGTGGTCTCGAACACCCATGGCACGCCGGCCGCCACGTTGACCGTCTCTCTCTTCACATACGCGTACGCGTCGGCGTTATAGGCCGCCTTGCTCGGAGGTTGAGTCGTCAGATAGAAGAGGTCGAAATCCGAAGCGCCGCCCGCCGTCAGCGTATACCGCACCTGGTGGCCCGCAGGATCGGCGCTCGACGTGCCATGACTTACCGCAATACCGGCAGCTGCCACCGCTAATGCCGCCCCGACCCTGGCTGTCGTTGTTCGCATGTCCGTCACATCGCCGCACGGTACCTGATCGTTACAACTACGACATGTCCGCTGCCCACACCGCCAATACGAAACTCGCCTTACAAATTTGCTCACGCACGTGTGTTCGTTGTGCCTGAGCACCGACAAGGTGGCAGACCACGTCCTTCCTGCGCAGAAATAACGGGGTAGCGCACCAGAGAGGCCCTCCCCTTCTGGGGAGGGCCTCTGCGCTGGGACTATCAGCGGTGGTAACCCGGCTGCAGGTTTTCGACGTGCCACACGCCGTGATGTCCGTGCCAGCCCGGCTGCGCCTCGGGGGCCGGGTGGGCCCTCAACTCCGGTGAATGGGAGTTACCGGGGCCGTGCGGTTCGGTCGGGGTGGCCGCGTTGGCCATGCCCGCCAGTCCGAGGGCGGCGCCGCCGATGATGCCGGCCGAGACGATCGGCAGCGCGATGTAGCGACCGAAAGTGCGGGTGATGTTCGTAGTCATTTTCTTGAATCCTCCAGTGTGAGTTGATTTTTGGTCTTCTGCGCCGGGTTGTTCCTGCGATGACTTAAGAGTGCCGCGCCGCGGCAGCGGTGTATGTCCGGCGATCGGAGGGTGAGGGGATGAATCCCGTGTCCCCCGATTGGCGGATGACCCAGATCCTGTGACGTGGCTCACACCGGTGAAGCAATCCGCGCTGCGCAACGTTCTGCCAGTAGTGACTCAACTCAGTCGACGCTCGGTGCTGCTCGGAGTAGGGGCGGTCGGCGCGTTCTTGGCCGTTGATGTCGGTGCCGTTGCCTATGCGAACAAGTGGATCGGCGCGGACGGCGCATTGAGGCCAGGGACGTTTATGGAGGGGTTTCGCTCGGTGTTCGGCTTCCATCCAGGATTCCGGCGGAACCATGCCAAGGGCGTCGCGGTCACCGGCTACTTCGTCAGCAACGGCAACGGCCGGGAACTGTCAAAAGCGGCAGTCCTCGCACCCGGCCGGACCCCGGTCATCGGGCGGTTCTCGCTCTCGGGCGGTCACCCCGGCATGGCCGACGTACCCGGCGCTGCGCGCAGCCTTGCGCTGGCGTTCGCATTCGGCGAGGCCACGCAATGGCGCACGGCGATGCTGAACCTTCCGGTGTTCCCTGATAGCTCCCCACAGGGCTTCTATGACCGGCTCCTAGCGTCGAAAGTCGATCCTGCGACAGGGAAGCCGGACCCAACCGCGATGTCGGCATTCCTGACCGCCCACCCGGAGACGGCGGCCGCCATGGCGGTGATCAAGCAACATCCACCGACACCCGGCTTTGCCGACAGCACCTTCAGGGGTCTGAACACCTTCTTCTTCGTCAACGAGGCCGGCGTCCGTACACCAGTGCGGTGGGCGTTCGTCCCGATGCAGCCTGCACTTCCGGCGGGCATCGGGACCAATGCGTTGTTCGACCCACTGGTTCGCCAGATGCGCCGCAGCCCGCTGCGATGGCGCTTGATGCTGACCGTCGGCAGCGCAGGCGATCCCCTGCTCGACGCCACGCTGCCGTGGCCGGCCGACCGACGCACCATCGACGCCGGGCTGCTCACCTTGACGAATATCGAGACGGAAGGGCCCGGCAATGCCCGCGATGTCAACTTTGATCCCTTGGTGCTGCCGGACGGCATCGAGCCGTCGGACGATCCGTTGTTGAGCGCTCGATCGGCCGTCTACGCGGCGTCGTATCGCGCGCGGACGGGTGAACCGAAATCGCCGTCCGCGGTGCAGGTCGATGAGGTGGCGCCATGACGGCGCCGGTGCGGTACCCCGTACGGACGCGCATCCTGCACTGGCTCACTGCAGTACTCGTCTTCAGCACGCTGTTCATCGGGTTCGTAATGGTGACCTCGCTCGGCTCGTATGCGTCGCTGCGCGGTGTCCACATGACGCTCGGCGTGGTGGTTCTCGCCATCGTGGCGGTGCGGGCCGCCAACAGGTTCACCCACCGCGTGCCGAAACTGCCGGACACCGTCGGCTGGGTGGAACACAAGCTCGTGGTGGGTTCCGAGTTGACGCTGTACGCACTGCTGCTGGCCCAGCCGCTCGTCGGCTGGGCGATGGTGTCGGCGTCCGGCAGGCCGGCTGTCGTCTTCGGGTCACTGGCTCTGCCACGCATTGCGCCGTTCGATTCCGACCTGTACTTCGTCCTCCGCCAGACTCATACGCTGTTGGCTTACGCATTGGTGGCCGTTATTGCCGCGCACGTCAGCGCGGTGCTGCTGCACACGTTGACGCTTCGGGACGGCATGCTGTCACGGATGACAGTCGGGCTTCGACGGCGACCACCACACTGGCGACAGACCGTGTCTGCGGCCGACCCGCCGCCCGACTCTGCGAATTTTGCGCTCGCTCGCGCCCGCTGCCATGCACCCTGCAATACGTGAATGCACCAGCCTCGCCCCGAACACTCGCCGACACCGGTGGACTCGTAGTCACGGATGACGGCCGTCGCGTGCTGGTCTTCGACCGCTGCACGCGTGCGCTGACGGTGCTGGCGTTCGTGCTCGGCGTGGTCGCCGTCACGTCGGCGGTTTCGGTGCAGTCGCGCTCGTCGCCGGCGTCCCCTCACCGGCTCTGGGCGCGGTGTTCCTGGCCGTCGGCCTCTCCTTCGCGGCAATGACCTACGCCGTGGTGCGCGAGTTTCGCCGCCGGCGCAGCCAGCCGCTGCACGAACGCCGCCCGGTGGCGGTCGGCGGCGCGGTGGTCCCGTTTGATCGGGTGCGCTTCGCGCGCAAGCTGCAGATCGGTTCGAGCTCACCCGAACTGGTCGCCGTGACACCCGGTGGTACACACGTTCTCAAGCGCCGAAATCCATTCGACGGTGGAATCGGCAACGTCGACGAGATCCGTGACGCACGGACGGGGTGCGATCTCGCGGTGCAGGCGCCGACGACGTTGCCGACGCTGCCCGGATCCCAGGCATAATGCTCCTCGAGCGCGATCAACGTCATGGCACCTCCGCGATCGGGTCGGCACAACCATACGCTCGCCGTGGTTACCTAGTTTGCCAATGAGAGCGACCAGCACGAGCGACCGCATTTGCACCCATTTCACGGCGTGTCGCGTACAGACACTCGCTCGGGGAAAGTTTGGCTACGCCCGACTGAGGCGCGAAAGCACTTCGGCGAGAACGGCATCGACGCGTATGTCCACCTGCTCGCCGGTCGCCAGGTTCTTCACACCGACCGTGCCGGCCTCGATGTCACGGTCGCCCGCGACCAGAGCGATCGAGGCGCCCGAGCGGTCCGCGGCCCGCATCGCGCCCTTGACGCCGCGGTCGCCGTAGGCCAGGTCGACGCGCACACCGGCGGCCCGTAGCCGTGCGGCGAGCACGGCCAGGGTCAACTTGGCCTGCTCCCCCAATGGCACACCGAACACGTCGACGCGCGTGGTGCCGCCGACGGTCTTACCCTCGGCCTTCAACGCCAACAGCGTCCGATCGACACCGAGGCCAAAGCCAATGCCGGACAGGTCTTTTCCGCCGAGCTCGCGCATCAGTCCGTCGTAGCGGCCGCCGCCGCCGATGCCCGACTGGGCGCCCAGCCCGTCGTGTACGAACTCGAACGTCGTCTTCGTGTAGTAATCCAGCCCACGCACCATCCGTGGGTTGATCGCATAGCGCACCCCCAACGCATCGAGATGCGCGAGCACCGTGTCGAAGTGCTGCTTGGCCACATCGGACAGGTGATCCAACATCACCGGCGCGTCGGCCGTCATCTCGCGCACCTTGGGGCGCTTGTCGTCGAGCACCCGTAGCGGGTTCAACCGAACGCGTCGCTGTGTTTCTTCGTCCAGGTTGAGCTTGAACAGGAAGTCCTGCAACAGTTCCCGATACTGCGGCCGGCAACTGTCGTCGCCCAGCGACGTGATTTCCAACCGGAATTCATCGAGCCCCAGCGAGCGGAAGCCTGCGTCGGCGACGGTGATCACTTCGGCGTCCAGCGCCGGGTCGTCGATTCCGATCGCCTCGACCCCGACCTGCTGCAGTTGCCGGTAGCGGCCTGCCTGCGGGCGCTCGTACCGGAAGAACGGCCCCGCGTAACAGAGCTTCACGGGCAGCGGCCCGCGGTCGAGGCCGTGCTCGATCACCGCACGCATCACACCCGCGGTGCCCTCCGGGCGCAGTGTCACCGAGCGGTCGCCGCGATCGGCGAAGGTGTACATCTCCTTCGACACCACGTCGGTGGACTCCCCCACGCCGCGGGCGAACAGTGCGGTGTCTTCGAAAATGGGCAGTTCGATGTCGCCGTAGCCGGCACGCCGGGCGGCGTCGAGCAGGCCGTCGCGCACGCCGACGAACTGAGCCGAGTCGGGCGGCAGGTAATCCGGGACGCCCTTGGGTGCCTGAAATTCGGTCACTAGGTCAAGCCTTCGAGGAACGGGTTGGTCCGGCGTTCGAAGCCGATCGTGGTCTTTTCGCCGTGTCCCGGTAGTACCACGGTGTCGTCGTCGAGCACCAACAGTTTTGTCACGATCGAGCCGAGCAGGTCGCGGCCGCTGCCGCCAGGTAGATCGGTGCGGCCCACCGATTGACGGAACAAGGTGTCGCCGCTGAAGACGACCTCCTCAGGGCCATCGGACACCCGGAACACGACTGAGCCGCGGGTGTGTCCAGGCGTGTGGTCGATGGTCACCGTCACGTCACCCACATCTACCTTGTCGCCGTCGCGGTCCAGTTCAACAACCTGTTGGGGTTCACGGAACAGCGCGCCGAACGCGATCTGGGCCAGCCGGGGCCCGAAGTCCTTGATCGGGTCGGTCAGCATGAACCGGTCCTCGGGGTGGATGTAGGCCGGGCAGCCGTACATGTCGGCCACCTTCTGCGCCGACCAGATGTGGTCGACGTGCCCGTGCGTCAGCAGCACCGCCGACGGCGTCAGGTGGTTGTCGTCGAGGATCTGACGCAGCGGTCCCATCGCCCGTTGGCCCGGGTCGACGATGATCGCGTCGGCTCCGGTTCCCTTGGCCAGCACGTAACAATTGCACGCCAGCATGCCCGCCGGGAATCCGGTGATCAACACGGCGTCCAGTGTCCCATCCCCAGTTGACGTGGGTCGCGAGCCCCGCGTTCAGCAACGCCTGGCACACTCGTTGCCGACCGAGGTAGATCATGAGGAGGACAGCGGCGGTGCCGACCAACGAACAACGGCGTGCAACAGCGAAGCGCAAACTCGAGCGCCAGCTCGAGCGCCGAGCAGCGAAGGAACGGAGGCGCCGCCTCTACGCGATCGTCGGATCCGCCCTGGCCGTGGTCCTCGTGATCGCCGCGGTGGCGACCTTCTTCCTCACCAAGCACGATTCGAACAGCGAGGCCGCGTCGGCGGCCACGACCACGCCGTCCTCCGCGCCCAGCGCCGCCCCGTCGGCGCCGGGACAGCTGCCCGCCTTCGCGGCGCCGGCCAACCTGGGCGCCAACTGCCAGTACCCGGCGTCGGCGGACAAGGCGAGCAAGCCGATCAACCCGCCGCGCACCGGCAAGGTCCCGACCGACCCGGCGCAGGTCAGCGCCAGCATGTCGACAAACCAGGGCAACATCGGGCTGCAGCTCGACAACGCGAAGGCACCGTGCACGGTGAACAGCTTCGCCAACCTGGCGCAGCAGGGTTTCTTCAACGACACGCCGTGCCACCGGCTGACCACCTCGGAGGGGCTATCGGTGCTGCAGTGTGGCGACCCGACGGGCCAGGGCACCGGCGGTCCGGGTTACCAGTTCGACAACGAGTACCCGACCAACCAGTTCCAGCCGGACGATCCGAAGCTGCAGCAGCCCGTGACCTATCCGCGCGGCACGCTGGCGATGGCCAACGCGGGCCCCGGCACCAACGGCAGCCAGTTCTTCCTGGTGTACAAGGATTCACAGCTGCCGCCGAACTACACGGCGTTCGGCACCATCGACCAGACCGGGCTGGCGACGCTGGACAAGATCGCCGCCGCCGGCACCGCCGACGGAAGCCAGGACGGCAAGCCGAAGGACGGCGTCCAGATCAAGTCGATCCTGCTCGACTGACCCGGCCATGACCACTCCGCCTCCGCCGTACGGCGCGTACCCACCGCCACCGCCGGGCGCGTATGCGGGGCCCTACGGCTATCCCCGATATCCCCAGCCGCAGCCGACCAATGCGCTGGCAATCGTGTCGCTGGTGTGCGCGTTTCTGTTCGCACCGCTGGGCATCATCTTCGGCCACATCTCGCTGTCGCAGATCCGCAAGACCGGCGAGGAGGGCCGCGGGCTGGCCATCGCAGGGCTGGTCATCAGCTACCTGATCACGGTGCTCACCATCCTGGTGGTGGTGCTGAGCGTCTTGTTCCTCGTTCAGGTCGCCCGCGACCTCGAGTCGCTGGACGGTCTGACACCCGAGCACCCGCATATCACGGCGACCCCGTCGCCGGTCGACAACAAACTGCCGGCCTTCGACCCGCCGAAGACGCTGGGCTCCAACTGCCAATATCCGGCGACGACGGAACCGGCGAGCAAGCCCGTCAAGCCGCCGCAGAACGGCCGGATCGCGGCTGATCCGGCCGTCCTCCCCGCAGAGATCGTCACGACGCAGGGCAGAATCGGTCTGAAGCTGGACAACGGCAAGACACCGTGCACAGTCAACAACTTCACGAGCCTGGCGAAGCAGGGGTTCTTCGACAACACCAAGTGCCATCGGCTGACCACCTCGACCGAACTCGGCGTGCTGCAATGCGGCGACCCGACGGCGAGCGGCACGGGCGGACCTGGTTACCGGTTCCCGAACGAGTACCCCACGAACCAGTTCCGGATGACAGATCCTGCCTTGAAGAACCCGGTGGTCTACCCGCGGGGCACGCTGGCCATGGCCAATTCAGGCCCTGGCACCAACGGCAGCCAGTTCTTCCTGGTCTACAAGGACTCGCAGTTGCCGCCGACCTACACGGTGTTCGGCACTATCGACAGCCCCGGACTGATGGCCCTGGACATGATCGCGGCGGCCGGGGTCGCTGACGGCAGCGACGACGGCAAGCCTGTGACAGATGTGACGATCAAGTCAGTCCGGGCCGGCTGACGGGGCGCCGCGCTGCTACTGCTTGGTCGGTGCCGTCTTGAGGTAGAACCGGACGTCGTCGCCCTCGACCTTGGTGACCTTCATCTCCGGTGCGGACGCTAGGCGGCGGACGTCACGCGGTAGACGTCGTAGACGCCCTCCACGTTGCGCACCACGTTGAGCAGGTGGCCGAGGTGCTTTGGGTCGCCCATTTCGAACGTGAACCGGCTGATGGCCACGCGATCGTCGGACGTCGTCACCGACGCGGAAAGGATGTTCACCTTCTCGTCGGCCAGCACGCGCGTCACATCCGAGAGCAGCCGGTGCCGATCGAGTGCCTCCACCTGGATGGCCACCAGGAACACCGACGACGGCGACGGGGCCCACTGGACGTCGATGATCCGCTCCGACTGCTGTTGCAGCGACGTGGCATTCGTGCAGTCGGTGCGGTGCACGCTCACACCGCCGCCGCGGGTGACGAATCCCATGATGTTGTCGCCGGGCACCGGCGTGCAGCACTTGGCCAGCTTCGACAGCACGCCGGGAGCCCCGGGCACCGCAACGCCGACATCCTCGGTACTGCGCTGGCGCACCGGCATGGTCGCGGGTGTCGAGCGCTCGGCGAGTTCGTCGGCGGCCTCATCGTCGCCACCCAATTGGGCCACCAGCCGCTGCACCACGTGCCGCGCCGAGACGTGGCCCTCCCCCACCGCGGTGTAGAGCGCCGACACATCCGTGTACCGCAGTTCCCGGGCCAGCGCCGCCATCGACTCTGCATTCATCAAGCGCTGCAAAGGAAGTCCGCTGCGGCGCACCTCACGCGCGATCGCGTCCTTACCCGATTCGAGTGCCTCTTCGCGGCGCTCCTTGGCGAACCATTGCCGGATCTTCGCCTTCGCACGCGGCGACACCACGAAGCTCTGCCAGTCCCGCGACGGTCCCGCATTCGGCGCCTTCGACGTGAAAACCTCAACCTGGTCGCCGTTTTCGAGCTTGCGCTCGAGCGCCACCAACCGGCCGTTGACGCGCGAGCCGATGCAGCGATGGCCGACCTCGGTGTGCACCGCATAGGCGAAGTCCACGGGAGTCGAGCCCGCCGGCAGCGTTATCAGATCGCCCTTTGGCGTGAACACGAAGATCTCTTGCACCGCAAGGTCGTAGCGCAGCGCCTCCAGGAACTCGCCGGGGTCCGCGGCCTCCCGCTGCCAGTCGAGCAGCTGACGCATCCATGCCATGTCGTCGATCTCGGCCGCGGCGTGCGGATGCGGGGCGTTGCGGCCCTTGGTTTCCTTGTAGCGCCAGTGCGCCGCGATGCCGTACTCGGCGGTGATGTGCATGTCGCGGGTGCGGATCTGCACTTCCAGCGGCTTGCCCTCCGGACCGACGACCGTGGTGTGCAGCGACTGGTACACCGCGTAACGCGGTTGGGCGATGTAGTCCTTGAACCGCCCCGGCATCGGTTGCCACACCGAATGCACCACGCCCACAGCGGCGTAACAGTCGCGGATCTCGTCGCACAGGATGCGCACACCCACCAGATCGTGGATGTCGTCGAAGTCGCGGCCCTTGACGATCATCTTCTGGTAGATCGACCAGTAGTGCTTGGGCCTGCCCTCGACGCTCGCGTTGATCTTCGACGCGTTGAGCGTGGTGGTAATTTCGTCACGCACCTTGGCCAGGTAGGTGTCACGCGACGGCGCCCGACCGGCGACCAGCCGGACGATCTCCTCGTACTTCTTCGGATGCAGGATCGCGAAGGACAGGTCCTCCAACTCCCACTTCACCGTCGCCATGCCCAGCCGATGTGCCAGTGGCGCAATGACTTCCAGCGTCTCCCGGGCCTTGCGGGCCTGCTTCTCCGGCGGCAGGAACCGCATGGTGCGCATGTTGTGCAGTCGGTCGGCGACCTTGATCACCAGCACCCGCCCGTCGCGGGCCATCGCGATGATCATCTTGCGGATCGTCTCGGCGTCGGCCGCGGTCCCCAACGCCACTTTGTCGAGCTTGGTGACGCCGTCCACCAGATGGGCCACTTCCTCACCGAAGTCGGCGGTCAGCTGTTCCATCGTGTAGCCGGTGTCCTCGACCGTGTCGTGCAGCAGCGCGGCGACCAGCGTGGTGGTGTCCATGCCGAGCTCGGCCAGGATGTTGGCGACGGCAAGCGGATGGGTGATGTACGGGTCGCCGGAACGGCGCATCTGGTCGGCGTGCCGCTCCTCGGCCACCTCGTACGCCTTCTGCAGCAGCGCCAGGTTGGCCTTCGGGACGAAGCCCTTGTGCACGGCTACCAACGGCTCCAGCACCGGGTTGACGGCGCTGCGCTGAGCGGTCATCCGGCGGGCCAGCCGGGCCCGCACCCGCCGTGACGCGCTCGTGGAGGTCCTGG
>Ga0207645_10003685_pt1 | contig 11556 bp, 10 predicted proteins | sample KBSM53metaG_FD_184331 | JGI IMG/M metagenome (GOLD analysis project Ga0207645, IMG submission 184331) | Miscanthus rhizosphere microbial communities from Kellogg Biological Station, Michigan, USA - KBS M5-3 metaG (SPAdes) (version 2) | ecosystem: Host-associated > Plants > Roots > Rhizosphere >...
GGATGAGAATCAAATTAACTTTTATATAATTGGTTGATCATCTCTCAACTGATTTTTATTATACGGTGGGAGGAAAAGTCAGCCTTGCCGGGCTTTCTCTCGATCCTCCCATCATTTTAAAAGTAAATTATTTATAATATTTTTACGATATTATTATAACGGCCATACTGATAGGAGGGATCTGGTATCCTCGTTTGCAAGCGAATTTGACAGATTCGCAACGTTTTCCTCCCCTCCTGTCAGTAATCTTAATAGATAGAAAATCTGCTAAAACCGTTTTATAAATTACTGATCAGTATTTGATTACACTGGCGCAACCAAGTGTGAGGAATACATTCTGGTGGACCTTCTTGCCAAAGCCGGCCCACTAGTTTGTATTCCTTATATTATATTGTGAATAATTAATTTACACTCAACCAAGTTGCTGGTGGATCATTAAACTATTCGATAAGTACATGCTAGAAGAGTCAATACTCCCTCTGGTAAAAGCATTTGTTATATTAAATCCTCATAATCCGTATTCATTTTATCACAATAGAGCAAAACATTGCGCCAAGAAATCGAGGAAACTAAAAGATGGCTTAATTTAGAAAAAGACGATAGCACTTACAAAAGCGATCTATCAAAGAGGATTGAATTAATAAAATTGGGGTTTTAGAACATATGAAGAATTCTGAAGTTGATATCTGTAAACGTATTGAATCTAAAATGAATCAAATTATAGTTAAGATAAAGGAATCAGATTGGGTCATTTATCCAGGTTGTAGTGACGAAATAAAAAGGATGATATGTGATAAGTTGTTGTGAATAAAATATCTCATGGCCTCTGAATATTGTTTAACCTGTGGACATACAAGAAATTCACATGTTTTCGTCGAACAACAGCATGTATTAAAAGACGGAAATAAAAGTAGCAATTACTGCAAGGTTAAGCCCTGTGATTGTAAACAATTCAGAATATAGTTTGAAGGATTATATCTGTGTATAGATTTAGTTGTCTAGCAAGTCAGTCTACTGTGCTTTGTGTCACCGTACAAGATAGTTTCACATCCTTGACGATGGCGTATACAGAATATGTCTGAAATGTTATTGTAGAAAATTTAAAGATTAAAAATTATCAAGTTTGTTGAACGACAAAGTAATCTACACCGTGGATCTAACGGGAGGAATAATTTCCCTCACTGACCACCATTTAAAATCGATATGACCGCCATACCATTTAATAACCATCCCAGCAGCACCCCATGCATATACCTGAAAGGGTTCTCCACCGCATAATGCCTTAGATTCACCCCACTTTAGTCCTTTAAAATCGCTAGCCTCGCCTACCTTTATCCATGTGTTTTTGTCACCATTTGGGCTTAACCAGAGTTCCAATCTTATCTTTGGATTGACAAGATAATCTGATTCAATGAAGAAAATATATTTTAAACCAAACCACCCTCGTCCTCCAAAGTTTACCCTAGGATTTATAGTTTGAACGCCCTCTGGGTGGGTTATAGAGCCGTGTAGGTCCTTGGTAAACTTGAATGTTCCATTTGGCTTAATTTGCACATCGTAACAAGCCTCTTGGCAGCATACTCGACCAATGGGTGCTGGGTGATGATTCCAAGGACCTCGCATATAGATACCGTCACGAGTAACTTTTTTGCTCATGTTAAAGAAACCTGTAAGTTCAACATTCGTTATGGATGGCTGGCTTGTATACCCTCTTTGAATGCAATCAGTAAAATTCATTTTACAACCACCTATAGCATCTTTTTGTCCAGGAGTGACTAAAATATTGAATTTAACTTTGCCATCGGAGTTAGGTTTCCATGAACCATCACTATTTTTAACTAGTTTTTCATATGTTGAACCCCCGCCTATTTCAAGATGTGAATCAAATGGATTGTCTTCATTCATGTACCAGACAAATCCTCCTGGCTTAGTTGGATACAAAAACGAAACACCATCCGGTCCGGCATTGCTATCTGCGGCAGGTACGTCGGTTGTGTTAGTGCTATTTCCATTTGTGCCGAAAACCTTTCCAAATTTCAATGGTGCAAACATAATTGCTCCACCCGCAACACCAATAAGTTTAAGAAACTCACGACGTGAGATTTTTTCTGCCACTAGCCAAGGTCTCCTTGAAATTAGAATTACAATAATATCAACACAACAGGTGATAAGGATATCATTGCAAAAATATTCAAATGGCTTTTCATTGTAAATTGCTTCCTATTGTTTATTTTTATTATAACAAGGAGTCTCTGCTTCATCATCATGTTTTACCTTATGCTTGCACTCTTTTTTCGTGTCAAAACAAAAATGGCCATCACCGACTTTATCATAACAATATTTCTTGTCCGACCATGCAACATTGTATGTAAGTGAAGATGATACTACAGATAATATACGCAATCACGTAAGAGCTCATAATAACAAGTCTCGTATAGCGTTTTAAAAGTCTACTTAAAGTAATATCTGATTGTTATTCCTAATAGAGTAGTATTTTCTCAGAATAAGGAACTAAAATACAAAGGAATCCAACAAAATATAGGCACCTAGTCCGATGAGAACGAAAGGTAGGATGATATGGCCGCTATATCGTAGTCTGGTGGCAGTTAATGGATGGTTCACAAAATAGTATGCTGCGAGGCACAAAAGTGCCTTTTCTTTTCTGAATTGGAGTAAAAGGAGTTTTTTTGTTGATATAGATTATTGTACCTAAAGCTTCATATAGTATTTTACTCCATCCAAAGTATGAAATACAGAAGCAGAACTGAAATAGTGTCAATGATACTAGAAGCAGGAAATGGTGGTGCAACAAAAACAAGAATTATGTACAAAGCATTCCTAAGCTTCGCTCAATTGAGAGAGTATCTTTCACTACTTGTGGAAAATAATCTACTTGAATATTTAGAAGGCGCGAAAATATACAAGACTACAGAAAAAGGACTAAATTTCTTAAAGATGCATAACGAAATCAGCGAGCTTCTACAAACCACGATCAGAGTCAAGAATTCTACAAACCACGATCAGAGTCAAGAATTCAATAAAATAAAGCTTAACTAGGGAGTCCAAACGTGAACTTTAAAGGGCATGACTCACCATTATTCATATACGTAACTAAATGATGTTTCTAGCAATGAGAGTCCACTTTACTGGACGTACTATTCTAATATACGAGAGTTAATTACTGTAAAACTCGTGCGCGCAGTTTAGTATATTGGAAGGTCCTAAGGCAAAACATAGAATAATAGATAGGATATAGACCTGAACTGATTTATCATAACCTCCTGGGTCTTTTGTTCACTTTCAAGGGATTTCTCTTTAAAATCTTCTGCTTTTAGTAGTAGATCATTGATGACACTTAATTTTATTCCTATATCTAGCATAATCTTTTACTGAATTTACACTCGCTTTTCTTTTTACATGTTCAGTATACTCTTCTAATAGTACCAAACTTTTGATCGAAGATGGAAGTCTATCAATTTGGTCCATTAATGTAATAATTTTTGGGTACCCAAATTCTTTTCTTTTTTTCGGCTTCGTATTTTAAAGAAACTAAATGAACGGATACGGAAGGGACTAACCTGATTTTTCAGGTGGGTCGGATTTAGAATTTCTAGTCACTGCATTTGCTTTGACTCTAACATTTGTAAACGGCAAATCCTGACCACTAACCCTTATATGAGGCCTGTACGGCTATGGATGAAAGTATGTTACCAACAAAAATCCGACAAGAGGAAGATAGGAGAGAAGTTGAGATTATTAAATTTATTAAACAAAATCCTGGAAGTATAACAAATCAAGTAATCAAATACATGGACAAGAAGGGATCTTCAAAAATCACTACTCTCAAGATAATTAATGAACTTATAGAAGGAAAGAGAATAAGAGATGAACACGTTAAACTGAATCGTTTTCATAAATTATTTTACGATGACAATAATGATTTTGATTTAATAAATAATCAACTAACAAAGATTGAAAAAATTATTGATGTTATGAACAAGCCTTTAAGGAAAATACAACGACTAATTGAAGACCAACAAAGTGAGCTGTTACGATTGACGAATGAGAAAGTTCCACTTAAACAAAGAAGAAAATTTGTTTCTGAGGAATTGTATGGTTTACAAATCGACTATCAATTTACGTATTTGCATATGATGGATAGTATGTTTCATGTGCTGTCGCTTCACATAGATGAGAGGATTCACTCTGATAAGGATTTACAAAAACTTTATACAAAAATTATTAGATTAATGCGAAAGGTGTCTAGACAGTTCCCCAGAAATGCGAAGGTTACCTTAGATGGAATTATAGGTTATTTAGGTGAGTTCACTTCGAAAAAGGATATTAGAGTTTATGCGCAGAAACATGATATAAATATTAGTTTAATAAATGATGTTATAGATACTGTAGAGAATTTTAAGAATGAGTTTCTTGTAAAGGAACAATGAATTGGGGACTGCATCTCACAGTGGAATTAGAAATCGCTATTTGCAGGTAGGTGAGGACAGCATTAGAGTAGCATAATATAAAACCAAGAGTGATGCAACTAAACACTAAAAAAAAGAAACCCATTTCAATTAGACCGCATTGGAATGTGAAAATGTTTAGACGATCAAATAATATAACTAGTTTTTTCTTTCCTATCCGATAAAAGGCGAATTTGATTAGTAACTTCTGAGCATAAATCTTTTATTGAATTGAATTTATTGAATTCAAATTTTAATGGCAAAGCGAAATTAGAAATTATCTAGATCAAATGTACGAATCAGGTTCCTTCTGTGTTATAGTATGATTTTACAAAATCGATTAATATTCTCTTTACAAATCGTGGATTCAGATCCGATTTCTCAAACAAGGCCTCCGTAATAGCTTCATTTTCATTTTTTCTGATTTTTAGTTTGTCGCCTTCTCTTGAGAATTCTATTTCAGCCCAATGGCTTCCTTCTTGGTACCTATATGCATTTATAATTAGGGTTATTTTTGCTAAATGAGGACTAATCTTCATATAGGAACCTTTGAAGTCGTCTCCTTTCGATTCAAGGTATTTTACCATTTGCATCATTGAAGGTTCGACAATGTTACTAAATAGTTTCTTAAATTCATTCTCCAATACTCTATGTTCGTCCTGCTCTCTGCGTTGCGATTTTCTAATATGCTCCTGCTTATCGTGGTACTGATTCAGCACAGAATTAAGTTCGGCCTCTAGTTCTCCCATATATAGCAACTCCATCTACAACAACTTCTAAAATTAAATAACATTTCTTATTATTAAAATTCCAGAATAAAAAGTAAAGTAAAAATTAAAAAAAATTGGAACTTAGTAATCCCCCATTCCGGCCCCTGGCATTCCAGCACCCCCAGGCATACCACCGGGTCTGGGCATATCTTTAGTTTTTGAAGCTTCAATTACGTTATCAATTCTGAGGATCAATGACGCAGTCTCTGTTGCTGAATTGATGATATTTTCCTTGACCGCTAGAGGCTCGTATATCCCTTTGGAAGACATATCAGCAATCTTTGCGTTCATGACATCGATGCCTATCTTTGGAGTCCGTGAACCCGAAATCTTGGAATGAAGTTGGACTTGCGTATCAATTACATCCATGCCTGCGTTTCTTGCTAGCGTGAGTGGAATGGAATCTAATGCATCGGCATATTTTTCTGCTGCAAGCTGTTCCCTTCCAGGTAATGACACTGACCACTCCCTTAGTCTTTGTGCGACAACTGCTTCTGGAGCACCGCCACCCGCAGTAATGTACGGATATTCTAGCACATCTTTTACGGACATCAGCGCATCGTGTATAGACCGTTCTGCCTCGTCCACCACTCTCTGCGAACCTCCACGTATTAACACGGACAGTGCCTTGGGATTTTTGCAACCTTCTATGAACACCCACTTGTCACTCTCTACTTTGCGTTCTTCAACCAGTTTTGAATAGCCCAAGTCGTTTGTTGAAAGCTCCTCAATGTTAGTTACAATTCTGCCGCCAGTAGCTCTAGACAATTTAGCCATGTCACTATCTTTGACCGTGCGAACTGCTAGAACGTTGGCTTTGGACAAGTAATGCTGCGCAAGATCATCAATCCCCTTTTGACATACAAGTATGTTTGCCCCAGCAGAAATTACTTTGTCTACCATATTTTTCAGGATACGGTTTTCCTCGTCCATGAAGGACTGTATTTGTTCTGGAGAACTGATACTGATCTTGGCATCAATTTCTGTTTTCTCTATTTCTAATGGAGAATTCACTAAAGCGATTTTAGCGTCTTCTATACGCTTTGGCATAGCCGCATGAGCGACCTCCTTATCTAATATCACTCCTCGTACAAGAGAGGTGTCATCAATTGATCCTCCTGGTTTTTTGTCTACCTTTATGTTATCTATGTCGACGTGGTATTCATCACCCGTATCATCGGTAGTAGCCAAAATCGCGTCCACTACAATCTTTGACAGGTGCTTTGAGTTTGCAGAGACCATTTTTGATGACATGGATGTTTCGGAAATCTTGTTCAAAATAACTTTGTCACTCGCATCCACCTTGGTTGCTATAGTGCGCAGTATTTCATTTGCCTTGATGGAACATTTTTTATAACCATCCACTATGAGTGTAGGGTGCACGCCTTTGTCGATTAGCTCTTCTGCTTTCTCCAAAAGTGAGCCGGCAACTACAACAGAGGAGGTTGTACCGTCTCCAACTTCATTGTCAATTGACTTTGACACTTCTACCATCATCTTGGCAGCTGGATGTTGTACATCTATGTCTTTCAGTATTGTGGCACCGTCGTTGGTTATTGTTACGTCACCTAGCGGATCTACTAGCATCTTGTCCATACCACGAGGACCAAGGCTTGACTTTACCAGCTCTGCTACAAGTTTAGCCGCCGTAATATTGTTTCTTTGTGCGTCTTTGTCTTTTGTTTCAGTCGTTCCTTCTTTCAAAACAACTATAGGAACTTGTTGTTGTTGTGCTGACATTAAATCACCTATATTATCAACGTTATGTCAGTGAGGACTTTTATATTTTTTTGAAGCTATGAAAACTGATAACTACATTAAGCTCAAGCCGACCCGAACTCCGTACGTTTAACAACCTCCTGAGAACGTTTTCTGAGTTATGTGCAATAAGGACTGTGATAACTGTATATTTTTTGCATTTTTTTCTTATATAACCACTTACCCGAAAATCACCTTAAGTTTTTTTTATTATTATCGCCGTCAGGATTTGAAATTCAAAATCATAAATTTAATTAAAATTTGGAACCAGAATTAAAGATGTCTACCTGTTCGGAAGATTTGACCAAGCTAACAATGCCCCGCCCTGGCTAATTAAGTCTGAATGTGAATAGAAAAAGTTTTAAGACATCGATAAAGATTGGTCCTTAAAAAGAGATGTGTGACTAGCTGAACTGAATATTGTCTGAATTTAATCTTTGACTAGCTGTATAGAATAAATATAGATGGCTAGCAAAGTATAATCATGCAGTGTGCAGTATATGATACATACGTAACAAAAAAAGATGGAAGCCTTATGCATTTTGATGTTATTGTGGAATCTTCGACTCCACATGAAAAGGCTGTGCAATATGGAAAAGAGTACCTAAAAAGCGCTGGCCAAGAAGGGCAAAAAATATCGCAAGAGGAGTGTCAATTTTGCCACGTCCAAGAAGCACCCAAAATAGTTGAAGACAGTATAAACCAAAACGGATACTTTATTCAAAAAATGGAAGGTTGTTCCTAGGCCTCAACTTTTTGTCCCCGATACAAGAGTATATAGTTACGCTACTATGCTGGTAACAACTTGTAGTATCTAACTGCCAAAAGAGTGTTATAACCTTGTTACAGTTTTATGTGTGCAAAATAAAACGTGGAAGCTAAGTCAGATATACTAGGTTTTGCGGGAAGGTCAGTGAATGCCACCAGTGTTGCGGTTGCTAAAATTGCTGTTAGAACAATTTTCTCTTAAAATACGCCTCATTGAACACTAAACTTCAACTGAACTATAAAAGTCTTGAATTACAAAAACACTGGTGGGCCGATGAGAAATGGGGATTAGTCCGACCCGCCAGATAAATTGTTGTTACGGTTTTATGGATGTCTGAGGTCAATAAATTATAAAAAAGTTAAATCCGATCGGAGGGAACAATTGCGAGCAAAAAGTGAGTTCACAATATCCCACACCAATAAGAAAAAGCCCTCCTACCAGTGTAACGCATTATAATAATTTCACCAAAACCTTATAAAAAATTGTTTAAACTTAAAGTGGTGGGGCATATGGAACGATAGAGCGCAAGAACCATATGCCCAACCGCGATGGAAATTGGTAAAATATCTTGTCAAATAAATTATAAAAAAGTTAAACACTGATGGGTGTGTTCGGAAGGCGAATTAGGATAAACCCACCAGCGAATCAAACAAAGTACTTATCATCTTCGTTACTATAATATTAAAGGTTACACGGAGCCAAGAGTTGAAGAGCCGGTGGGAGGTAGGAAAGACTTTGGCAAGCCGGAGACCCTCCCATCAGCCTTATGCTATCTTCCAATCTAATTTGTCAGATATGTCTTAATAATTTTTCGGCATAAGAACAGGGAATGGATCACTGGCGAGGTTTACTCAGTATTCATTGCGATGTCCGATGCGCAAGCGCAATGTAATAATGGTTCCTGCCAGCGTCAGAGTATTTTTTATGAATAATAAAATAAATTTCGCGTCTACAATGTATTCTTCTGTAACATATTGTAACTCATTAATATTCGTTTTACAGTAACTCGATTTTGTCCATTAAATCAAAACGTTGATCCTGTGACCAATCGGTATTGGTTTTTTTAACTTAACGCTCAGTCTGATCCTTTGTCTAATTTTTTATCGAAGTGTATCCAGTCTTCATTTCCTTGCAGAAGGATTGCTTTTTCAATATAGTACGCGCACTCACAGCAAAAAGTTTGTGACTTTATCGTAACAAACATTCTAAATTTTCCGCAGTTGTAACACCTTGCTTTATTGATGCCATCGGTCATTTTAGTAACAACCTCATTCGTATCTATTCACAAAGACCGATGGCCTATTTGAATTTAGATCAATTCTAATCAAAGCCCAGCAAGATATACAAACGGTATACTTTAGTGAATTATTTTCGTTAGCATATTGTAAAACCTAAACTGATGGGGGATTGAAAGACATAGACAAGTTCATAGTCCCCACCATCTATTGATATCTAATTTATGTTTCTAAAAAGTGCCATAATAATTTTACGACTGCGTCGAATTAAAAGTCCTACGAGAAGTTGGATTGTGACCACAATAATTATCCTCCTTCTCTCAGGACATTTAAAAGAAGGAGTATTATTTTCGTAGAGGGGAAATAAAAAATTAACTGATTTCTTATTCTTGCCTCTGCTTTTCTAGGTCAGCTTTTTGAATTTACAACATATCAAATTCTGAATCTAAAAGTTCAACTTCGTTACTAGGTATGTACCAGGGAATTATTTTTCAAAACGGTCGCAACCACAATGAGGAGATGAGCAATTACCGACTGAATTTTTGTCAATGTAGGAAGGGTCATCGCTAGCGGTTAAAATTCTATGGTGCATTGACTTGGTACGGCCACACAAATGACATATGTCTTTTCGAGTCACAAATTAGTTTCAGCAAAATTATATTACAAATTTGCGGCATAGACTCTGATTTTCCGCCGTAAAATATATTGAGCTTTAAGTGAGTATTGATTTCTTGACAGATGATTTTCTAAAATTAGATTATGGAAAAGCTATCGAAAAGATTACCGAGTTTATTTCAAACGAAGTTAAATCGCGAAAGAAAAGCGGCGTTGTCGTAGGACTGAGCGGTGGACTTGATTCTTCCGTCTGTGTGGTGATGGCATCGAGAGCACTGCAGGATAATAAAATAATTGGTTTGATTATGCCAGAGAAAGGGCTGACTCCTAAGACAGACATTCAAAATGCTAAAAGTCTCGCTAAAAAGTTGAATATTAGATATAAAAAAATCAATATAGAAAGAGGAAAAAAGATTTTATTAAATCGGTTACCGAAGGACAAACTTTCCGCGGGAAATTTTTCAGCTCGACTAAGAATGTCATTGTTATACTATTATGCAGCAGTTCATAATCTTCTGGTACTCGGAACGGCCGATAAGAGTGAACTTATGATAGGTTATTTTACCAAGTTTGGCGACGCCGGAGCAGACATGTTTCCCATTGGAGAACTGTATAAGAGTCAGGTCAAGTTACTAGCAAAAAAATTACAGTTACCAAAGGAAATTATACAACAACCAAGCAGCCCTCGATTTTGGAAAGGGCAGCTGGCCGAAAAAGAAATCGGATTATCTTTCGATGATATTGATAAAATCTTGGATTCATATGTAAAGAAAAATTTGGACAACTGTGAACTTGGAAAGAAGAAGATAAAATTAGTTACAGACATGATAAACAAATCTCAGCATAAGAAAGAGAAGTCCCCTGTATGCAAGTTATGGGGATAGTATTTTCTCTATCTTTTCTCAGCAGCTTTCTACGAATAATTTCACATGCGACAAACAAAAAACTCAATCTGAGGCAAAACCGCAAATGACAGAATGTTTTGTCAAAACTTTACCCGGCCTCAACAGGGCAATCAGAAATTATAACATTTCTTGATTCCTGTCTTTTGGCGAGGGTACTGACAGTATCGGCAATAAATTATAAAATAGTTAGATTCTGACAGTGCTTGATACGTCCATCAGTGATTGCCTAATGACCCATCAGCGATTCAACATGGTTTGATTGCGTTGGCATGTATTCACACGTGGCAACAAGTAATTAAAAAGTTAACCGATAGGAGGGAACAATGTAAACGAAAGATCGCTTACATATCCCAGACCGATAAGAAAAAGCCCTCCTACCAGTGTGACGCGTTACAATAATAACGTAAAACAATATAAAAAATTTTCCAACATTATGAAACCTGGTGGACATACGGATTGATGCAGTGCAAGACCACCGGGGAATGAAATTGGTAAAATATCTTGTCAGATAAATTATAAAAAAGTTATACACGGGTGGGTCGCTTGGGAAGCCGGAGAACCTCCTATCAGTTGAAATTAGATCGAAGTTTTATTTTGTAAAATATGTCGCAATAATTTTACGTTCCAAACAGTTAATGAAATTAGTAAGTGAAAAAAATTTAAAGCCGGCGGATCCTTTGTATGAAGGTTAAAAGACCAAAGGATTCTACCAGTTAAACCCAGATCGATTCGATGCTATGTTCAGAAATCTAATAATTAATTCTTACTGATCTAATGTAAGCAAAAGATAGGAACAAGCGTTCACGGCTCAAACAAAAGCAGAAACCACGTCAACTAGATTGTTAACAACACACAGCCGCAGGACATGTAGCCCGTATGTTAGTCAGACACTACCTTAGCAGATGGGATAAAAAAAGTTACCCGGTTCTTATGCAAGAATATTATATTTTTCTAAAACTGTAACAACATACCCATAAGCCGTTAAAGTCCTGGTGATCGCATTCATTATTCTATCTTTTGATAGACCATCGAAGTAAA
>Ga0207645_10003691_pt1 | contig 11549 bp, 9 predicted proteins | sample KBSM53metaG_FD_184331 | JGI IMG/M metagenome (GOLD analysis project Ga0207645, IMG submission 184331) | Miscanthus rhizosphere microbial communities from Kellogg Biological Station, Michigan, USA - KBS M5-3 metaG (SPAdes) (version 2) | ecosystem: Host-associated > Plants > Roots > Rhizosphere >...
CGCAAAATCAGCATAGCATGCGACCCACGGTGCGCTCGCCGACGGACATTTCGGGGAACTCGCCGCGGCAAAGCGGGTCCGTCCGTTGGCCCGCAGACGATCGCCGTCGCACGGCCGCACGACGCGCCGGGCGATTCCCGAACGCGACGCGAAAAATTCACGGCGCGACTACCCTCGTGCTGCAAGCCATGCCACCGGGAGGTCGCACGATGAAGCGGATGATGCAAAGGCTCGGAGTCGCTGGCATAGCGCTCGTTATCGCGTTTGCGCGTACGGCGGGCGCGGCCCCGCTTACGGCCGTCGAGTACTACAACGCGACGCTCGATCACTACTTCGTCACGGCCTCGGCCGATGAGATCGCGAAGCTGGATGCCGGCGTATTTGCCGGCTGGGCGCGCACGCAACTCAGTTTCACGGTATTCGATCCGGCAACGCCAGGCGCCGGCGCCGTGCCGGTGTGCCGCTTCTACGGCAGCCCGACTGCCGGGCTCGACTCGCACTTCTACTCCGCGTCGGCCGCAGAATGCGCCGACGTGAGGGTGCGCTTTCCCGGTGTGTGGCTCGAGGAAACCGCCAATGCGTTCGGCGTCTTTCTGCCCGACGCGCAGACGGGACAATGCCCGTCCAACAGCGTTCCCGTGTATCGGTTGTGGAATCGACGGGTCGATTCCAACCATCGCTTCACGACCGATCCCGCCGTGCAGCAGCTGATGGTCGCGCGCGGGTACGCCGCCGAAGGCTACGGCGGCGGCTCGATGCCGGTCGCGATGTGTGCGCCAACCGATGGTTCGAGCGGGCCGGGCCCGGTGCCGACATGCGTCGTAACGCCATCCGATGGCACGCCGAACGTCGGCAGCTCCTTGACCCTCACGGCAGTTTGCAGCAATTCGCCGTCGGTGTTCACGTGGACCGGTTGCACGAGCGCGATATCGACGTGCATCGCAACGTCAGCCGCAGCGGGGCAGGTTGCGTATTCGGTCGTTGCGCGCAATGCCGCGGGTCCGAGCGCACCGGCGAGCGTTACCGTCTCGTGGGAAGCGGCGGGTGCGGTCGCGACCTGCACGCTGGCGCGCACGTCGCAAACCGATCCGCCGCTCGTCAACTCGAGCATCGTGCTGGCCGTGACATGCGACAAGGTCGCCGGCAGCTACACGTGGAACGGCTGCTCGAGCACGAGCAACATCTGCATCGCGCGCGAAACGACGCCGGGACCCCATACGTACTCGGTGTTCGTCCGCACGTCCGCAGGGGCGAGCAATCCGGCGACGATGACGCTGGGCTGGGTATCGAGCCCGCCGTCGCCACCGGGCCTGTGCGCGCAGTTCCCGAGCTACCTGTGGAGCGACGTCGGCAGTCAGAGCGGGCGCGTCGAGAGCGCGCGGATGATCAACCCGCCCGCGTTCGCATGGAACGGCGCCTGGACGGTGCGATTCGTCGTGCCGTCGACGATCGGCACGCGCGTGGGTCGATTGTCGGCGGCCGAGTTTGCCGGCGAGCCGACGGTGCGCGAGGCAACGATCTCGAAGATACCGTGCGATTTCCGGGCGACCGACCCGTCCGGAACCAGCGGTCCGGTATCGCGTGCGTCGGGAATATCCGTGACCAACTTTTTTACGGCCGTTCCGTCGCGGCCCGGTTACCCGGTGCTGCAACCGGGTGGCACGTACTACTACAACCTGCGCAACTTCAACCCGTCGAGCGGGACGATTTCCTGTCCGTCGTCGCCGGGCCGCTGCGATGCGTTCATCGAATCGTTGCTTCCACGGTGACACGCGGCGGCGCGACGTGGAGGCAGCGCCGCTTCACTGGTTTTCCGCGTCGTTTTGAGGTAAAAGTCATCGACGGACGATCGGTCCGCACCCGACGCTAGCGAGGACGCCCACTTGGCCAAGCCCAACTTCGAGTTTCAGAAACGCCAGAAGGAACTGGAAAAGAAACGCAAGAAGGAAGAGAAGAAGCAGAAGAAACTCGATCGCGCGGCCGCCGAATCGCCGGCACCGGAACCCGGCGCCACACCGCCCGAGTCGACGTAACGCCCACGGCGGGGCGCTCGCGCGGCGCTCCTCAGCCGGTTTTGCGCCAGACCGTCGCGAGCCAAGGCTGCTGCGACCGTGGCAATCCCGCAGGCCGGAAGTACTCGTCGAGCAAGACGAATCCCGCGTCCGACACGTAACGCGCCCACGTCGCCGGGGCGTGGTATGCGCCATACCTGCCGCGATTCCAGCCTTCCTCGTCATTGCCGTGGGGGTTCGACGCGAACAGCACGCCCCGCGGCTTCAGCGCCAGGTGCAGCTCGGCGAGCACCCGCGGCAACTCCGACGCCGGCACGTGAAACAGCGATGCGTTCGCGTAGATGCCGTCGAAGCGCTGCGGCGGAAGGTCGAGGTGCAGGAAATCCTGCTGCAGCACTTCGCAGCCGCTCTGTTCGCGTGCCATCGCGACGAAGCGCGCAGCGCCTTCGAGGCCGACGGCGACGTGGCCTCGTGCAGTCAGCGTGCAAAGATCGCGACCCGGCCCGCAGCCGAAATCCAGCAGCGTGAATGGCGGCCGACCTTCGATGCGTTCGAGCAGCGCGTCGATGTTCTGGCGGACGTCATGATCGCGCGTCGCCTGCCAGAACGACTCCGCCTGGCGATCGTAGTGCTCGAGCGTGGCGCTCGATATTCGCGTCAGGTCGGCCGCCGGCGGCGCGGCGTTCGGCCCCTTGGTCATCGACTGTGCGCGACCGTCGTCGTCGCGCCATCGCGTGCCGCAGCCGGCAGCGCACGCGCGAGCACGCGGATGGCGTGCACGGCGTCGCGGCGACGGTCGTTGCGCGTCCCGTCGGCAATCTGGTGCCGGCAACTCGTGCCGTCGGCGACGATCAGCGTATCCGCAGGTGCGTTGCGCACCGCCGGCAGCAGCGACAGCTCCGCCATTCGCATCGACACGTCGTAGTGGTCGACGCCGTAGCCGAATGCGCCGGCCATGCCGCAGCAGCCCGACTCGACCATCTCGACGTCGAGGCCGGGAATCCAGCGCAACGCCGTGACGACGTGGCCGGCGACGTCGAACGCCTTCTGATGGCAGTGCCCGTGCACGAGCGCGCGGCGCTCGGGCAGCGCGTCGAGTGCCAGCGTCAATCGTCCGTCCGCGTGCTCTCGGACGAGGAACTCCTCGATCAGCATCGCGCGCCCCGCGAGTTCGCGCGCAGCGTCACCCAATCCGAGCACCAGGAATTCGTCGCGCAGCGTCAGCAGGCACGACGGCTCGAGTCCGACGATTGCAGCACCGCGGCGCACATGCGGCACGAGTGCGTCGATCATCCGCTTCGCTTCGCGCCGCGCCTCGTCGACGAGGCCGTGCGCCAGGAACGTGCGGCCACAGCACAGCGGCCGCGATGCATCCGCTGCCATCGGCGCGGCGATGGCCACGGAAAAGCCGGCTGCCCGCAGCACCTGCAGCGCCGAATCGGCATTCTCGGGCTCGAAATAGCGGGTGAACGTGTCGACGAGCAGCACGACGTCGGCGTTCGCATCCGTCGCAGCGCTTTGGCGCGCGAACGGGTCGCGGCGCCATTGCGGCAGCGAGCGCGCGGCCGCAATGCCCGTCGGCCGCTCCATCAGCGCCGCCAGCGCCGGCGACCGGTTGCGCAGGTTCAGTAGCGGCGCGACGCGTGCGGCGAGCGATGCCCAGCGTGGCAGATAGGCGAGCAGCCGATCGCGCAAGGGCACGCCGTGCTCGCGCTGCCATTGATGCTGGAACTCGATCTTCATCCGCGCCATGTCGACACCGGTCGGGCATTCGCGGCGACAGCCTTTGCAGCCGACGCAAAGATCGAGCGCGTCGCGCACGGCGGTCGACGCGACGGACGGGCCGAGGGCACCCGACAGCGCGTGCCGCAGCGTGTTGGCGCGACCGCGCGTCAAATGGATCTCGTCGCGGGTTACGCGGTAGCTCGGGCACATCGTGCCGGCGTCGAACTTGCGGCAGTGGCCGTTGTTGTTGCACATCTCGACCGCCTTGGCGAACCCGTGCGCCGGATCGCCGCCGCTGCCGGGCGGACTCAGCGCGCCGGTGCGCGGATCGTTCTGCACGTCCCACGCGGTCCAGTCGAGGCCCGTGTCCAGTGCGAGCGTCCGATGCGCGGGCGGAAACCGGAAGAGGCTCGCGTCGTCCATCCGCGAAGGGCGAACGATCTTGCCCGGGTTCATCACCCCTGCGGGATCGAACAGATCCTTGATCGCTTCGAACGCGCGTGTGAGTCGCGGTCCGAACTGCCACGCGACCCATTCGCTGCGCACGAGTCCGTCGCCGTGCTCGCCCGAGTACGCACCCTTGTATTCGCGGACGATCGCCGACGCCTCCTCGGCGATCGCGCGCATCTTCTGCGCGCCGTCGCGGCGCATGTCGAGGATCGGCCGCACATGGAGCGTTCCCACCGATGCATGGGCGTACCACGTGCCGCGCGTGCCGTGGCGGCGGAATATTTCGGTGAGGCGGTCGACGTATTCGGCGAGGTGCGCGAGCGGGACGGCGCAATCCTCGATGAACGACACCGGCTTGCCGTCGCCGCGCAGGCTCATCATGATATTGAGGCCCGCCTTCCGCACGTCCCACAACGACTTCTGCTCGGCGGCGAGCGGGACCTTGACCAGATGCCGCTCGAGCCCGTGGTTGGCCAGCACATCCTCGAGGTCGTCGAGCCTGCGCAGTGTCGCCGGCGCATCGTCGCCCGTGAACTCGACGAGCAGGATTGCGTCGGGCTCGCCCACCAGCGCACGCTCGATCACCGGACGGAACGACGGATTGCTACGCGCAAGGTCGATCATCGTCCGATCGACGAGCTCGACCGCGGAGGGCCCGAGTGCTACCAGCTCGCTCGTCGCGGCCATCGCCGCATGCAGCGAGCCGAAGTTGACGACGCCGAGCGCGCGGTGACGGGGCAGCGGCGCGAGCGACAATGTAAGCGTCCGCGTCCATGCGAGCGTGCCTTCGCTGCCGACGAGCAAGTGCGCGAGGTTGACGCTGCCGTCCGCCGTGTACGGGCGCTCGCTTTGCGGGTTGAACACGTCCGCGTTGTAGCCGCCCACACGCCGCATGACACGCGGCACGACGCGCGCGATCTCGTCGTGCTCGCGCTCGCCGATCGACCGCAGCGCCGCAACGAGCTCGCGCACTCGGGGCGGCGCGTCGTTCATGTCACGCTCCGGTCCGAACCGCGCTTCGGTCCCATCCGCGAGCCGGACATCCAGTGCAGCGACGTTGTGCACCATATTGCCGTAGTACAGCGAGCGCGAGCCGCACGAGTTGTTGCCGGCCATCCCGCCGAGCGTGGCCTGCGCCGACGTGCTGACGTCGACCGGGAACCACAGGCCGTGCTTGCGCAGCCAGCCGTTCAGTTCGTCGAGGACGATGCCCGGCTCGACGGTGACCGTCTGCGCGGATGCATCGAACGCCACCACGCGGTTCAGGTGCTTGCTGTGGTCGATGACGAGCCCGGCACCGACGGTTTGCCCGCATTGCGAGCTGCCGGCGCCACGCGCAATGATCGGCACCCCGAGTGCCGTGCAGACCTCGGTCGCAGCGCGCACGTCGTCGTCGCTCGCCGGGACGAGGATCGCGAGCGGCTGCACCTGGTAGATCGAGGCGTCGGTCGCGTAGCGCGCGCACGACGCGGCGTCGGCCATGACGGCGCCGGAGACGACTTTCGCCAGCCTGGCGGCCACATCCTGGCCTGGCCTGTTGGCGTGGAAGACGAGCGGCTGGGGCGCGGACGCGTTCATGGGGTCAAGGTGTGTACGCTAGCAGGCGCTGGCCGCGCACACCGGTGATAATGTACGACGGGCGAACGCAAGAGACCCGGACCAAAGCCAATTGACGTCTTAGGAGGAGCATCGCGATGAACACGTTCACGAGCAGGTGGGGCGCGCTGGCGATCATGCTGATGAGTGCGCCCGCGATTGCCTGGGAGCCGACGAAGCCCGTCGAGATCGTCGTCGCCGCCGGCGCCGGCGGCGCGTCTGACCAGATGGCGCGGATGATGCAGGCGGCGATCCAGAAGAACAAGCTGATGAACCAGCCGATGGTGGTGTCGCTGAAAGGCGGCGCGTCGGGCGCCGAAGCGCTGATGTACATGAAGTCCAGCGACGGCGACCCGAACAAGGTGCTGATCGCGTATTCACTGATCTACATGCTGCCGCTGGCGGCCAAGATCCCGTTCAACTGGCGCGATTTGACGCCCGTTTCGGTGATCGCGATGGACCAGTTCGTGCTGTGGGACAACACCACGCTGCCGTACAAGAACGTCAAGGAGTTCGTCGCGGCGGCGAAGACTGCGAATCCGCCGTTCAAGATGGGCGGCACGGGCTCGAAGCGGGAGGACCACGTCCTCACGGTCTTCATGGAAAAGAAGACCGGCGCGAAATTCGCGTACCTGCCGTACAAGTCGGGTGGCGAAGCCGCGACGCAACTCGTGGGCAATCACACGGCGGCGAACGTGAACAACCCGTCCGAGAACCTCGAAGTGTGGCGGGCGGGGCAGGTCCGCGCGCTGTGCGTGTTCGACAAGGAACGGATCGCGTACAAGACGAAGGTGACCGACACGATGTCGTGGAACGATATCCCGACCTGCAAGGAAGAGGGTCTCGACATGCAGTACCTGATGCTCCGCGCGATGTTCCTGCCGGGCAAGATGACACCGGAACAGACGGCCTTCTACGTCGACCTGTTCAAGAAGGTCACGCAGACGCCCGAATACAAGGAATACATGGAGAAGCAGGCGCTGAAACCCGTGTTCCTGACCGGCAACGATATGCTGTCGTTCCTCGAGGAGGACGATACGCTCAACAAGAAGCTGATGATCGAAGCGGACTTCGTCGCCCAGTAGCGGCGCGTGCCGTCGTCTCGACGCGCTCTTTCCCGACCGGGGAAGGGCGCGCACGTCCTTTCCTTGCGCGACGCTGATGGCAGCCATTGAATCCGAGATCGTCGTCGACGACCCGGACGCGCCTTCCGGCACGTCGGCGCCGGTGACGAGCACTCGCAGCGTCGAGGCGGTCGTCTACGTCGTGCTGCTGGCGCTCGCGCTGCTGCTCGGGTTCGACAACTGGCGCAGCGGCATGGGCTGGGCGAAGGACGGCCCGCAGAGCGGCTACATGCCGTTCTACCTGTGCGTGATCCTCGCCGGCGCGTCGCTGTGGGGCCTTGCGCGGATCGTCGTCCTGCGCAGGGTCTCGTCGAAGCCGTTTGTCACCCGTGACCAGCTGCGGCGCGTCCTGCAGGTATTCGTGCCGACATTCGTATTCGTCGCACTCGTGCAGGTTCTCGGCATCTACGTCGCAAGCCTGCTGCTGGTCGCAGGCTTCATGCGGTTCATCGGACGGATCGCGTGGTGGAAGTCGCTGCTGACGAGCGTGGTGTTCGCGCTGATCATGTTCGTGACGTTCGAGATCGCTTTCGACGTCATCATGCCGAAAGGCCCGATCGAAGCGCTGTTCGGCTTCTAGGCCCTAGATCGCGCCCGAATGGAGGCCGTCACACTGCTGTTGCATGGCTTTGCCGTCCTGCTGACGTGGAAGACGCTCGCGCTGATGCTGGTCGGACTGCTGCTTGGCATCTTCGTCGGCGTGCTGCCGGGCCTTGGCGGACCGAACGGCGTCGCGATCCTGCTGCCGCTGACGTTCACGATGGATCCGACGTCGGCGATCGTCATGCTGTCGTGCATCTACTGGGGCGCGCTGTTCGGCGGTGCGATCACGTCGATCCTGTTCAACATTCCCGGCGAGGCCTGGTCGGTTGCGACGACGTTCGACGGTTATCCGATGGCTCAGCAGGGAAAGGCCGCCGAAGCGCTGACCGCGGCCTTCACGTCGTCGTTCATCGGCTCGTTCGTCGCCGTCGTGCTGATCACGTTTCTCGCGCCCCGCATCGCGTCGTTCGCCTTGCGCTTCGGGCCGCCCGAGTTCTTCGCCGTCTACCTGCTGACGTTCTGCTCGTTCGTGGGCCTCGGCCGCGAGGAGAAGCACAAGACGGTCATCTCGATGGCGCTCGGGCTGCTGCTCGCTGCCGTCGGGATGGACACGGTATCGGGCAGGCTCCGGATGACGTTCGGCTTCGACCCGCTGCTGCGCGGCGTCAACTTTCTCGTCGCGGTCATCGGCCTTTTCGGCATCAGCGAGATCCTGCTGACGATGGAGGAGCGGCTGGCACTTCGCGGCCACGCGGCGGCGATCAGCCTGCGCGTTGTGCTGAAGGTGTGGCGCGAGTTGCCGCGCTACTGGGTGACGCTGGTGCGGTCGTCGGCGATCGGGTGCTGGCTCGGCATCACGCCGGGCGGCGCGATTGCGGCATCGTTCATGGGCTACAACCTCGCCAAGCGATTCTCGAAGAATCCCGAGACGTTCGGTCATGGCCGCATCGAAGGCGTGTTCGCGCCGGAGACCGCCGCGCATGCATCGGGGACGTCGGCACTGCTGCCGATGCTGGCGCTCGGAATACCCGGCTCGGGAACGGCGGCGATCCTGCTCGGCGGTCTGATGGTGTGGGGCTTGAACCCCGGTCCGCTGCTGTTCGTCGAGCACAAGGATTTCGTGTGGGGGTTGATCGCATCGATGTACCTCGGCAACGTAGTCGGCCTGATCATTGTGCTGACCACCGTGCCGATCTTCGCGTCGATCCTGCGCATTCCGTTCGCCGCGGTGGCGCCGATGATCGTCGTGTCATGCGCGATCGGCGCGTTCGCGATTCAGAATGCGATGTTCGACGTGTGGCTGATGCTGCTCTTCGGCGTCGTCGGTTACGTGTTCAAGAAGATCGGCGTTCCGCTGGCGCCTCTTACGCTAGCGCTCGTCCTTGGCAATCGCAGCGAGGACGCGTTCCGGCTGTCGATGATCGGTGCCGGCGGTGACCTCGGCGTGTTCTGGTCGAACGGTCTCGTCGGCTCGATCACCACGCTCGCGTTGCTGCTGCTGTTCTGGCCGCTGCTTTCTCGGCTTTTCGAAACGGCCGGCCGCATCCTTCGGCGGGCGCCCGCGTCGTGATGCCGACGTTGATCGACGTGCAGTCGGCAGGTCCGATCGCGACGGTCGTCCTCGATCGGCCCGACAAGCTCAACGCGCTGACGAAAGGCATGTGGCAGGCACTCGGCGATGCAATCCGACGGTTGTCGGCCGACGGTGAACTGCGGTGCATCGTCGTTCGCGGCGCGGGCGAGCGCGCATTTTCACCCGGCAACGACATCGCGGAGTTTGCGCTCGAGCGCGCGAACTCGGCGCAGGCGCGCGCGTACGGCGCGGTGATGCACGCGACGCTGCGCGCACTTGCTGACTGTCCGGTGCCGCTGGTCGCGCAGATCCATGGCATTTGCGTGGGCGGCGGCCTCGAGATCGCCGCGATGTGCGACTTGCGGATCTGCGGCGCGTCGAGCCGCTTCGGAGCACCCGTCAAGAGCCTCGGTCTGGTGATGGCGCACGCCGAGATGGCGGCGCTCGTGCGCCTCGTCGGTACCGATGTCGCGCTCGAGATCCTGCTCGAGGGTCGCATCTTCGACGCCGCGGAGGCGATGTCCAAGGGACTCGTTACCCGGGTCGTCCCGGATGCGGACGTGGCGGGCGAAGTCGTGGCAGCGGCCACGAGCATTGCCGAAGGTGCGCCCCTCGTCGCCCGCTGGCACAAGAAATTCGCGCGCCGGCTGGCCGATCCGGCGCCACTTTCGGCAGGCGAGGCGGACGAGGGTTTCGCATGCTTCGACACCGACGACTTTCGAGTCGGTTATGCGGCGTTTCTCGCGAAGCGGAAGCCCGAGTTCACCGGCAAGTGAGCGCCGCACCCGATGCTCGATGCGATGACTGAAGCAACGCACGGTTCCGAGCATCCCGGCCCGCTGCGCGGAATGCGCGTGCTCGAGCTCGCGCAGATCATGGCGGGGCCCACGTGCGGCATGCTGCTGGCCGACATGGGCGCAGATGTCGTCAAGGTCGAGAAGCTCCCCGGCGGCGACGACTCGCGCGGCTATCGCGAGCCGCGGGTGAACGGCGTGTCCGCACCGTTCATGATGCTGAATCGCAACAAGCGCGGCATCGCGATCGACCTGAAGCAGCCAGCGGGCCGCGACGTGCTGTTGCGGATGGTGCGCAACGCCGACGTGCTGACCGAGAACTATCGCCGCGGAACACTGGAGAAGCTCGGCCTCGGCTACGACGTGCTTGCGGCGGCCAACCCGGGGTTGATCTACTGCGCGATATCCGGCTACGGGCGCGACGGTCCCTATGGCGACAAGGGCGGGTTCGACCTGATCGCGCAGGGCTTCGCAGGCCTGATGGCGATCACCGGGGAACCGGGCGGGCCGCCGGTCAAGACGGGCAGTCCGGTGGCGGACATCAATGCGGGAATCCTCGCGACCGTCGGCATCCTGGCCGCGTACGTCCACAAGCAGCGGACCGGGCAGGGGCAGGTCGTCGACACGTCGCTGATGGAAGCCGCGCTGCAGCAGACGTACTGGCAGGCGGCAATCCACTTCGCCACCGGGGTGTCGCCGGGCCCGACCGGTTCTGCGCATCTGCTGACGGCGCCCTACCAGGCGTTTGCCGCCAGCGACGGCTGGCTCAACATCGGCGGCGCGAACCAGGCGAACTGGGAGCGTATCGCCGACGTGCTGGGCCATCCGGAATGGCGCGACGACGTCCGTTTCGCCAGCAATTCGGCGCGCATGGAAAATCGGGACACGCTGGTGGCGCTGATGAACGCGATTCTCGGTGCCCGTACGCGAGCAGAATGGATCGACGCCTTCGAGCAGGCGGGCGTGCCGGTCGGCGCCGTGCAGTCGATCGGCGAGGCGTTGGCGCATCCGCAAACGCTGGCGCGGGGAATGGTGGTAGAAAATACACACCCGCAGGCAGGCGCGACGAAGACGCTTGGATGTCCGATCCATTTTTCGGCGACGCCGACACGCGTCAGCCGTGCCGCGCCGATGCTCGGCGAGCATACGCGCGAGTTGCTGCGTGAATACGGTTACTCCGCAACGGAGATCGCTTCGCTCGAAGCAAAGCGCGTTGTCGAATCGATCAGTGCGGTGGCTTTCGGCCCGGTTTCCGGCGGGGCGTAGATAGGGTCCGCGAACGTGAGAAAGGCCGGCGAACCGGCCTTTTTTACATCGCTTTGGTGGACCGAGCTACGCGGTCGGCCGCTCGCGGCGCCTCCGCAGTGCGACGCCACTGAGCAGCGTGGCACCGAGGAGCGCGAGCGTCGACGGCTCCGGCACGTTGGTGTCCGGGCTGCATTCCGGCGAGCCGGGTATGCAATCCGTGCTCGTCGACGAATCGGCAGCGACGACGCCTGTTCGTCCGGTGGGTCCGATCAAATCGACCGTAAAGTAAAAACCCTGCGGATTGGTTGCCGCAAAATCCGTGAGCGCGAGGCTGGGTGCATGCGTGACGTCGAACTCGAGCGTGCTCGTCGTTGCATTGCCGCCACCCATCTTCGGACACGCGACGCCGCCGACGACGCAGTCGATCGCGTAGTTGAACGTGCCGAAGTTGCCGCCGGTGTTGTACGTTCCCATGCCCAGGAAG
>Ga0207645_10003692_pt1 | contig 11544 bp, 8 predicted proteins | sample KBSM53metaG_FD_184331 | JGI IMG/M metagenome (GOLD analysis project Ga0207645, IMG submission 184331) | Miscanthus rhizosphere microbial communities from Kellogg Biological Station, Michigan, USA - KBS M5-3 metaG (SPAdes) (version 2) | ecosystem: Host-associated > Plants > Roots > Rhizosphere >...
GCACCTTCGAGCTGAAGTACTTCTTCGGTTCGTCGCTGAACACCGAGGCCGGCGGCAACGCATCGAGCACCGCGGTGCGTGCGCTGATCCAGCAGATCGTCGCGGCCGAGAACCCGGCCAAGCCGCTGAGCGACAGCCAGATCTCGCAGATGCTCGAGGAGCAGGGCATCCAGGTCGCGCGCCGCACCGTCGCGAAGTACCGCGACGCGCTGAAAATCGCGCCCACGCAGCTGCGCAAGGCGATGTGAGGCCGGCGCAAGGCGCGAAGGCGCTCCCCATCCGCACGGGCGTGGCGCCGCACAGGGGCGCGTCATGACCTTGCCGCTGTTCCTGCCCTGCGCCGGCGGCGTCGAGGCGCTGCTTGCCGATGAGGTGCGGCGCGTGCTGCCGACAGCCGCGGTGCGCGAGGCGCGCGGCGGCATCGGCCTCGACGGCGACCCGCTCGAGGTGATGACGCTCAACCTTGAAAGCCGGCTCGCCCAGCGCGTGCTGATCGAGGTCGCGCACGGCCCATACCGCAGCGAGCACGACCTGTACGCGCTCGCCCACGCTGTCGACTGGGGCGCCTGGATCACGCCGCGGCACACCCTGCGCGTCGACACCACCGCGCAGCGCAGCCCGTTGAAGAGCCTGAACTTCGCGGCGCTGCGCATCAAGGACGCGGTCTGCGACGTGCTGCGCGACGCGACCGGCGAGCGCCCCAGTGTCGACACCCACCAGCCCGATCTGCAGCTCGTGCTGCACCTCGGCGAGCAGGCGGCGACGCTCTACATCGACAGCTCCGGCGAGTCGCTGTTCAAGCGCGGCTGGCGCGAAGACAAGGGCGATGCGCCGCTGAAGGAGACCCTTGCCGCGGCGATGCTCGCGACCGCCGGCTGGCGCGGCACGCCGGCCGCCGGCGGCGCGCTGCACGACCCGTGCTGTGGCTCCGGCACGATCGCGATCGAGGCCGCGCAGATCGCCTGCGGCATCGCGCCGGGGCTGAAGCGGCGCTTCGCGTTCGAGCGCCTGCTGCCGTTCGTCGCCGATGCGATGCGCGCCGAGATGCAGCGTCTGCGCAGCCACGCGCAAGCGCGCATCCACCCGAGCGCGGTGCCGATCTTCGCCAGTGACGTGTCGTTCCGGATGATCGATTTCGCGCGCCGCAATGCGCAGCGTGCCGGGGTCGAGGCCGCGATCACCTTCAACGGCGGCGACGCGCTCGAGCGGCCGGCGCCGGTCCTGCCAGACGAGCTGCCGGGCACCCTGATGATCAACCCGCCGTACGGCGAGCGCATCGAGGTCGGCGGCAAGGCCGCGCGTCGGACCGGCGACGAGCGGACCGGTGACGACCGCGACAACCGCCAGGCGCCAGGCGACTTCTTCCAGCGTCTGGCCGCGCACTGGAAACGCGCCTACACCCAGCACCCGGCCGGCTGGACCGCCTATGTGCTCAGCCCCGACATGAAGCTGCCGAGCGCGATGCGGTTGAAGGAATCGCGGCGCGTGCCGATGTGGAACGGGCCGATCGAGTGCCGCCTGTTCCGCTTCGACCTGATCGCCGGCTCGGCGCGCGCGCCGCGGACGCCCGCGCCCTAGAGCCTGGCGGCGCGACGTCAGCCGCGCAAGCCGAGGTGCGCGAGCAGCGCCAGCGGCGCGGTGTCGGCGCGCAGCACGCGCGCGCCGAGCGAGACCGGCATGAACCCGGCCGTGAGTGCAGCCGCTTCCTCGGCCGGTGTCAGCCCGCCTTCGGGGCCGCTGAGGCAGACCAGCGCCTCGCCGGGCGCGGCCGTCGCCGCGAGCGGGGCCGCATCATGCAGGCTCAGGATCCAGCGCCCATCGCGAGCCGCCTGCGGCAAGCCCTGCAGCCACTGCGGCAGGCTGCGCACCGGCTCAATGTGCGGCACGCGGGTGCGCCCGCTCTGCTCGCAGGCCGCGAGCGCCACCGCCTGCCAGTGCGCGACCTTCTTGTCGGCGCGCTCGCCGGCCAGGCGCAGCACTGCGCGCTCGCACATCAGCGGCTGGATCGCCGCGACACCGAGCTCGGTGGCCTTTTCGACCAGCGTATCCATGCGCTCGTTGGCTGGCATGCCGAGCGCCAGCGTGACCTGCAGCGGCAGCTCGCGCTCGACTGCATGGTGCGCGATCAGCCGCACCGTCACATCGCTGCGGCCCATCGTCACGACCTCGGCCTGCCACTCGCCGCCATTGCCGTCGAACAGGATCAGCGCGGAGCCGGGCTGCAGCCGCAGCACCTGCACATGGCGCGCGGGGCCACTGGGCAGCGCAAGGGTCTCGGCGGCGCTCAGGCGCTGGTCGATGAAGAGGCGGGGCAGCATGCAGCGAGTGTGCCCGAGAAGCGCACAGCCTCTGGCCCGGCGTCAGGCTTCAGGCGTCGCCGTCGTTCTGCAACCAGTCCTCGATGATCGCGCGCGTGTAGGTGCTCGCGACCGCATCGATGAAGCGCGTGAAGTCGACGTGCGCGTTCGCGTCGGCGCGGTCCGAGATCGTGCGGATCACCGCGAACGGGCGCCCGAAGTCGGCGCAGGCCTGCGCCACCGCGGCGCCTTCCATCTCGACCGCGAGCGCCTCCGGCAGCACGCTGCGCAAAGCCTGGCTCTGCGCTTCGCTGGCGACGAAGCTGTCGCCGCTGATCACGAGCCCCTGGTGCAGCAGCGCGGCGTCGATGCCGAAGCCGCCGAGCAGCGCCGGGTCGATGAGCCGGTCGACCTGGTCGAGGCAGCGCTGCGCCGCCGCGGCCAGCGCATCGGCCAGGCTCGCGCTGGTGTCGAAATACGCGCGGCCGGTGAGCGGCACCTCGAAGCGCGGGAACAGCGGCGAAGCGTCCATGTCGTGGTGCAGCAGCTGGCGCGCGACGACCACGTCACCGACCTTGACGCCGCGCCGCAAGCCGCCGGCCACGCCGGTGAAGACGAGCCGGCGCACATTGAACTCGTGCATCAGCAACACCGCGGTGGTGGTCGCCGCGACCTTGCCGATGCCCGACAGCACCAGCACGACCGGCCGGCCGTGGATCAGGCCTTGATGGAAATCCCGACCGGCCAGCCGCACCGACTGGCGGTCGCGCAGCAGCGCCAGCAGCGCGTGGAGTTCCTCGTGCATCGCACTGACGATGGCGATCGGCAGGCGCGCCATCGCGTCACTCATCGTGCGGCGCGCGCGAAGGCGCCGCGCGGGCCGCGGGGCGGTCGATCTGCGATCGGCGGCCGCGCATCAGCTTTGCGCGCTTCGCGTCAGCGCCCGTAGAGCGCGCGCCGGGCCGCCCCGGCCACCGCCTCGCCCTTGCGGTCGGCGATCTGCGCGAGCGTGCGCTGCGCGACGGCCTGCAGCTCCTCGATCGTGCCGGCCTTCTCGACGGCCAGGGTCAGCACGAAGCCGCGCAGGCCGAGCTCCTTCGAGATCAGTTGCGTCAGCGTCGCGGTGAACTGGCCGTAGTCGAGCGGCGCGGCGGGTTCGTCGTCGACCGGCTGCGCCGCGGCTGGGTTCGACCGGGCCGATGCGGAGCCACCCGCACGGCTCGGCGACCCGGCCAGCGGTGCGATCAGCCCGAGCGACTGCAGCGCATCGAAATCGGCGGCGGTGATGCCGGCCAGGTTCGCAAGCAGCATCTCGTCGGTCTTGACGCCATCGATGACGAGCAGCAGGTTGCGCAACGCGCGCTCCTTCACGAGCGCACGCGCCTGTATCTCGGTTCGCCCCGCGTCGGTCTTGGCCCAGATCAACTGTTGATTCCCATCGACATCGCGCCGGGCCTGCATCGGGCCTGGCGACATAGCGCGAAATGTAGCAGCCCGCACCCACGACGGGCTGCGAACTAACACACGCTTATGCCAGCCGCGGCGGCCCGCAGTTTCGACCTCTTGAGCCCATGGGGCTTTGCCGCTTTGCTCGAACCCCCGCAGAGGGCGGGCTGGGCGCAGCCCGGCCCTGGCGGTGCTCTTCAGGCCTTCTCGCGCAGTTCGCGGCGCAGGATCTTGCCGACGTTGGTCTTGGGCAGCGTGTCGCGGAACTCGACCAGCTTGGGTCGCTTGTAGCCGGTCAGGTTGGCCTCGCAATAGGCGCGCACGTCGGCGTCGGTGACACCCGGGTTGCTGCGCACGATCACGAGCTTGACGGCCTCGCCGGCCTTCGCATCGGCGATGCCGACCGCGGCGCATTCGAGCACGCCGGGCATCTGGCCGACGACATCCTCGACCTCGTTCGGGTAGACGTTGAAGCCGCTGACCAGGATCATGTCTTTCTTGCGGTCGACGATCTTGAAGTAGCCGCGCTCGTCGACGACGCCGATGTCACCGCTGCGGAAGAAGCCGTCGGCGGTCATGACCTTCTCGGTCTCGTCGGGCCGCTGCCAGTAGCCGGCCATCACCTGCGGGCCCTTGATCGCGATCTCGCCCGGCGTGCCGATCGGCACCTCGTTGCCATCGTCGTCGAGCAGCTTCAGCTCGGTGTTGGGCATCGGCAGGCCGATGTTGCCGCTGTACGCGGTGCTGTCGACCGGATTGCAGGTCGCCGATGGCGAGGTCTCGCTCAGGCCGTAGCCCTCGACGATCGGGCAGCCGGTCTTCTCGAGCCAGAGCTTCGCGGTGGCGCTCTGCACCGCCATGCCGCCGCCGACCGAGATCACCAGCCCGCTCCAGTCGACGGTGTTGAAGTCGGGGTGGTGCGCCATCGCGTTGAACAGCGTGTTGACGGCCGGGAAGCTGTGGAACTTCTCGCCCGCGAGCTCCTTGAAGACGCCCGGCAGGTCGCGCGGGTTCGCGATCAGGATGTTGGCGCCGCCCATGCGCATCGCCAGCATCATGTTCGTGTTGAAGCCGAAGATGTGATAGATCGGCAGCGCGCAGATCGTGATGACCTGCTGGCCCGCCGGGATCTTCTTCAGCGCCGGCTGGTACCAGGCCTCGGCCTGCAGGATGTTGGCCACGAGGTTGCGGTGCAGCAGCACCGCGCCCTTGCTGACGCCGGTCGTGCCGCCGGTGTACTGCAGCACCGCGATGTCGTCGGGGCCGACGCTGGCGGGCGTGAAGGTCTTGCCGCGGCCCTGCGAGAGCGCGTCGTTGAAGGCGACGGCGCCCGGCAGCTCGAACGCCGGCACCATCTTCTTCACCTTGCGAACGACGTAGTTGACGATCATCGCCTTCGGGAAGCCGAGCATGTCGCCGAGCGCGGTCAGGATGACTTTCTTCGTCGGCACCGATGCCAGCACCTGCTGCAGCGTGGTCGCGAAGTTCTCGACCATGATGATCAGCTTGGCGCCCGAGTCTTTGAGCTGGTGCTCGAGCTCGCGCGGCGTGTACAGCGGGTTGACGTTGACGACCACGTAGCCGGCACGCAGGATCGCCGCCACCGCGACCGGGTACTGCGGCACGTTGGGCATCATGATCGCGACGCGGTCGCCCTTCGCCAGGCCCTGCGCCTGCAGATAGGCGGCGAGCGCGCGCGAGGCCTCGTCGACCTGCGCGAAGCCGATCACCTTGCCCATGAATTTGTACGCCATGCGCGGGCCGTACTTCTTGAAGCTTTCGTCGAGCAGCGCCACCAGCGAGCTGTACTGCTCGACGTCGACGTTGGCAGGCACGCCCGCCGGATACTGCTTCAACCAGATTTTTTCCATCGCACGCGACTCCGAGAAACAGCGAGGGATTCTGACGGACGCCCCCGACCCCAGCCCTAGGGTGTTTCGATACATTTGCCAGGGCGCATGCGCGAGAGTCGACCCATGAAACAGACCACCGCGGGGCCAGTGCTCGTGATGGGCGCCGGCGCGATCGGCTGCCATCTCGGCGGCAGCCTGCAGGTGGCCGGTGCATCGGTCGTGTTCGTCGGCCGGGCGCGCGTGCTGGCGGCGCTGCGCGCGCAGGGGTTGACCCTGACCGACCTGAACCGGCATCGCGCGCACATTCCCGCGGCCGCGCTCGCGCTGCACGATGCGGTGCCGGCCGGTTTGGCGCCATCGCTGGTGCTGCTCACGGTCAAGAGCGGGGCGACCGCCGCGGCCGCGGCCGAACTCGCCGCGGCGCTGCCGGCGGACACCCCGGTGGTGTCAATGCAGAACGGCCTGAACAATGCCGCGATCGCGCGTGCCGCGGCGCCAGCGCTGCACTGGGTCGCGGGCATGGTGCCGTTCAATGTGGCCGAGCTCGGGCCGGGCCACTTCCACCGCGGCACCAGCGGCGCGCTCGCGGCACAGGACGACCCGGCGCTGCGCGCCCACGCAGCGCTGTTCACGCGCGCCGGGCTGCCGCTGCGGCTGCATGCCGACCTGCGCCCGGTGCAATGGGGCAAGCTGCTGCTGAACCTGAACAACCCGGTGAACGCACTGTCGGGCCTGCCGCTGCGCCGCCAGCTGATGGAGCGTGGCTACCGGCGATGCCTGGCCGCGCTCCAGGACGAAGCGCTGTCGCTGCTCGATCACGCCGGCATCGCGCCGGCGCGGGTCGCGGCGCTGCCGCCGCGCTGGCTGCCGACCTTGCTGCGCCTGCCCACGCCGCTGTTCCGTCTGCTCGCAGCACGCATGCTGCGCATCGACGCAAACGCCCGCTCCAGCATGGCCGACGACCTCGCCGCCGGCCGGCCGACCGAGATCGACGCGCTGTGCGGCGAGGTCGTGCGGCTCGCGCTGGCGCGCGGCCTGCGCGCGCCGCTGAATGCGCGCATGGTCGCGGCGGTGCAGTCGGCCCAGCCCGGCGACGCCGCAATGAGTGCGCGGAAGATGACGCTCTTTCTCGGGATCTGACCGCGGCCTGCGTCAGCGGGGACCAGGGCACGCCGATTGCCCCGCTTTCGGGACCTGTTTCCATTCCGGAAGGAGCTCCCATGCCAGCGCATTTCAACCCCTCTCACACCCTTGGCGGCAAGCGGATTGCCAAGCACTCCAGATGCCTGCTCACGGCCGGCGCGCTCGCGGCGCTGCTCGCCCCGATCGGGCCCGGCGCGATCGCGCAGACCACCGCGCCGTCGACCGACGCATCGGCGCAATCCGCCGCCTCGGCGCCATCCGGCCCGGCGATGTCGCCGCCGGCGCAGAAGAAGCCGGCGAAGAAGGGCGTGCAGTCCGGTCCGGCGCCGTCGGCACCCAGCGACGCGAGCATGTCGCCGCCGGCCGAGAAGCGCCCGGCCAAGAAGGGCGCGCAATCGGGCCCGACGCCATCGTCGGCGCCATCGGCGCCGAGCAGCTGACCGTGAGCGCCGGCCGGGCCGGCTACGGCAGGGCCGGCGCTGCGTGCCAGCCGCCGCCGAGCGCCTGGATCAGCGCGATCGCCGCCGCCTGCCGGTTCGACGCGAGCTGCGCGACGGTACGGCGCGCGCTCAGCGCCGACGCCTGCGCCGTGACGACCTCGGTGTAGCTGACCTGGCCGGCCTTGTAGCGGTTCAGCTGCTGCTGCTCGGCCAGGTCGGCCGCCTCGGAGGCGGCGCGCCGCAGCTCCGCCTGCTCGGCCAGCGCACGCGTGGCCGAGAGCTGGTCCTCGACCGACTGGAACGCGCTCAGCACGGTCTGCCGGTAGCGCGCGACCGCGGCGTCGCGCGCCGCTTCGGCGCCTTCGACGCGCGCGTGCGTCGCGCCGGCATCGAAGATCGTCTGCGCGGCCGACAGCCCGAGCGACCACAGGCTGGTCGACGCGCCGATCAGGTCGCCGACACGGCTGCCGGCGTTGCCGAACGAGCCGCTCAAGGTCAGGCTCGGGAAGTAGGCGGCGCGCTGGATGCCGATCTGCGCATTCGCCGCCGCGACCGCGCGCTCGCTGGCGGCGATGTCGGGGCGGCGCTGCAGCAGCTCCGACGGCAGGCCCAGCGGCACCGCGGGCACCGTCATCGTCCACTGCGCTTGCGCCAGCGCGAACGCGGCCGGCGGCTGGCCGGTCAGCACCGCGATCGCGTGCTCGAGCTGGGCGCGCTGGCCGGCCAGGGTGACGAGGTCGGCGCGCGCCCCGGCGAGCTGGGTCTGCGCCTGCAGCACATCGGTGCGCGGCGCGATCCCGGCGGTGTAGCGGTTCTGCGTGATCTGCAGTGCGCGCTCGAAGCCGTCGACGGTGCGCCGCAGCAGGCCGAGCTCGGTATCGGCGTCGCGCAGCGCGAAGTAGTCGGTCGCGAGCTCGCCCTGCGCCGACAGCCGCGCCGCCGCGAGATCGGCGTCGCTCGCCTGGGCGCTGGCCTGCGCGCTCTCGACAGCGCGGCCGAGCCGGCCCCACAGGTCGGGCGCCCAGCTCGCGCCAACGCCGAGCTGCAGGCTGTTGCCGGTGCCGGTTTGCGATGCGCCGCCGCCCGAGCGCTTCGCGCTCGCATCGGCGTTCACCGACGGGAACAGCGCGGCACGCTGCTCGCCGACCAGCGCGCGCGCCTGTCGGTACGCGGCGACCGCGGCCGCGACGTTCTGGTTCGAGACCTCGACCTGCGGCATCAGCCGGTCGAGCTCGGCATCGCCGAACAAGCGCCACCAGTCGCCACGGCCCAGCGTGTCGGCCGGCGCCGCGGGGAACCAGCCGGCGTCGGCCGCCGGCGCCTCCTTGTAGGCGGCCGAGGTCGGTGCGTCGGGGCGCCGGTAGTCGGGGCCGATCGCGCAGGCCGACAGCAGTGCCAGCAGCAGTGCCGACAGCGGCACGGCGGACAGGGTCGAGAGTCGAGGCGTTGGGTTCATGTCGATGCGGTGCTGGTCGCGGCATCCGGCGCGCTGCCCTCGATGCGGCTCAGGTGATGCTCGTCGGCGCTGCGGCGGCGCAGCCGGTCGAGCAGCAGGTAGACAACCGGTGTCGTCAGCAAGGTCAGCGCCTGGCTCGCGATCAGGCCGCCGATGATCGCGATGCCCAGCGGCTGGCGCAACTCGGCGCCTTCGCCGAAGCCGATCGCGAGCGGCAGCGCGCCGAAAGCGGCCGCCAAGGTCGTCATCAGGATCGGGCGGAAGCGCAGCAGGCAGGCCTCGCGCACCGCCGCGAGCGGGCTCAAGCCGCGCGCGCGCTCGGCCTCGAGCGCGAAGTCGATGATCAGGATCGCGTTCTTCTTGACGATGCCGATCAGCAGGAACACGCCGATCAAGGCCATGATCGAGAACTCCATCTTGAACATCAGCAGCGCGAGCACCGCGCCGACGCCGGCCGACGGCAGGGTCGACAGCACCGTCACCGGGTGCACCAGGCTTTCGTACAGGATGCCCAGCACGATGTAGATCACGACGATCGCCGCGACGATCAGCAGCATCTGCTGGCTGTTCGATTGCTGCGCGCTCAGCGCGCTGCCGGCGAACTCGCCGCGCAGCGTGGTCGGCAGGCCGATGTTGGCCTCGGCGGTCTTGATCGCGCTGCGCGCATCGGCCAAGGTCTGGCCCTCGGCGAGGTTGAACGAGATCGTGGTCGCGAGTTCGGTGTCCTGGTGATTCACCGAGCTCGCGGTCGATTCCTCGACGAAGCGCGCCATCGCCGCCAGTGGCACCAGGCTGGTCGGCGAGTTGCTCAGCACGCTGCCGGTCGATGCATTGCGCACGCCGGGGTTGGCCGAGATGGCCGCGGTGCCGTTCGACGCGGCCGATGCCGCGGCCGCGGTGCTCTCGACCGCGACCGCCTGGCCGCCGCTGTTGACGATGCGCGTCGCCGGCACGTAGATGTCGGCCAGCGCGTTCGGGCTGGTCGTGGTGCCGGGCGCCCATTCCATCACGACGTGGTACTGGTTCAGCTCGGTGTAGATCGTCGCGACCTGGCGTTGGCCGAACGCGTTGTACAGCGCCGAGTCGATCGCGCCCGCGCTGACGCCCAGGCGCTTCGCGGCGTCGCGGTCGACCTGCACGGTGGTCTGCACGCCGTTCTCCTGCTGGTCGGTGTCGACATCGGTCAGCACCGGCGTCAGCTTCAGCTCGTCGGCGAGCCTGCGGGCCCAGCGGCGCAGCTCGGCGACGTTGTCGCTCTTCAGGGTGTACTGGTAGGTCGAGTTGCTCGAGCGGCCGCCGGAGCGCACGTCCTGCACCGGGTTCAGGAACACCTGCAGCCCGGTCACGCGCGCGAGCTGCGGGCGCAGCCGCGCGATCACCGCGCTGCCCTTGTCGGTCCGCTGGCCCGCGCCGTTGCCGAAGGGCTTCAGGTTCACGAACATGAAGCCGCCGCCGGCACGCCCGCCACCGGCGAAGCCGACGACCGTCGCGACCGCCGGGTCGCCGTGCACGATGTCGACCGCCTGGCGCAGCTTCTCGCCCATCGCCTTGGTCGAGATGCTCTGGTCGGCGCGCAGCCCGCCATTGAGCTGGCCGGTGTCCTGCTGCGGGAAGAAGCCCTTCGGCGCCGCGGCGAACAGGTAGACGTTCAGCCCGATCACCGCGAGCAGAATCAGCAGCACCAGCAGCCGGTTGTCGAGCGCCCAGTCGAGGCTGTGCGCATAGCGGCGCAGCATCCAGTCGTAGATGCGCTCGGCGCCTCTTGCGACGCGCCCCGGCGGCTTGCCCTGCGCCCCGCCGGGCTTGAGCAGCCAGGCGCACATCATCGGCGTGGTCGTCAGCGACAGCACCAGCGAGATCAGCACAGCGACCGACAAGGTGACCGCGAACTCCTTGAACAGCCGCCCCTGCTGCCCGCCCATGAACAGCAGCGGGATGAACACCGCGACCAGCGACAGGCTGATCGACAGCACCGTGAAGCCGACCTCGCGCGCGCCGAGCAGTGCGGCCTGCATGCGCGTCATGCCGGCCTCGATGTGGCGGCTGGTGTTCTCGAGCACGACGATCGCATCGTCGACGACGAAGCCGGTCGCCACCGTCAGCGCCATCAGGCTCAGGTTGTTCAGGCTGAAGCCGAGCAGGTACATCACGCCGAAGGTGCCGAGCAGCGCCGCGACGGTCGCGACCGCCGGCACGATGGTCGCGCGCGCGCTGCGCAGGAACAGGCTGACCACGAGCACCACCAGCAGCACCGAGACAACCAGCGACAGCTCGACCTCGCGCAGCGAGGCCCGGATCGAATTGGTGCTGTCGTTCGCGACATGCAGCTCGACGTCGGCCGGCAGCTCGGCCTGCAGCTCGGGCAGCAGTGCGCGCACCGCATCGACGGTGGCGATCACGTTGGCCGACGGCTGGCGCGTGATCAGCACGATCACCGCGGGCTCGCCGTTGAACAGGCCGGTGGTGCGGGTGTCCTCGACGCCGTCGACGACCTGCGCGACATCCTGCAGGCGCACGGCGGCACCATTGCGCCAGGCAATCACCATCGGCGCGTAGTCGCTCGCGCGCAGGGCCGGCGTCTGGGTGTAGATCTGCAGGCGCCGGCCCTCGCCCTGCACCGCGCCCTTCGGCCGGTTCGCGTTGCTCGCCTGGATCGCGGCGCGCACGTCCTCGGTGCTGATGCCGTACTGGTTCAGCGCGAACGGCGACAGCTCGATGCGCACCGCCGGCAGCGAGCCGCCGCCGAGCTCGACGTCGCCGACGCCGTCGACCTGCGCCAGGCGCTGGCTGACGATGTTCGAGACCGCGTCGTAGATCTGGCCCGGCGTCTTGGTCTTCGAGGTCAGCGCCAGGATGATCACCGGCGCCGCGGCCGGGTTCGCCTTGCGGTAGGTCGGGTTGCTGCGCAG
>Ga0207645_10003694_pt1 | contig 11539 bp, 10 predicted proteins | sample KBSM53metaG_FD_184331 | JGI IMG/M metagenome (GOLD analysis project Ga0207645, IMG submission 184331) | Miscanthus rhizosphere microbial communities from Kellogg Biological Station, Michigan, USA - KBS M5-3 metaG (SPAdes) (version 2) | ecosystem: Host-associated > Plants > Roots > Rhizosphere >...
CCATGGTTTTAACCGCCGCCGAACTCATGTCGACATAGATCTGACCGGGACTCAGATATTTAACGGTCTTGCGCGCGGCCGCCACCGCGGACTTGCCCGGCGTGAGCGCAATGACGACGTCAGTGCCCTTGCACAATGCGCGCACCGTCTTCACCAGCTTCGCGCCGGCCGCGGTGGCCTGCGCGTGCAGCGGACCGTCGGCCGGCTCCTTCGCGCCGGTCCTGCTGTAAGCGACGATGTCCGTCAGCCCGCCCTGCGATAGATCCTGCGCAAAACGCAGCCCCGCTTCGCCGAAACCCAGAATGCCTAAACGCAATTTGATCTCCCCTGATGGTCGAAAGGGTCCGCCAGCCGCGGCCCGTGAACATCGCGCAATTATATTGGTTACACTGCATCTTTACATCCGAAAAAGGAATTCACCATGCCAACCACCACCGACAAGCTGATCGCCAAGAAGGACGGCGGAATCGGCTGGATCATTTTCAACAACCCGGCGAAGCGCAACGCGATGTCAATGGACATGTACCTGGCGATGGCCGACGCGCTCAACGATTACGCGCGCGATCCGGCGGTGCGTGTCGTCATATTGAAAGGCGCGGGCGATAAGGCGTTCGTGTCGGGCGCCGACATCTCTGAATTCAAGGAAAGGCGCGCGACCGCCGAGGCGAAGGCCGAATACGAGGCAGCTTCCGACCGCGCAGCCAAGGCATTGCGCGAGTGTCCGAAACCGACGATCGCGTCCATCCGCGGCTTCTGCATGGGCGGCGGCATGGGCACCGCGGTTTCGTGCGACCTGCGTATCGCTTCCGACGACTCGAGATTCGGCGTGCCGGCGGCGAAGCTCGGCGTCGGCTACCGCTACGCGCGCTTGAAGCAGCTCGAAGCGCTCGTCGGCCCGTCGTTCACGATGGAGATTTTCTACACCGGCCGCCAGTTCACGGCGCAGGAAGCGCTGACGATGGGACTCATCAATCGCATGCTGCCCGTGGCCGAGCTCGAAGACTACGTGCTCAATTACGCGACGACGATTGCGAACAACGCGCCGCTTACGATCGCCGCGGTCAAGAAGAGCGTCGTCGAAATGGGCAGAAACGAATCGGAGCGCGATATCGCGACCTGCGACCGCATGGTCGACACATGCTTCGCGAGCAAGGACTACATCGAAGGCCGCGACGCATTCATGGAGAAACGCAAGCCCGTATTCCAGGGCCATTGATTCACGCTTGCGCGGTATCGCCGTTCGTGTGGACGGCGGTGGCCGGGCGCTCGCCTTTCTCGCTGGCCCGTTTCGCGCGGTGCAATGGCATCGACAGCACATGCGCCGTATTGATCAGCGCGATGTGCGTCAGGGCCTGCGGAAAATTGCCCAGCATGCGACCGTTGCGCGGATCGTATTCTTCCGGCAGCAGCCCGACGTCGTTGCTCAAGCCGAGCAGCCGCTCGAACCACGCTTCCGCTTCGGCGCGCCGCCCGCTAAGCGCCAGACTTTCGGCTAGCCAGAACGAACAGGCCAGGAACGTTCCGCCGCCCGGCGGCAATCCGTCCACGTCATTGGCCGGCGAATAGCGCAGCACGAGCCCGTCCGAAACCAGCCCGCGCTCGATTGCCTCGATAGTCCCGCGCACGCGCGGATCGTCGGGCGGCAGGAAGCCGACCGGCGTAATCAGCAGCAGGCTCGCGTCGAGATGCGACGCGCCATAGTACTGAACGAATGTGTTGCGCGACTCATCGTAACCGTTGCGGCAGACGTCGGCATGGATTGCATCGCGGATTTCACGCCAGCGCTCGACCGGACCGTCGAGGCCGAAGTTCTCGACATCCTTGACGGCGCGGTCGAATGCAACCCACGCCATGATTTTCGAGTGCGTGAAATGCCGGCGCGGCCCGCGAATTTCCCAGATGCCTTCATCGGGCTCTTGCCAGCTGGATTCGAGAAAGCGCAGCAACACCACCTGAATGTTCCATGCAGCCGCGTTGGGCTTAAGTTTGGCGGCGCGCGCAAGGTGCAGCGTATCCATCACTTCGCCGTAAATGTCGAGCTGCAACTGACGCGACGCCGCATTGCCGACGCGCACCGGCCGCGCCCCGTCGTATCCCGGCAGCCAGTCGAGCTCGTATTCGCCGATACGCCGTTCGCCGGTGACGCTATACAGCGGCTGCAGGTCTTCAGGTCGGCCGGCCGCCGCGCGCACCAGCCACTCGCACCACGCCTCCGCCTCCTCGTGATAGCCGGCCAGCAGGAGCGAATTCAAGGTGAACGTGGCATCGCGCAGCCAGCAATACCGGTAGTCCCAATTGCGCACGCCGCCCGCCTCTTCGGGCAACGAAGTCGTCGGCGCCGCGACGATGCCGCCGGTGGGCCCATACGTCAGCGCCTTGAGCGTAATCAGCGAGCGCACGACGGCGGCATGCCAGCGTCCCCGATAAGTGCAGCGTCCCGACCATTTGCGCCATTCACGCTCGGTTTCAACCACGGCTTCTTCGGGGTCGATCGCCGGCTGCGCCGGCTCGTGCGAAGGACTGTAATTCAGCAGAAATGGAATGCGCTGGCCCGCGCTGACGACGAACTCCGCCACCGACGTCATGTCTTTGCCGCGCACGGGCACCGGCGTGTGCAATTCCAGTGTATCCGGCCCCGCCGTCGCGAGCAGCGTGTGATTAGGCCGCCGCACCCACGGCACGATCGAGCCGTAATCGAAGCGGATGATGAGTTCGAGCTGCATGGCCACACGTCCGCGCAAACCCTCGACGATGCGCACGAGGTCCCAGCGCTCTCCCGAGAGCGGCATGCAGTCGATGATGCGTACTGCGCCTTCACGCGTTTCGAATTCGGTTTCGAGTATCAACGTGCCGTCGCGGTATTGGCGCCGCGCGCTAAGCACTTCTGCCGCAGGCGCGATGAGCCAGCGGCCGTGCGCGCGGTTTCCCATCAGGGCGGCGAAACAGGCGCCTGCATCGAAGCGCGGCAGGCACAGCCAGTCGATGGAGCCGTCGCGACCAACCAGGGCAGCCGTGTGACAGTCGCCGATCAGCGCATAGTCCTCGATCGGCAACGGCATGGAATTCCCGGGACAGCCGGGATGGCGACCTACGTCCGCCGGCGTTTGCGCATTGATATGCCGATTATTGCCAGCCCGGCGAGCAGCAGCACGTACGCTTCGGGTTCCGGAATCTGGACGACGAAGCCCCGGATCTCGCCACCCGGAAACGCGCTGGTGTGAACGTTGAGATAAGTCAATCCACCCAGCAACCCGTTGACCAGCGACGTCTCGGCATTGGCGAGACCACCGACCAGGGTGACGAAGGCGGGATTGTAGGAGGACGCCAAGGTCAGGTTGAGCGTGTTGTCATAGGTCCCTGCCAGCACACCCAACGGGAAGTTGGCGAAGGTCGGCGTCGTCGTGGCAACCCCGGCGTTTACCCCGGTCGCGAACGGACTCGGCAGACAACAGTGAATGTGTGCCGCGGTCGTTCCCACAGGCGCACCTGGCGGCGCGGTTGGTACCAGGCCGGAGAATGCGATTTGAACGCGCAATGTGTGTGCCGCGACGTCGAGATCCAGGATTGCCGTCCCGGATCCCGTAGATGCGGTGGGAGGAACTTCGTTCGCCGGCGACAAAAAGGCCCCGAGAGGGATGGTGGCTGCGGCTGCAGATGCGACGGATAAAACTGCTGCAGTGAGTGCGGATGCGACTGCCAAAAGTTTCATACAACCTCCGCTGGATTTGCACGTGACAGACCTGCCACGCGAGGGGGGAAACCAGCGCACAACATATGGGACTTTCCCTGAAAATACTATCGGTACACCCCGCATCGCAATGTCCGGCGTTGACTGACACGTTTTCCTGCTCAACCGGCCGCGCTTTTTGCGTCGTCGTGGGCGGCTCGGCCGGGCAATAACCGCGGCGGTATTGCCGTCAGATTCCCGCGACTTTAGCGGACGGCCGTCAGCGACTCACGACGGCAAAAACGCCTTGATGCGTTCGCGCTGCGCTGCGAGCACGTGTGCGCGGGCAGCCTCCTCGGCGGCGTCGGGATTACGCTGCTCGATGGCACGCACGATCTGCTCATGCTCTTTGAGCGCGCTGGCGGCACGCTGCGGCATCGTCATCAGCGACTTGCCAAGCAGCCCCATCGAATCGCGCACCGTGATCAGCGCGCGCAGCAGAAAGCGGTTGTGCGCCGCGTGGCGAAGAGCTTGATGAAACCGCTGGTTGTGCGCGGAAAGTTCTACGTACCTGCCTTTGAGCTTCTTTTCGATCGCAACGAGCTCGAGCAACTGCGCGACTTCGAGGTCCGAAGCATGGCGCGCCGCCAGCCGCGCCGCGGTGCCTTCGAGCACTTCGCGCATCGCATAAAGCTCCATCACCGCGGCATGATCGAGCTTCGCGATGACCAGCCCCTGGCGCGGCTCGTGCACGAGCAGCCCTTCGTTCTCGAGGCGCCGCATCGCGTCGCGCGCGGGCGTGCGGCTCATCTTGAGCCAATCGGCGACGTCGGTTTCCATCATGCGCTGTCCGGGCTCGAACGTGCCGGCCTGGATCGCCGAATGAAGCTTCGCATAGGCCAGTTCGCCGAGCGGTGTCGATTTTGTTGTCTTCGCTGTTTTTTGCATGGCTGACTCCGGGTCGGATTATTCGGCTTGCATGCCGCTGGCTTTCACCACTTTGGCCCAGCGCGCCATTTCGGACTTGATATACGCCGCCAGCTGCTCCGGCGTGCTGCCGACTGCGTCGCAGCCTTCGCTGGCGAGCCGCTGCTGCAGATCGGGCAGCTTCAAAGCTTTCACCGTCTCGTCGTGCAATCGACCAATGACAGGTTGCGGCGTGCCGGCCGGCACCATCAAGCCGTACCATGACGAAAAATCATAGCCGGGCAGCGCGGATTCCGAAATCGTCGGCAGCTCGGGCAACGCCGGCGAACGCGTGCGCGTCGTGATCGCGAGCGCGCGCAGGCGGCCGGCCTTCGCATACGGCATGCCGGAGACGATGCTGCTCATGATCAGGTTCACCTGCCCGCCCAGCGTGTCGATGAGCGCGGGCCCGGCGCCTTTGTAGGGGACGTGCGTCAACTCGATGCCCGCCATGCTGCTGAAGAGCTCCGCCGCGAGATGGCCGGAGCTGCCGATGCCGCCGGAGCCGAAAGTGAGCTTGCGCGTTTTGGCGAGCGCGATCAGCTCACGCGGCGTTTTCGCGGCGATTGACGGATGCACCATCAGCAAAAACGGCGACGAAGCGATGAGCGTCACCGGCTGCAAATCGCGAATCGGATCGAACGGCAGTTTCTTGTAGAGGCTTGGATTGATCGTGTACGTGCTCGATACGATCAGTGCAGTGTAACCGTCGGGTGGCGCGCTCGCCGCGATTGCGCTGCCGATGCTGCCCGCCGCGCCCGAGCGGTTATCGATCACGACGGTTTGCCCGAGGCCATCGGTCAGCTTCTGCGCGAGCGCGCGCGACACGATATCGGTGGCCCCGCCCGGCGCCTGGCCGACGATCACGCGTATGGGTTTGCTCGGATAGCCTTGCGCCGCCGCCCCGCATGCGAACGTCGCGCCCAGCAGCAAGCCAATCGAGCGACGCTTCAACTTCATTCGATCTTCAGTCCGGCGCTCTTGACGACTTTGTCCCACTTCGCGAGTTCAGCGCGCATGGTCTCCGCAAGTTGCGCGGGTGTGCTGGGCGCCGGCACCGCGCCGTCCCTGGCGAGCGCCTCGACGACAGCGGGCGTTTCGAGCAATCTCACGAGTTCCCGGTTTAACTTGCTCACGATCGCGGCCGGCGTCCTGGCCGGCAACACGACCGCGTACCAGCCGTCGACCGAGTAACCCGGCACGCCGGATTCCGCAACCGTGGGGAATTCGGGAATGACGGGCGAGCGCTTGAGCGTCGTGACGGCGAGACCTCTCAACTTGCCGGTCTTGAGATGCGGCATGCCGGAAATTGCACTCGTCAACGCGAGCTGCACCTGGCCGCCGAGCAGATCGATCATCGCAGCGCCGCTGCCCTTGAACGGGATGTGGACCATTTCGGTGCCGGTCATGACCTTGAACAGTTCCATACCAAGATGCGCGAACGAGCCGGTACCCGACGACGCATAGTTGAGCGCATCCGGTTTCGATTTCGCGAGCGCGATCAGCTCTTTCACGTTTTTTGCCGCCACCGAGGGATGCACGACGAGTATGTACGGCTGCGAAGTCGCCTGCGTTACCGGCGCATACGCTTTCAGCACGTCGATGCTCATCTTCGTCATCAGCACCGCGTTGGTGATCTGGCTACCCGAAATCATCATGACCGTGTAACCGTCGGGCGCCGCGTTGGCCGTGAGGCTAAGCGCTATCGTGCCGCCGGCGCCGCTGCGATTGTCCACCACGAACGGGCGGCCCCAGCTTTCGGTGAGCTTGTCGCTCAAGAGCCGCGCGAGGATGTCGCTGCCGCCGCCCGGCGAGAAGCCGACGATGAAGCGCACGGGCTTTTGCGGGTAATCCTGCGCATGCACCCCAACGGCGAGCAGCGCCGACAGTGCAATGCCCGCATAAAGACGATGTCGCACTCGGTGTTTCCTCGGGATCAGACGCGCTGGCTGGACACTTTGAATTCTCGTGTATACACTAGTATACGAACGCTGCAACCGCGCGTCAAAATAAAAGCGTCGTACGTCCCGACGCATCGTCAATCCGGCATCGCCCAGCAAAAGGAACCGCCCGTTGCCACCATCATCCTATGACGTAATCGTACTTGGCGGCGGCAATGCCGCGATGTGCGCGGCGCTGTCCGCGCGCGAGAGCGGCGCCCGCGTGCTCGTGCTCGAGCGCGCGCCGCAGGACAAGCGCGGCGGCAACAGCGCCTACACCGGCGGCGGCTTTCGCATGGTCCATCACGGCGCAGCGGACATCAAAAAGATCGTGCCCGACCTCACCGACGACGAAATTGCGCGGACGGATTTCGGCGAATATAGCGCGGAGCAATATCTCGACGACCTCGGGCGCATCACGCAGTACTACATCGATCCCGATCTCGCGGAAACCATAGTCAAGGAAAGCACCGGCACCGTGCACTGGATGCGCGACCGCGGCATCCGCTTCATGCCCAATTACGGACGCCAGGCCTATAACGTCAACGGCCGCTTCAAATTCTTCGGCGGTGTCGTAATTTTCGCGAACGGCGGCGGCACGGGCCTCATGGAACTGCACTACAAGGCGGCCGAGAAGCACGGCATCGAAGTCCGCTATCAGACGCGCGCGACTGCATTGCTCCAGGGAAAAGCCGGCGTCGAAGGCGTGCGCGTCACTGCGAACGGCGTGCCGGAAGAAATCCGCGCCAGGGCGGTCGTGCTCGCGTGCGGCGGCTTCGAGGCCAACCGCGAAATGCGCACGCGCTATCTCGGCCCCGGCTGGGACATGGCGAAGGTTCGCGGCACGCGCTATAACACCGGCGACGGCATCAGCATGGCGCTCGAGATCGGCGCGCAGTCGTACGGCCAGTGGTCGGGCTGTCATTCGGTCGCGTGGGAGCGCTATGCGCCCGACTTCGGCGACGTGAATGCGCCGCACGCGGGCTATCGGCACAGCTATCCGTTCGGCATCATGGTCAACGCCGACGGCAAGCGCTTCGTCGACGAAGGCGCCGACTTCCGCAATTACACCTACGCGAAATACGGCCGCGTCGTGCTGCAGCAGCCCGGCAGCTTCGCATGGCAGATCTTCGATCAGCAGGTCAAGCATTTGATGCGCGACGAATATAAATTGCGCGGCGCGACCAAAATGCAGGCCGACACGCTCGAAGGCCTGGTCGAGAAAATGCAGGACGTGCATCCGCAGAATTTTCTCGACACGGTGCGTGACTACAACGCGTCGATCAAACGCGACGTGCCGTTCGATCCCAACGTCAAAGACGGCCGCACCACCGTCGGCCTCGCGATCGACAAGACGAACTGGGCGAATCCGCTCGAAAAACCGCCGTTCGAAGCTTACTCGGTCGGTTGCGGGATCACCTTCACATTCGGCGGTCTCAAGATCGACCCGGCGACGCACGTGCTCGACATGGAAGATGCGCCGATCCCGGGTCTTTACGCGGCGGGCGAACTCGTCGGCGGGCTTTATTACTTCAACTATCCGGGCAGCACCGGATTGATGGCGGGTTCAGTGTTCGGTCGCATCGCCGGGCGCGAAGCGGCGGCGCACGCGAAGATTTAGCCGTCATTCCGGACGCGCAACGCGCGATCCGGAATCCAGGCGGCTTTGAATTTTTCTGGATTCCGGCCCCGGCTAAACACCTGCCGAGGCAGGCCGTCACACGCTGGAATGACGGACCTTAAACGTTCTTCTCCGCGAGGTACCGCTGTCTTGCAAACTCGAGCAATCCGCCCGCGTTAACAATGCGCTCGATCAGCGGCGGAAACGCGCGTATCGCAACGGAGGCGCCTGTCGCGGGATTGCGCACCGTTCCCTTCGGATAGTCGACTTCCAGCGTTTCGCCGTCGTTGACGATGCCGGAGATGCCCGGCGCCATGAAGATCGGCATCGCGCGCGCGATGCTGTTGCGCATGAACAGCCGCGATACTGACTCGACGACGATGGCGGCGATGCCGACCTCGCGCAGCACGATTCCCGGGCGACTCGACCCGCAGCCGAAATTGCGCCCCGCCACGAGTATGTCGCCTGGCCGCACCTCCTGCGGGAATTCCGGCCGGTACGCTTCGAGCGTGTGCAGCTTCAGCTCTTCCATCGTCGGATACTGGTAGTACGGGTTGATCGCATCGGTCTCGACCGAATCCCCGAATTTCCACACCCGGCCTTTGATCGGCTTATCGAGGTCAAAGCTCATCGAACACCTCTTTCGGATTTTCGATCGAACCCGCGACGGCCGCGGCCGCCACGGTCAGCGGCCCGCCGAGGTAGATCTCCGCCTGCTGGCTGCCCTTGCGGCCTTTGAAGTTGCGCGTGGTCGCGGTGATGCACACTTCGCCGTCTGAGAGAAATCCCACTTTAGGCTGGCAAATGCCGCAGCCCGGCGTGATCACCTGAGCGCCGGCCTCGACCAGCGTTTCGACGTGCCCTGCCTTAAGGCATTGCAGGTACACCTGTTGCGACGCCGGCGAAATCAGGAAGCGCACGCCCTTCGCGACCTTACGGCCTTTGAGCATGCGTGCGGCAATTTCGATGTCCTCGAAGCGACCGTTGGCGCACGAGCCGATCTGCGCCTGGTTGATGCGCGTGCCGGAAACTTCGCCGACCGGACACACATTGCCGAACTGGTGGGGCTTCGCGACGACGAACGGCATCTCGTCGACGTTCAGCCGGATTTCTTTTTCGAAAATCGCATCCGCATCGGCCGCGACCGGCTCGTACGGCTTGTCGGTGCGCTTCTTCACAAATTCGCGCGTCACCTCGTCGAACGGAAACATGGCGAATTTCGCGCCGACCTCGACGCCGTGCGCGGACAGACACATGCGGCTGTCGATCGATAGCTGCGGTACGAGCGCGCCTGCGTATTCGATAGACATGCTGCCCGCGAAATCGTCGCCGTATTTGCCGGCGAGATACAGGATGATGTCCTTGGCGATCGGATAGTTCGGCTGCTTGCCGTCCATAACGACCTTGACGGTCGGCGGCACCTGGAACCACAGCTCACCGAACAGCAGGACAAAGAACATGTCGGTGCGCGTGATGCCGGCCCCGCCGCAATTGAGCGCGCCGTAGCTGATCGTGTGCGAATCGTTGCCGACCACGAGCTCGCCCGGACGCATCAGGCCGTAATCGGCCATCATCTGGTGCGCGATGCCGGGCTCGGCGTCGTGAAAGCATTTGATGCCGAGCCGGTTCACCTCACTGCGGATTAGCGCGTTCTTGTCGGCCTGCGCCTGGTTCAACGTCGGCTGATGATGGTCGAGCAGGATGAACACGCGGTCCGGGTCCCACACGCGCGGCAGGCCATCCTTGAACCCGGCCTGCAGCGCGAGATCGTGCATCGGCTCGGCGGCGTGGTAATGGCACATCGCGCCGTCGATGCGCGCTTCGATGATGTCGCCCGCATAGACGGGCGTACCGGCGAGGTTGTGCCGCGAGAGCAGCTTTTCGGCCATGGTTTGTTGACCGCGCGAAGCGGACTTCTCATCCTCCCTTTTGCCGCGAAGCGAATCCCCTTGGGGGACAAGGGGAGGACTGAGGTGGGGATGGGTCATTTAATTGGCCTCGATGAAAATTAACCCATCCCCATCCCGGCCTTCCCCTTGAAGGGGAAGGTGAGGAATACGCACTTCGTTTGGGTTTTTACTGACCATATTTCTTCAGCATCGCCGCCGAAAAATATTTCTGCTCGAGTTCCTGTTGCCTGGCCAGACCTTCCCCTTCCGGCCCGACTTCCAGCACCGGGTACGGCCGGTCTTTGTGCTGCTCGACAAATTTGTCCCAGGCCGCAACGCCGGACTTCTGAAAATCCTGCATGAATTCCCACATGGCAGCGCGGATCACGTGGTGCGTGAAAGTCGGATACCACGCGATGTTGATGCCAAGCGCGAGGTGCTCGTCGAGGCCCAAGTAACGCGGCAGCTTGCCTTTCATGAACGACAGCGGGCCCGACACCGCTTTGCGCGCGAGCTTGATCTCGTCGACCGAATGCGGCGATTCGAGCTGCACCCAGTCCACGCCGGCGACTTCGCGGTACGCCTTCAACCGCGCGATGCAATCGTCGAGGCTGCTGTTGGAAGCGTCGCGCGCGTAGCATTGCGCCATGATCACGAAATCCGGATCGAGCTCGTTCTTCATGTCGACCGCGGCGCGATAACGCGCGATCGCCTGATCCATGCTCACGACTTCCATGCCGGCGCTTTGCGTCTTGCGCTTGCCTTCGAGCGGCTGATCGTCGAGACGGATGCCCGCCACGCCCGCGTGTATGCATTCACGCACGACGCGGCGCACCGCCATGACGCCGCCGTGTCCGGTGTCGGCGTCCATCATCACCGGAAAGTTGACGCTCTGCGCGATCCAGCCCGCGACCTGCACGCATTCCATCAGCGTTATCGCGCCGACGTCCGCATATCCGGTATAACCGCCGACCACGCCGCCGGTGCCGACGAATCCGGCTTCGCATCCCGCCGCTTCCATGATGCGGGCGAGCGCGGCGGTGGGCGGATGCATGATCGCCAGCACCTTGCCTTCGCGATGGATCAGCTTCTGGAGCTGCGCGGATTTCGAGGCGGTATTCGCCACTTTACTTCCCCGCTCTGAGTGTTGCGCCGACTTCGCACATGTCGCCGACGCTCTCGAGGTCGCCGACCTGCTTGAATAGCCGCGCAACTGCGTTCGCCGCAAGCGCTGCGCCCGCGGTGCGCTGGAATTTCTGCTCGATTTCGGCGCGCGTCAGCGGGTGTTGCGGGCTGCCGCGCCGCTGCTCGACGTATTGCTCGAAGGTGCGGCCATCGGTGGCACGTGCATGAGCCTTCACCGCGTGGCGCTTGGGCGCGCCACCGATGTCGAGCTCCGGGTCGTGCACGATCTCGACCTTCTTGATGATGCTCATGATGGCCGGATCGGCGATGC
>Ga0207645_10003697_pt1 | contig 11532 bp, 10 predicted proteins | sample KBSM53metaG_FD_184331 | JGI IMG/M metagenome (GOLD analysis project Ga0207645, IMG submission 184331) | Miscanthus rhizosphere microbial communities from Kellogg Biological Station, Michigan, USA - KBS M5-3 metaG (SPAdes) (version 2) | ecosystem: Host-associated > Plants > Roots > Rhizosphere >...
ATTCCGCAGACCTGCACCAGCGCCGGCGCGTGGCAGAGCGGCACCGCCTGTCCTTATGTGTGCGCGGGCGGGGTCTGCAGTGGATCGTGCGCTCCCAGCTCGACCCGCTGCAACAACGGACAGAAGGAGATCTGCGACGCGCAGGGCAACTGGGTGGGTACGACCACGCCGTCGATGCAGCTGCTGATGAATCCAGGGTTCGACCAGGGAATGGTCGCGTGGGTCGAGGACACGCTGTCGTCGAGCACGATCATCACGAACGACAGCATCCTCACGTCGATCAAGGCGCAGTCGCCGTCGAACCTCGCCTGGCTGGCCGGCTACGCGAACGCCCAGGACGATCTGTGGCAGGACGTCTCGATTCCGGCCGGCGCCTCGTCGATCACGCTGAGCTTCTATTACGCGATCGCCACCCAGGAGAACTCGCCGGCGATCGCCGACTCGATGACCGTCTACACCTACGAACCTGCCACGGACCGGTTCACCGCGGTGGCGACGTTCAACGACAACATGTCGACCCCGGTGTGGACGCGGTTCTCGGTCAGCCTGCCGGTTTCGCTGGCGGGCAAGAGCATCCAGCTGGGCTTCCAGTCGACGACGGACAACGCCCGGAACACGAACTTCTTCGTCGATACGGTCTCGCTGGACGTCGTCGCCTGCGGGCCCTGACGTCGCCGTCGCGCCGGCCCGGCTGACCGTGATCTCGCCGGCTTGCCTGCCAGGCTCGTCGGGATGAGACTCGCGGCATGCGTAGATTGATCTGGCTTATTCCGCTGGCGGCCTTCTTTCTCAACCCGAGCTTCGCCTGCACGGACGAACCGCAGTTCCAGTACGGCGCTGAAGAGATGCGCGCGGCGGTGGCGGGCGACTGGTCGGTCACCATCACGCCCGACGGCGGGACGGCGACGCAGGTGACCGTGCACATCGACCAGTCGGCGACCGCCGCGACGGCCAGCCGCGCGCCGGCGCGCGCCATCGTGCGCGCGGCGCAGGCGTGCGGGACGCGCACGCTCGTCAAGCCGGCGGGCGCGTGCATCGACCTCAGCGAGATGCCGCTGGACGTGACCTACGTGTCGGGCGACGCCTCGTTCACGAACGCGGCGCTGTCCGGCAGCTTCACCGTCTGGGGGCTGACGTTCGGGGTGGGCGACCTGAACATGATGCTCGGCTCGTATCCCGTCAGGGTGAAAGTGAACGCCGACGGGTCGCTGGGCGATGCCAGCATCCTGCCGACCGGACCGGGCGGCGTGACCGGCACGGTGACCGTGAGCCGCTAGCACCCGTCGTCGACGAGGCCGTTGCAGTCGTCGTCGATGCCGTTGCCGCACACCTCGGCGCGGCCCGGGTGAACCGACGCGTCGTCGTCGCGGCAATCGTCGCACCAGCGGACGCCGTCCCCGTCGCGATCGTCGCCGCCCTTGCGTTCGCAGTCGACGAAGCTCTGCAGAAAATCGGCGCGCGTCGAGACGACGTCGCGCGCCGCCGCCACCGCCTCCTGGAACCTCTCGGGCGTCACCGGCGTGTGCGGATCCTGGGCCGCGGCGTCGGCGATCTGCTTCGACCACGCGTCGATCCACCCCTGCAGCTGCGCGGGATCCCACTGGCCCAGCAACGCCGCGATGGCGTCGACGTACTTGTCGCGCCACATCGGATCGGTCAGGGCCGCGCGCCACGCCGCGCCCGCGGTCGGCTGGGGTGGGGCGCGCCGCTCCCACCAGTAGATCGGGTGATCGTCGAATGGCACGTCGTCGTTCCGGCCCAGCCAGTCGAAGGTCGCGTCCGTGTCGTTGGGCAGGAACACGAAGCCCTTGGCGCCCGTGTCGTAGATGTAGAAGTTGTGGTTCCCGCCGTAGTAACCGTCGGCGTTGTTGATCAGCGCCTCGCCCGCCCATTCCCTGACCGACGTGTCGAGGTCGACGATGGCGGACACGGCGGCGAGGTCGGACGCGGCCCGGAATGCATCCCGGCGTGTCCGGTCGGGATTCTTGTTCGTCTCGGGCTGTTCGGCCCCCTTCCACAGATCGCCGTCGGGGTGATCGGGGAAGAAGTCGGCGATGACGCGCGCGCTGGTGGTCTCCTCGGCGACGAACAGGCCGTAGTAGCTGCCGTTGATGTCCACGCGCGCGCTGGCGGCGCAGCCGGCGGCGATGCCGACCTGGCGGAGCCAGGTGTGCGCCAGGCGATCGTGCATGAACGTCCAGTCGTCCCGCGACATGTCGAACACCAGCTTCTCGACGCCGTGAAACTTCGCGTTGCGATCGTGTTCGTGGAAGTCGATGTCGAACTGCATCTTCTCTTTCGCGCCGTCGTACATCACCGTCTGCACCCACGACGACTGCCCGTGCAGCTTGAACATGGCGTCGGTGACGGTCTCGCCGCCCATGTGGAAGACGACCGGGTGCTTGACGACGAAGTCGTTGCCCTGGACGGTCAGCGACGCGAGGTCGTGAAATTCGGCCTGGATGCTGGTCCATTCGTCGGGGGTGATGTCGATCGAGTACGTGCGCAGCGTGTTCGGATCGAAGAGATCCGAGCAGGGGTGCGCACCGGTCCCTCCCGCCGATCCCGTGGGCTGCCCTGATCCGCCTCCGCTCGAGCCGCCGCACGCCCCGGCCAGCGCTCCCACCACAACGACCACACCCGTGAACCGCATCCGAGCGGGGAAAAGCGAACGCCGTGCCACGCGTTCGGCGCACGGGCGGCGGCCGGCTGTTACGGAACGCGCCCGGAAGGGCGCTGTCCGCGTTCCGCGCGCGAATCGCGTAAACACAACACCCCTTTGATTCCCCGAGCAAATTGTGATTCCCTCCGTGCACCCCTGTCCAGCCCGTCCGCCCCGCCAAACACGAGGAGTGCTCATGCGTTTCGGTCAGCTTCGTTCCGCGAGTCGTTCAATGGTCGTCACCGCGCTGCTTGCGAGCGGTTGCTTGCTGGCGGCGTCGTGTGGTGACGGCGACGGTGGTACGGGAACCGCTGGTACCAGCGGAGGCGGCAAGGGCGGCGGTGGCGCCGGCGCCGGCGGCAGGGGCGGCACGACGGGCGGCGGCGGCAGCGGTGGCGGCGGCGGATCGATCGGCGGCACCACGGGCGCGGGCGGTTCGGCCGGCACCACGGGCGCAGGCGGCTCGAGCGGCACCACAGGCGGCGGAGGAACGGGCGGCCGCGGCGGAACGGGCGGCGGTGGCGGTACGGGTGGCGCGGGCGGCACCGGCGGCGCGGCGGGCACGGGCGGCCGCGGCGGTACCGGCGGCGGCGCGGGCACGGGCGGCGCAGGCGGCACGGGTGGCCGCGGTGGCACAGGCGGGACCGGCGGCGCCGCGGGCACCGGCGGCTCGGCCGGTACAGGCGGCGGGACAGCGGGCACGGGCGGCGTCGCGGGCGCGGGCGCGGGCGGTACAGGCGGCGCCGGTGGCGTCGCGGGTACGGGCACCGGCGGCACGGGCGGCGGCGCGGCAGGTACAGGCGGCACGGGCACCGGCGGCACGGGCGGCGCCGCGATCGCGAACCTTCACCTCTACGTCGGCTGCGCCGACTCCACCGGCACGATCCAGAGCTACACGCTCAACGGCACGACCGGCGCGCTCAGCCCGATGGGAACGTACGTCGCGGGCGGCGCGATCTCGAACAGCGAGTTCAACGACAGCGAGGATCGCTTCTACGTCGCGCACGTGATCTCGGGCGAGAACCGCATCACCACGTACACGCGCAACGTGATGAGCGGCGCCCTCACGCCGCTGGGCACGCCGGCGGTCGTTCCGTCCACGACTCCCGCGACGGGCGGAACGGGCGGCGCCGGCGGCGGCGGTGGCACCGGCGGAACGGGCGGCGCGGCGCCGCTGAACGCGAACACGCAGACGCTGACCTTCGATCGCACGGGTCATTTCTTGGCGGCGCCCAACTACAACGCGGGCAACGTCTACATCTACAGCCTCGCCAGCGACGGTTCGGTCGGAACGCTGGTGTCGTTCGACGCCGGCGGCAACAACGCGCACCACGCGGTGTTCACGCAGAACAACGACTTCGTGATGGTTCCGTACCTCGGGTCGAACATCATCCGCAGCTACGCCTTCAACGAGACGACCGGCGCCATCACGCAGGCCCAGTCGGTCACGCTGCCGACCGCGGCGTCCGGCCCGCGTCACATCGCCCTGCACCCGAACGGGATGTGGCTCTACTCGATCAACGAGACCACCGGGACGATCGATCTGTTCACCGTCAACCAGACGAACGGTGTGCTGACGCCGGTCCAGACGTTCACCGTCCCGCTGCCCAGCGGCTACACGGGAACCCTGAAGAACGGCTCCGAGATCGACGTCGCGCCGGCGGGCGACCTGCTGTTCGTCTCCATGCGCCTTGACCTCACCACCGCTGTGGGCTCGCTGGTGTCGTACATGATCAACGGCACCACCGGCGCGCTCACGCTGATCGAACAGGAGAGCTCGCGCGGCATCACGCCGCGCCAGTTCAGCATGTCGAAGGACCGCCGGCTGCTCGTCGTCGGCAACCAGACGTCGAACACGATCGCCGTGTTCAGCGTCGACAACGCGGGCGGCATGACCTTCATCGCCGACCGCGACGTCTGCCTCAGCCCGCGCTTCTCGAAGATGGCGATCGATCAGTAGCGTCGATTCAATCGGGAACCCTCAGAGGGTTCCCGAACCTCCCGCGATGGTCCGCGGCGAGCAAAGCTCGCCGGCTCCCCACGCGAACATACGGCATCATGGCGGGCATGCAACGCAAGCCCGCCACGGTCAGGGCGCCCGGCGCCGACTATGAGATCCGCATCGTCGGCGACCGGCGCAGGCCGCTGCGCGACTTCTATCACGCGCTGTTGCGGCTGCCCTGGTGGGCGACGATCGCCGCGATCTCCGCCGCGTACCTGATCACCAACGCGCTGTTCGCCTTCGGTTATCTCGCGGTGGGCGGCGTCGGGCACGCGGCGCCGTCGTCGTTTCGCGACGCGTTCTTCTTCAGCGTACAGACGATGGGGACGATCGGGTACGGCGCGATGTTCCCGGAATCGACCGCCGCGAACCTGCTGGTCGTCGCGGAATCGATCATCAGCCTGCTGTTGACCGCGATATCAACCGGGCTGGTGTTCGCGAAGTTCTCGCGCTCGACGGCGCAGTTCGTGTTCACGCGCCGCGCGGTGATCGCGCCCGTAAACGGCGTGCCGACGTTGATGTTCCGGCTGGGCAACGAGCGCGGCAACCAGATCGTCAACGCCCAGATCCGCCTGGTCATGGTGCGGACGGAACGGACCAGCGAGGGCGAGACCTTCTACCGTATGCTGGATCTCAAGCCGACGCGCGAGCGCGCGCTGTCGCTGTCACGGTCGTGGAACGTGTCGCACGCGATCGATGCGTCCAGCCCGCTGGCCGGCGAGACGCCCGCGTCCGTCGCCGAGAAGGAGGTCGAGCTGCAGGTGATGGTGATCGGGACCGACGACGTCACGATGCAGACGGTGCACGCCGCCCACCGCTACTTCGCGAAGGACATCGTCTGGGGAGCGCGCCTCGCCGACGTGCTCAGCGAGACGCCCGACGGCCACCTGCTGCTGGACCTGCGCCGGTTTGACGACGTCGAACCGACCGCGGCGACGCCGACGTTCCCGTATCCGTCCGCCAGCTAACGGCGCGCGCGGCGGGCGAGGGCGCCGCCGGCCACGACGGCCAGCCCCGCGACCACGAACAGGTGCAGGACCTGCAGGCGCAGGTCCGCGCGCGGCGCGCGATCGACCTTGTCCAGGTGGGCGCCGACGTGGCCCGCGATCGCGACCGCCATGCTGCGGTCAGCGCGTTCGAACAGCCAGCCAAGCAGCACGGAGTAGAACGGCAGCGCGGCCATCACCAGGCCGAACCCGAGCAGATCGAATCGGCCCTCCGGCGTCACCGAATAGGCGAGGTGCCACAGGCCCCAGAGCGCGCCCAGGATCAGGCAGCCGCGCACGGCGCCGAAGCGCGCCACCAGGCGCGGGTGCGCGAAGCCACGCCAGCCAAACTCCTCGCCCAGCGGGAACACGACCAGCGCGGCCGCCAGCTCGGGCGTGTTCGGCAGGTAGAACCACTGCGTCGGGTGGCCGCCCACGGCAGCGAACAGCAGCGTCGCGATCGCGTGGACCAGCGGCGCGCCCAGCAGCGCGACCAGGATCCACACGGGGTTCGTCCGCCAGCGCCCGAACACCTGGCGGAGCTGCCCGCGCGGACCGGCGACGGCCAGCGCCGCGAGCAGCGGGCCGAACGCGCTCAGCCCCGCGAGCGCGATCGCGTACGGCGGCAGCGGCCGGTGGTGCATCCACGCCCACGCCGTCGGGAACGCCAGCAGCCAGGTGATCGCGCAGGCGAGCACGAAGAAGACGGTGGTGCCGGTATCCGCGCGCGCCCGCACGGCCTACAGACACCGTCGCGGGACGGAGGTTCCCGACTCTGGACGCCGGCGCGCGGCTTCGTTACTTCGCGACCACGAGGCCGGCGCGCCTCGCCGACGCGCAGCCTTCGGGGTGAAGCGTGACGCCCGGGATCTTGCGCTTCGCGAGCTCTGCGTCCAGCGCCGCGAGGCGCTGCCGGCAGGTCTCGGCCGAGACGGTCTGCGGGGTGCTGCCGTCGCCCGGGCTGAAATCCGACGACACGACGAAGTCGACCACGTCGCCGGGCTTCTTGCCTTGCACGCGGTAGGTGAGGGCGCCACCGCCCTCCGGTCCGTCCTCGCGCACCTCGACGAGCGCCGTGCCGTCGGCGGCGCGGGCGATCTGCTTCTGGCTGGAACGGATGTTCATCGCGCGCGCGGAGGACGCGCACGCAATCAGCGCAGCGAGAAAGAACGGCGCGCGCGTCGTCATGCGCGCGATTGTCGCACGCGCGCCCGCTACGGGCAGTCGACGAAATCGACCTGGTAGTTGATGGGCGTGCTGGTGCCCGTGACCGCGACCGTGAACGACTGGCCGGCGGCGGGCGTCCAGCCCATCGGCACGAGGCGGATGGCGTTGCTCTCGCCGTACGATCCGGTGAGCTGGCTCATCGTCATCGGCATGGCCGTGCCGTTCATGGTGACGGCGACGGTGGCGCTGGTCAGCGCGATGCTGCGCGTGGTCTGCACGGACCAGCCGGTGGTCGACAGCGAGCGGGTGCCGGTTCCGTAGGCCTGCATCGGGAACGGGCCGGGCGGCGGCCAGGCGACCCACATCTTGCCGGCGTTGCTGGTGCCGCCGATGTTCTGCATGCAGGACGCGCCGCCCTGACCTGTCGACCCGAGCCCGATCGGACCAAGCCGGTTCGACAGCACGATGCGCCGGTGACCGAACGTCGTCTCGTTGCCGGAGTCGATCAGGTACGCCGCCACCGACGACACGCCCGGCCCACCGGAGATGTTGCTGGTCATGGCGCCCATCGCGCCGACGTCCGTGTAGCAGGTCCAGGTGGTGGGCGGGTCGTGGCTGAGCATGTTGTTGGCGTCCATCATCAAGGCGCACGCCTGGGCCTGCGTGTCGCGCGACGCCTCGGTGACGACGGCCGGGAGATCCGCGAGCCAGCGGTACAGATTGAACAGGCGCAGCGCGTTCGCGCGCCCGTCGGCGGAGATGTCGCCGGGCACGCAGCCGGCCAGGTTGCCGCTCCAGGTTCCTTCAGCCAGGTTCGCGCGGTCCGCCTTCCAGCGCGTGCAGGTGTCGGCGGCCGTTCGCGTGCCGCCGCTGATCGCGCCCGCGCCCGTCGTGCCGGCGGTTCCCGTCGTGCCCGCTGCGCCGGTCGTTCCCGCGCGGCCGGTCGTGCCCGCGACGCCGGTCGTGCCGGCCACTCCGGTCGTGCCCGCAAGGCCGGTCGTCCCCGCCGCACCAGTGGTGCCGGCGGCGCCGGTCGTGCCGGCCGCTCCGGTCGTCCCCGCAGCGCTGCCGCCGCCGCCCCCGGTGCCGGTGGGACCCCCGGTTTCACTGGACGCGCACGCGAGTGTCACCGCCACCAGGACGACCAGGGCGACGATCATGCGTGCTGGTTTACCCGCGAGAGGCCCCACGGCATGATCAATGGCCGGAATGAGCCCCATCCGCTGCAAGATCCGACCATAGATGGGCGCGCTGACTATCGACATTCTGGTGGTCCCGCGGGCGTCTCGTACGACAGTGGGGCCCATGGTGGGAGATCGCCTGCGCGTCGCCGTGACCGCGCCGCCGGTCGACGGTGAGGCGAACGCCGCCGTGATCGACGCGCTCGCGGAGGCGTTCGGCGTTCGCCGGGCTGCCGTCACGATCGTCCGCGGCGAACGCGGGCGGCGAAAGACCATGCGCATCGAAGGCGCGACGTCCGAGGCGCTGCAGCGCCTGGCGCGTGGGGAGCACTGATTTGTGGTCCGTTTGCGGCCCGAGTGGCAACTTCCGGCGCATGCGGCGGGTTCGCGGTCCGGCCCTGGCCTGTGCGGTGCTCATGGCGAGCGCTTGCGGCGGCGGCAAAGGCGGTGGCGCGAACGGCGGCACCACGGGCGGCGCGGGGACGACGGGCGCGGCGGGCACGACGGGCAGCGCCGGCACGACGGGCGGCGCGGGCACGACCGGCACGGCGGGCACGACCGGCACGGCGGGCACGACGGGCAGCGCCGGCACCACGGGCGTGGCGGGCACGACGGGCAGCGCCGGAACGACGGGCGTCGCCGGCACGACGGGCGCCGCGGGCACGGGCGGCGCGACCGTCGCCTGCGCGCCGATCGTCCCGCGTGATCCGAACGCCTTCGTTCACCCGGGCGGCCTCCACAAGCGGTCCGACATGGATCGCATGCGCTACCTGGTCGCCGCCGGCGTCGAGCCGTGGCTGAGTGCGTACAACGTCCTCCGCGCCGACGCGCTCGCCAGCCCGACCTACGCGGTGCGCGGCAACCCGACCTGGACACAGGTGTCGCGCGACGGCGCCGTGCACGCCAGCGAGTTCGAATCCGACGCGAACGCCGCCTACCTGCAAGCGCTGATGTGGATCGTCACGCAGGACACGCGCCACGCGCAGAAGGCCGTCGACATCTTCAACACCTGGAAGAACCTCACCGAGGTGACGGGCGGCGGGACCGCGCCGCTCAACGCCGGCATCTACGCGTACAAGCTTGTCGAGGCCGCCGAGATCATCAAGTCGACGTACAGCGGCTGGGCCGCGGCTGACATCCAGGCGTTCAAGGCGATGCTCGTCTACCCGGGCCTCTCGCGCACCGCTGTGCCCGCCTCGCTGTCCGACACCAACGGCACCTTCTACTGGCGCATCTATAACGGCGATCCCGGGCGCCACGGCAACCAGGATCTGATCGCCTGGCGCGCGATGATCGTGATGGGCGTGTTCCTCGATGACCGCGTCATGTTCGACCGCGCGCTTCGTTACTTCAGCGGCCAGGCCCATCGCGCCGACGATCTGCCGTACCCGTCGGGCCCGTCGCCGTCTGGCATGCAGCTCGACGACAACCAGTACTTCACGACGTATCAGGTGACACGCCAGACCACGACGCCCGATTACGGCTTCAACGGCGTGCTCGGAAACTACGTCTGGGAGAACGGCCAGACGCAGGAGGCGTCGCGCGACCAGCAGCACGCGTTCTTCGGCCTCGGGATCTGCGCCGGCATCGCCGAGATCGCCTGGAACCAGGGCGACGGCGTGTGGAACGCGCTCGACAAGCGCCTCCTGAAGGGATTCGAGTTCATGGCGCGCTACAACGTGTCGGCCATCGCGACCTTCACGGACCAGCCGACACCCTGGGAGCCCTCGGGCGGCGAATTCATCGTGCGCACCGACCGCACGGGCCGCTGGCGGTCGAAGGCTATCAACCCGCACTTCGAGAGCGACTTCGTCGGCGTCAGCCGCGGCGACTTCCCGGGCAAGCGGCCGGTGTTCGAGCAGGCGCTGGCGCATTTCAGGACACGCATGGGAATGACCGCCGTCGACACCAAGTGGACGCAACGCGCGCGCGACGTGGCGGTGTCGATGAGCGGGCAGGAGAATCGCGGCTTCAGCCTGGATCATCCTGGCTTCGGCGGGTTGACGTTCCAGCGCCCGCTGCTTTGCGCCGGCGATCCGATCACGGGCTTCTCGTCGGACGGCCTGCCGGTGTTCGGCGTGCACGTGCTGCCCGGGACTATCCGCGCCGCCGATTACGATTATTTCCCTGTCAACGGCGACGGCCATACCTACCGCGATTTCTCCGCGGGCAACGCCGGCTTGCAGTACCGAACCGACGACGTCGACATCGCCTGCAGCTCGGAGGGGCAGCCCGTGCTGTCACGGCTGGAGCCAGGCGAATGGGTCGTCTATACGGTCCAGGTTCCAACCACCGGCAACTACAAGATCGACGTGCGCTACGCCGCGCCGGCCGCGGGCGGCGCGCTTCGCATCGGATTCGGCGGCACCGACGTCACCGCCGACGTCGCGCTCGCCGCTACCGGCGGAAGCTGGCGCACGGCCACCGTCGCCGGCAGCGTGGCGCTGAAGGCGGGCGTGCAGGTGCTGCGTGTGTCGATCGCCGGAACAGAAAACGCGTTCGAGCTGGACACGATCACCGTCAGCGGCGCCTAGGTGCGCTCGAACGGCGTCACGAAGGGTCGACCTTCGCGGCGGCCGGGCTCGTCTTCTGGGGCCGGCGCACCTCTTTCACGACGTGCTTGGCGAAATCCACCGGCCGGCGCGCGCGGTGGACGACCTGCGCGGCCGTCCATCGCACGCGGCCCTTCACCAGCCACGAGAGGGCGAACGCCTCCAGCGCGATCGTCTCCTGCCAGAAGATCGGCTCGTTGTTGTGGGCCCGGATCCCGGCCGAGACGATGGCAACCAGCATGCACAGTCCGCACCCACGATAGATGATGTTGCGCACCTGCTTCTCGGGTGACGGCTTCTTTTTCTTCTTCGGATCGGACTTGGGGAACAGGAAAAGCGCGAAGTAGATGAACGCGCCGAACAGCGTCCCCGCGGAGATGAGATGGACGGTCCGCTGGTACGGCTGCCACCAGGGAAGCGCCAGCGGTTTCGCGGGTGCGTCGGTCGGGAAACAGGCCACGCCGATGGCGGCGATCGCGGCGATGATCGCCGCGGTTCGGTCCTTCCACCGATCGTCGTTGTCGTAACCGCTGTAGGTGAAGAAGTAGACGGACAGGCAGGCGAGGATGCCCGTGAAGATGGCGACCGCGCCCGAATAGTAGTAGGCGCTGATCGAGCTGAGCGGCTCGATCAGCGGCGGATTCGCCGGCCTCACCGACGACACGAACCAGACCAGCAGCGGCAGCGCCGCACCCAGCGCGCCGATCACCACCCGATGCCGGTGGGTCGACAGGTCGTCCTCACGCTGGGCGTGGAACATCGGTTTGAACGGCCGTTCGCTGCCCTTGCCCTGAGCCATGCGGTCCCGCCGACGATAGGCGATCGCCGCCCGGCACTCTAGAGTGATCGCGCGCGGCCCCAGGTGCGAATAGCCGCCCCCGCGCGAAGCGCGGGATCGCGGCTACCAGAAAATCGATAGTCGCAGACCGCGCCTGCGGCGCGGAGCGACTAATGTAGGGGCGGCACGATGTACCGGGCCCTT
>Ga0207645_10003698_pt1 | contig 11528 bp, 8 predicted proteins | sample KBSM53metaG_FD_184331 | JGI IMG/M metagenome (GOLD analysis project Ga0207645, IMG submission 184331) | Miscanthus rhizosphere microbial communities from Kellogg Biological Station, Michigan, USA - KBS M5-3 metaG (SPAdes) (version 2) | ecosystem: Host-associated > Plants > Roots > Rhizosphere >...
TGGTGCCCAGGAAGGGACTCGAACCCCCACGGAGTTACCCGCTAGTACCTGAAACTAGTGCGTCTACCAATTCCGCCACCTGGGCATTTCAGGAAGTCTCAGACTATATCATCAAAGCAAACAATAAATTGAAAACTACCAATCCCGTCGGCGCCGAACTGATGGCCGAAGTCGAGGGCACCGTGCAAGGGCACCGCGATGGGCACGGCTTCGTCGTGCGCGACGACCGCCAGGCCGACCTCTATCTGTCGCAGCAGGAGATGCGCGCGGTGCTGCACCACGACCGCGTCAAGGCGCGCGTCGTGCGCTACGACCGCAAGGGCCGGCCCGAAGGCCGGGTGCTCGAGATCCTCGAGCGCAAGAAGACGCCGATCATCGGCCGCCTGCTGCACGAGAGCGGCGTCTGGCTGGTCGCGCCCGAAGACAAGCGCTACGGGCAGGACATCCTGATCCCGAAGAACGCGATCGCGAACGCGAGTGCCGGGCAGGTCGTCGCGATCGAACTGACCGAGACGCCGTCGATGTACTCGCAGCCGGTCGGCCGGGTCACCGAGGTGCTCGGCGAGATCGACGACCCGGGCATGGAGATCGAGATCGCGGTGCGCAAGTACGAAGTGCCGCATCGCTTCACGCCCGAGACGCAGGCGCAGGCCGCGAGCCTGCCCGACAAGATCCGCGCGATCGACCGCAAGCATCGCATCGACCTGACGGATGTCGCGCTGGTCACGATCGACGGCGAGGACGCACGCGACTTCGACGATGCGGTGTACTGCGAGCCGGCGAAGATCGGCCGTGTCAAGGCGCCGAACGGCTGGCGGCTGATCGTCGCGATCGCCGACGTGAGCCACTACGTGAAGCCGGGCGAGCCGATCGATGCCGACGCCTACGAGCGCGCGACCTCGGTGTACTTTCCGCGCCGCGTGATCCCGATGCTGCCCGAAAAACTCAGCAACGGCCTGTGCTCGCTGAACCCGAATGAAGACCGGCTCGCGATGGTGTGCGACATGCTCGTCACCGCCGCCGGCGAGATCAACGCGTACCAATTCTTCCCGGCGGTGATCTGCTCGCAGGCGCGCTTCACCTACAACGAGGTGGCGGCGATCCTGGCCAACACGCGTGGGCCCGAGGCGGCCAAACGCAAGGAACTGGTGCCCGACCTGCTGAACCTGCACGAGGTCTACCGCGCGCTGCTGAAGGAGCGTACCAAGCGCGGCGCGATCGATTTCGAGACCACCGAGACGCAGATCGTCTGCGACGAGAACGGCCGCATCGAGAAGATCGTGCCGCGGACCCGCACCGAGGCGCACAAGCTGATCGAAGAGGCCATGCTCGCGGCCAACGTCTGTTCGGCGGACTTCATCGCGCGTGCCAAGCATTCGTCGCTGTACCGCGTCCACGAAGGACCGACGCCCGAGAAGAAGACCTTGCTGCAGAACTACCTGCGTGCGCTCGGCCTGGGGCTGTCGATCAGCGACGATCCGAAGCCTGGCGAGTTCCAGGCGATCGCGGCGGCCACCAAGGATCGGCCCGATGCGATGCAGATCCACACCATGCTGCTGCGCTCGATGCAGCAGGCGATCTACACCGCGACCAACAGCGGCCATTTCGGTCTGGCCTACGAGGCCTATACGCACTTCACGAGCCCGATCCGGCGCTACCCCGACCTGCTCGTGCACCGCGTGATCAAGGCACTTCTCAGCGGCAAGCGCTATCACCTGCTGACCGGCCCGAGCAACCCGGCGCCGTCGAACCGCAAGAGCGCGAAGCCGGTCAAGTCGGCGAACGCCGAAGACGAGAAGTGGGAAGTCGCCGGCGTGCATTGCAGCGTCAATGAGCGTCGCGCCGACGAGGCCTCGCGCGATGTCGAGGCGTGGTTGAAGTGCCGCTACATGCGCGAGCACCTCGGCGAGGAGTATGGTGGCACCGTCAGCGCGGTCACCAGTTTCGGCCTGTTCGTGCAGCTCGACGGCCTGTACGTCGAAGGCCTGGTGCACATCACCGAACTCGGCGGCGAGTACTACCGGTTCGACGAGATCCGCCAGGAGCTGCGCGGCGAGCGCAGCGGCGTGCGCTATGTCGTCGGCTCGCGGGTGCGGGTGCAGGTCAGCCGCGTCGATCTCGACGGCCGCAAGATCGACTTCCGCATGGTTCGCGATGGCGAAGACGATGCCAGCGTGATGCGCGCGCGGCGCGACAAGTCCGCCGCGGCATCGGGCGATCTGGCCACCGTGAAGGAGGCCGATCGCGCGGCCAAGGCCGCGACCAAGGCGAAGGCGCGCGGCGCCGGGCCGCACCCGGTGCGCGCCGCGAAGGCCGCTGCGCGCAAGTCCGGCCGGGCGTCAGGCAAGGCATCGGGCCGGCGTTAGCCACGAAATTCACCAAGGGACGGAGCAGCAATGACGATTCGATTCGATGGCCGCGTCGCGGTCGTGACCGGCGCCGGTGGCGGCCTGGGGCGTCAGCACGCGCTGGCGCTCGCCGCACGCGGCGCGAAGGTGGTCGTGAACGACCTGGGCGGCACGCTCGACGGCAACGGCGGCACCCCGCAGGCCGCGCAGAAGGTGGTCGACGAGATCACCGCGGCCGGTGGCATCGCAATCGCCAACGGCGCGTCAGTGACCGACGCGAGCGCAGTGCAGGCGATGGTCGGCGCCGCGATGGCGGCTTGGGGGCGCGTCGACATTCTCGTCAACAACGCCGGCATCCTGCGCGACAAGAGCTTCACGAAGATGACGCTCGACGATTTTCGCGTCGTCGTCGAGGTGCATCTGATGGGTGCCGTCAACTGCACGAAAGCTGTTTGGGACGTGATGCGCGCGCAGAACTACGGTCGCATCGTGATGACCACTTCGTCGAGCGGCCTGTACGGCAACTTCGGCCAGGCGAACTACGGCGCCGCGAAGATGGCGCTGGTCGGCCTGATGCAGACCTTGTCGATCGAGGGCGCAAAGAACGACATCCGGGTCAACTGCCTGGCGCCCACCGCAGCGACCCGGATGACCGAGAACCTGATGCCGGAGGCGGTGCTCGCCTTGCTGCGCGCCGAGGCCGTCACGCCCGGTCTGCTCGCGCTGGTCGCCGACGACGCGCCGACCCGTGCAATCCTGTGTGCCGGCGCCGGCGCGTTCGAGCGCGCGCATGTCACGCTGACGCAAGGCATCTTCGTCGGCCTTCCCGACGACGCGGCCGAGCAGGTGGCGGGCCGTTTCGACGCGCTGTCGAGCCGCGAGGGCGAGATCGTGCCCGACAGCGGCCATGCGCAGGGCAGCAGCGAGACCACGAAGGCGCAGCGGGCGCTCGGCTGACGCAGCCCACCGGGCGGGCCGCGGTTCAGCCGCGACGCAAGCGCTCGATCAGCTCGCCGGCGGCGAGTGCGCCGGGCGGCTGTGGCTCGGCCGCTGCGCCGTGCTCCGCGACCGCGTGCCGCGCGTTCGCGAATGCCGCTGCCATCTCATCGTCGGTCTCGACCATGGCCCAGCGCCCGCCCAGCCAGCCGGCAAGCACATCGCCGGTGCCGGCCGTGGCCAGCGCGGCATTGCCGGTGCAGTTAATGCGCGGCGCCTGGCCGACCGCGGCGATCACGCTGCCCGAGCCCTTGAGCACCGTGACTGCGTGAAAGCGGTCGGCGATCGCCTGCGCGGCGCGCAGGCGATCGGCCTGGACGTCGGTGGTTGTGCAGCCGAGCAGGCGCGCTGCCTCGAGCGGATGCGGCGTCAGCACCGTGGCGCGGCCGCGCTCGGCGCGCTGGCGCAGCAAGGCCGCGAGGGCTGGATCGTCCGCCAGTGCATTGAGCGCGTCGGCATCGAGCAGCAGGCGGGCTGACAGGCTCAACAGGCGTGGCAGCGTTCGGCGCACCGCATCACCGCCGCCGCAACCGCAGACGACCGTGCTGACGGCAAGCACGTCGGGCGCGCTGTTCGACCAGTCGCGCCGCAGCATCAGCTCCGGCCGCAGCAGGTCCACGCCCGGCGCGGCGGCCGAAGCATCGAGCAGCTCAACGAACACCCGGCCGGCGCCGGCGGCATGCGCCGCCCGCGCCGCGAGCAGCGCGGCGCCGCTCATTCCGACCGCGCCGCCGACGACCGCGACGTTGCCGAAGCTGCCCTTGTGCTGCGCGTGGCGGCGCTGCGCCGGCCGCGTGTCGGCGCCAGCGCCGGACAGCCAGGCCGTGGCCCCCACCGGTGTCGAATCGACGCCGAGATCATCGAGCCAGACGGTGCCGGCATGGTCGCGGCCGGCGGCGGTGAACAGACCCGGCTTCAAGGTCAACAGCGTAAGCGTGTGGGTCGCGACCACGCAGGCGTCGCCGATTGGGCGGCCGGTGTCGGCGCTCAGTCCGGAGGGCAGGTCGACCGCGAGGACAGTGCACGACAGCACGTTCAACGCACGCACTGCGTCGGCGATCTGCCCCTGCGGCGCGCGGCTCGCGCCGAGTCCGAGGAGCGCATCGATTGCCAGGTCCGGCGGCGTGGCCGGCGTGGCGGCCGTCAGCTCGATCTGCACACCGACAAGCCGGGCGCGCGCCAGCGCTGCAGCGGCATCGGCGGGCAGGGCCAGCGGATCGCCGATCAGCGCCACGGTGACCTCCTTGCCCCAGCGCTTCAGATGGCAAGCCGCTTCGAGCCCGTCGCCGCCGTTGTTGCCGGGGCCGGCCGCGATCCAGATCTTCCGCGCATGCGGGGCGACTGCGAGCGCCAGCCGCGCCACCGCGGTGCCGGCGCGTGCCATCAAGGCAAAGGCCGGCAGCGCGGCTGCGGCGCGCTGCTCGATGGCGCGCGTCGGTGCGACGCCGAACAGCGCATGTTCCTGATCGAGCGGCAGGATGCGTCGCATCGTGGTCGGACGATCAGACGCGCAGGCGCTCGACGCCCAGCCCATCGGTATCGATCGTGCCGGGCCGGCCGACGAGCAGGTCGGCCAGCAGCCGCGCCGAGCCGCACGACAAGGCCCAGCCGCTGGAGCCGTGCCCGAGGTTCAGCCACACGCCGTCGATGCCGCTGCGCCCGAGCACCGGCGGGCCGTCGGGCAACATCGGGCGCGCGCCTTTCCAGCGTTGCGCCTGCGTCAGCCGCGCACTGCCGGGGAACCAGTCGTGCAGCACCTTGTAGAGCGTGTCGATCGCGCCGGGATACTGTTTGGTCGCCGAGCCGCCGATCTCGGCGCTGCCCGCGACGCGCACGCGCGTGCCCATGCGGCTGATCGCGACCTTGTAGCGCTCGTCCATCAGCGCCGAGCGCGGGCCGTGGTCGGGGTGGCCTTCGTGACGACGCAGCGGCGCGGTGATCGAGTAGCCATGCACCGCCTGCAGCGGCAGCTTCAGCCCGAGCGGCCGCAGCAGGCGGGTCGAGCCGAGCGCGGCGCACACGATCACCGCATCGAAGCTCTCGGTGATTGGCAGCATCGCCATCGGCTGGGTGTCTTGCGCATCGTCGGGCTCGCCCGCCGCGATCAAGGTGACAGCGCCCGCCTCGTCGGGCGGCGTGTACATGTGGACCAATTGCGGTGTTCGGCCGGCGACGATGCGCTGGACGCTGGTGTGAAAGCGAAAGTGTGCGCCCAGGCGTTGCGCCTCGGTGCGCAGCAGCATCGCGAACTCGCGGCAGTTGCCGACTTCGTCGTCGGGAAGGTAGATGCCGGCGTGCAGCGGGGTCTCGACATTCAGGTCGGGTTCGACCGCACGGCATTGCTGCGCATCGAGAGTCTCGAAGCGTGTCTGCAGTTCAGTCAGCGATGCGAGCCCCGGCTGCACCAGCGCGAGTTCCTTCGGCGTGCGCAGCAGCACCAGATAGCCGTCGCTGCGCTCGTAGTCGAGCTTCAGGTCGCGCGTGATGGCGTGCAGGCGATCCCGGCTGAAGACGGCCAGGCGCTGCATCCGCAGCCGGTTCGCCTGGTAGGTGCGCACGCGGCAGGCGCGCCACCACTGCCACATCCACGGCAACGCGCCGAGTGGCAGCCCGCGCAGACGCACCGGCGCATGCCGGCTGATCAAGTGGCCCAGCACCTTCGCCGGCATGCCCGGCGCCGCCCACGGTGTGACGTAGCCGGGCGCGATCACGCCGGCATTCGCGAAACTGGTCTCGGCAGCGACACTGCCGCGACGTTCGAACACGCTGACCTCGTGGCCGTCGGCGCTCAGCTCGTAGGCAGTGGTCACGCCGACGATGCCGGCGCCGATGACGGCCACTTTCATGTGAGGGCGCCGTTCACGCGGCGCTGCCCGTCGCGGCGAGGGTGGCCTCGATCGCGATTGCCGCATCGAGCAGCGTGTCGTCCTGCAGTGCACTGCTCCAGACCATCAGGCCCACCGGCATCTCGCCGTCGGCATGGCACGGCAGCGTCAGTGCGCAGCCGTCGAGCAGGTTCACGACCGACGGGTTGCGCAGCAGCAGCGCGTTGGTCGCGAAGAACGCCGCGTCGTCGCGCAGCAGCGGCTCGATCGGCGGCGCGATGCACGGCACGGTCGGGCTCAGCATCGCGTCGAAGCCCTGCATCGCCGTCGTCATCGTCGCGATCCAGGCGGCGCGCGCCTGCAGCAAGTCGATGTAGTCGGCGGCACTCATCGATGCGCCGCGCTTGATCCGCAGCGCAACGCGCCGGTCGTAGGCCGCTTCGTGCTGTGCGAGCCGTTCGCGGTGATACGCCCAGGCCTCGGCAGGTGGGAAGCCGCCTTTCGCGTTGATGCCGGCCGCATCGTCGAGCGGCGCCAGCGCGATCTCGTCGACCTGCGCGCCGGCGGCCCGCAGGCGCGCTAATGCACGGCCGAACGCAGCGTTGACCGCCGCATCGAGGCCATCGAGCATCAGCCGGGTCGGCACCGCGAGACGCAGCCGCGTGATCGGTCGCGCCGCGAGGTGCACGCGCCGCTCAGCGAGCAGCTCGTGCATCAGCACCGCGTCGCGCACCGAGCGGGTGATCGCACAGACCGTGTCGAGCGTCGTTGACAGCGGGATCGCCCCGTCGGTCGGTGTCAGGCGCGCGGTGTTCTTGAAACCGACCAGCCCTTGCAGCGCCGCCGGGATGCGGATCGAGCCGCCGGTATCGGACCCGAGTGCCGCCCACGCAGCGCCGGTCGCGACCGACACCGCGCCGCCCGATGTCGAGCCGCCGGGGATGCGCGGCTGCGCGTCGAGCGCAGCGGTGGCGGGATTGGGCGGCGTACCCAGGTGCGGGTTGATGCCGACGCCGGAAAACGCGAACTCGGACATGTTGGTCCGGCCGATCAGCGCCGCGCCGGCGCGGCGCAGGCGCATGACCGCGGGGCAGTCGGTGCGGGCTGGTGGCGCTGCCGCGAGCACCGCCGAACCGGCCGCGGTGACCTCGCCCTGCACGTCGAACAGATCCTTCACGCTGAGCGCGAGCCCGGCGAGCGGCGGCACCGGCGCACCGGCGCTGCGTTGCAGGTCGACCGCGCGCGCGACCGCTGCCGCGGACTCGAAGTTCGTGCGCGTGAAGGTGTGCCGGTTGGCCGGCGCTCGCGCCGCGTCGAGGCTGGCCTCGAGCAGGGCGCTGGCACTGGGCGCGGCACGTGAGCCGGTCAAGTCGGGAGTCATCAGATGCTATACTTGATCGGCTTGACTCACAGCTGCCCGCCGATGGTCGGATCGGGCGATCGAAGTCAGGCAAATCGCGAACCGGCTGTTGAAAGGTGTCGCGACGTCGGTTTCGATGAGAAACACGGCGTCGCGATTCGAGCCGGATTCTAGAACCAACCTTTGGAGTCCTCATGACTGTCACGATGCGTGAAATGCTGGAAGCCGGTGTCCACTTCGGTCACCAAACCCGCTTCTGGAACCCCAAGATGGCCCCGTACATCTACGGCCATCGCAACAAGATCCACATCATCAACCTCGAGAAGACGCAGCCGCTCTTCAACGACGCGATGAAGTTCATCCGCCAGATCAGCGCCAAGCGCGGCACGATCCTGATGATCGGCACCAAGCGCCAGGCGCGCGAAGTGATCGCGCAGGAAGCCAAGCGCGCCGGCATGCCCTACGTCGACCAGCGCTGGCTGGGCGGCATGATGACCAACTTCAAGACGGTCAAGGGCTCGCTGAAGAAGCTCAAGGACATGAAGGCGCAGGTCGAGGCCGGCACCGAGATCCGCATCAAGAAGGAAGCGCTGATGTTCCAGCGTGACCTGGCCAAGCTCGAGAAGGACATGGGCGGCATCCAGGACATGAACGCGCTGCCGGATGCGATGTTCGTGATCGACGTCGGCTACCACAAGATTGCGATCCTCGAGGCCAAGAAGCTGGGCATTCCGATCATCGGCGTGGTCGACTCGAACCACTCGCCCGAAGGCATTGACTACGTGATTCCGGGCAATGACGATTCGAGCAAGGCCGTGGCGCTGTACGCGCGCGCCGTGGCCGACGCCGTCCTCGAAGGCAAGGCCAATGCGACCAACGAGGTCGTGCAGGCTGCCGCCCAGGGCGACGAGTTCGTCGAAGTCAACGAAGCGGCTTGATGCCTCTGCCCGGCCTGTCGCACCGACAGGCAGCGGGCGCACAAAAAGGGGCTTCGCAGCCCCTTTTTTTCAACCAACGGAGATTTCCAAGATGGCTGCAATCACTGCAAGCATGGTGGGCGAACTGCGCGCCAAGACCGACGCCCCGATGATGGAGTGCAAGAAGGCGCTGACCGAGGCCGAGGGCAACATGGAGCGCGCCGAGGAGCTGCTGCGCGTCAAGCTCGGCAGCAAGGCCGGCAAGGCCGCCTCGCGCATCACCGCTGAAGGCGTGATCGTCGCGGCCGTGGTCGGCGGCGCCGGCGCGCTGGTCGAGGTGAACTGCGAAACCGACTTCACGTCGAAGAACGACATGTTCCTCGCAATGGCCAATGCCTGTGCCCGCCTTGTCGCCGAGAAGAACCCGGCCGACGTGGCCGAGTTGGCAGCGCTGCCGTACACGCAAGACGGCTACGGGCCGACGCTCGAGGACGTGCGCAAGGGCCTGATCGGCACGATCGGCGAGAACATGTCGATCCGCCGCTTCAAGCGCTACGAAGGCGCGAAGCTCGCGAGCTACCTGCACGGCACGCGCATTGGCGTGATGGTCGAATTCGAAGGCGACGAAGTCGCCGCGAAGGATGTGGCGATGCACGTGGCGGCGATGAAGCCGGTCGCGCTGCAAGCCAGCGACGTGCCCGCCAAGCTGATCGAGACCGAGCGCTCGGTCGCGACCCAGAAGGCCGCCGAGGATGCCGAGAAGGCGAAGGCCGACGGCAAGACGCCGCAGTCGGCCGAGATCGTGGCCAAGCGCATCGAAGGCTCGGTGGCGAAGTTCCTGAAGGAAGTGAGCCTGTTCAACCAGGCCTTCGTCAAGAACGACAAGCAGACCGTCGAGCAGATGCTGAAGGAACGCGCGACCCAGGTGAAGGGCTTCACGCTGTACGTCGTCGGCGAGGGCATCGAGAAGAAGGTCGACGACTTCGCGGCCGAAGTCGCGGCACAGGTCGCCGCGGCCAAGAAGGACTGACACCCGGACGCAGGACAGTCCCCGTGGACTGCACTGGCCCGACACCGGACCGATCGATCACATTCGATCGGGCCGAATCCGCCCGCAGGACTCCGCGGGTTCCGATTTAGACTCGGTCGCGCGCCACAAGCGCCTCACACGCACAGAACTGGAGTCCGACCCCATGCCCGCTTACAAGCGCATCCTGCTGAAACTCTCCGGCGAAGCCCTGATGGGCGACGACGCCTACGGCATCAACCGCGCGACGATCGTTCGGATGGTGCGCGAGATCCAGGAAGTGACGCAGCTGGGCTGCGAGCTCGCAGTGGTGATCGGGGGCGGCAACATCTTCCGCGGCGTCGCCGGCGGTGCAGTCGGCATGGACCGCGCGACCGCCGACTACATGGGCATGCTCGCGACCGTGATGAACGCGCTGGCGCTGGCCGACACAATGCGCCAGGAGGGCATGACCGCGCGCGTGATGTCGGCGATCGGCATCGAGCAGGTCGTCGAGCCCTACGTGCGCCCGAAGGCGTTGCAGTACCTCGAGGAAGGCAAGGTCGTGATCTTCGCCGCCGGCACCGGCAACCCTTTCTTCACGACCGACACCGCCGCCGCGCTGCGAGGCGCCGAGATCGGCGCACAGATCGTGCTGAAGGCGACCAAGGTCGACGGTGTCTACAGCGCCGACCCGCGCAAGGACGAGCGCGCGACGCGCTACTCGCGGGTCAGCTTCGACGAGGCGATCACGAAGAATCTGCAGGTGCTCGACGCGACCGCGTTCGCGCTGTGCCGCGACCAGAAACTCCCGATCCGCGTATTCAGCATCTTCAAGCCCGGCGCGCTCAGGCGCGTCGTGATGGGCGAAGACGAAGGTACGCTGGTGCATGTCTGACATTGTTGAAGTGAGGTTGACATGAGCATTGCCGACATCAAGCAGACCGCCGAGTCCAAGATGGGCCGCACGATCGAAGCGTTCAAGAACGAGCTGCACAAGATCCGCACCGGCCGTGCCCACCCGGGGATCCTCGATCAGGTCCACGTCGACTACTACGGCTCGATGGTGCCGATCACCCAGGTCGCCAACGTGAGCCTGCTCGACGCTCGCACGATCAGCGTCCAGCCCTGGGAAAAGAACATGGGCGCGAAGATCGAGAAGGCGATTCGCGAATCCGATCTCGGGCTGAATCCGGCGGCACAGGGCGATCTGCTGCGCGTGCCGATGCCGGCGCTGACCGAAGAGCGGCGCCGCGAGCTGACCAAGGTCGTGCGCAACGAAGCCGAAGACGCCAAGATCGCGGTGCGCAACCTGCGCCGCGACGCCAACGAGCACGCGAAGCGCCTGCTCAAGGACAAGGCGATCTCCGAAGACGAGGAGCGCCGCTCGCTCGACGAGCTGCAAAAGCTCACCGACCGCTACATCGCGGAGATCGATCGCCTGACGACCGGCAAGGAAGCCGAGATCATGGCCGTTTGAGATGACGACCCCCGCGTCACTTCGTTCCTGCCCCCGGGGCCACGGAGGGGCCCCTTCGTGGCCCCCGGGGCGGTCAGCCGTCTTGCGACGGCCCGGCGGCGTCTGACATGACGGTTCCTCGCCACGTCGCCATCGTGATGGATGGCAATGGCCGCTGGGCCAAGAAGCGCTTCATGCCGCGCTTCTTCGGTCACAAGGCCGGCGTCGATGCGCTGGTGCGCACGGTGCTCAGCTGTGCCGATCGCGGGGTCGAATACCTGACCGTGTTCGCGTTTTCCTCAGAAAACTGGAAGCGGCCGACCGAAGAGGTCTCGGGACTGATGGGGCTGGTGCTGGTGGCCGTCGCCAAGTACCTCGGTAAGCTCGCCGACAAGGGTGTGCGCATCCGCATCGTCGGCGACCGCAACCAGGTCTCCGACAAACTGCGCCAGGCCTGGGAGCAGGCCGAGGCCCGTACCGCGCACAACACGCGCATCACGTTGTCGGTGGCGTTCAACTACGGCGGCCGCTGGGACATCGTTCAGGCTTGCCGTCACGCGATCGCCGACGGCGTCGCGCCCGAAGCGCTCGACGAGGCGGCGCTGAACAAGTACATG
>Ga0207645_10003699_pt1 | contig 11527 bp, 11 predicted proteins | sample KBSM53metaG_FD_184331 | JGI IMG/M metagenome (GOLD analysis project Ga0207645, IMG submission 184331) | Miscanthus rhizosphere microbial communities from Kellogg Biological Station, Michigan, USA - KBS M5-3 metaG (SPAdes) (version 2) | ecosystem: Host-associated > Plants > Roots > Rhizosphere >...
GTATGCGTTCGCGGCGACCTACTACGGCCAGATGCGCGGCGCGGTGCCCAAGCTCGTGAAGGACAAGGGCGCGAAGAAGGCCTGCACGCTGTACCAGGACGACGAGTTCGGCCTCGAGGTCGTGCGCGGCGCCGAGGCCGGGCTGAAGACGATCGGCATGGATCTGGCAGAGAAGACCAGCTACAAGCGCGGCGCGACCGACTTCTCGTCGCAGGTCGCGCGCATGAAGGCCGCCGGCTGCGATTTCGTTGTGCTCGGCACGATCATCCGCGAGACGATCGGCGCAATCGCCGAGAGCCGCAAGACCGGGTTCAGCCCGACCTTCCTCGGCTCGAGCGCGTCGTACACCGACCTGATCCACAAGCTCGGCGGCAAGGCGATGGACGGCCTGTACGCGACGATGACGGTGCAGAACCCCTACCTCGACGACGCCAGCAAGGGCGTGAGCTTCTGGGCGAGCAAGTACAAGACCAAATTCAACGAAGACCCGACGGTGTTCTCGGTCTACGGCTACAGCGCGATCGACGCGTTCGCGGTCGCCGCGGCGAAGGCCGGCGCCAACCTGTCGACCGACAGCTTCATCAAGGCCATGGACACGATGACCTTCGAACCCGACATGTTCGGCAGTGCGAAGGCGACCTACACCGCGACCAAGCGCCTGGGCAGCGACGTATCGCGGCTGTCGCAGCTGCAGGACGCGCGCTGGAAGGTCGTCTCGGACTACTTCAGGCCGGACTGACCGGCCGCCCGGCGATTGGCGGATCAGAAGATCCCGATCGCGAGCCCCGAGGCCAGCGCCGCACCGAGGTCGTGGCAGCGCTGCAGGTCCTCGGCGCCGATGTGCTTGGGCGCGAGGATCGCCTCGGGCGTCTGCGCATGCGTGCAGACGATCAACGGCGCCGCGACCGCCTTGAGCCGCCAGCCGGTCGCGATGCGGTCGATCTGGCGCGCCGCGTTCTCGCCGTCGCTGCCGGCGCAGATCAGGCTGGCGTACGGGCGGCCGTTGATGCGGTCGAGCACGGCGTAGTAGCAGCGGTCGAAGAAGTCCTTCATCAGGCCCGACATCGCCGCGAGGTTCTCGGGGGTCGCGAAGACATAGCCGTCGGCGCCGAGCAGGTCGTCGGCGCCGGCATCGGCGGCGCGCAGCAGCCGCACCTGCAGCGCCGCTTCGGCGCGCGCGCCGGCGGCGGTCGCCTCGGCCATCTGCTGGCTGCCGCCGGTCATCGTGTGATAGACGACCAGCAGCGTGCGTTGCTGCGTCACTCGAGCGTGAACCCGATCTTCAGGCTCACCTGCCAGTGCGCGATCTTGCCTTCCTGCACGTGGCCGCGCGTCTCGGTCACGGTGAACCAGTGGATGTTGCGCACTGTTTCGCTCGCCTTCGCGATCGCGGTGCTGACGGCGTCCTCGATGCTGACCGGCGACGAGCCGGTGAGTTCGAGCAGCTTGTAGACATGGTTGCTCATGGCGTCTCCTGAAGACCGCATCGCTTGCGGCGCATGCCAGCTTAGGCGCTTCGCGCGATGCCGACAATCGGGCGCGGTGTGCGATTTGGGTCAGGCGGGTGGCGCCACTGCCGTGGGCAGCGCGACGCCGTGCCGCTCGGCCCACGGCTGCAGCGCCGGCACGATTCCGGCGTTCAGCACGACGCCGGCGGCGAGCCCGTCGCGGCGCCGCCGCAGGCCGTGCTCGCCCGGCAGGCGCACCGCGGCGTCGCCGCTGCGCGGCGGATTGGCGTGGCACGCGTCGGCGATCCCCTGCATCTGCCGCTCGAATTCCGCGTGCCCGCCGAAGGCCCGCGGATCGAGGATCTGCACGAACACCGTCGCGCCCCAGCCTTGCTTGTCATCGGCGCGCCCGAAGCCGGCGAGGCCGCCGGTGATCGCCTCGACCAGCAGCGCCAGGCCGTAACCTTTGTGACCGGCTGTCATGCCGCCGAGCGGCTGCAGCGTGCCGGGCGGCTGCGCGAACAGCACCGCCGGGTCATCGCTCTCGGCGCCGCTCGCGTCGAGCAGCCAAGGCTGCGCGAAACGGCGGCCTTCGCGCTGCAGCCGGTTCGCCATGCCGTTGGTCGTCAGCGAGGCCGAGATGTCGACCAGCACCGGCTCGGCCTCGGTCGGGAAGCCGATCGCGATCGGGTTTGGCGTGAACACGGCGCGCGTGCCGCCGAACGGCGCGACGCTCGCGCTGTTGGGGTCGGAGCAGCACAGCTGCATCACGAGGCCCTGCTCGGTGGCGCGCCGCAGGTAGGCCGCGAGGCAGGCGATGTGGTGGCTGCGCCGGATCACGACAGTGCCGGTGCCATGGTCGCGCGCCATTTGCGTCGCGGCCTCCATCGCGCGCAGCACCAGCCACGGGCCCGGCAGGCGCTGGCCGTCCCAGGTCGCGCAGGCGCCGCGGCCGTTGACGACCGTGAAGCTGCCGCTGCGCGCCATGCCGCCCTTGTCGATCTCCGCCAGGTAGGGCGCGAGCAGCGCGAGCCCATGCGTGTCGTGGCCGAGCAGGTCGCCTTCGACCAGCACCTCGGCGACATCGCGGGCCATCTCGTTCGGCAGGCCGGCGCGCTCGAGCAGCGCTTCGGCGAAGGTGGTGAGGGCGTGGGCCGGGTAGCGTGGCGTGGACACAGGACACTCCGTTGCATGAGGGTTGTCGGAAACCGAAATGAGTTCGGGTCAGCCCCGGTGGCGCCGTGCGAGCGGCTTCGGCACAGTGGCTCGCCGACCGCGCGTTCGCATCATCCTTCATCATCGCCCGAGGTTGCCATGACGCATCGAAGAACCCTGCTCGGATCTTTTGCCGCGATCGCGTTGAGCGTCGTTGCAAGCGCAGCCCAGGCGGCCTGGCCGGAGCGGCCGATCACGCTGATCGTGCCGTGGGGCGCCGGCGGCGGCACCGACGCGACCGCGCGCATCATCGGCGCGCTGCTCGAGAAGGACCTCGGCCAGCCGATCAACGTGGTCAACCGCACCGGCGGCAGCGGTGTCGTCGGCCACCAGGCGATCGCCGCGGCCGCGCCCGACGGCTACACGATCGGGCTGATCACGGTCGAGATCAGCATGATGCACTGGCAGGGTTTGACCGACCTGTCGGGCGCGTCGTACACGCCGATCGGCCTGGTCAACATGGACCCAGCCGGCCTGCAGGTGCGCGCCGATGCGCCGTACAAATCGGCGAACGAACTGGTCGCCGCGATCAAGGCGAACCCGGGCAAGTTCAAGGCCTCGGGCACCGGGCAGGGTGGCATCTGGCATCTCGCGCTCGCCGGCATGCTCAAAGACCTGAAGGTCGACCCGGCGGCGGCGCCGTGGGTGCCATCGAACGGCGCCGCGCCGGGGTTGCAGGACCTGGTCGCCGGCGGCGTCGAGGTCGTGCCGTGCTCGCTGCCCGAGGCGCGCTCGCTGATCGATGCCGGCAAGGTCAGGAGCCTCGCGGTGATGAGCGATGCACCGGCCGCGCTGTACCCGAACGTGCCGACGCTGAAAGCCGCCACCGGCAGCGACTGGAAGATCGGCGCCTGGCGAGGCATCGCGGCGCCGAAGGGCGTCCCGGCCGACGTGCGCGACAAGCTCGCAGCAGCAATCAAGAAGATCGCGGCGAGCAAGGATTACACCGACTTCATGGCGAGCCGCGGCTTCGGCGTGACCTACCAGGGGCCCGACGACTTCGCGAAGTTCATGGCCAAGGCCGACGCCGATCTCGGCGCGACGATGAAGGCGGTGGGCATCGCCAAGTGAGTCACAGCAGGCTTCGCGCAAAGCCCGGCCGATGAAGCTCAACGACACCGTCTGGGGTGCCGTGCTGCTGGTGTGCGCGGCCGCGCTGTTCGTGCATGTGCAGGGCTTTCCGGCGATCCCCGGCCAGCGTGTCGGGCCGAGCGCATTGCCCGGGGCGCTGGCGGTCGGGCTCGGCGTGTGCGGCGCGATCCTGCTGCTGCGCAGCCTGCGCGCCGCCGCACGCGGCCAACGGGTCGCCTGGGTCGAGCTGCCGGGGTGGTTCGGGTCGAGGCCGCAGGTCATCGGCTTCGTGGTGCTCGTCGCGGTCAACCTGCTGTACCTGGTCGGCGTCGAGCGGCTTGGCTTCATCGTCACCGGCACGGTCTACCTGGCGGCGCTGATGGCGGTGCTGCGGGTGCGCCCGCTGCGCGCGCTGGCGCTCGGGCTGGTGATGACCCTGCTGATCCACTATGCGTTCTACAAGCTGCTGAAGGTGCCGCTGCCCTGGGGGCTGCTGCAACCCGTCGCCTGGTAGGCGCGATGAAGGGAGAGCGATGAACGCCGCCTGGATGCAGGCCTTCGCGATGGTGTTCGAGCCCTACAACATCGTCGTGATGCTGGGGGCATCGGTGTTCGGCCTGTTCGTCGGCGCGGTGCCGGGGCTGACCGCGACGATGGCCACCGCGCTGCTGGTGCCGGTGACCTTCTTCATGGCGCCGATCCCGGCGATCGCCGCGATGGTCACCGCGACCGCGATGGCGATCTTCTCCGGCGACATCCCCGGCTGCCTGCTGCGCATGCCGGGCACGCCGGCCTCGGCAGCCTACACCGACGAGGCCTATGCGATGACGCGCAAGGGCATGGCCGAAGTCGCGCTCGGCGCCGGGCTGGTGTTCTCGGCGGTCGGTGGACTGTTCGGCACCGCGGTGCTGATGATCGCGGCGCCCACGCTCGCCGAATTCGCACTGAAGTTCAGCTCGTTCGAATACTTCTGGCTCGTGCTGATGGGCCTGACCTGCGCCGTCTTCATCTCGAGCGACAAGCCGCTGAAGGGACTGGTGACCTTGTTCCTCGGGCTGCTGATCGCCTGCGTCGGCCTGAACAACCCGGCCGCGTTCCCGCGCTTCACCTTCGGCAACACCGAGCTGCTCGGCGGCATCGGCCTGGTGCCGATGATGATCGGGATGTTCGCGGTCTCCGAGATCATCCGCTATGTCGTCGACACCGCGCCCGAGGCACTGCTCGTCGAGGCCGAGGTAGGCAATGTGTTCAAGGGCATGTGGGCGCTGGCGGTGAAGTACCCGCTGCAGATCCTGCGCGGCAGCGTGCTCGGCACGATCGTCGGCGCGCTGCCCGGCGCCGGCGCCGACATCGCTGCGTGGATGTCGTATGCGATGAGCAAGCGCTTCTCGAAGGAGCCCGAGAAGTTCGGCACCGGCCACGTCGAGGGCATTGTCGAGAGCGGCTCGGCCAACAACAGCGCGCTCGCCGGCGCATGGATCCCGGCGCTGGTGTTCGGCATCCCCGGCGACTCGATCACCGCGATCGTGATCGGCGTGCTCTACATGAAGAACATGAACCCGGGCCCGACCCTGTTCACGACGAATCCGCAGAACATCTACGCGGTGTTCCTGCTGTTCATCATCGCGAACCTGATCATGCTGCCGCTGGGCTGGCTGTGCATCAAGGTCGCCAAGCGCATCCTGAAGGTGCCGCGCGACGTGCTGATGCCGGTGATCCTGCTGTTCTGCCTGGTCGGCGCGTTCGCGATCAACAACACCACGTTCGACATCGGCGTGATGCTGGTTGCCGGGCTGGCCGCGTACCTGCTCGAAGCCAACGGCTTCCCGATCACGCCGCTGATCCTGGGCGTCGTGCTCGGCGGCATGCTCGAGGAGAACCTGGTGTCGTCGCTGATCAAGTCCGACGGCAACGTGCTCGCGTTCTTCGGCCGGCCGATCGCCGCGACGCTGGGCGTGATGACCTTCCTGATCTGGCTGTCGCCGCTGCTGCGCCGGCGCCGGCCGAAGGCACTCGGCTGACGGCGTCCCGCCGGCGAGCCGCCGCCGCTCACGCGACGATGTATGCGGCCGCGCCGGTGCACAGCAGTACGCCCTTCGCATCGAGAAACTCCATCCGCGTCGACGCGAGCCGGCTGCCCAGGCGCAGCACCTGCGCGGTCGCGACGAAGTGCGGGCCGGTGGCCGGGCGCAGGTAGTCGATGCGCAGGTCGATCGTGCCGAGCCGGCCGAAGCGGGCCAGCCGCGCCTCGATCGGGTCGTCCATGTGGCGCGCGCCGATCGCGGCCAACACCGCGAGGCCGGCCATGGCGTCCAGCGTCGCGCTGATCACGCCGCCGTGCAGGCGCTGGTGGCTGTAGTGGCCGATCAGCTCGGGTCGCATCTCGATCCGGCCCGAGACGCCGTCGCCGGCGAGCGCGTCGATGCGCAGGCCGAGCACGCGATTGAAGGTGATGCGCTCCTCGAACAGCGTCGTCAGCGCCGCAATGAACTCGGGCTCGAAGCTCGCGGCGCCTGGCGTGGCGGCGGGCTTCACAGGCCCCACTGGCGCGCGGCCAGCTCCTTCATGATCTCTTCGGCGCCGCCGCCGATCATCATCACCTTGACCTCGCGGTAGATGCGCTCGCTCTTCACGCCCCGCATGAAGCCCATGCCGCCGAGGATCTGCACCGCGGCATCGGCGCACCACTGCATCGTCTGGGTCGCGTGGTTCTTCAGCAGGCACAGCTCGGCGACCCACTCGGCACCGGTGTCGCCGGCTTCGAGCCGCGCAACCATCGCATGCAGCCAGGCCCGCGTGCTGGCCAGGCGCATGCGCATGTCCATCAGCTTGTGGCGAATGACCTGGTGGGAGGCGAGCGCGGCGCCGAAGGTCTGGCGCTGCCGCGCCCAGGTGAGCGCCTCGTCGAAGCAGACCTGTGCGAAGGCTGCGGCGCCCGCCGACAGCAGCAGCCGCTCGCCGTTGAAGTTCTCCATGATCATCCGGAAGCCGGCATTCTCGTCGCCGATCAGGTGGTCGAGCGGCACGCGGCAGCCGTCGAAATGCAGTTGCGCGGTGTCGCTGCACCACCAGCCCATCTTCGCCAGTGGCGTGCGCGTCAGGCCGGGCGCATCGCCGGGCACCGCGAGCAGCGAGATGCCGCCGGCGCCCTTGTCGCCGGTGCGCACCGCAAGCGTGATCCAGTCGGCGCGCATCCCGGAGGTGATGAAGGTCTTGGCGCCGTCGATGACCCAGGCGTCGCCGTCGCGCCGCGCACTGCAGCGCAGCCGCGCGACATCGGAGCCGCCGGACGGCTCGGTGACCGCGAGCGCGGCGATCTTCTCGCCCGCGAGCACCTGGGGGATCACGCGCTGCTTCAGCGCCTCGCTGGCGTGCGCGACGATCGGCGGCAGGCCGATGTTGTGCGAGAACAGGCTCGCCATCAGCCCGCCGCTGCCGGCACGCGCGATCTCTTCGGTCGCGACCACGCGAAACCAGGTGTCGGCCGGTGTGCCGCCATAGGCCTCGGGGTAGCCAAGACCGAGCAGGCCGATGTGCGCGGCGCGGCGGTACAGCGCGCGCGGGAAGGTCTCGGCCTGGTCCCAGGCGTCGATGTGCGGTGCGATCTCGGCGGCGACGAAGGCGCGCACCGTGTCGCGGAAGGCCTCGTGCTCGGCCGTCATGGCGCCACCGCTCACGATGCGATCTCCACCAGCAGCTGGCGCGCGCCGACCTGCGCGCCGACGCCGATGTGCAACGCCGCCACCGAACCGGCGAACGGCGCGACGATCTGATGCTCCATCTTCATCGCCTCCATCACCAGCAGCAGCGCGCCGGCCGGCACACGCGCGCCGGTCTCGACATGGACCTGCGTGATGCGCCCGTGCATCGGTGCGCGCAGCGCACCGGGCGCGGTTTCGGTGCCGCCCGCGGTGCCGATCAGCCGCAGGTCGTCGACCTCGAGGTCGATGCCGCCGCAGGCCCACCAGGCGCGCGCGCCGTCGCGCACGACGCGCGCCGACACCGGGCGGCCATCGACCAGCGCACGCACCTGCGAGCGGCTGTCGCGCACCAGGCCCTCGATCACGTGCTCGGCCGCGGCGCAACGCGCGTTGAAGCGCGCTGGCGTTCCTGCCAGCTGCCAGGTTTCGATCTGGTCGCCGACGCGTATCGGCACGCTCGTCTCGACGCGGTCAGATGAGGTCCATCCGGCCCACAGCGCCGGCGGGGCCGCATCGGCCAGCATCGCGTTGCACGCGGCGGCGAGCGCATGCAGCCAGCTCGGCGCGGTGCCAGCGCGCGCGGCGCCGGCGAAGTGCGTCGCCAGGAACGCGGTGGTCACCGCAGCGGGCGATTCGTCAGCGAACGTGGCGTGGCGCAGCACGCGCGCGAGCAGGCCGCGGTTCGTCGTCACGCCCAGGCAGACGGTGCGGTCGAGCGCTGCGGCGAGCTGGTGGATCGCCGCATCGCGGGTCGGCGCATGCGCGATCAGCTTCGCGAGCATCGCGTCGTAGAACGGGCTGACCACACAACCGCTGGCCAGCGCGTGATCGCAGCGCACGCCGCGCGGCGGCTGCCAGTGGCGCACGGTGCCGGCTTGCGGCAGGTCGTCGTGCGCCGGGTCTTCGGCGCACAGGCGTGCCTCGATCGCGTGGCCGCCGGCTTCGAAGCGCGCGAGCAACTCGTCCTGCGTCAGCGGCAGCGCGTCACCGGCCGCGACGCGCAGCTGCCACGCGACCAGGTCGACGCCGGTCAGCGCCTCGGTCACCGGGTGCTCGACCTGCAGCCGCGTGTTCATCTCCATGAACCAGAACGCGCCTTCGGCATCCAGCAGGAACTCGACCGTGCCGGCGCCGAGATAGCCGACCTCGCGCGCGACCGCGACCGCGACCGCGCCGATGCGCCGCCGCAAGGCCGGCGAGACCGCGGGCGAGGGCGCCTCCTCGATGATCTTCTGGTGCCGTCGCTGCACCGAGCAGTCGCGCTCGCCGAGGTGCAGCACCTGGCCGTGCGCGTCGGCGAACACCTGGACCTCGACATGGCGCGGCGCGAGCAGCGCACGCTCGATGAGCAGCCGCGCATCGCCGAAGGCCGCCTGCGCTTCAGCCGCCGCCGAATCGAGCGCGGCGTCGAGCTGATCGGGCCGAGTCACCAGCCGCATGCCGCGCCCGCCGCCGCCCGCACGGGCCTTGATCATTACTGGCATGCCGATGCGCAGCGCCGCGGCGCGCAAGGTCGCGCGGGTTGGGTCGTCGCCGTCGTAGCCGACCAGCACCGGGATGCCGGCCGCCGCCATGCGCTGCTTCGCGCGCGCCTTGTCGGCCATCGCCTGCATCGCCGCCGGCGGCGGCCCGATCCAGCGCAGTCCGGCGTCGATCACGGCCTGCGCGAACGCGGCGTTCTCGGACAGGAAGCCATAGCCCGGATGCACCGCGGTCGCGCCGGACGCCTGCGCCGCGACGATCAGCTTGTCGATGCGCAGGTACGAATCGGCCGGCCGCTCGCCGCCGATGCGCACCACGGCATCGCAGGCCAGCGTGTGCGGTGCGTCGCGGTCGGCATCGGAGGCGACCGCGATGGTCTTGAAGCCCAGCGCACGCGCGCTGCGCGCGACGCGGGTGACGATCTCGCCGCGGTTCGCGATCAGCAAGACATCGCTCATGGCGTGCCGGCGTCTGCCGCGGCCCAGGCCGGCGGCCGCTTCGCCGCGAAGGCGGCCAGCCCTTCGGCGGCGGTGCCGCTGCGCAGCGCGGCGGCGAATGCCTGCGACGCGAAATCAAGTGTCTCGGTCAGCGCGGTGCGGCGCTGCAGGATCGCCTTGGTCGCGCGCAGCGCCGCCGGCTCCGCCCCGCCCAGATCGGCGAGCCAGGCCCGCAGCCGCGCATCGAGCGCGTCGGCCGGCAGCGCTTCGTCGACGAGGCCGAACGCGCAGGCCTGCGCGGCGTCGATGCGGCGCCCGGTCAGCATCAGCTGCAACGCGGCGCGTTCGCCGATGCGCGCGGCGACGAACGGCGCGATCTGCGCCGGCGGCAGCCCGAGCGTGACCTCGGGCATCGCGAAGCGCGCGTCGGCGGCCGCCAGCACGACATCGCAGGCGGCGGCCAGCCCGCACCCACCGCCGATCGCCGCGCCGTCGACGACCGCGATGCTTGCGACCGGCAACGCGCGCAGCTGCGCGAGCAGTGCACCGAAGCGGCGGTTGCCGGTCGCGATCGGGTCCGGCCCGGTGCGCGGCGCCTCGGTCGCCATCGCGGCGCGGAAGCCACCGAAGTCGCCGCCGGCACAGAACGACCCGCCGGCGCCGCGGATCACCAGCGCGCGGACCGCCGGCATCGATGCGGCCAGCCGCATCGCGTCGGCGAGGCCCGCGACCATCGCATCGGTCAGCGCATTGCGCGTCGCCGGTGCATCGAGGGTCGCGTAGACGAAAGCGCCGCGGGTATCGATGTGGACCACGGTGCAGCCTCAGCGCTTGCCGGGCAGCGTGTGCATGTGCTTGGCGATGATGCCGAGCATCACCTCGTCGGCGCCGCCGGCGATCGAGGCGAGGCGGCCGTCGCGGTACAGGCGTGAGACCCGGTTGTCCCAGGTGTAGCCCATGCCGCCCCAGTACTGCATGCAGCCGTCGGGCACCGCGCGCAGCAGCCGGCTGCTCTTGAGCTTGGCCATCGAGGCCCACTCGGTCACGTCCTGCCCCGCGATGTACTTCTCGGTCGCCAGGTAGACCAGTGCGCGCAGCGCCTCGACCTCGGTCTTCAGCTCGGCCAGCTTGAAGTGCACGACCTGGTTGTCGAGCACGCTGCGGCCGAAGATCTCGCGCTCGCGCGTGTATTCGATGGTCTCCTCGATGCAGTTCGTCAGGCCCTGGATCGCGTTCGCCGCGGCCCACAGGCGTTCTTCCTGGAACTGCATCATCTGGTAGGTGAAGCCCATGCCTTCTTCGCCGATGCGGTTGCGCTGCGGCACGCGCACGTCGTCGAAGTGGATCAGCCCGGTGTCGCTGGCCATCATGCCGATCTTGCGGATCTTCTGCGCGCGCGTCACGCCGGGCGTGCTCATCGGCACCATGATCAGGCTCTTGTTCTTGTGCGCCGCGCCTTCCGAGGTGTTCGCCAGCACGCACATCCAGTCGGCCTGGAGCGAATTGGTGATCCACATTTTGCCGCCGTTGATCACATAGTCGTCGCCATCCTTCGTCGCGCTCGTCTTGATGCCCGCGACATCGGAGCCGGCGCCGGGCTCGGAGACGCCGATGCAGCCGACCGCATCGCCGCTGATCGCGGGCGCGAGAAACTCGCGGCGCAGTTCATCGGAGCCGAAACGCGCGAGCGCCGGCGTGGCCATGTCGGTTTGCACACCGATCGCCATCGGGATCGCGCCGCAATCGCAGTGGCCCAGGGTCTCGGCCATCGCGACCGAGTACGAGTAGTCCAGGCCCATGCCGCCGTACTCGATCGGCTTGGTCAGGCCGAGCAGGCCGAGGTCGCCGAGCTTCTTGAAGACGGCGTGTGCCGGGAACGCTTCTGCGGCCTCCCAGGCGTCGACATGCGGGTTGATCTCTTCGGTGATGAAGCGCTTCAGGGTGCGCTGGATCTCTTCATGCTCGTGGGTCAGTTGCATCTCGGTCTCCTGGTCAGGCACGTGCGACGCCGAACTGCATCGGCCGCAGTGTGCGCCGCGCCGCCTCGTCGCACAGCGCCAGTGTCAGCGCGAGCACGCGGCGCGTGTCGCGCGGATCGATCAGGCCGTCGTCGAGCAGCAGGCCCGACGTGTAGAACGCATGCATCTGGCGCTCGAAGGTCTCGACGATCTTC
>Ga0207645_10003701_pt1 | contig 11524 bp, 8 predicted proteins | sample KBSM53metaG_FD_184331 | JGI IMG/M metagenome (GOLD analysis project Ga0207645, IMG submission 184331) | Miscanthus rhizosphere microbial communities from Kellogg Biological Station, Michigan, USA - KBS M5-3 metaG (SPAdes) (version 2) | ecosystem: Host-associated > Plants > Roots > Rhizosphere >...
TTTGTCCACTGTCGTCACCGCGGCACCCGTATCTACGATCATTCGCGTGGGGTGGCCATTGAGCACGACCGGGACTTCGAGGTGATTGCCTGAGTTCAACCGCATTGGAATTCGAGTGAATCCTCTGCCGGAAAGGAAACTGGCCACCTTTTGACTAGCTGAGCCGCTCGGACCGTTTGGATTAATGTAGAGCATTTGGCGAGCACAATCGATAATCATCCCAAACTTACTCATCTCCCGGGCACCGAGCAGACCATTCAGACGCGGCAACCTGTTAACTGCCGAGATATGCGTTCCCGTGGCAGCGCCGGGTCCGTCCGCGTTCATGTCGGATGTGTCGGCCAGCGCGACCGGCACATTGGTGACTACGCAATTGCCCAGCGCGATACTCTTCGCCACGCTCACTCCATAGCGCTCCCATCTTCTGCCAAAAACTCTGCCTACGTTGATGGTGGTGTTTTCGACGTTTAGCCCAAACGTCCCTGCGCTGTTTTTGTCGATGATAGTGACGGGCGCCCCTGTGTCTATCATCAGGGCGGCGCGCTTGTTGTTAATGGAAACCGGGACGAAAAGATGATTGCCGAATCTCCGCTCCAGTTTCACCCCGACAAGTCCTTGTCCGGAGAGGAACCCGGCAAGGGTGCCTGGCGGCTGCTGCGATTGCGCAGTGAAAGGAGCGAGCGCCGCTACCGATAGGACCAAGGCGAACAATTTTTTCATGGGTCGCCTTATACCATGTCGTTGCTTTACCGGCCACCTCGCGACGGTCGGCGACTGTACTTCGCCCGTATTCAGGTGTTCGGAAATTACGAGTAGCTTGCGAGCGCGCGATGAGGATGCCGGCGGAAATACAGCCGTCTCCTGGTCGGTTTAAGTGACCGCGGTATTATTGTGAACAAGAATAGACGGGCGAAGAGAGTAGCTGAGTAATAAAGCGGCCCGCGATTGGGATTAAGTGGAACTGTGTTTGGCTACCCCGCTGGATATAAAAATAGACGGTGACAGCGATGGCTGGACCATAGGTACAGCGACTTACGCCGAAACAACCGGGGCCGGCGAAGACCTGCGCGAGCTGATCGCGGCGCGGACGAAGTTGTTGCCTAGCTCCCACATCGGACCGGGGAATTTGCGGCAGTCGGTTAGCACGTTGTCCAGCGCGGTAACAAACAACGCGATTTCTTTTTCGCCGATAATGAGCGGCGGCAGGATTTTGAGCACGTCCATGGCGTGCCCGGCGACCTGGGTCAGAATACGATGCTTGCTTAACATTTGGGTCACGATCATTTGCGCGAAGAGAACCTTATCGACCTTATGCAAAAGTTTCCACGCCATCTTGAGCTTGAATTCGCTCGGCTCGTGGAACTCGATTGCGATGATTAATCCTTTGCCGCGCACTTCCTTGATGAAACTGTGTTTCGCGCGCAAGGCATCGATCCGTTCCATCAATTGCGCGCCCATTTCGGCGGCGCGTTCGACCAGATTTTCCTGATCGATTACTTCGAGCGCAGCCAGGCCGCAGGCCATGGCGAGATTGTTCCGACCGAAAGTAGTCGAGTGAACTACGCACCGGTCCATTCGGCTGAAGGTCTTTTGGTAGATGTCGCGCCGGGTCACGATCGCCCCGCACGGGACGTAACCACCACTCAAGGTCTTGGCCAGGGTGATGATGTCCGGTTCCAAGTTCCAATGCTGGAATCCGAACGTCTTGCCCGTTCTTCCAAGACCGCACTGGACTTCATCGCTAACGAGAAGTGTGCCGTATTTGCGGCAGAGCTCCTGCGCGCGCGAGAAAAAATCTGTCGTTGGCGATTTGCATCCTTTGCCCTGCACCGGTTCGATGACGAACGCAGCAACATCGCCTTTGGCCAGCTCGCGCTCGACCGAGGCGATGTCATCCAGCGCGATGCGTGTGTCCCACTGATCCATCAGCGGCCCGAAACCGTCGGTAAAACTTTCGCATCCCATCAAAGACAGTGATCCGATGCTGAGTCCGTGGAAGGCGCTCTCGAGCGAGATAACGCGTTTCTTTCCGGTGGCGGCGCGGGCGAATTTCAGCGCGCCTTCCATCGCTTCGGTGCCGGAGTTACAAAAGAAAACGGCGTCGAGATGCGGCGGTGTGCGTTTGGTGATGGCCTCCGCCAGAAGCCCGCTCAGGAGCGAGCAATCCATCTGCACCATGTTCGGCAAATCGAGATCGAGAACGTCGCGGATCGCTTTCTTCACGACGGGATGGTTCCGGCCAATGTTGAAAACAGAATAACCGCTCAGGAAATCCAGGTAGGCGTTATTATCCATGTCGTAGAGATAAGCGCCTTCAGCCCGGGCATAGACCTTGTCGAAACCAATGACGCGCTGGGCCGCGACCAGGGTGCGATTGATATGTCGATGATGCAGCTCGTAATTTTCGCCGAGCCGTGCTGCAATGATTTCTTTCAGGTCAAAAGACATTCCCGGACGTTCTCTGATTTAGGGGTGAAAAGCAAACGTGGGCATCGGGATCAGCGGTCCCCGTTACAACTTTTTCTTGAGACGATTGGGTGGATCGAGCAGTCCCCTGCTCGATGGCGATATAGCATCGCCCGTCGGAGCGGCCGATCCACCTCAAGGCTTCCAATCTCGATACGCTTCCTGCGCGCCGACCTGCAGGTTTGTTTTTCCAGGTGAATGTCGTTCCAGTTGTATGGCGAGCCATTGGAACCATTCAAAAGTCTTTTGCGAACCGCTGCGCCGGCGTTCTTCCTCGATGTAGGGTTTTAATTTACGCCAGGCGAGACGAACCGTGCCGCCAACAAGGTCGGCGGCCACGCGCAATGGAACGATTCGCGCATAAACGGAGTAGCCAAGTCCCTCCAGAGTTACCCCAACTGAATGCGCAGCGTTTAACACCTCGGCGTTGGCTTCGATCGCGGAAGCGCTCGAGCCATCCGGGATACTGTGCACGACGATCATCGACTTCATCCATGCCTGCGACAAAAGCGCCTGGACCGCAGCGTAAGCCGCCCGCTCTTCCCGCGCGCGTCGCGATCGCTGCGCTTCGACCAGACCGAAACCGACTCCTGTGATCACGGTGAGCGCGGTAGCAACATTCGCGACCGTGGACAAATCCATTTGCAATTCTTATTAGCAAAAGATCGGCTGTCTTCGAGGAGAAACGCGATCAAGTGGTGGATCGGCCGCTCCGCGGGCGATCGATATTAGCATCAAGCTCGGGACTGCGCTTGATCCACCAAAAAAAACCGCAGGATTCGCACGGAACCCTGCGGCTTTGAATTAATCGACTGTATCGATGTTAGTCTTCCACTTGAACGTGCTCAACCACGCGGGTGTCGCCGGTGCCGGTGTAATAGACACGCACTTTCTGACCGGGCCGGAGCGGGGCGGTTACAATTTTGCCCGCGCCGTTAACGATGCGTGCCGCTGTGCCGAGAGCAAAGCTCACCGGACCCTGACGCTCACTTTTTACGACAATCGTTTTGCCGGCCGTGTAGGTGTCCACGGTCCCGGTTTCATATGTGGTCGATTCGGTCGTTGTTGTCGTCGCCGGAGCGCTTGTTGTTGTTTGTTCGGTTGTAGTTGTGCTTGTTTGCGCGAACGCTACGGGCGCGATCAACGCACAAGCAACTGTAATGATGCTTTTGTTCATAATCCCTTCCGTGATTGTTTTTTGGATTTGCCTCGACTTCATTGCCAAGACACAAGCCGGTCTCGCAGAGATCGGCCTTTTATTGTTAGACCAAGCTGGGCAAGCGAGTATTCGATCTAATTAAATTTATTTAGGCGCTGATGCGGCGGAGAGCTACATCCAGGCGATTAGAGATAAGCGCGCTCTATATCTGGTTGAAGAGAGGTCAGAAGTGATATCTCTCTGGGGCTTGGTGACTTAGGCGTCGCCCACACGGTGACGGCAGCCCCGACCAGTCACCGCCGCTACAAATGTTAAGCGCCGTTTGAGTGCGCGCGGAGTTTCGCTAATCTTCGTGCTTCAATGCCGAACGCCGTTCTCGATCCCGAGGTCACTCCGGAAGTTGTGGCCAGGCATGGCCTGACGTCGGACGAATATATCCGTATCAAAAAAATTCTCGGACGCGAACCGAACTTCACCGAGCTGGGAATTTTCTCAGTGATGTGGAGCGAGCATTGTTCCTACAAAAATTCCCGCCGCGAATTGCGGAAATTTCCCACGACCGGCCCAAACATTTTGGTGAAGGCAGGCGAAGAAAACGCCGGGGTTGTCGATATTGGTGATGACTGGGCGATCGCATTCAAGATCGAATCACACAATCATCCGAGCGCAATTGAACCATTCCAAGGCGCCGCCACCGGCGTTGGCGGAATTATTCGTGATATTTTCACGATGGGCGCACGCCCGGAGTTTTGCCTTAACTCGCTGCGCTTCGGGCCGATAACGCATTCGGTCGGGCGAGACTCTGTCGAGCCGATAAACGAATCGCCGCTCCCCGGAGCGTCGCCCTACCAACTGAGCCCGAAGGCGCAAATCGCCGCCAACCGGCGCCTCTTCACCGGCGTCGTCTCTGGGATTGCTCACTATGGCAATTGCATCGGCGTCCCGACCATCGGTGGCGAAATTTATTTCGACGAAAGCTTCGAAGGGAATCCACTGGTGAACGTTTTTTGCCTCGGCGTTTTGCGACACGAACAGTTGGCTCGCGGCGCAGCCCGCGGAGTCGGCAACCCGGTTTTTTACGTGGGCGCGGAGACGGGGCGCGATGGTTTGGCCGGTGCTTCGTTTGCCTCGCGTGAGTTGACGGAAGAGTCGCGAGAAGATCGGCCAGCGGTGCAGGTCGGCGATCCGTTCAAAGAAAAACTTTTATTGGAAGCATGTTTGGAATTGCTCGCGACCGATGCTGTCGCCGGGATTCAGGACATGGGCGCGGCGGGATTGACCTGCTCCACCTGCGAAACGGCGAGCCGCGGTGGGAGCGGCGTGGAAATTGATCTCGCGAAAGTTCCGAAGCGCGAGCCGGGAATGACGCCATACGAAATTCTGCTGAGCGAATCGCAGGAGCGGATGCTCATCATCGCCAAGCGCGGCAAAGAAAATATTGTGCGCAAAATTTTCGCGAAATGGGATGTGCCTTGCGCCGAAATCGGACGCGTCACCGACGACGGAATGATGCGTGTGCGCAGCAACGGCAGCGTCGCCGCGGAAATTCCGGCGAAGCCGTTAGCGGAAGAAGCGCCACTCTATTCTCGAGATGCAAAACCGCCTTCTGCTGCAGCCGGAATCAACGATCCCGGCTACGACGATCTGCCGAAGATCGATACTCACGAGGCGCTCCGCCGGTTACTTTGTGATCCGACGATTGCGTCGAAGAACTGGGTTTATCGCCAATACGATCACACGGTTCGGACCGGCACAGTGGTAAAACCGGGCTCGGATGCCGCGGTCTTCTATATTAGAGAGGCGAACAAAATCCTAGCGGCAACGACCGATTGTAACTCGTTGTATTGCGCGCTCGATCCGCGCGAGGGCGGACGCATTGCGGTCGCGGAAGCGGCGCGAAATCTCACCTGTTCCGGCGCGCGACCGCTCGCGGTGACGGACAATTTGAACTTCGGTAACCCTTACAAGGCGGAGAATTTCTGGCAATTGCGCGAGGCAGTTGAGGGAATTGCCGAGGCATGTCGCACGTTCGGCACGCCGGTAGTTGGAGGCAACGTCTCGCTTTACAATGAGAGCCCGACCGGGGTGGTCGATCCCACCCCGACGGTGGCGATGGTTGGTTTGATCGATGACGAGAAACACATCACGACGCAGTGGTTTAAGGATAAGGGCGACGCCATTATTTTGATTGGAGGGACGCGCTCCGCCGCGGCCAACGACCGCGGCTACAGCCTGGGTGGGTCGCGCTTTCTCAAGGTTTGCTTCGGGAAAAAGGTTGGGCCGGTCCCCAAACTCGACATTGAGTTGGAGTGCGCGGTCCAAAACGCGGCGCGCGATTTGATTCGGCTAGATCTCGTTAGGAGCGCGCATGATTGCAGCGAGGGCGGACTGGCGGTCGCACTGGCGGAATGCTGCTTTAGCCCCGATCGGTTGTTCGGCGCGGAAATTAATTTCGAAAACCGTGGCTGCGCAGGCGAGACGCCTGCCTCTACCGACGCGGCTACATTGCTCTTCAACGAAGCGCAATCGCGCGTCATTATTTCCTGCGAGCCAAAAAATACGGAACGGGTTTTGTCAGAACTAAAATCGAAAAATATTCCGCATGCACAGATTGGCAGCGTGATCACCCATAGTCTTCGCGTTACCGTGAACGGCGAAAATCTCAGCTGGCAGGTCGCGGAGTTGCACGATCTTTGGTGGAATTCAATCCGACGGGCAGTGGAAAGCGATTCCGAGCCGATCCCGAGTTTGTGATGCGCAAAAGAACGCGGTCATCCCGAGCGAAAGTCGAGGGATCCCGCCACGAAAACTTGAAGGTAACTTGCACACCCATCCCTCCGGTCCGAGACAGACCGGCGTTTTTCGCTCGGGATGACGGCGCTTACGACATTGAATAGAACAACAAAATCGACGATGTTCTTTTGCCATGCCCCCTGAAACTTCCGGTCACGACGAATTACCCGATCGCGCCGCGCTTCCACAGCACGAGTGCGGACTTTTCGGCGTGTTCGGTCATCCGAACGCCGCGGTGCTGACCTATTACGGCCTGTTCGCGCTGCAGCATCGCGGGCAGGAAAGCGCCGGCATCGTGACGAGCAACGGCGCCGGCCAGACCTTTCTCCAGCATAAGGGCATGGGCCTGGTCTCGCAGGTGTTTGGACAGGATGAGTTGGAAAAACTAAAAGGGACGCGTGCCGTCGGTCACACCCGTTATTCCACTACCGGAACGAGCACGTTAAAAAACGCGCAACCTTTCGTGGTCGATTGCGTGCGCGGGCAGATGGCGATTGCGCACAATGGAAATTTAATCAATGCCGATCTGCTGCGCGACGAATTGGAAAGCAAGGGTTCCATTTTTCAAACCACCGCCGATAGCGAAATCATCCTGCATTTACTGGCGCGCCCAGCCGACAACGGCAGCAGTGTTCTGGGTGCCTTGCGCCGGATCGAAGGCGCGTTCTCGCTCCTGATCATGAGCGAGCAGGAGTTGATCGCGGTCCGCGATCCTTTTGGCTGGCGTCCGCTCGTTTTGGGAAAACTCGATGGCGCTTACATTCTCGCCTCGGAAACATGCGCGCTCGATCTCATCCATGCTGAATTTGTTCGCGAGATTGAGCCGGGCGAAGTGCTAATCATAAACGAGCACGGACTGCGCTCGGAGCGACCGTTCCGGGACGAACAACCTGCCTTCTGCATGTTCGAATACGTTTATTTTGCGCGACCCGACAGCATCATCGGCGGGATGAATGTCGGTAAAGTTCGCACCGAGATGGGACGCGAACTGGCGCGGAGATTTCCGGTGGAAGCGGATATCGTAGTGCCGGTGCCGGACTCGGGAAATTACGCCGCGCTCGGTTTTGCGGAGGAATTAAAGATTCCGTTTCAGCACGCTTTTGTCCGGAATCACTACATTGGCCGAACGTTTTTGCAGCCGAGTCAGCTCATTCGCGACTTCGATGTGCGGGTGAAATTAAACCTGATAAAGGAAATGGTGGAAGGGAAACGAGTCGTGGTGGTGGACGATTCCATCGTGCGCGGAACCACGGCGCGCGCGCGCATCGTCAACTTGCGGGAAGCGGGCGCGAAAGAGGTGCACATGCGGGTGAGTTGTCCGCCGCATCGCTTCGCCTGTCATTACGGAATCGATTTTCCCGATCCGGAAAAACTGATCGCTAACCAGATGTCGATGGAAAAAATCTGCGAGTACCTCAATGTCGATAGTCTCGGCTATCTCGACATCGAAGGAATGGTCAAGGCCACCGGGCGGCCCGCCAATTCTTTTTGCCTCGCTTGTTTTAACGGGAATTATCCCCTGCCCGTCGATCCTGCGCTGGATAAATTCATCATGGAAAAGCGGGAGCAACGCGCTCGCGCTTTGGCGGAGGAAAGGGACGGTCAGCCGACGCTTTTCGCGGAGTTGAAATGATGGGCGATTGACCTCATCGCCTTTTTTGTCATTCCGAGGGTAGTCGAGGAATCTCTAACCGTCGATGCCGCGAGACTATAACTCTTGGCCTTATATTTAGCGGAAGATATTCTCGAAAATAGTTAGAGATGTCTCGACTTCGTTCGACATGACAGAGAGACAGAAAGCTTACGCTCGCGCCGGTGTTGATGTTGACCTTGGCAACAAGCTCAAACGTCGAATTCAATCCCTTGTCCGCAAAACGCACGGCCCGGAGGTGCTGGGAAGAATCGGGGGCTTCGGCGGGCTGTTCGCGCCGAATTTTCGCGGAATGCGGCAGCCGGTGTTCGTCGCCAGCGTCGATGGCGTGGGAACTAAATTGAAAATCGCCTTCGCCGCGAACAAACACGACACCGTCGGTGCCGATCTGGTGAATCATTGTGTCAACGACGTCGCCGTCCTCGGCGCGCGGCCGCTTTTTTTTCTCGATTACATCGGCACAGAAAAATTAGAGTCGCATGTTTTCTCGGAATTGCTGAGCGGATTCAGCAAGGCCTGTCGCGCGGCCAACTGCGCGCTGATCGGTGGCGAGACAGCGCAGATGCCGGGAATGTATCGCCGCGGCGAATACGATCTGGCGGGTTGCATCGTCGGCGTCGTCGATCGCGGCCAGATCATCGATGGAAGCAAGGTCCGAATTGGAGATGTGGTTCTCGGGCTGCCGTCGAATGGATTGCACACCAATGGATATTCACTCGCGCGGAAAATCCTGTTCCAAAGATTGAAGCTTAAGCTTTCGTCACGAATTCCCGGAGTTCGGGGAACGCTGGGTGAAGAGTTATTGCGCGTGCACAAAAATTATCAGCCGCTTTTGGTGAAAGTGCCGCGCGGGATGATTCATGGCCTCGCGCATATCACCGGTGGCGGATTAATCGACAATCTCCCTCGTATCCTGCCAAAAAATTATGATGCGGTGATTGACACTCACAGCTGGCGTGTCCCTGAAATTTTCGATTTCATCGGCAGAATGGGAAAGGTTGATCGCGCAGAAATGTATCAGGTTTTCAATATGGGAATCGGCATGGTCGCGATCGTCCGGCAGCGCGATGTGACGAGAGCAAAAAATATTTTGCACGCAAAAGTGATCGGTCGGATCGAGCGCGGAAGCGGGAGAACGAAGCTCTCGTTCTGAACAAAATTGGAGGGACATGCGCCGTCATGTCCCAAACTTCACATACGCGCTCCAGGAAAATGGGGGCGCGACGGCGCGCGTCCCTCCATTTGGCTCCGGATGACAACTCATTCGGTCGTGTCTAGGGTGGATTGATGGAAAAGCGGCGCCTCGGCCGAACGGATATGGATGTGACCGTACTGGGTTTTGGCGGCGCGGGTACCGTGGGCGAAGACGTCGAAAAGATCGGGAAGGTGCTGAACAGCGCGCTCGACGCCGGCATTAACGTCATCGACACAGCGGAGTGCTACGACGGCAGCGAGGAATCAATCGGCAATGCCATCAGCAAACGGCGCACTGAGTTTTTCCTTTTCACCAAATGCGGGCACCCGCGTGGGATCGGGACCGAAGATTGGTCGGGCAACTCAATTTCGGAAAGCATCGAACGTAGTTTGCGCCGTTTGCAGACGGACCACATCGATCTCATTCAACTGCATGGATGTTCGGAAGCAGTCCTGAAAAAGGGCGAAGCGATTTCCGCATTGGAAAAAGCGCGTGAGCGCGGCTGGGTGCGCTACCTGGGCTATAGCGGCGATGGTCGCCCGGCGCGCTTCGCCGTAGAATGCGACGCCTTCGATGCGTTGCAAACGTCCATTAACATCGCCGATCAGGAAGCGATTTCGCAGATTGTTCCGTTGGCCCGCACGCGAAATATTGGCCTGATCGCAAAAAGGCCGCTGGCCAATTTCGCGTGGAAGACCGGACACAAGCCGATCAATTCCTATCACCACCAATATTACGAACGGTTGCGAAAACTGAATTTCGATTTCTTGAGCAATGATTCAGCCGAGGAATCGATCGCCATCGCATTGCGTTTTGTCTTGAGCGTGCCGGGAGTGCATACTGCTGTTGTAGGGACGACGAAACCGGAGCGCTTCCGGGAAAACGCGCGCCTGCTCGAATCACACCCGTTACCCGAGAGCGAATACAACGCCATTCGGGAGCGATGGGATGTGATCGCCCCTAAAACCTGGATCGGACAACCATGAAACAAAGAAAACTTGGACGCGGCGGACCGATTGTTTCCGCGATCGGACTCGGCTGTATGGGCATGTCGGAATTTTATGGCGACCGCGACGATGCGGAATCGCTCGCCACCATCGATCGCGCAATCGACCTGGGGATTACTTTTTTCGATACCGCCGACATTTATGGTCCGCACACGAATGAGGAACTGGTCGGACGCGGAATTCGCGGCAAACGCCATCGCGTTGTTATCGCGACAAAGTTTGGAATCTTGCGTGACTCGGATACGCCGGGATTTCGCGGAATTAACGGCAAACCAGAGTACGTAAAGCAAGCGTGCGAAGCGAGTCTGCGCCGGCTCGGCATTGATTGCATCGATCTTTACTACCAACATCGGGTCGATCCGGAGACGCCGATTGAAGAAACCGTGGGCGCGATGGCGGAGCTGGTTCGCGCGGGCAAGGTGCGCTATCTCGGCTTATCAGAAGCTGGTGCTGACACCATCCGAAGGGCGCATGCGGTCCATCCTATTACCGCCTTGCAGTCGGAATACTCACTCTGGACGCGCGATCCTGAAGACAAGGTGCTCGGCGTTTGCCGCGAGCTCGGCATCGGTTTCATCCCCTATTCCCCACTCGGCCGCGGATTCCTTACCGGCCAAATTAAAAGGTTCGAAGACCTTGCGGCGGACGACTACCGGCGGACTGCCCCCAGATTTCAGGGAGAAAACTTTCAGCGTAATCTGGATCTCGTTAGCCAGGTAAGCGAGATCGCTGCGGAAAAACGTTGCACTCCCGCTCAGCTGGCGCTCGCCTGGGTCCTGGCGCAGGGCGAACACATCGTCCCGATCCCTGGAACGAAGCGACGGAAATATTTGCGCGAAAATGTGGATGCGTTGGACGTGATGCTGAATGCGGACGACTTGGAGCGCATCGATGAGGTCGCGCCGAAAGATGTTGCAGCCGGTTCGCGCTACCCGGAAGCGATGATGAGGCTACTGGGGAAGTAGCCGCCGCTTCAAACTGAGCGTCATCCCGAGCGAAAGTCGAGGGATCCCGCCATGAAACCTTAAAGCTAGCTTCGCGTGGGCAACATGGTGTTCGCCATAAACGATTGCACAACTTCGTCGCGTTGGTTTTTCGTTACATTACGAATGCGAATAATGCCGTAGCCCGGGCGCGACTTCGAATGCCGCGCTTCCAGGATTTCAATTTCCAAGCGCAATTCGTCTCCAGGTCGGACCGCATTCGGCCATTTCAATTCATCCACACCCATCCCGATAATGCCGCCCGCGACG
>Ga0207645_10003702_pt1 | contig 11524 bp, 8 predicted proteins | sample KBSM53metaG_FD_184331 | JGI IMG/M metagenome (GOLD analysis project Ga0207645, IMG submission 184331) | Miscanthus rhizosphere microbial communities from Kellogg Biological Station, Michigan, USA - KBS M5-3 metaG (SPAdes) (version 2) | ecosystem: Host-associated > Plants > Roots > Rhizosphere >...
CTCCGGCAGCACGATCTCCTTCGCGTAGGTCGGGCTCACGGTCGTGATCGTGTCGCTGAAGACGACGCCGCCCTTGAGCGAGCTGGCGCGGCCCCAGAACTCGAGGATCTGCGGCGTGTAGAGGTCCGCGCCGAGGCCGATCCAGGCGAGCTCCGCCGGGTCGAACTGCCCCTGGAACGCGAGGTTGTGGATCGTGAGCACCGTGCGAACGCCGCCGATGACCGGATCGTCGCGCAGCACCGTGCGCGCGTATACCGGCGTCAGCGCGGCCTGCCAGTCGTGGACGTGAATCACCGACGGGCGGACCCCGCTCAGCCGCTGGTACTCGAGCGCGCCGCGGCACAGCACCGCGAAGCGGAACGCGTTGTCGCCGTACTCGCCGGTGGCGTCGCCGTAAAGACCGTCGCGATCGTAGAGCGCGGGCGCGTCGATCAGCACGGCGGTGACGCCGTCGGAGACGGTCTGCTCAATGAAGCGCACCGGATACCGGTGCACGCCGAACGGAATGTCGGCCGGCATGCCGGGGGATCCGTCGGTCGGCGTGTTGCGGTACTTCGGCAGCACCAGCGTGACGCGGTGGCCGAGCCGCGCCAGCGCGAGCGGCAGCGCGCCGCAGACGTCGGCGAGCCCCCCGGTCTTGGCGAACGGCCGCGCCTCCGGCGTGACCATCAGGATGTCGAGACCCTTGCGTCCAGAGGTCCGAGGCGCCGGCGCCTTCGCAGGCTTCGGTGCCGCGGGTTTCTTCGGAGCGGCGGCTTTCGGCGGCGCGGCTGGCGCCGGGACAGGCGGCGCGACCGGCTTTTTCGCAGGCGCGGCTCTCGCGGCCGGCTTCGGAGGCTCGACCGGCGTCTTCGGCTGCGCGCGCGTCGTGGGTTCGGCAGGCTTGGCCGGGCCCGCGCCTGTGGCCCGGTGTTCCGGCTTCTTCACCAGCCGCGGCCCCTTCGGCTCCGGCTCCTTCGTGTCCTTCGACTCCTTCGTGCCCTTCGTTCTTTTCGCCATCAACCCTTAATGATGTCACGAGAACAGCTCAGCGGCCTCGTCGAGTTGACGCCGCCCGCCGGAGGCGGCACGATCGAACCCACATGAACAAGAGGCGCCTGGCGATCGCCGCCGTCGCGATTCTGGTCGTGGCGGCCGCCGCGGCGGCGGTGTGGCTGTCGCGGCCGCGCGCCGCGTTCAGCGCCGCCGGCGTGGACCTCGGCGCGCTGCCGGGCGGCGTCCCCCGCACCAAGCTGAACCTGGTGGTGATCACGCTCGACACGACCCGCGCCGATCGCATGGGCGCGTACGGCAACAGCGAGATCGAGACGCCCGCGTTCGATCGCATCGCGCGTGAGGGAGTGATCTTCGACCAGGCGGTATCGGTGGCGCCGCTGACGCTGCCGGCGCACTCCAGCATGTTCACCGGCAAGTTTCCCCCCGAGCACGGCGTCCGCGACAACGGCGGGTTCTTCCTCGGGCCCGAGCAGGTCACCCTGGCCGAAGTGCTGAAGTCGCACGGCTACAGGACCGGCGCCTTCGTCGCCGCCTACGTGCTCGATTCCAAGTGGGGCATCAACCAGGGCTTCGACACCTACTACGACAATTTCGATCTGAGCGAGTCGCGCACGGTCTCGCTGGCCTCGATCCAGCGGCCCGCCAACGAGGTCGTCGACCAGGCGCTGCCGTGGATCGACGGCGCGAAGGGGCAGCCCTTCTTCGCGTGGATTCACCTCTACGACGCCCACTCCCCGTACCGCCCGCCGGAGCCGTTCGCCAGCCGCTACGAGCACCGCCCCTACAACGGAGAGGTCGCCTTCACCGACTCGCAGGTCGCGCGCGTGATCGCCAGGCTGGAGTCGCTCGGCCTCTACGATCGCTCCGTCATCATGATCCTCGGCGATCACGGGGAGAGCCTCGGCGATCACGGAGAGGCGGCGCACGGCTTCTTCATCTACAACAGCGTCACGCACGTGCCCTTCGCCATCCGCACGCCGTTCGCGAACACGCACGGCCGGCGCGTCGCCGATCCAGTGCGCTCGGTGGACGTGATGCCGACGGCGCTCGATCTGCTGGGGATCGCGCCGCCGGGCGGGATCTCGGGCGTCACGCTCGCACCGCTGCTCTCGGGCGCGACGCGCGAGCTCGGGCTCGACGCCTACTCGGAGGCGATGTACCCGCTGCACCACTACGGCTGGAGCGACCTGCGGGCGCTGCGCTCGGGACGGTACAAGGTCATCGACGCGCCGCGGCCCGAGCTCTACGACGAGGAGCGCGATCCGCGCGAGTCCGCCAACCTCTATGAATCGAGGCGCCAGCTCGCCGACACCATGATCGGGCGGCTGCGATCGCTCGAAGCGCAGTTCGACAAGGTCCACGCGGCGCAGCCCGCCGCCGAGGTGGACCCGGAGGCGCGTCAACGCCTGGCGGCGCTCGGCTACGTCGGCTCCTTTGTCGCCACGGCCAGCGATTCGCGCAGCGGGCGCGCCGACCCCAAGGACAAGATCGGCCTGTTCAACAAGCTCGGGGAAGCCACCGACCTGGCGAAGGACACGGGACCGGGCGCCAAGCCCCCCCTTGATCGCATCATCGCGCTGCTCAACGACATCCTGCGGCAGGATCCCGAGGTGATCGACGCGTGGTTCATGTTGGGCACGCAGCACCTGACGAACGGCCAGCCGGAGAAGGCGATCCAGTACTTTCAGAAGACACTGCAGCTCAAGCCTGACTACGATCTCGCCGTCTTCAACATGGCGCAGGCCTACCGCCGCATGGGCAACGACGATGCCGCGCTGGCGGGATTCGAGCATTACCTGACGCTCGACCCCAAGGACCCCTACGTCATCTACCAGATGGGAGAGATCTGGCTCGACAAGGGCGACAAGGCGAAGGCGGAAGCCCTCTTCAACCAGGCGCTCGCGATCAATCCGCAGGTCGCCGCCGCGAAGAACGCCCTGGGCGTGCTGGCGCTGCAGCGCGGGGACGTGCCGACCGCCGAGCGCCTGATCAAGGAGGCGATCGCGACCAAGCCGAATCTCCGGCTGGGCCACTTCAACCTCGCGCTCGTCGCCGAGCAGCGCGGCGACATCCGCGCCGCCGAGCGCGAGTACTACGAAGAGCTCAAGGCGCACCCCGACAGCTACAAGGCGGCCTTCAACATGTCGCGCCTCTACGAGCAGGCCGGTGATCGCGAAGGGCAGATCGGCGCGCTGAAGCAGTCGATCGAGAGCAATCCCCGATTTGCCGAAGGACACATCTTCCTGGCCAAGGCCTACCTCGATTCCGGCCGCAACTTTGACGAGGCGATCGCGCTGGCGCGAAAGGGGCTCGATCTCAAGCCGAAACCCGACATCGCTCCCCTCGCCCACTACGTGATGGCGGACGTCTACAGCCGCCAGGGCCACGCCGCCGACAGCAACCGCGAAGCGGCGCTGGGCCGCGCGCTCGAAGCCCGCGCGAAGTCACCACGCGGCTGATTCCCGCCACGGCCCAAGGCCACGGATAAAGGCCACCGATAAAGGCCACAGATAAAGGCCACAGATAAACACGGATAAACACGGATAAACACGGATAACGCCGACAGGTGGGTCGCCTGGCGGCCCTGCGCGCAGCGCGGCACCACGCACAGCGACGGCGGCCCTTCTCTGCGCTCTCTCCTCCTCCGCGGATCAACGAAGGGAGCTCTCCCGTGAAAGGTCTTCGCCGCGTCGCCACCCTCGTACAAAGAGAAATCCCGGAAGCCGCGCACGGCTTCCGGGATTCGTGGTTGTTCGCGAGCGACGCGCTAGAACGACCAGCGGGCGCCGAAGGTCACCTGGCGCGCCCCCTGGATGCCGGTCGGCGCGAGGAAGTCGACGCCGCCCGAGCTCGGGTAGATGTTCTGACGCGAGGTCACCGTGTTCGAGTTGAACAGGTTGATCATGTCGGCATACAGGCCGAAGCGGTGCATGTCGACCTGGATCACCTTCTCCAGCCGCAGGTCCACCTGGTTGATGAAGTCGTTCTCCCGCGACCCGCGTGGCTCGAGGAAGATGGTGCGGCGCGACGAGCTGCCGACGCTGAGCTGGCGGCTGGTGAAGATCTGCTGCGGCGCGAAGTGGCGGCCGCTCAGGCCCGTATAGTTGCCCCCCAGCATCACGTCCACCTTCGGAATGCGATAGGTGAAGTAGGCCTTGACCTCGTGCCGGCGGGAGTTGGTCAGCTCGCCGAAGGCGTTGATCAAGGTGGTGTTCGGGGACGTGAAGCCCGAGCCGTTGCCGTACGCCGAGAAGCCGGAGTTGTCGACGTTGCCCTCGGATTTCGAGAGCACGTAGGACAACTGGTAGCCGACACGGTTTCTCAACGAGTTCGAGAGCACCAGCATCAGCCCCTTGTAGGTGCGGCGCGGATCGAGCGTACCGACGGCCGACCCGTCAGGCGCGAGGTACGAGAAGCCCTTGGTGTTCTGGACCGCGAACGAGTCGTTCGAGGCCGCCTGGTTGACCCAGTTGTAGGCGGTGAACGACTGGTTGGTCAGGCCGTTGACCAGCGTCGTCGGGCTCCATTGCGCGCCGGTGATGACGTTGTTGATGAAGTTATCGCCAAACCGCCAGATGCCCGAGACGGTCATTCGCATGCCCCGCATCAACTGCTGCTCGTACGACACGTTGAACTCGTCGGTCCGCGGATGTTTCATGTCGGACGAGATGCCATACACCTGCGCCGGGATGATCACCTCCGGCGGTCCATTCGGATGGAAGTTGCTATCGACCGGCGTGAACGTGTAATCCGCGATGCCCGGGGTCGCGTTCGTATAGAACAGGCTCGCCGTCCCCTCGAAGTAGCGTCCCCAGAACGCCTTGACCACCGAGTTGTCGTTCTTGGTCAGGTTGTAGGCGATGCCGACGCGCGGACCCCACGACGTTGACGGGGTGTAGACGTTCTCCTTCAGTACCGGGCTGTAGCCGCGGATGTGGTCGAACCGCAGCCCCAGGTTCAGCGTGGCGCGGCCCATCGCCCACTGGTCCTGCGCGTAGCCCGACGTCCTGCGGTTGTCGCCCTGCACGTCGTAGCTGTAGCTCACGAGGTAGTAGGGCACGCCGTCGGACTGGTACATGTAGAAGCCCGACGGCCCGTACGGCTGATACTGGCTGCGGACGTGGCTGCGCTCGATCTCGGCGCCGAACTTGAACGAGTGGTTGCCGAATTTCTCGGCGTACTTGGTGAGCGATACCTGCAGCTGGTTCCGGCTGCGATCGGCATAGTACTGTCCGCCGCCGCCGCCGCTCAGGTAGGTGTCGGTCGCGACGTCATACAGGTACGGGGACGGGTCAATCGGATCCAGGTAGTAGTACCCCCAGTAGCCGGTCGCCTTGGCCTCGAACAGCGAGCTGGTGCCGAAGACGCGGCGCCACTGCGCGTTGTAGACCCATTCCGGCGCGTCCTCGTTCACCGTCTGGTTGTCGTGCGCCTGCGCCGAGGGCCAGCGCCCGACGCGCCCGGTTACGTTGTACGAGTCGTACTGCGTGCCGAGGATCAGGGTGTCCTTCGCCGTCGGCTGCAGCGTGAACTTCAGGTTGAAGCGCGGGCTGATGTCCTGCGAGTTTTCCACCGGGCCGGTCGGGTCGCTCAGCGCCGAGTAGCGCTGCACGCTGGCGAAGAAGAACGCCTTGTTCGTCTTGATCGGACCGCCCATCTGGACGGTGTAGTCCTTCAGGTTCCTCAGCACGGCCCCCTGACCCAGATTCTCGTTCGCGGCGATCTGTGCATCCGAGACGTTGTTCGACGACAGGCCCTTGTCGGTATAGCGGACCGAGAACAGGCCGGAGAACGCGTTGCTGCCCGACTTGGTCACGGTGTTGATGATCGCGCCGGTGAAGCCGCCGTATTCCGCCGGTGCGCCGAGGCCGCCGATCTGGATCTCCTGGATCAGGTTCTGGTTGAAGAACGTCCACGCCGACCCGCCCTCCGGGTCGCGCGTGTCGACGCCGTCGAGCAGCAGCGCGTTGCCGAGGCCGCCCTGTCCGCCGTAGGCCGAGCTGCTGTTGATGCCGGGCGCGGCGTTCAGCAGGCCGGTCGCGGTGGAGGAGTAGAGCGGCGTCATCTGCAGCATCGCGTTCGAGACGCTCGTCTCGGTCGACGAGCCCCTGACGTCGACGGTCGGCGCTTCACCGGTGACGGTGACCGCCTCGGAGACCGATGCGACCTTCATCGTGAAGTCGACGAGCGCGGTCTTGCCGAGACCGAGCTCGACGTCGCGCGTCTGCGCCGCGAAGCTCGTGCCGAGCTCGACCTTCAATTTGTAGCTGCCGGGCTGCACCGAGATGAACCGGTACTGCCCCTTCTCGTCGGTGACGACGGTCTGCGCGCCGCGGGGTCCGGTCAGCGTTGCCGTCACGCCCGGCAGGATCGCGCCCTGCTCGTCCGTCACGGTGCCTTCGATGGTGCCGACCGACGTCTGCGCGTGAGCGACGCCGGCGACGAGGATCAGCGCCACGAGGAGCGCATAAAGACGTACCAATCTGGTCATCGTGCGGATCCTCACTGTTTGGCTGGTGAACTGATTTTGTCGTGGCTCGCCGAGTAGATCGCGTACCCGCCGCCGAGCGCCATCACCGCCAGGGCGAACGCGCCTTGACGGGTCTTGAAGAAGCTGGTCGACTGCGTGCCGGTGCTCTGATCGGCGCGTCGCGACGACCTGGTCGCCGGCGTCGAGGTCAGCGCAGTTTTCGCGGCTTCTCGCTTGGCAACGTCTCGCAACGACACCTGGCTGCTGACCTTCGGCTTCTCCTTCGACGCCGCCGGAGTGTCGTTCGCTGCCGCCGGGAGGGCGATCAGCGAGACCGCCAGGGCGAGCAGCATGGCCCGGCCTGTTGGCCCACGCCATCGAGTTGACCTCAATGTCACAGTTGTGCTCCTCTCCGTACACGGTTGGACTGAGGGTTCAAAGCATTCCCCGGGACGCGCGTGGATGCATACGCCAATCCCACGGCGGAGTATACCGGATTCGGGACTTATCGGAATGTTTTCAACACTTTGTCCGTCCCATGCCTGGGCACGATCCGAAGCATCGGATGAGGCAGGTTCGATCGCTTGGATCGTTCAGACGACCTACCTGAGCAGATGGCGCCGCGGTTCGCGCATTGACTAGAATGCAGACCGTGGAAAAGGAAAAGCCGCAGCGCCCCTCTCCTCCCCAGCGCGCCGAACCCCGCGAGATCATCGAGTTGAGACAGTTGAAGGAAGACCAGCCGGATCTGGGTCAGGCGATCGATCTGCAGATCCAGCTGCTGCAGCTGCAGCGGCGAGTCCAGGGGCGGGTACCGCTGCCGGCGATCAACCTGGATGCGGCGCACATCGAGAAGGTGCTGTCGGGCGGAAAGCCGATGCTCACCTTCGAGCAGGTACCGATCGACTGGAGCGACCTGCGCTTCCTGGTGCGCTCCACCGCCGACGCGATGCGCACGCACGAGGCGATCGAGACCGACGACTATCGGCGGGTGGAGGCGCTGTCGCGCGACGCCGACCGGCTGCAGCCGGCGATGCGCGACTGGTACGAGGCGGCGCGCCCCCTCGTCGCCGGCGGCCGCGACGTGCCGGAGGAGATCGCCGGCCTCGAGCCGCTCTTTCTGCAGGCGATGCGGCCGTTTCTCTCGCGCTGCGCCGACGCGGTGATGGCGCGCACGTCGTTCCACGGCTGGCCGCACGGCAACTGCCCGCTCTGCGGCGGTGAGCCCGACTTCTCGATCATCACGCCCGCCGCCGAACGGCTGTTGATCTGCTCGCGCTGCACCACGCGCTGGCGCTTCGATCACATCAAGTGCCCGTTCTGCCTCAACACGGATCGCGATCGCATGACCTCGTTCGCCACGCGCGACGGCTGGTATCGCCTGAACGGCTGCGACGTCTGCCAGCGCTATGTAAAGGCGTTCGACGGCCGCAACGCCACTCGTCAAGTGATGCCCGCGGTCGACGCGATCGCGACGCTGCCGCTGGACGCCGCCGCGGTGCAACGGGGCTATCGCTGACGTTGCCGGTTGCCGGTTGCCGGTTAACAAAAAAAAAGGACCGGCGCGAAGCGCCGATCCCAAAAACTGGAAACGGGAAACTGGCTACTGGCTACCGGCTACCGGCCGACTACTTCGGCGCCTGATCCTTGAACAGCTCCGAGGCCTTCGTCTCCAGCCAGCTGAAGAGATGGCGCGTCTCCCAGAAGCGGCCGTTGTTCGAGCGCGCACCGAGGACGACGACCGCGATCGGGTTGCCCTGCGGGAGGCGCAGCAGCGTCGCCAGGCAGTAGCCCGACTTCGAAATGAAACCGGTCTTGCCGCCCATCACTTCGACGTCGCCCGACATCAGCAGGTGGTTGGTGCTGTGGATCGGGATCATGCGGCGGTTGGTGGTGACGGTGTAGGTCGGCGTGCGCATGATCGACGCGATGCGTTCGTCGCTCGCGGCGAAGGTGATCAGGTGCGACAGATCGAACGCCGACGACACGTTGTTGGCGTTGAGACCCGACGGGTCCGCGAAGCTGGTGTTCTGCAGGCCGAGCTCGATCGCCTTCTCGTTCATGCGCTCGACGAAGGACGCGGTGCCGCCGTGCGAGCTCCGCGCGAGGGCGCGGGCGGCGCCGTTGTCGGACGGAATCAGCAGCAGGTGCAGCAGCTCGCCGGCGGTGATGTGATCGTTGGCCTTGAGATACGTGGTCGAGGCGGCGTAGACGTCGCTGCGCTCGACGGTGACCTCCTGGTTGAGGTCGGGATTGTCTTCGAGGTAGACGAGCGCGGTCATCACCTTGGTGATGCTGGCGATCGATCGCTTGTCCTGGGAGTTCTCTTCGTAGAGCACCTGGCCGGTGACCGGGTCGAAGATGATCGCGGCAGCCGCGCGGACGTCGGGAACGGTCTGCCCGTTCGCGTCGGTCTTGAACTGCGGCGTCATCGCCTCCTGCAGCTGGCGGAGGGCGCCGAGCCGGGCGGCTTCGCGGGCGCGCGCCGAGGCGCGGGCGCGGGCGAGCGACGTCTTTCGGGCGTTCGAGGCGGTGGCCGAGTAGGCCGTCTTCTTCTTTGTGGTCGCTGAGGTGTGACGCGTGGCGGCCGGCTTCTTCTGCGCGGCGTCAACCTCGAGGGCCGAGAGCGGCAGACAGACGGCGACGCCCAGCAGCGTCGAGACAAAACGAGCGACCAACATCGGGCGGATCAAGCGCACGAATCCTCCGTGTACGGCCAAGTGGTCGGCTGGGAGCAACCGCCTTGGTAATTTCTGTGGAACAACCGCAGTGTAACAGTAACTCGTAGCGGCTGCAACCACTTATCGACCTCAACCGTGGTCGTTGTCGCCGGCCTGGCCACCTCCGCGGCAGAGCCGCCGAATGGACGCGCCCCGTACGTTCTGATGTGCTGTACTACAAAATGCGTTCCAGCGCTACTGTTTCCTCGCAACACCACATTCCCGTGTCGGGCGCCGCGGGCCGAATGTGTTATTTTCGGCGCGGGACGGGCGATTCGATAGATCGATGACGCATCACGACGAAGAGTTTGCCGCGCTGCGCGCCACCATCCGGGAGCGCGGCACGGTCCGCATGGTCCTTCTTCCGCTGACATTGGGCGTCTGGGCGGGAGCCGCCGTGGCCACCATGGCGGCGATCCAGCTGCCGATTGCGGCGCTGCTCCCGCTCCTGGTGCTCGCGGCGGGGTTCGAGTCCATCTACGCGCTCCACATCAACGTGGAGCGGATCGGCCGCTACATCCAGGTGTTCCACGAGCCGGCCGGCGGTTGGGAGCACGTCGCGATGGCCTTCGGCCAGCGCTTCCCCGGCCGGGGGCCCGACGCGCTGTTCAGCAACATCTTCCTGATGGCGACGGTGCTGAACTACCTGCCGGTCGCCATCGGCGGCACGCTGCTGGAGCTAATCGTCGGCGGCCTCCTCCACCTGGTGCTCGCGATCCACATCGGGACGGCGCGCAGCCGCGCGTCGAAGCAGCGGCTGCAGGATCTCGAGCGCTTCGAAGCGATCCGCAACGCGCTCTGATCCGAAAGAATCCAAGCTGCCGTCGGAAACAATTCAATGGATGGCGCGCGCTTGACAGGTTTCCATTCGCGCCGCATCGAATCCGGAACAAATCCAGACGCTTTCTCCGTCAACTCAACGGTACAGGGATTGCTGAACCGTTCGACGGCGGAGGGGCACCATGATGAGTCTTGTAAGGTTGCTCGGGTTCACGACGCTCGCCTGCGGCTGCGTAACCGGAAAGTATCGCGAGGTCGCGACGCATCGCGAGGTCACGTACGTCGAGGAAAAAGGCAGCGAGTGCCTGCACGCGACGCATCGCCGCAATCACACGCTGGCGCCGGCGCGCTTCGGCGCCTCGCACGCGCCGCTGCCGATCGCCCACGCCAGTTAGCGGGCGCCCACGAGCAGAAAAGACAAAAAGTATCCCCCGCGGCAGACAAAATTCTGTCGGCTGCCAACGATTGGCAGCTACCATTTCTGAATGCCCTTAGCCCGGAAGCCGGAACGGCTTCCGAAATCCGTCACGAAGCCGGCCCGGCTTCCGCAGCCCCACACACAGATCGACACCAGACGCGGCACCCTGCGGTTCTACCTCGGTGACTGCCTCGACGTGCTCCGTTCTCTCACGCCCGGGTCGATTTCTGTAATCGTCACGTCGCCTCCCTACAACCTCGGCGTGCGCTACCGCAGCTATGACGACACGCTGCCGCGCGAGCGGTATCTGGACTGGACCGGGGAATGGATCGAGGCGGCCGGCAGGACGCTCGCGCCGGAGGGTTCGCTCTTCCTGAACGTCGGCGCCAAGCCCACCGACCCGTGGACCGCGATGGACGTGGCCCAGGCGGCGCGCCCGCACCTCCAGCTCCAGAACACCATCCACTGGATCAAGTCGATCGCCATCGACCAGGACGCCGCCGGGGCGAATGCCGGCCTGACGAAGGACCTGAACGTCGGGCACTACAAGCCGATCAACAGCGACCGCTTCGTCAACGACTGCCACGAGTTCATCTTCCACTTCACGCCCGCCGGGCGCACCCCCCTCGATCGCCGCGCCATCGGCGTGAAGTACCAGGACGAGTCCAACATCGGCCGCTGGCGCGCCGCCGCCGGCAACCGCCGCTGCCGCGGCAACGCCTGGTTCATCCCCTACGAGACGATCCAGAACCGCGACAAGGACCGCCCGCACCCCGCGACCTTCCCTCCCCGCGTCCCCGAGTACTGCGTCCGCCTTCACGGCCTCGAGCGGACGAAGGTCCTCCTCGATCCGTTCCTCGGCCTGGGCAACTCGGCCCTGGCGGCCGCGGCCCTGGGCATCGACTTCGTGGGGATCGAGATCGACAGCCAGTACCTGGATGAGGCTGTCTCGCGCGTCCGAGCTTCGCTCGCGCGCGCTCGCTGACGCTGTCAATTCCGCCTCGCTGACGCTGTCAATTCCCAACGCCGCAACTCCCAAAAACCAAGTCAACTCCCAACTCCCAACTCCCAACTCCCAAGACTCCCAAACCGCTGCTTGGGAGTTGCGTCTTGGGAGTTACTTGTGGAGTTGGGCGTTGT
>Ga0207645_10003703_pt1 | contig 11521 bp, 8 predicted proteins | sample KBSM53metaG_FD_184331 | JGI IMG/M metagenome (GOLD analysis project Ga0207645, IMG submission 184331) | Miscanthus rhizosphere microbial communities from Kellogg Biological Station, Michigan, USA - KBS M5-3 metaG (SPAdes) (version 2) | ecosystem: Host-associated > Plants > Roots > Rhizosphere >...
AATTCATGTGTGGCAGTTCAAGTCTTGTTTCGGTCCAATACTGGTGACGGATGCCTGCAATCAGAACTACGGTCCGGCCGCTTGCACGGCAGGATACTTTCATCCTCGATAATCCGGATCACGCGCCGAAGCCGGTGCGTCAGGCCCACCTGCTAATTGAGCTTGGCGGCACTCCTGAAGAAACAGAATCAATTGGTCTTTCGAATGAAACCTGCATTCCTTGCCGCTATCGACCTCTTCCACCCAGCCCTCCAGTTCGTCTGGCAGGCTGGACTTCGGTTCTAGCCGGACTACGAAGGCGCATCGCATGACATCACTACACTAGCTTGAGATCCCAGTGAAGACATGACGAACGGGTTCCGTTCACATGACGTTTTCATGGATGGTCCTTTCCTCAACATTCAGCACGAGCAGATCTGCCAATGGAAGGTACAAAACAAATCCAATCGTCCGGGTATAATACCGGTTACCATCGGAACGTCTCTGTCTGGTCTTCGAGGGATCTGGGGCCAGTGATGAAAGTATTTCAACAGTTCCGGCTAGACGCCAGAGACCAGCGTCTCTGGAATGCGCAGAACTCCGTCACGCTTACGCCGAAGGCCTTCGATGTCCTTCGATATCTGGTTGAGCATGCCGGCAGCCTCGTAACGCGCGACGAATTGCTCGATGCCCTCTGGACGGAAACATATGTCAATCCTGAGCTGATCAATAAATACATCCTGGAGATCAGGAAAGCGTTGGGTGATCGGCCGGATCAGCCCGCTTTTGTGGAAACGATCTCCAAGCGCGGCTATCGGTTCATAGCTGTGGTTCGAGATGAGAACGTCGCCCCGGGTCCGTTGAAAGCGCCTCATAAGATCAGCGCGCGAATGGTGGGACGTGGGAGCGCCCTTGAGCAGCTGAATCGTCATTTGCAATCGGCCATGGTCGGCCAGCGGCAGATTGTGTTTGTGACCGGAGAAGCCGGAATCGGCAAGACCACTCTAATCGACGCTTTCCATCAAACAGCGTTTCAGACCTTCAACCTGCTTGTCGCGCGCGGTCAGTGCGTCGAAGGCTTTGGAGGGAAAGAAGCCTATTATCCAGTCCTGGAAGCGCTGGGTCAATTTTTGCGAGAAGAAAACGGGTCCCTTCTCAGCGTGCTCGCAAAGTGCGCTCCTACGTGGCTGGTTCAGTTTCCTTCGCTCATCCGACCGGAGCAACGTGATGCACTCCATCGTGAGATTCTTGGAGCCACTCGTGAGCGAATGGTCCGCGAACTATGCGAAGCGCTGGAGTCGTTTACCGCGGCAACTCCCCTTGCCATCATCCTGGAAGACCTGCACTGGGTTGATCTTTCCACTCTCGATTTGATTTCGGCGCTCGCACGGCGCAGGCAGCGGGCCCGATTGGTTATCCTAGCCAGCTATCGCCCAACCGACGTGATCGTGTCCCACAGTCCCCTCAAGGAGCTGAAGCAGGATTTACGGATTCATCGCCTTTGTGAGGAAGTGCCTCTCGAGCGGCTGGAAGAGTCTGAGATCGCAGAATTCCTTGATGCCCAGTTCCAAGGTTTGCCTTCTTCTCTGGCGGGCCTGATTTACAGACATTCTGGCGGAAACGCCATGTTCATGGTTGCCATTCTCGAGGATATGAAAAAACGGGGACTTTTCGCGACAAGCAGAGGTGCGTGGAGCCTCACCGTTCCTGTGAAAGACATTGACATCGATGTTCCGGAAACGTTGCAGGGAATGCTCGAAGCACAAATTGCACAATTGAGTCCTGCTGAGCGCCGCGTTCTAGAGAGCGCCTGCGTCGCTGGGGAGCGTTTTTCACCCTGGACCATTGCGCCTACGCTGGATATGACCTCGGACGAACTCGAACAGATCTGTGAGGAACTCTCCAGGCATAGCCAGTTCATTCGGTCTCTAACCGTGCGGGAACCCGGAGAGTTGCCGTCCTCACCTGTGTTCGAATTCCGTCACTCCTTGTATCGGCAGGTAGTGTACCGCGCGCTGAATGGGATTGCGCGATCCAGAATTCATCGCGTCATTGGTGAACGTCTCCTCGAGCTTCTCGCTGGAGGAAAAACAGAGTTGGCATCAGAGGTCGCCCTGCATTTCGAAACCGGCCGCGAATATGAAAGAGCGATTCATTTCCTCCGGGTGAGTTCGGAAAACACGAACCATCGCTTCGCCTACCGGGATTCGATTCAAATCCTGCAACATGCCCTATCACTCGTGGTGAAGATTGCGAGCGAGCGGCAGGCGGCTATCGAGATAGACATTCTACTCAGGATCGGCGATGCCTTCTACGCGCTCGGAGACATGATGGAGTCGGCCCGTGCCCTGGAGACTGCGGCGGATCGAGCCGGCGCCGCCGGTCTTAAATTGGAACAGGTTCATACATTGAATGCTCTGGCACGAACGACTGTGTTCATGGATGCAGATCGCGGACTTGAGGCCTGCCATAAAGCGCTCCAAGCATGTGAAGGACTGGATGATCCACTCCTTTTGGGGCGTACCAAGCTCGTGGCCGCGACCTTACGGATAGGATACGATCGCTGGACTATGGATGATGACGAGACGTGCGTCGCCGCGCGGCAGACCATTACCAAACTCAGTGATCCCTCCGCTCCGTCCTATCCTGAAATATGGGACGCGCACAGGCAGTCGCTAAAAGGCGAGTGTGAGGACGCAATCAGAACCACCGATACAATCATTCGTCGGTTTTATGAAATTGGGAACACGGGCCGTCGAACGCTCCAAAGTCAATATCCAGATGGGCTAGGGACTTCAAACAAAGAGCTCGCAACCATGAACGAGAGTTCGAGCCTGGTTGCTTACGTTCTGGCCCTCAGTGCAAAGGCAATGGCACATCTGCATCTGGGACAGTTTGGACAGGCGCTCGAAATCGTTAGAACAGCTCGGGCCCAGGCAGAGAAGAATGGCAGCAATCCTTGGATGTTCATGCTGCGGGAGGCATGGCTACGTACCCTCGCATTCGATTTTGACGGAGCCCGGCAGCTATGCAGGCAAATCATTGAAGCCAACGCCCCATATCTCTCCGGACAACCGACTGCGATCGCGGCCATCGCCGATGGCTTTTCTGCCCTGTACGAAGAGGACTACGAACACGCCATGCGGTCATTTGAAGAAATGATCGAACGCGATTTCTCCCGGAAGTTCTTTCTCCACTGGTATTGGCGCATGCAAGCTGAACTCGGGATCAGCGATGCCGCTCTACAAATGGGAGATATCTCTCTCGCGTGCGCCGCTACTGATGGTTTTCTTCAATCCGCACTTTCAACCGCCGATCCACACCTGCACGTGTTGGCATGGAATATGAAGGCACGAGTGGCGATGTGCGTCCGAGATACTTCTCAGGCCGAAATGTGTGTCCGCGCCGGATTGATCGTTCTGGAAAGATTCGCTGTGCCGGTCGGCGCTTGGAAACTTCACGACACGGCGCGCAAGTTTCATCAGGAACTGGGACGGAGCGAACTAGCTGCATTTCATCAGAGACAGGCGGAGGCAGGAGTGCTGGGAATTGCTAATTCATTTCTGCCCGATGAGCCGCTGCGAATCAGATTTCTTAGCTCCGCGCCGGTCCAACAAATCTTGGCCGCTCGAATCCACTCTCCGGCCTGAAAACCGGGAATCGCCCCATTGCGGGTGAGAGGATGCGTTAAGGTTGGTGAGTTGCCGGTAACTCGCTCAGAACCCGAAAAGCGACTGACACTGTTGCGGCCATTTACGTCAATTTGAGAACTCTATCATCTTGATCACGCTCTCGCGATCCAACTGCGTGTAGTAGACGGTTTTGCCGTCCTCAGTGGCGCTCAGGATGGATGCCCCATAGATTTTGTTCTTCTCGAGAAACAGAACTGGCGCTATTTGGGCGCGGGGCACCCGCGAAGAAGTCCCGATCGTTCCCCGGGAAGACATGCGAAGGCGCCTTGGTTAGTGCGGCTTCGCGTGCAGATCCCGAGGCCGGTCGACCGGAAATGAATCGTTATTCAGCCTTGCGGTAGAAGTAGTAGTCGGCCGTATAGGGCACCAGTAGCGTCTGGCCCACGGTGCATGCCGTCGTAGGAGCAGCTCCACCATTGGTATTCAGCCGCTGGACAAACGTGGTGTCGGCCAGGAGCCGACCGCCGCTCGGACCCTTCTGGTTTCCGATTGACTCCAGCCGCACGCAAGGAATTGACCCGGTGTGCGGACAACTCGGTTGGTCTGAGCTGGCGGGAAGTACTCCCGTCGCTTTCGCCCACACGCGGCTGGTGTCAAAGCCCTGCCAGGTTACATTGCCGCTCGGAGAAGGCGGCAGCTTATCCTTGGGATTTTCATTGATGCTGGTGAAGTGGGTGATGGACTGGATTAACTGGCCGAAGACAACTGAAAACAGCGTCGCCTCGGGGCGAGCTTGATTGACGGTCCAGGAAGTTGCCCCGGTGCTAGTGGGCAGGCAAGTGTAACCCTGCGTACCGAAAGCGTGCCCCACAAAAAAGGCGGTGTTTCCTTCGGGCGGTGTGATGTCGGTTGGAGTGGGTGGAGGAGTGACGGTCTGCGCTGATGCATGCGTGGCTAATGTCGTGGCGCATGTGAGCACAAGAGCGGCTGCAAACATGGTTCGAATGAGCGTAAGTGCGTTCTTACGCTGAAGGTGATGATTGTTCAATTGTTAACTCTCCTTTTCCTTCTTATTGGGCAATATTCGCACCGCAAGCATTCTGTGCATGGTTATCGGCTTGAGGTCTCGGCATAGATGCTGCGGGACTGAGCGAGTTCCTGAGACTTCTTCTCAAGCGTGGACTTTGGGAAGTCGGCGCTCGTTGTTGATGATGTTGTCTCGATCTTTCTCAGGAAGTAATGTCCGCTCACGGCATCGAACGTCAATTTCGACCGTCCGTCTCCTGTCACATGGCCGGGAAGACCGGAGGTGAGGAGGTTAACTTTCGTATCGTTGCGGTGAAAGTCCAGAAACCACCCCTGATTCGAGATGCGGTACGTTCCGGACGGCAACACATGACTTCCAACTGCGAAGTCAAAGGGTACAGTGACCTCAATCGCGGATTCTTGCGCGGAGGCATGGCTGGCCAAGCCGAAGTTTGCCCCGATTAAGAGGATGGCTGCTGCAATGATGCGTTTCATATACGGCTCCTTTGATTTTCCCTGTGCGCTCATCTCAACCTTGAATCGTTGAACGGCTCGAACGCGAAACAACCGTCCTCAGATCGAACAAGAAAATGTGCTCTTACCTAGAGAATCGGGAATAGGTGTCGAAAGGCGACAATGGCCGTTGAAAAAAGAGAAGGACGAGCCGTTTCTACCGATCTCCATCAATCGGCTCCACGCGGTTCTTCCCCTCGTAGAGGCCCAACCACTGCCGTTCCGTGTCCTTGAGATCGTTCACTTCCAGCTGTCCATTTTTGCGCGCGATTTGGTTCGAATCTGTAATCTCGGCGAAATAGATGGTTGTAACGATGTGCATGCTGCCTCTCCCCCGTGTGACCAAAGCATATGCGTTCTACCTCGTCGCTTTTGTCATTGAACCGTCACTGATATGTAACTCTTTATAAGTTCCTGTTTTGAGTTGAGATCACGACAGAAACAATTAAGGAGGTGACTTCGCAGTGATCGCCGAGGATTAGAAAGACGTATCGACACCTTGATCGCGAGCCAAAAGTGACCAATCTGAGTAGCGCCAGGGGCTCTTTCCGGTACCGATGACTTACTAAGTTGGGGACGGCGCCCATTTATTGCCCAAAATTGAGTTCGTGCTGGTGGGTGGCATAGTTATAGTTCCAGACATGGGCCACTAGAATCCGGTGAAGGAATTCGAATCGATATGATGCTTCGGTTGTTGCTTTCCGTTCTCGGTCTCCTGCTCGTTGTGCGTGTTGCGGCACCGCAAGTTCAGGCCCCCGTCCTGCCTTCGGCCGACGATCGCTACAAAGCCGACCTGCTGCTCATTGTGGCCCATCCCGATGACGATGTAGATGTAGGTGGTTACCTGGCGCGAGTCGCTCTCGACGAGCACAAGCGCGTGGCGGTCATCTACTGCACAAACGGCGATGGCGGCGGAAACGCTATAGGCAATGAGGCTGGCGCATCTCTCGGCCAGATGAGAGAGATCGAGGCTCGCCGTGCGCTAGCCTACCTCGGCATTCACAATGTGTGGTTTCTGTCGGGGCACGATACGCCAGGACAGAATGTGCTGCGCTCGCTCGATAATTGGAACCACGGACGCGCGCTTGGCGATCTCGTCCGCCTTGTGCGCATCACGCGGCCAGATGTGATTTTGACCTGGTTGCCTGATCCCGTCGTCGGCGAGAATCACGGTGACCATCAGGCCTCGTCTGTGCTGGCGGTCGAAGCCTTCGATGCGGCTGGTGATCCAACCGTCTTCCCGGAGCAGGTGTCGTCCCCGCGAGACCGAACCGGCATGGCTAACCTGACGGAAGGACTGTTACCTTGGCAGCCCAAGAAGCTCTATTTCATGACCGATGCATTTGAAAACTGGGGTCCTTACTGGCACGATCCTCAAACACTTTCTCCCTATCGCAAAACGATCGTCGATCACACCGGCCCCGTCTACGAGACCAGCACCATCTCTCCAGTACGCCACAAATCGTATGCCGAAATCACCGCGGAACAACAGGCGTTCTACCTCACGCAGGAAGGTGACATTGGAGTCAAAGCGCTCAAGTCGAGGAAGTTCGCCGATTTCGAGTACCATGCGCATCTGATTCTTGGGAAGTCTCTGGTGGGCGGTACGGTGACCGGAGACGTCTTCGACAGAGTCTCGCAGCAGCCGATTGCGTTCGCGCGCGTGCGCGGCTATGAAGCACCACAACAGAACGGCCTGTCGTTCGAGATCGGCGATCCCTGGCGATTCTACTCGCTGTTCTGGAAGGCGCACGGTCTGGACCGCCTCGCGGGTTTGATTCCCGTTCCCGAAGCGACGCCGGAAGAAGGTGGCAAGCTCGCACTCGGCTTTCTCGCTTGTAATCACACGACGCAAACGGCCGAGATCAGGGTTGTGCACACAATTCCCGCAGGATGGACGACTCAGCCGCCGTTCACGAATTATCCCGTCCATGCCGGCGAATGCTATCCCATCCAGGTGTTCCTCACTGCGCCGCCAGCAGTGCAGTCTCATTGGGAACAACTCTCCTGGACCGCGACTGCAGGCCCCCAACCTGTGGGAAGCGCTGTCGTACGTGTATTCGTGGGTAAGAACGGCGGGTTGCCGCAATGATGATGTGATGTTACTTGCATTCCGCAATTGCAGCGATCAAGGAGCTATTGAAGCGCGGGTGGTCAATCGCCCGGGACAATAACTCGCGAGCCTTGGAAGCGTTAATCTCCCAATTGGTCTAGCCTGATCACCATCGGTACCGATGATAGTTAGGCATGCAGGTATCGGGATTCATGCGTACGAGCCAATCTCATCACTCAACCGTCCGATCTCCCCGAATCAAGCGAAGGAACCATTCCTTTCTCGCAGACAATCCGTCCGGCCTGCGGCCTACCCGTCGGGCTACCCGGTGACTTGCCAGCGGGTCCGCGAACTCTCAGAGTAAGGATCAAACCTCCCGCCGTAGCATAGACGAGCGCAATAGATGCGAAGCTGGCGGCCAGTGAGTGAGTTCGATCGTTAAGGAAGCCAATCGCATAGTTTCCAACAAATCCGCCGATTTGCCCAATTGAATAGATGAGTCCGACTGTGGCGGCTGCTGCAGCTTCGCTGAGCATCATCGTCGGTATCGCCAGAAAGCTGGGAAGTACGCATACAGGAAATCGCTGTCTAATAGCAGACACGCAATCGCCAATGGGACTTCCTGTTGGAGGACGGTCAAGAGCCCGTGCATCGATCCGGCAGCGAGCAGCGGAGTGGCGCTGTGCCAGTGCCTTCGGCCGTCTTATTGGAGTGCCAACCATGGAGTCCCGAGGACGCAGCGGGAATTGCCGGCTGCTACGCGGCCGTTGGCTGTTTCTTCTGCTCGCTGGCGGTTATTGGCTGTTTTGCAAAGGCAGCTTCCTTGCCAAGTTCCAGAAACTGGCGCTCGTCCACACGTCCAAAGATCTCAATCAGCCTGGCGACGAGACCAGTCCATCCGGTCTGGTGGCTGGCTCCCAAACCGGCACCGTTGTCACCGTGGAAATACTCGAAGAAAAGTAGGTAATCCTTCCAATGGGGATCAGTCTGGAACTTCTCGACCCCTCCGTACACGGGCCGGTGGCCGCCGTTATCCCGCAGGAAGATTCGAGTCAGACGGTTGGAAATTTCGCGGGCTACCTCGAAGAGGTTCATCATCTTGCCTGAGTGTGTAGGGCACTCGACCTTGAAACTGTCACCGTAATAGAGGTAGTACGACAACAGTGAGCGGATCAACAGCGCATTTACCGGCATCCAGATGGGGCCACGCCAATTGGAGTTACCACCGAACATGCCGGTATTCGATTCCGCCGGCAAGTAGTCTACAGAGTAATCCCTGCCGTTCACCTGGATCACATAGGGATGGTCTTTATGGTAGCGGGAGAGCGCTCGAATGCCGTAAGGACTGAGGAACTCGTTTTCATTCAGCATGCGCGAAAGAATACGGCGCAGCCGGTCGGGATTGACCAGCGCTGCCATACCGCGTTCCCCATATCCCAAATGCCCAGGCCCGGTCGGATGAATGCTGTTGCGCACGTCAGGCATACGTTGCAGCATTTCTCGTATTGCGTTCATCACACCAGGCACGCGTTCGCGCTGCCATGGTTCGATCACAGTGGTGGCGCACAACGGCAAGAGGCCAACCATGGAGCGCACCTTAAGCCGCTCGGAGCTTCCATCGGGGAGCCGGAGCACGTCATAGTAGAAGCCATCCTCCTCGTCCCACATGCCCTCTGTCCCCGTCTGGTTCATTGCGTTTGCAATCAGCAGGAAATGCTCAGCAAACTTTATGGCCATGTCTTCGTAAAGACTGTCGTGGGATGCTAGTTCAACGGCGATTTCGAGCATGTTCTGCGAGAACATTGAGACCCATGCTGTGCCGTCTGCCTGTTCGAGGTAGCCTCCAGTGGGCAGTGGCGAACTGCGGTCGAAGACGCCGATGTTGTCCAGTCCGAGAAAGCCGCCTTCAAACAGATTCTTGCCTGAGCGGTCTTTACGATTCACCCACCAACTGAAATTCAGCGTAAGTTTTGTAAAGGCGCGTCTAAGAAAATCGAGATCGCCTTTCCCATACAGAGCCTGTTCCGTTCGGTACAGGAAGATAGTGGCCCAGGCGTGGACTGGCGGATTGACGTCGCTGAAATTCCATTCGTAGGCTGGAATCTGACCCGTTGGATGCAGGAAGGATGCCCGCAACATCAGATCCAGCTGCTCCTTCGCGAAATCCGTATCGACAGTGCTGATCGCTACGGTGTGGAACGCCAGGTCCCAGGCTGCATACCAGGGATACTCCCATTTGTCGGGCATCGAAATGATGTGTTGATTAAGCATGTGATACCACTCGCTGTTTCGCATGCTGCGTGCGTCTGGCTTCGTCCCGTCGACGCCGTGTTCTTCGAGCCATTTGACGACATCGAAAAAGAAGAACTGCTTGGACCAGAGCATTCCGGCCAGCGCCTGCCGCATGATGAGCGCCTCATCCGCGCTGACGCGTGCCGGAGTGACGGATTTGTAGAACTCATCCGCTTCAGCTTCCCGAGCCTGGAAGGTCGTGCCGAAAGTTGAGAAAGGGTCGCCAATGGCAGCAGGAGCCAGATTGCTGAGGCGTAGGCGGACAGTGGCTGTTTGGCCTGCGCCCACATTCAACTGGTAGTGCGCGGCGCACTTCGTTCCCGTTCGGTCGGGGTTGACGGCGTTGTGATCTCCCTGAATCACGAAGTTGTTGATTCCATCCTTGACATATCGCGAGTTGTTGGGCGTGCCAAAGACTCGCTCGTTGTTGGTCTCATTTTCCGTGAACAGGAGCGAAACATCTCCATCACAGTACAGATACCGCTCGCCCAGATCGGAGTGTGATACCGCAACAGCGGCGACGCCCTTCTGGCCCGGAACCTGTTTCAGTGATGGCTTGAGCGTACCCGGCCACCAGGTCCAAATATTGCGAAACCACAGTGTCGGCAGGACGTGCAACTCGGCCGGATCAGGCCCGCGATTACTCGCGCTGATTCGAATGAGGATGTCTTCCGTGTCCTGCTTGGCATATTCCACGAAAACGTCAAAGTAACGATCTTCGTTAAAGACACCTGTATCAAGGAGCTCGTACTCAAAGTCTTCGCGGTTGCGATGCCTGTTGGTCTCGATCAAATTGAGGTATGGATATTCGGCTTGTGGATACTTGTACAGGTATTTCATGTACGAGTGCGTTGGAGTACTGTCCACGTAGAAGTAGTACTCTTTGACGTCCTCGCCATGGTTGGCCTCGCTATTAGTCAGACCAAAAGCGCGTTCCTTGAGGATCGGATCCTTGCCGTTCCAAAGAGCCAGACAGAAACACAGAAGCTGCTTGTCATCACTGATGCCGGCCAGGCCATCCTCGCCCCAGTGATACGCGCGGGATCGCGCCTGGTCATGCGTGAAGTAGTCCCAGGCGTTTCCATCTGCGCTGTAGTCCTCGCGAACTGTACCCCACTGCCGCTCGCTGAGGTAGGGTCCCCATTTTCTCCACGGGGTTTTGTCGTTGCGGGCTTCTTGCAGTCTTTTGGTTTCCTGATTTTGTGGCATTTGACACCTAGTTTCCTCTCAGGCCGGCTGACTATGGACGCTGGCCAACTATTCCAGTTAGAGTGCTTATTCGCCAGCCGTTTCTTCAACTCTTCGAGGAAACCACATGGCATCAATTCGCTGCTGTGACCCAACGCAAGATCGTCGGAGCCAACGTTCCCTTTCATTTGGTCATTTAGGTTGCGGGTTTGAATCGACTGAAGCCAATTATTGTCGACTCATGGGGCACCACGACCCCGCATAGCGCTACACTCAGCTTTTCAGCTGCGCGGGTCATCTAACTGTCGAATCAGTCTCACTGATCACCAGAGCACGCTCCGGGGCTCCCAGAGAGTGGACCCACACACTACACGGCTCTTCGCAGATTGAAAACTGTCAATAGTGACAGAACCAAGGATGAGCCTGCCGCCTGCGGTCGACTAGCCGGCCGAGGTAGATTTCAGAAGCAGCGATACGCAAGATGGCATTGCCATGAAAGATGCAGCTACAATCCGTGCATGTTTAGCACGGCTGGCGTGAGGTGGGTGTGAACCAGTTCAACATAGGGATGGCTGCCATTTTTCTTCAGTGCATCGTAGTCCTTTGCGGCTGTCAGGACGCAGTTCCACATGACACACAGAGCTTGCTTGACCCCAATCTTAAGCGGTCAGAGGTCGTCGGCTTAGCGGCTGGATTTGGAACGACTTTTGCCGCTGTGCCGGATTTGATCGCGATGTTCCGGCGTCGGTCAAGTGCGGGCATGAACCCACGGATGGCGGCCATCATGGGCGTCTTTCAGATTCTCTGGGTCTACTACGGTTTATTGATTGCTTCGAGG
>Ga0207645_10003704_pt1 | contig 11519 bp, 7 predicted proteins | sample KBSM53metaG_FD_184331 | JGI IMG/M metagenome (GOLD analysis project Ga0207645, IMG submission 184331) | Miscanthus rhizosphere microbial communities from Kellogg Biological Station, Michigan, USA - KBS M5-3 metaG (SPAdes) (version 2) | ecosystem: Host-associated > Plants > Roots > Rhizosphere >...
TGCTGATCAGTAAGACCAGTATTGATGATCCGCTGGTAATCTGCAATACCCTGTGCTTCCACCCGTTTTCTCTCTGCTTCCTGCTTTTCTTTCAGCTCAACAAATTCCATTTTTTTAGCATCCTGCTCTGCGTTGATCTTTGATTCGATAGATGCTTTTACAGAATTGGGCAACGTGATATTTCTTACCAATAATTGTTCCAGCAGTAAGCCGCGTTTTTTAAAATCATCTTCAATTCCTTTAAAAATTCGATTTTGAAATTCATCCCTTTTTGTAGAATAGAGAGCCACAGCATCATAATAAACGGCATTGTCGCGAATGCGTGTTCTGGCAATAGGGCGAACGATCTTGGATTCATAATCCACCCCGGTCTCTTTTACCAGTTTAGGTGCATCAGCTGGAACAAGGCGGTACAGGACAGTGAGATCAATGGTTACCTCCAGGCCATCTGCTGTTAATACCCTGATAGCATCATCCCCGGATCTTTGTCCTTCATCATGAATGCCACTCATGGTGTAGTTTTGAGTTTTTATATCCATTTTTTCTACCTCGTACAGGGGATTAATAAAGTGTAGTCCACTTTCTAATACGTCGGGTTGAACTTTTCCAAAAAGCTTTTTTACACCTACGTGTCCCGCATCAATCTGGATAAAGCAACTTAAACCAATGCCGATGATCATTACAACGAGTCCGCCAGGAATAAAACCTCTTGCATATTTTGAAAGATTCGCAATCTTGCGAAAAATGATTCCCAAAATGAAAATGACAAAACCTAAAATGAGCAGGAACATATAGTCAGATTTAGAATGTAAATGTAGTTTGTTTACGTTTTTTCGAATGAAGATATTGCTCCAAAGAGAAACGAAAGTTGAACGGAGCGTCGCAACAAAATTCAAATAGAAATACAAAAAGCCGGGAACAAAAATATCAGCATTATAAAAAAACCTTTGCCCTATCTTCGCAGCATGCTTCCAAAATACAAACGGGTTCTGTTAAAACTTTCCGGTGAATCTTTGATGGGTGATAAAACTTTTGGCCTTGATTCTAATGTTCTTTCTCAATATTCATCAGACATAAAATCTATCACTGAACTAAATGTCCAGGTTGCTATAGTAATTGGCGGCGGAAATATTTACCGTGGCATGAATGAAGCGGAGACGGGAATTGAACGAGCACACGGGGATTATATGGGCATGCTGGCAACGGTTATTAATGGAATGGCTTTACAGGCGAGTCTTGAAAGAGCGGGCGTGTACACACGGCTGCAGAGTGCAATCAAAATGGAACAGATCGCTGAACCCTATATTCGTCGCCGTGCGATACGACATGTAGAAAAAGGAAGAGTTGTGATATTTGGTGCAGGTACCGGTAACCCTTATTTTACCACTGATACGGCGGGCGTATTGAGAGCGATCGAAATTAAAGCTGATGTGATCTTAAAGGGAACAAGAGTAGATGGAATTTATTCAGAAGACCCGGAGAAAAATTCAAAGGCAACTAAATTTGACCAGATAAGTTTTAATGAATGCATTTCCAAAAATCTGCGCGTAATGGATATGACGGCATTTACGCTGTGTATGGAAAATAATTTACCCATTGTGGTATTTGATATGAATAAACCCGGAAACCTTCGCCGGGTTGTCACCGGTGAAAAGGTGGGTACGCTTGTCTCCGACTAAATTGTGCACCCTCAATTTTTAAAGAAGGTTATAGTATTTATCCCATTCCGAAAGACTTATTGAGCTTTTACCAGGATTGCCCAATTTGCCCTTTAAAAGCGAAAGAGGAAGTACGGGATGTTACCTGCAAGCCATCAACGCGGGTTAACGCGTTCAATAATTCCTCCGTGATCCCGTCGCTGACGTACTCGTTTTCCGAGTTCCCGCTCATGTTCGTGAACGGCAGCACGGCGACCGACGGCGGGCCGGTATCGCGTGACGCGGCGAGCAGCCAGGCGATCGCGATGGCCGCGAGGGCGAGGACCGCGGCGATCAAGGGTGCGACCGGCAAGCGCCGTCGTAGCGGCGGCGCTGCGGGCACGCCGGTCGGCGCTACGTCACCGCCTAACGAATCGAGCGCGTCCCCGAGCGCCACCGCGAGGTCCCTCGCCAACGCGTATCGGTCCGCGGGCTCCTTCGCGAGCGCCTTACGGAGGACACCGTCGATCTGCGGCGGAAGCTCGCTGCGAAGATCGCGCGCGGATGGCACGGGCGCCTTCAGATGGTTCGCGACGATCGAGGAGACACTGTGTCCCCGGAATGGAGGCGTGCCGGTCAGCATCTCGAACACCACGCAGCCAAGCGCGTAGATGTCCGTGCGCGCATCGATGTCGGCGCAGCCGGTCGCCTGCTCGGGACTCATGTACGTCGGCGTGCCGATGATCAGCCCCGCTCCGGTGAGGGCCCCGGACGTGCTCGGCGCCGCGAGGTGGGCAATCCCGAAGTCGGCGACGATCGCATGCTCGTCGTCGATGAGGATGTTCGCCGGCTTGACGTCGCGGTGGATGACCCCGCGGCGATGCGCGTAGTCCAGGGCCGCTGCCACATCGTTCGTTATGCGGCGCACCTCGTCGAGTGGCAGCGCCCCGGTGCGGGCGAGACGCTCGCGCAGCGTCTCCCCGCTGACGAGCGGCATGACGTAATAGAGACGGCCGTCGAGCTCGCCCGAGTCATGGAGTGGAAGGATGTGCGGGTGCTGGAGCTGCGCGACGACCTCGATCTCCCGGCGGAACCGCTCGCTGCCGAGCGCGCTCGACGCCTCCCCGTGGAGTAGCTTGAGCGCGACCTGTCGCCGGTGCTTCGTGTCCTCGGCGAGGTAGACCGTCGCCGCCGCGCCGCTGCCGATCTCCCGCGTCAGCACGTACGTCCCGACTCGCGCGCCCTGGAGCGGCGGAGACGTGCCGGCGTCCGTCCCGTTCGGGTCTGGCGCGTCGGTCATCTACTGCGTCCGCGAGTGAAGGCTCGAGCGTCAGCGTTCACTGCCGGCATCGTCGTCGGCGCTCTCGCACAACATGCGGACGGGCGCGTCGCTCCCGCAACGGCGTCCGTTCGGACCCGCCGTGGCTCGAATCCGCCGGGCAGGACACCCTCGCCATCGAGCGTCCGACGCCGGTGAGGTGGCAAGCCAACTCGACATCGCGTACGTTCGCTGGTGCTTCCTCCGCGCACCGTGCGTGATGAATTCCGAACCCGGCGACACGCGGCTGCCGAAGACGTTTGGAACGGCCTACTCGCTCGAGCGCGAGCTGGGGCGCGGGGGCATGGCGACCGTCTATCTGGCGCGCGATGCCAAGCACGAGCGCCGAGTGGCGGTGAAAGTCCTGCACGGCGAGCTCGGAGTCGCCGTGTCGGTCGAACGCTTCCTGCATGAGATCCGCATCGCGGCCACGCTGCAGCACCCGCACATCCTGGGGCTCATCGATTCGGGCGTGCTCGGCGACGAGTGGAATGAGTCGAAGGGGCTTCCCTACTACGTCATGCCGTTCGTCGATGGCGAGTCGCTGCGCGCTCGACTGGATCGCGAACGGCAGCTGCCCGTTGCCGAGGCGCTCCGCCTCGCTCGCGAGGTGGCCGACGCGCTCGACTATGCCCACCACCACGGGGTCGTCCACCGCGACATCAAACCGGAGAACGTGCTGCTGCAGGGTGGCCATGCCCTGGTGACCGACTTCGGCATTGCCCTGGCCATTCAGCACGCGGGCGACGCACGGCTCACCGGGACCGGCTTGTCGTTAGGCACACCGCACTACATGGCGCCGGAGCAGGCGGCCGGCGACCGCGCCGTGAACGCGAGCGCGGACATCTACGCACTCGGGGCGGTGACGTACGAGATGCTGGTCGGCGAGCCGCCATTCACCGGCCCGTCGCCCCAGGCGGTACTTGCGCGGGCAATGACCGATGAGCCGAGGCCGGTCACCGCCTCGCGGCGAACGGTACCCCCGCACGTCGACCGCGCGGTGCGCACCGCGCTGGAGAAGCTTCCCGCTGATCGTTTCTCGAGCGCCGCGGAATTCGCCGCCGCGCTCGGGGGACCGTCGGGTCAGGGGGCGACGCGGTCTGAAAGCGAGCCGGTGCTCGCTCCTCAGCCGGGCCGGCCCGACGTGCGCGGCCAGCGGGGCATGTGGTGGCTGGCCGCGGGGCTCGTGGTGGCTGCCGCACTCGCGGGCAGCGCGTGGCTCTTCGCGCGCCGCGCCGATGAGCATGCGACGGTCGCCGCTGGCGAGCATACGACGCTCGCTGTGCTGCCATTTCTGACGCTGACGCCACAGGCCGACCTCGACTTTCTCCGCGTCGGGATCGCGGACGCGATCATCACCCAGTTGGCCAACGCGCGACAGCTCCGCGTTAGGCCCACGAGCGCTATCCTGGCGTTCGACGGGAGGCGCGAGGACCCGCGTCGCGCGGGGCAGCTGCTCGTCGCGGAGTACGTCGTGACCGGCACCGTACAGGACGTCGGCGGCCGGCTGCGCGTCAGCGTGCAGCTCGTCGGGTCCGGCGATGGGACGCCACGGTGGGGTGAAAGCTACGAGCTGCCGCGGTCCGACCTGCTTGCGCTGCAGGATTCAGTGGCGCACCGCGTGGTCGACGCCCTCCGCGTTAGGCTCAGCGAAGCCGAGCGGGAGCGGCTCTTTCGCCGATACACGGCCAACACGGCCGCTTACGAGGCGTACCTCCGTGGGCGGTCCGAGCTTGCCCGACATACCGAGGCGGGAACCCGCGCCGCGCTGCGCGCGTTCTGGGACGCGGTGGCACTCGATTCCGCTTATGCCCTCGCCTGGGCCGGGCTCGGCATGGCGAGCGCGGAGATGCACCTCCGCTTTGCGTCGGGGACGGCGGTGAAGGCCTGGCGAGACTCGGCGCAGGCTCAGACGGTCCGCGCGCTCGCCCTCGACTCGTCGCTCGCGGAGGTGCATCAGTCGCTCGCGGCGGTGGCGCGAAAAAGTGACTTCGACTGGGACCGCACCATTCTCCACAGCCGGCGCGCGCTCGAGCTGAGCTCGAGTCTCGACCTCCCGCACTATTACATCGCCGGCGCGTTCTACCATCTCGGCCTTCTCGATGAAGCCGAGCGTGAAGTCCGAACCGGGGTCGAGGTGAATCCCGCGGGTGATCACCTCGAGGAGTTGCGGACCCACGCAGTGACGTCACTGTTCGCGGGCCGCTACCAGGACGCGCTCGACGCGCTCGAGGAAGCGGACCGGCTTGGTGACCGGTCGGCCGGGATGTATCTGGCGATGGCACAGTACTACTCCGGTCGCCGTGCGGACGCCGATCAGCTGCTCCGACAGCTTATGACCTCGGGCTCCGCCTCGTCCGCTGCCCGGGCGCGGGCCATTCTGTCGGGGATCGTCGCGGCGGCCGGCTTGCGCGACGAGGCTCGCGACCTCGTTCGGAGCGCGGAGCGCGGCGACTACATGGACCATCACGTCGCGTACAGCATCGGCGTGACGCACGCACAACTCGGCGACCGGCGTGAGGCGGTGCAGTGGCTCGAACGGGCAGTGACGTCGGGCTTCCCGTGTTACCCATGGTACGCTCGTGATCCGCTGCTGGCGCCACTCCGTGCGGACCCGGACTTCGACCGCCTGCTGAACGAGCTGCGCGTGACTTCGGAGCGGGCGCGGGCGCGGTACATACGCCCTTGACGCGCCGAGGCCACTAGCGCGTTCCGTCGAGTTGACCGGTGGCGCCTCCGACGAGGAATTCATTCCGGACGGCCCTGGGGCGATCGCTCGCGTGCTTCCACTCCTCCGACGCGCAGGCTACAATCGTCGGCGACCCGACGAGGAACCCCGAAATGCTCCAGTCGCATACCCGCATTGCGATCGCTGCGTCCGCGCTCGTGGTGGCCACGACGGCCGGCCCGCGCGCTACTGACTCCACCCGAACCGGCACCCCGCGCCCGACGGCCGCGCCGCTCGATTCCGCCATCCTCAAGAGCTACAAGTGGCGGAGCATCGGTCCCGACCGCGGCGGCCGCTCGATCGCCGCGAGTGGCGTGAAGGGCCGCCCACGCGAGGCGTACTTCGGCGCCGTCGGCGGTGGGCTCTGGAAGACCGCCGATGGCGGCATGACCTGGGCTCCCGTCACCGACGGCCAGGTGAAGAGCGCGTCGGTGGGCGCCGTTGCCGTGTCCGAGTCGAACCCCGACGTCGTATACATCGGGATGGGCGAGTCGTGCATCCGCGGCAACATCATGGCGGGGGACGGCATCTATAAATCCACCGATGCGGGCAAGACCTGGACGCACGTGGGATTCGACGGCGGCGGGAAGCAGAATATCTCGAAGATCCGCATTCATCCCACGAATCCCGACATCGTGTGGGTCGCCGTGTTCGGCCAGCACGGCGCGCCTAACGCGGAACGCGGCGTCTTCAAGACGACCGACGGCGGCAAGACGTGGCGCAAGGTCCTCTACCGCGATGACAAGACCGGCGCGATCGACATCTCGGTCGACCGCACGAACCCGAACGTCCTGTACGCGGCGCTGTGGGAAGCGTACCGCATCGAATATCAGATGTCGTCAGGCGGCCCGGGTTCGGGTCTGTTCAAATCGACCGACGGTGGCGAGACGTGGCAGGAGATCACACGCAATCCTGGGATGCCCAGCGGTGTGGTGGGACGCATTGGCGTGTCGGTGTCGGCCGCGGACCCGAACCGCGTGTACGCGCTCGTCGAGAACGAGAACGGTGGGCTCTTCAGCTCGGACGACGCGGGCGCGAGCTGGAAGCTCATCAATCCCAACCGCAGCATCCGGCAGCGCGCCTTCTACTACACGCACGTCTTCGCGGATCCGAAGAACAAGGACGTCGTCTACGCGCTGAACACCTCGCTATTCAAGTCCACTGATGGCGGCAAGACCCTCACGAGCGTGGGCCGAGGCACGCACGGTGACCACCACGATCTCTGGATCGATCCCGACGACCCGACGCATCTCGTGAACGGCAACGACGGCGGCGGCGCGATCTCGGTGAGCGGCGGACAGGCGTGGAGCGAGCAGGATTTCCCGACGGCGCAGTTCTATCACGTCATCACCACGAAGCACATCCCGTTTCACGTCTGCGGCTCGCAGCAGGACAACAGCACGGCGTGCGTGTCGAGCGCTGCGCCGAGCGGCTTCGGCGGCGGAGGCGGCGGGGGCAACCCGCTCTATGTCGTTGGCGGCGGCGAGCCGGGTTACATCGCGGCCGACCCGAAGGACCTCGACGTGTTCTTCGGCGGCACCAACAACGGCGGATTCCTCACGCGGTTCAACCGACGGACGGGCCAGCTGCGCGAGGTGAATCCGTATCCGCGCATGTTCCAGGGTGAACCGTCGAGCGACGTGAAGGAGCGCTGGCAGTGGACATACCCGGTCATCTTCTCGCCGGTGAACCCGACGGTGCTGTACACGTCGTCGCAGCACGTGTGGAAGACGACGAACGGCGGGCAGACCTGGACCAGGATCTCGGGCGACCTCACCCGGCACGACCCGAAGACCATGGGGCCGTCGGGCGGCCCGATCACGCACGACATGAACAGCCCCGAGATCTACGCGACGGTCTTCGCGTTAGGCCCGGGGAAGAAGAACCTGAACGTGATCTGGGCCGGCTCGGATGATGGCCTGATTCACGTGACGCGGAACGGCGGGCAGACGTGGACGAACGTCACGCCGAAGGACATGCCGGAGCTCGGGCGCGTGAGCCAGATCGACGCGTCGTCGTTCGACGATGGCACCGCGTACGTCGCGGTGAAGCGTCCGCTCCTCAACGACGTCACACCGTACATCTTCCGCACGCACGACTTCGGGAAGACGTGGACGATGGTCATCAATGGCATCCGGCCTAACGACTACGTCCACGCCGTGCGTGAGGATCCAGCGCGCAAGGGCCTGCTCTACGCGGGCGCGCAGCACGGGATGTACATCTCGTACGACGATGGCGACAGCTGGCAGAGCTTCTCGCTCAACCTGAGCGACATGCCGATCTCCGACGTCATGGTCGACGGAAGCTCGATCGCGATCGCGACGCATGGTCGGAGCTTTTACGTCCTCGACAACATTGAGGCGATCCGGCAGTACACGCCCGCGATCGCGTCGGGGAGTGAGCCGTACCTGTTCGCACCGTCGAGCGCGATTCGTCCCGGCACCAACGTGGCGATCCGCTACTGGCTCAAGCAGGCGCCGAAGGCGCTGAACGTCGACATTCTGGACGCGACAGGCAAGGTCATTCGCACGTACAAGGGTGCGCCACCGTCGGACTCGGCGAAGCGCGGCCAGCAACAGGCGGCTCCGAGCGACGATGACGATGACAACGCGCGCAACCGGCAGCCGACCGCGCCGATGGTCGCGGGACTCAGCTCGATGACGTGGGATCTCCGCATCGCGCCGGCCACGAGGTTCCCGGGGATGATCCTTTGGGGTGCGACGACGAACGGCCCCCTCGCGATGCCGGGCACGTACCGCGTGCGCCTGACGGTGGATGGCAAGACCCTCACGCAGCCTGTGACGGTCAAGAGGAACCCGCTGATCACCGACGTCACGCTGGCGGAGCTCAAGGAGCAGTTCGACCTGGCCGTCCGGATCCGTGACAAGCTCAGCGAGGCAAACCAGGCGGTGATCAACATACGCGATCTGAAGAAGCAGGCCGCCGATCGCCTAACGAAGTCGCAGGACCCCGCGCTCAAGACCGCGGCTGACGCGTTCTCGAAACACGTGAGCGACGTCGAGGAGGCGATCTATCAGGTGAGGAATCAGAGCGGTCAGGATCCGCTCAACTTCCCGATCAAGATCAACAACCGGCTCGGTACGCTGCTCCAAACGGTGAGCACGGGCGACGGGAAGCCGATCGGCGCGGCACTGCCGATCTTCAACGACCTGTCGGGGGAGCTGAAGGTGGAGACGGATCGGCTCGCGAAGGTACTGGCGGACGACCTGACGAAGCTCAATGCGGAGCTGAAGCGGCTTGGGTTGCCTGAGGTCACGCTCGCGAAGCCGACGGTATCGTAGGGAGCGGCGTCGCGCCGTAGGCGCGCACCCGGGAACAGGGAACCGGGAACAGTGACTCCTCAGGAAGCTTCTGTTCCCAGTTCCCCGTTCCCACTGACTCTATCCCGCAACCCTATCACGGCCATACGGATCCCCCGCCAGCGATTCCGTATGCAGAGCGCAGAGCCATTCTCCGTTGCGTCGCACCCAGACCGACGAGTCGTTGGCATCGATCGGCAGCGTCTTGCCATCGACGACAATACGTTCGTTCACCTTGTATGCGACGATCGCGACGTCGTCACTGACGAAGCGCACCTGCGCGTTCCTGTCGTCGAAGCTGTACTGTTTGAGCTCCCACTTTCCGTCGGCCATGAGCTGTTCCATCTTCGCACCATCGATGGCCGCGACTCCCTGGGCGCCGACGACGATGCATCCATCGTCGGTCATCTGACCGGCGGTACGCCCGTCCTTGGTCTTCATCGTGTCCCAGAAGCGCTTCTCGAGCGCGAGCAACTCCTGTTCCTTCCCATGGATCGGCATCGTTCCTTCCTCGTCCGAATGAGCGTGCCGGATCGGTGAAAGAATCGCGCCAACAGGCGCTCACTTGGTCGTCGAAAGCTCCTGATACAGAATCCTGAGAAACCGCTCGCGATTTGTCGCCCAGTCTTTGTCGTACTCCGCCGTGATCTTCGACGCGAGCACCTGATCCACCGTGTGCTTGGCCGCGATCTCCTTCTTCATGCGATCGCGCATCACGACCAGCATATCGTGATACGCCTTGACCCGCGCGCGATCGGCGAGCGGGCCGTGGCCGGGAATGATCTTCGTGTCCGCGTTTGTCACCGCGACCAGGCGTTCGGTCGCCGAGATGATGCCGTTGATCGTGCCACCGCTCGAGCGATCCACGAACGGGAACCCGGCGCTCACGAAGACGTCCCCGGTGTGCACGACGTTCGCCTTCGTGAACATCACCATCGCGTCACCGTCGGTGTGCGCCGGTGCGACGTGGAAGACCACGACCGAGTCGCCGTTCAGGTGGAACGACACCGTGTCCGTGAACGTGATGACCGGCAGGGCCCCGCGCGGTGAGGCCGGCTGCTTTAGCTTGAACGCCTCGATGAACTGGTCGGTCGACATGCGCTTCCTCACGTTCTCTTGCGCGAAAATCAGCGCGCCGGCCTGGCCCATGTTCTCGTTGCCGCCCGTGTGATCGAAGTGCCAGTGCGTGTTCATCACGAACCGAACGGGCTGGGGCGTGATCGCCTTGATCGCGGCAAGAATCTTTGGCGTCAGTGGCGCGAACTGGTCGTCGACGACAAAGGCCGCGTCGTCACCGACCATGAGGCCGATGTTGCCGCCGGAACCCACGAGCATGTGGACGTTCCCGGCCACCTTCGTGCTCGTGACCTGGACGGTGTCGAAATTCTGGTTCTGGCCCTCGAGGCGTGAAGACGCCTGGGAGAGCACGACCGTTGCCGTCAGTGCGGCATTCCACCCGCGACGGAACCACGAACGGGACATGGGAGCCTCGAGTGTAGGGCGGTTTCGGACGGTACGATGCTAACCAGGACTCGCGCTGCGTCCAGGGGTGCCCGATTCCCTATTCCCGATTCCTGCTTCCCGATGCTAGCTTGGCCCTTGTGTCTCATCCCGCCGCGATCTCCCAGGCCGAACCGGTCGCACCGGGTTCTTCGTCGCCCAAGCCACGTGACGAGGAACTGGACTTCTTCGGCCTAACGCATCCCGGGCTCGTCCGGCAGGGGAACCAGGACCACTACCTGGTCTCGACGCTGCACAAGACGGCGCGAGTTCGGGCGACGAGCCTTCCGAACCCCGAGCTGTTCGAGCTCCCGAGCCAGCGCATCGCGTCGTTCGGCATGGTCGCGGACGGCGTCGGGGGGCACTACGGCGGTGAAACGGCGAGCCGCACAGCCATCGAATCGATTGCGGAGTACGTGAAGGAGACGATGAACGCGTTCTACTCCGCCGACGAGAACGACGAGAATTCGTTCTTCTCGGCGCTGCAGGACGCAGCGGCGACGTGCCACCAGAGCGTAATCGACCGGGCGGAAGCGACCGGCGAACCCAGGGCCGCGACGACCCTCACGCTGTTCGTCGGCGTTTGGCCGTCGCTGTACATCCTCCACGTTGGTGACAGTCGGTTGTATCTCTTCCGAAAGGGCGAGCTGCACAAACTCACGCGCGACCAGACGATGGCGCAGGATCTGGTCGACATGGGCGCGATGCCGAAAGACATCGCCGCACAGAGCCCGCTCGCGCACGTGCTCACGAGCGCGATGGGTGCCTCCGAGACGTCGCCGGATGTGACGCGCGTCGAGCTACGATGGGGCGATGCCCTGCTGCTCTGTACGGACGGGCTCACGAAGCACGTCTCCGACGACCGGATCGCCGAACGCATGCGCGCAAGGACGTCGGCGGAGCAGGTAGTGCGGGCGCTCGTCGACGACGCGCTGGCCGGCGGCGGGACGGACAACGTCACGGTGCTGGTGGTCGCGGGCGTACGGCGAGAGTAGCCAGCGTCGAGCCAGTCGCAA